>Ga0247765_1001036_pt1 | contig 16204 bp, 16 predicted proteins | sample UWRJL106311C6_FD_179949 | JGI IMG/M metagenome (GOLD analysis project Ga0247765, IMG submission 179949) | Plant litter microbial communities from Arlington Agricultural Research Station in Wisconsin, United States - UWRJ-L106-311C-6 | ecosystem: Environmental > Terrestrial > Plant litter >... | reverse complement strand
TCGACGGAAACTTATCGGCGGCCTGCAGGCGATTACGCCGATTACAAGGAGAGGGTTATTGGTGGTGGTGGGAGCCGGAAATGGTTTAGCGGATTACGACGTAATTGCGCGCCCCCTCGATAAGATATCGGAGCGAAGCGAGGCAAGCTGATGAGGGGCAGTTTGTTGCGCAGCGGCGCCTGCAGGGCGCCCGAGCTCCAGCTCCAATTCTCCAAATCCCATGGTGGGGCTAACTCCTGGTTTTTCTGGTCACGGCCAACGAAAGCGACGTCTATTTTTTTTCCTGCCCTTGAATGAGGGATTGAACTTGTTCTTTCCCAGTCTACTGATATGGAAGGGCGCCCGAAATGATTCCCTCGTCTTCAAAACTCCCCGGCGCCATTTCCCCCCCTAGCTTTTCAGCTTCTCACATCTTCCCCACCTCACCATAGGCTTGCGACCCCACGTCCCACATCCGAACGACACAGGTTTCGTGGACTTTTGCGTTCGGAAAAAAGACATTGCCATTCTTTTGGTGTTCTCACTTCTTTATACGGATATCGAACCCGACTTTTGCCCTTTCTGGCGAAACCACCATGCCAGACGATGAAAAGTCGTCTATTGCTGCGGTGCTCGCCGCCCAGGACACCGTCGTCCAAGACCTCGTTCGCGGTGAGCTTCAGCACGGTGTCCTTATCCCCTTAAAGACAACATTGGAGCTCAGAGACGATCATGTCACTGGCCGAGTCCTTATCACTCGGGCACCGGTGAAGGCAGCTAATCCCGCCATCAGGTTCGTCACCCCTGCAAAGATCATCCGCAGTCTCAGGGGAAGAAGCTGACAGTTAATAGCTTGTTGCGCAATCTTCTACCTGAGGAGATCGTTAAGGGCGCTCCTCATCTACGTCGATGCGCCAAGCCGTGCGATTTACCTGCCCACCTCAAAACCCAGTTTATGAACGAATCCCCGCAGAGCCGACAGATACATACGGGGAAATCAAATTGGATTTACATTATCATGGGCCCGGAGCCTATGCTTTCGCGCGACGAGCTTATCAAAGCGCTCTCGACAGTCGAGGGCCTTGAGGAAGAGATCTTCATCCGGAGCGTTCCCGTGCCCATGGTTGCCCCGACGTCGCAGGTGCAGGCTGCCATGTGGTCTCAGCACTTCTGGCCCACGGTCTATCGGAAGAACAACCCCCTCGGGCCCCACCCATCGCAGGTATCCCGGGGCACGGAAGAGATTGCGAACGATGCGGCGATTTGGATGACGCTCGCCCACCAGGTAGCGAAGGAAACACACGAGGCGAAATACGGAGAGCCGATGGGGGCTTGTATTATCCAGCGAGTTGACGGAAAGCCCACAATTATTGCTCTTACTGCTGACGCTCGTTGGCGCGAACACGGCAAGATGGGCTGCACTGGGAATCCCATGGCACACTCAGTGCTACGCGCCATCAGCATGGTGGCACAGAAGCTTGTCCGAGCAGAAAACAGGAAGGCAGAAGTGAAGATGGAGCCAATCCTTGAATTTGAAGCGTTTCAGGACCAACCGATCCTTGAAGACGAAAGGAAAGTCTTTGAGCTCGACCACCCCAGCCCCGATGGCTACCTATGTCATGGGCTGGAGATGTATCTGACGCACGAGCCTTGCGTTATGTGCTCAATGGCAATTCTCCATTCGCGCATGGGCAAAGTTGTTTTCCGTCATCGTATGCCGTTGACGGGCGGGCTCAGCGCAGAAGACCGGGGGTGTGGCCACCCTGCTCTCGGCGGAGCTGACGGTGGTCGTGGACTGGGTCTTTTCTGGCGCCGCGAGCTCAACTGGAGTTTAATCGCCTGGGAGTGGGAGTCGGGCGGTTCTCTTCGGCCCTTGGCAGTCGACAAGGCGATCCACGCTTAGACAAGCCAGCACCTCGCCCAAAACAAACTAAGCGGGCAAGATCTCGAGAAGTTTACAACGCTTTTTGGGCAACAACAAAAGTCGGGGGACTTAGGTAATCCTCTCGTCGACTTGGCGTTATCGAACAGCATTTTGAGCATACGAGCAAGGCTGGGTTCGTTGTTAGATATGCGGCCCACCTGTGTGAACAGCAGAGTGTTGTCAAAGGTACTAGTTTCATGGTGAAGTCAGGGAAGCATCTGGGGGGTAATAAGGCGTTTGGAGTTTATGCTTGTTTTCTTATTTGGCACGAGGCGATCAACTGTAAAGGTTTGGCTGGAGAGGGAAGGTATCACAATGGTTCACGCTATGGGGCTAGCACAATCGGAGTCATTTCTGGACCTATTTATTCTTGACACCCGTGTCCTGTCAACTAAGATAAAGTCGTGATAACATCAAGTTGAGCCAGGGATACGTCGGTCTCGCTCGCTTCGTCCCGAAGTGTGGTGGTACAAGATCACCGCTGGGTCAGATCAGCAACTGACATACATGCCTGCCTAGACAGCTGGCCTAACTAGTCAGTAGTTATTAACTTGATAGGCTGCCCTCGGCCGTATCGGCCTTGTTTCCTGCCAGTAGTTGCACCGACATGGCCGCCTGCCGTGTAACCTGCCATCGTGGCGTCTCCTCCGATGACATAGGAGATATGCATGTGTGGCGGGCGGGCACATGGTGCTGGGGTTCGGGCCAGGGATCTTCGGTCCATCGAGTGTAAATTACCCATAGCTCTTTTGAGCACCTTTCCTCCTCTTCCTGTTCCCCCCCGACATCTTCTTCTCAGACAGTCCCCCGCTCTCATTGAGGCCCTGTCTTTCCCCTTGCTGTCTTCTCTTTTCTTGGACGAGGTACTTTCCACAGTTCGCATCCAGGAGTCTCCATTCTATCCCTTCCCCGGCTCTTTTCTCTTTGCGTGTTTTCACCGCTATCGTCTTCTCACTTCCTCCCCCAAGCGCCTCCTACCTCTACGTAAAGCTGCTGCCACAAGGGGTACTTAAATACTACATCTAGTTCGTGGGCTGTGAGGTCAAGTCTCCGGCTATTTCGGTTTAGCTCCTTGGTTGGGATAAAGCACCATTGCATGAGGGTCTAGTTGTGAGGAGGGTAGATTTTCTATGGAATTGCGTTTCCGATTTCACACGGTTCAGAAGGGTGTCACACTGAAGGGCTAGAATTAATATGCATTTGTTTCAAACATTGGTTTGCCGGCGACGCTCACCCAGGTCGCTCGGGGGGATAAAGTGAGCTGTTCCTCGGGTGCTCGTGTCCATGATGCGGACCTAGGAGGTGATCATCCGGCTTGGAGCGCTGGGAAATGACTCCAGCCATGAGTTGTCCTGCCTAGTTTGTGTCTGAAACCTTCTCAATTCCCCTGGGGTGGGCAGGTAGGTAGGTAGGCACATGTACCTTTGTATAGGAGGTCAGGGACTGCGGGAGCCTGGAAGCGTCTCGCTTTTGGTAATGGAGACATGACCTGTCAAGCTTGAAATCGGAAAGTTTCTGCCAATTGACCTTTCTTTGGGGGGGCGGGGAGGGAGGAAGAAGAAGAAGAAGCGAGCCAAGCCAGCGAGGCGCATCGCCCGCATTTGGGGGTTTCCGACGGATGCCCTCGCTGCTGACCAACTGTCACACGGAAAGTCCCGAGAGCCTCACGTGGTACCTAGTAGAAATGGGTCCGGCATTTTTCAGTCGAACCAATAACCAGTTTCAATAAACTCCTTTGTCTTCCCCTTGCCAACGAGAACTCCTCAACCGCACGGCGTCCCTCCCTCGAAGAAGGACGCTCGCCAGACGGCGTCAAAAACGGGATGCCGACGCTGGCCGTCAACAACTTCAACATCGTCCTTAGCGTCCTGGGGGGCTGGATATCGCTGTTTGGACTGGTGTCTTACCTGCTCAAGGAGAACTTTTATTTGTCAGAGGCGTGTATGTGCCAATTCCCTTTTTAATTTATGAACCCCCTTTCGTTTTGGGGTAATCGGCGGGGCGAGGGAGGTGACACTTGGCAGCTTATGCCAGTGGCACGTTGATGTGCGAGGTCTGACCTGACATGCAAGTGATATCACTCGTCGCCGGTGTTGTCGTCTCGCCTCCGGCAGCCAACCTTATCCGACCGCTCGAGTACGCGGGAGGCTCGGCCGAGACCCTCGACGCCGTGACACTCTATTTCTCACGTCTCGTGCTTGGTGTGCAGCTTGTCCTCGCTGGCGTCCAGTTACCTAGTCGGTACCTGCATAAGGAATGGAAACCTCTCTCCATCCTCCTCGGCCCCATTATGGTTGCCATGTGGATTGCAACAAGTCTCTTGGTCTGGGGCTTGGTTCCGAAAATCCCTTTCCTGCATGCCTTGGCCGTCGGAGCCTGCGTCACCCCGACCGACCCCGTACTGTCCAATGTCATTGTCAAGGGTAAGTTTGCCGACAACAACGTGCCCAAGGAGCTCCAGCGCATCATTATCGCCGAGAGCGGCGCCAACGATGGCCTGGGCTACCCGTTCTTATTCTTTGCCCTATACCTTATCAAGTACCAAGACCCGGGCCCCCAGGGGGTGGCAACCGCCATGGGTCTCTGGTTCGGTGAGACCTGGGGTTACACGATTATTCTGAGTGTTATCTATGGCGCTGTCGTCGGCTGGGTTGCCAAGGACTTGCTCCACTGGGCCGAGGAGCGTAAGTTTGTCGACAGAGAGAGTTTCCTCGTCTTCGCTATTTCTCTCGCTCTATTTATTGTTGGCACCTGCGGTATGATCGGCAGTGATGATGTCCTCGCGTGCTTCATTGCGGGAAATGTGTTCACCTGGGACGATTGGTGAGTTCTTGTCTGGAATGTGGCAGCTGCCTACTCAAAGCTAATTTCTACTGCCGAAAGGTTTCGACTCGAGACTCTTGATGACTCACTGCAGCCTACAATCGACATGTTGCTGAACGTCTCCATCTTCATGTGGTGAGTTACGGGATGTTGGGTTGGAACAACCAGTTGTGGTGGCTGATAATCCCAAGGTATGGAGTGGTCTGTCCATGGACAAGCTTCGCCAACAACCAAGTCATACCGGTCTATCGCCTCGTGCCTCTCGGAATTTTGGTGCTTCTCTTTCGGCGCCTCCCCTGGGTTTTTGCCGTCCATAAATTCATCCCCCAGATCGAAGAGGGGCGCCAGGCTGTGTTTGTGGGCTTTTTCGGGCCTGTCGGCGTCTCGGCGATTTTCTACCTCTACATTGCTGTAGATTTTCTCCAAGACATCGACGCCAATCACCATTCTCGGCCTGATGTGGAAACGCTCGCCGAGACCATCAAGGTAGTGGTCTGGTTCCTTGCTATATGTAGCATCGTAGGTCCACCTGAGCACTTTTTCCCCCAGACTTTTAGATAGCTTGTTTATCACACCGCTAACACACCACCTGGACTCACAGATTGTACACGGGCTAAGTATTCCCCTGGGGAAGCTGGGTTTCTACCTCCCAAGGACCCTCTCGAGAGGTGCTGGAGATGGCGAGGTTTTTGCGCCGCTTCGGCTTGGAAGTAGAGCCGCGACACTAACGAATCGCCCACCACTGCCTTGTGCGTACCCGATCGGCGGGACTGTGATCCCCCAGCGACACGGCTCCGGCCTGGTTGTGACATCGGCTTTGACGACAGGCAGAGATGTGTCGCATGAAGCAACAGCTATTCCAGAAACGCGGTCCACTGAAGGTCCTGAACGCACAATTCGATTTCCTGACGACGCAGCCGCCAACGCTTCATGATGCTACGCGCAGCACGATGGCGATGGACGTACTTAGCGCTCGACATGTCATGTCGAGGTTACCGCACGCACAAATAAACAACCAGGAGGAGATTCAGTCGAGACTGGAGGGAGCCCAAGGTGTGGTGGCTGGTGCCGCGGTTGTCCTGGTTGAACTACATGCTATGACTCAATTTTGTTGATGCTGAATCTATGGGGGTTTATAGGATTCTGAAGCTTTCTTGATGCTGACGAGGTGCGGCTTGGGTATTCGCCGAGCCTTGTAATATTCAACGCGGAAACTGGCTCCCTCCTCAAGCAGGGAAAGTCAATTGCAGATAGTGGATGCAGAATAGGATGGTGGTCGAAATTGCGTGGACTCCTGGGTAAAACCTAATTGCGTGCCAACTCAGTTCTCTCGGGAATTTGCCAGGGCTATTCAGTGTATTCTGTCAAATTTCTTGCCCGATTGCCCGGATCGGCACAACTCGCGTTTGTCGACAAAGCTCAACAATGTTCTGGAACTTGATAGCAGTATCGACAAAAAAACACCAAGGATAGTGAAATTTTCGCCCAGTCTCGCTTACAACAAGGGCAAGCTGTCGCTTCTTGTTTCCTTCCGTTTTCCTGACCGGGACGGGGAGCTGTCCAATCACCAACCCGGAAAACCCGGACACCTCTCACCCCCCCCAAACCTCCACCGCGCTACGAAGCTAGCGTTGTTAGCACCATTGCCTCCACTGCCTGGTGGTAGTTAGGTTCCAGACCATCGCCTTTTGACAACTGACACCTCGTCACGTAGCATGTCAGGTCGCCGTCAGTGTGTCAACAAGAGCTCTCGAGACGCTTTTTTCTTTCTTTCCTTTCTTGGTCGCTTTGTCATCGTCCAACACGAGAATAGACCGAGGCACGGGGTCTGCCGCTCATCCTCACGGCTGTGTCGGTCTATCGCATTCGCGGCCTATCGATGTCTAGCTGGCCAATTGGCTGCCGCCATTCCTTCCTTGCTTGACCTTACCGCCTTTCGCTGCAGCACGTTCGCAGACACACAACACCTCTCGCTCGCCTCACCCCTGTTATCCAAGAAGCCCCAGCCTTCTCCCTGTGAGAACATCGCTTTTCAATTGTACAGCAGCATATCTCCTCCGTCCCCCCTCGGGGCGCCGCGATCCGATTTCAGCATCTCGACAGCCCACCGACCCCGTCGCTGCGAATGACTTGGTGTTCTGCCACGAGGACCCGACATCCGACCCCGGCTCTTCGACCCACGATTTGTCTGCGCCAGGGAGACGCAACCACCAACCGACCGCGCAAAGGGCGAATTCCTTCTTTACCGACGGCTTTCCTCTGTCCTTTCGCCGTAATCTGATTTCTTTTTCGATCGATCCGACGTTCTGATCGTCCTCGATGGGTCCCGATAACCAGGTGCACACGATGCACGACCTCTTCAGAAGTATACCCCTCAGCAAAGAAGAGGGGGCGGAATTCATTCTTGACGATTCAGAAGACTTTGGCAGCCCGCTATTCTCCAATGTCGACCTCTCTCCGGCTACGAGCGGCTCCAGGAACTCTCAGTCCGACTCGTCAAATCGAGCTGCGAGCTCATCGTCAGCCCATACTAGCTTCCCTGGCGGAGACACTTTAGCTGGCAGTCCCGCACCCAACGCCGACTGGCAAGGCGGCAGTCCAATGTCCGATGTTCTGCTTCAACAAACGGGCTGTCTTGACGATACGGTTGACCCCTGTTCGTTGGAGAAAGCGGGCGCCCTGGCCGACTTTGCTTCTCCAGCTTTTATGGGCCAGAATCTACATCCCCAGACGACGGCCAGCAGTCCTTCCAATCTCAGCCCGGCACCCGTTGGAAGAAATGACACATTGAGTACACCTGGCGCAGTGACTCCGGGCCCTGATATCGTCTCTCAGTATTCCCATGCTGGCCCATATCAGCTGAATTATCTCCCAACACATGCTAGTGGTCCTCCAGGTGGGCGTCTGCGGAAACGTCAAGCATGTACAGACACGCTTCATCTTCGGACCAACATGTCGAGAGAAACATCACCGCACGAGGGCTCCTTCTTCAGCGCTGGGGCTTCCCTGGAATGTTACTTCGGTTATGCCACGGACCTCATCTCGAACAGTAACACATGGACTCCGAATCGGACGTCAGGACAAATTCCTTTTACCCCCCATGGCCTGCCTGGCAACCTGCCTACAATGCCACAAATGCCCGACTTGCCCACCGTGTCCGGTTTGGCGGAACTGACTCCGGGTAGAATCCCCAAAGTCAGCCTCACGGTATCCTCGGAAAGCCCATGGAAATCTAGAGTGGAGACTCAGATCAATGTGACTATCACGGCGACCCCAGCAATTTCTGGCGTTGATAAGTTGCGCATTGCCAGGCATCTAGTCTACAAAGCCAAGCATATGGACAAGACCAACGCGCAGCCATCACCTAATATGCTAGAGCTTTGTGTCCACCTCGTCAGCCATACCGCGATGCAGAAACCCGGCCTGCTGGAAAAGACCCTACTCGCGGCACGGAAAGCCGCCGAGAAAGGCAGGAATGAGCCCCTCGATACCGGATTCCCCGACGAAGAAAAAGGGAGAGATGTGAAGGAAGGAGGCGAAGTCAAGATCTGTAATGGCTGCATGCAGAGGGAGCGGAAGCGGATCGGGCGGAAAAAAAAAACCAAAGTCGAGGAAGAACAGTCTGTGCTAGACCTGGAGCACCGCCGAATCATGCTCTTCAACGGCCCCGAGATATCAACCATTGAGATGGACGAAACCACAGCTGCCTGGAAGCCCATCAAAATCCCCATGAGGATCGCTTGTTACTGTAGGCACCACAGTGAGAAGCAGGGGTTTCTGGCTATCGTCACCTTGACCGACTGCAACGGAAACGTCTTGGGGCAGACAACAACACCTGCCATCATGATTACTGATGATCATAAAACTAGCAGCTTCCCGCCAACCGATGGTGTACAATTGCCTGGCGCAGCTGATATCGCTGTACCATCACTTGCCACCACCCTAGTCCCCCAGAAGAGGAGTAGTTCTACCAATCACATTGTCGCTCCGCGTATACACCAAGGCCCCCAACCCCAGCCAAATCGTTCCCGGCCGCCGTCACCCGCAGGAACCCCGGGACCCCAGTCCAAACGGAGAAAGGGAAGCGGCACACAGAAGGTGCCTCCGGGTCTAACTATGACTGCTCTATCACAATTTAGGAGTACGAAAGCGGAGCGTATGAGTTCACCGACTCTGTTGACTTTGCAGCATCCTCAGCAGCAGGTTCAGTCGCCAGAGTCGCACCCCCTTGATACAGCGCCGAGCGTCACCTCAACCGCCCCATCTCGGTTTGCCTCTCCTCAAACGCCTGATAACCCTTTTCCTGCCGGTGGAGATCATAATCCATTTGGGGCCGCTGTACCATTCTCTATTAACCCATCAACGCTGTCAGATATCGACCAAAGAATTCTGGCACCGTACGACACCCCACACATTCTAGACAACATGAACGCCTTAGGCCACTCGGCCCCAGTGTCGATGCACCAAAGCCGATCTGCAAGTCCAAGTGCGTACCATATGACGATGTCGGATACTTTGGACGTTCGTTTCTTCCATCAGCAATCTCAGCCACCCCCACCGACGATCCATAAGTTGATCCCTTACGAGGGGTCCAAGAACGGCGGATACGAATGCACCATTTTGGGATCTGGCTTTAACCGTAACCTTGAGGTCAAGTTCGGGGATAATAAAGCCGTGACGACAACCTACTGGGGCGGGAGCACGCTCGTTTGCTTAGTCCCTCCGTCCCCTGATGCCGGCCCTGTCGACGTAACATTCGAAGGGCCACGCGCTTATGGCGGCTCTGAACCGCCTCAGTTCAGGTGAGTAGACCCATCCAGAAGACGATAGAGATGCGGGTCCAGGCCCACTGTTCTTATCCTGACTGATACGGTGACTAGATACGTGGATGACAACGAGGTCTCTCTGCTCCGCACGGCTCTGAAGATTGTCGGTCTTGGAATGAATACCGGCACCTCTATCAGTCCGCGGGACATCGCTCAGATCATCGTCAGCAAAAACGAAGGCGGCCGGGGTGGTGACCGTTCAGCACGCGGAGACCCAAGCGGCGGGACATCGCTGGCGGAGAGCATGAACTTGGAGTCTTGTCTTCTCAAGCTCCTTGAGATGGTCGATCAAGATGACCGCCCGCTCAAGCCGCGCTTGAACATAAGGAGACTGTCGGGACACTCGGTGCTGCACATTGCTTGTGCTATGGGTCTAAGTCGTTTCGTGGCTGGGCTGATATCCCGCGGCATTAATATGGACCTGCGTGACAAGGGCGGCTACACAGCGTTGCATTTTGCATCCCTGAACAGTCACTTGGATATCGTTCGGCGGCTCGTAGCGTCTGGTGCCGACCCGACAATCCGGACCTTGTCTGGTCTTACTGCCGCCGATGTCGCCACATCTCCATCAGTTCTCCAAACTCTCCGTGCCGCCGAACTATACGCTGGCTCACGGAGTGCCCCTGGATCGCACATCAGCGGTTTCAGCAGTACCGCTAGCCTCAGGTCCCAGCTGGCAACCAAGTCTGCATCTGGGATCGAACAAGTGACGATTAGCAACTCTGTTTCCCACCAGGAGAGTGGGGTTTCAAAAAATTCTCATTCCGACGCCGGCAGCACCCTGTCCGATGACGAACCGCGCCTCGAGATGCGGCGGGCAAATAAGGTTCCCAAAACGCCTCGAATTGATCGGCCGCACACACCGGACTCGCCGGGTACTGGGGTGACAGGGCTCAAGGAGCAATTCGCCGCGCAAATGCAACAACTTCAACAAATGACGGCTCAGCTGCTCCAGTTGTCGGGTCGTTTGCAAGTCCCAACCATGCCTCAACTGCCAGAATACCAAGCCGCGTTGCTTCAACGCCTCCCAGGCTTCGCGACAATGGTCTCAGCTCTAGGTGGTGCGCGGCCCGGATCCTCAGGAGAACAGTCATCGGCATCGAAGGAACTGGACTCTCGGTGGTGGGATCTAACAGCTTTCAAATCTAGCTCAGCACCCCCTCCTGCCTATGACGAAATCTTCCCTCAGCAGCGGCGGGGAGGTGTTTCAGATAAGAAGCAGGTGGACGACACAATCACGTTTGCGGAAGCTGAAGCTAAGGCAGACGCTGTGTGCGAGACGCTGTTTGATTGCAAGGCCACAGAAACGGCAGGAACGGCAGACGCAGGAGAGAGTGTCTCGTCGGTTTCAACTGCAAGTGAAGAGACCGAAGAGGTCAAAGTAGGACCACCAATGGTACTGCAAATTGGGAGAAAGAACGCAATCACCAAAGAACAACAGGATATCATCAGGAGAGCGCGCGCCGAGAGGTTCAGAGGTCTGAGCAGCGATACGAATTTGTACTTCATATGGGTAAGGGCGCTTGCTGAATTTGGCGATAACCACGGTGGCTGACTTGACTTGCAGATTCCACTATTGCTAATTGTTGTCGCCGCAATGTTCTTTGGTGGAATACCGAGCTGGCTTTCGGTTTCAACACCATCCCAAGGGACAGCAGCGCCGCCGCGGGTCGTTGAGGTTTAGTTTTGGTGTGTTAGGTTGGGCTTCAAGTATTCTGTGTTTAATCTGCGGGTACTTGTTGGCTTGTTGTTTGATGACATTATGCGCCCACATGTGCCAAGTATCGTCTATTGGGTCTGGGCGAAATGCTGTGTATAGTATCCATTCGGAAGGCACGGGAAGTGAGAAACGGGGATATCTGCTCGGGATGGCAGAGTGGTTTGACCTTGTTCATGGAGTCTTACAATGGTGGGAGGGTGGGGCGGGACTTGCTTGACCAATGAACAGACAGTCGAGATGAGATGGCCAAGTGCATATTTCCTTCAGCGTTCGCTGTGTGTCCTCGGCAGTGGCAGCGGTAGCGACGGCAGCAATGGTTACTAGTGTTGTCTTTGTACTGACTCATCCATTGGACGTAACTTTCCCGAGATCTTGAATGTTGCGAGGTCATTTAAATTTGTATCGGGAGGAGATGATGTTTCTCGGGCCGATAGGGCGGGAGAGGAGAAACGGATGGGATACACTGGTGCAAGAGGACATCAACTCGCTGTAGTAGACTGTGCGCGCCTTCGTAGGTGGTCAACATGGAGTGGAATACACGACTAGGCAAACGACGGATGGGTTGGCAGGACGGGGGAGTATGACGGATCGGATCGAAAACTGAGCCGACCAGGCTCATCCTCATTCATTCACAAATGACCAATTCCGAGAACTCGGTTGAGAAAGCACACCTATATCCATTTATCACAATGAAAGCTGAGCCAAGCTGAGCAAATCCAGCCACAAGTAAACAAAAATACATTATCAGAATTTGATCCTGCCATTGGGTTGCCTTGCCTTGCCTTGCCTTGCTTCGTCCTAGGTGGGTCGGGGTCGGGTATAGTGGTAATGGTGTCCTCAGAACATAATCGTGCAACACACCAACACTCTATAGTCTACCCTCGCGAGTTCTCCAGCCATCCAAAGAGAGCAATAACAACGATAAGTACGACAACGGCAAGAACAACAGGAATATAACATCAGAAAGGGAAACGGTAGAGAAACAAAAACAACCGCGCTAGTTCATCCCAAATCGTTACATGCGTGACTGGCCAATCCCAACCAATTCATGCCATGTCGTGACGTGACGTGAGCGTTTCATCAGAAGAGAGAGAAAAAAAAGGGCAAGCCAAAACCCATTGACCCCTCTTTCCGCACCGTTCCATTCCGTACTCTGCCGGTTCATGATGGGGCTTCGTCCCGCGGCTCCCCACACCAAGTCGAGCTCCCAGCTTTGACAACACTTGTTTCTGATATGAATGTCCCTGCAAGGAATACCATACCACACTGAGAGTACCTCAAAGTCCCATCCCGTTTGTCGCCCTGTGATGTCCTGTTCCGGGTCCATCCAGCTCAGTTTCGCAGTTTTGCGAAATCCGATACACTCATATTCCGCTTGGCGAAATATCGCAGTCGATCTGTGCCAAACTAGCCGAATCTGACTGGGTAAATGAAAAAGAAAAAGGAAAACAGTCGCCGTGCCAGCCGCACCATGCCGAAGTCCAACATATCCTCATAACCCAGCATGTTCCCTTCTGCCCCAAAAAAAACTCCATGATCCAGGAAATGGCAGATCATCCAAGCCAACCAAATTCCATAAACAACGTGACAGTATCAAGGGCATAAACATCAAGGCGTTTGTTATGAAACGTTGCGTTTGCGCAGTCGTTACTCTCATCTTCACCAAACGCGCACAACGTTCTCCATATCCTCATCGTCGCCCAGCCCTGAGTCTCGCGATCCCGCCTTAGGTGAGGAAGGCTTGCCAAATACGGCTCCTTCGCAAAACTCAACCGGAATGCGCGGCACACCTGGAATTCCCCGGTTCGGATCCGGGACGACAGAGAGGGGCTGCGTAATACCCTCAACTGCCTGCCCGCGCTTTCTAGCAGGGTAGTGAAAGCTAGGCGGCGGCGCCAGAGCAGTGATGGGTCGTTCCATAGACATGCGTGCAGGGGACCGCTCTGGTGAATCGAGGAGCATGGCATCGTCAACGAGAGGGATAGATAAGACAGGGGCAGTGGTGGTTACGGGATTCATGGCCAATGGGGAAGGTCCGGCCTCTCGACGTGGTGTACGAGGTCGAGATCGGGATCGAGACCGGCGCCGGGCAATGTTGATGCCGCCAAGACCTAGCACCCGGCCCCGACGTGGGTGTTGCTTCGCCTTGGTGAGTTTGGTGGGAGTGCGTTGAGAAATGGGGGGAGGGGGTGACGCTCTCGTCCCACTGCTGGCAGCAGTGAGGGAGGACATGATACTTGTAACGGTAGGCGCATTGGAAGATGTTGAAGGGCGCGGCTTGAAGGGGTTAATGTTATTGAGCATGCTCGGGGGAGGTCCGCTAAGATCAGTAGAGATGCGCGAAGCGGAACGGCGGAGTTTCTTGACAAGTTTGCGCGCGCCGGTTTCCGTGCTGAAGGGCGCATCACTATCTGGTGCAGCGGCACGTTTGGTCCCGCGACTGGGAGAGATGATCTCGTCAGCTCTCGCTAAAAGAGGCGGTCGCTGGGGAAGTACTGAGGGCGGTTCAGAGGGATGAGGTCGCCTGGTTGACGAGTATGGAACAGCCGGGAAACCACTCGAGTGCTGCTGGCGCGCGGCCATATGCTGCGCAAAGGTCGGTTTGGTGAAGTCGATGGAAGGAAGCAAAGGGCGGGTACGCGGTCCCATCTCAGTAGACGGACGGCCATCGTTGGAAACTGTCTGCCGAAGAGGATGGCGAGTGCCGTGGATAGCATGCGACTCAAAGAAGCCAGATGCCGCCAACGACTTGTAGCTCTCCATGACCTCCTCCCTAGTAGGATATCCCACAGGAGGCGCATTTGTCTCATGGGGCGTGCGTGTTTGCGCAAGCAGGAGGCGGTTCTCCTTGCCTATGCCCGCGCCAATATTCGCCCATGATTGTGACCTTGTCAGATGCAGCTTCTCCTTGACTCCATCCCAGAATTTTATCTTATTTCCCTTTCGCGAAGGCGGCCCAGGCTTGTGCGGCCACTGCGACGGCTGCGGATATCCATAGTTCTGGTATTGGCCGGCGCTGCTAAAGGGTCGCAGGCGCTCCTCAGCGTCGTAAAACTGTCGCTCGTAGGCCGCCACATCGTTGGGTCCCAAAAAGTCAAGCGGCGGGGCCGCCGACGCGCGATCGTTCATGGAGCCCTCAACAAACCTGCTCTGCGAAGGCGGAGCGATCGGCCCACTGTTTCCTGTATCGGATTGCGCCGTCCCTCCCCTACGCCATGGTACTTTGCGCCCTCGAGAAGCCATTGTCTGCTTTTCACCTTTGCATCAGGCTGCTGGGAGCCAGCGTGGGAGCAAGCGTGGTGGTGTATATTTGTGGTCGTGGTGTCGATTCTGCCAAATCCCAACTTTCTGTTTTGTTTTGGTTTCCCCGCTGTCTGCCGCAGCGACCGAACAATCTATTTTCAGCAGCGCCAAGTCCACTGCTATTGCCGAGGACCCGAGTCCACCGCAATGAATGTGGGAACAAATGGATCCCAAAAGCCTGAGGGAAAAAAAAGAATTGGACAGAACAATTGCAATGTCTTCCGGGGGCTGCAGCTCTAGAAAAGGTCGTTGCGCGATGCGGATACCTCGCTGCGAGAGGTGGACGCCCTGGAAAGGGGTTCGACGCGGGGACGCTGCCACGGTACCAAGAACGCGGTGACGCGACCCAGCAACCAGCAACAGCGGTGCCGGTGCCTGAGCACACCGCGACTCAGCCAATGAAATGGGTTCACCAACTACGATCACATATGCACGTGTAGACCGTAAAATTGTCAAAAGCCTCAATTGATCCATCAATATCTGACAGTTCAGACATCGCCATCGATAATATCTGATAGTACCTTGTAGAAATCAAGCCGTCCACCTCTTTCCCATAGAACCACAAGAGAAATCTCAGCCATAAATATCAGGCGAAGTGAACTGGTATCTGTCCAGCAATCTGCAGCTCAAGACCATCATTGCGTCGGTCATTCAGATAAATCCCAGCCGGCCCGGCAACATTGCCATGCCAGAGGCCGCATCTAAAAGAAAAAGAAAACAGACAGTGAAAGGAAACCGAGTAGCGATTACTCTTCTGTCAGGGTCGAGACCTAATAACAGCGGACAATGAAAACAGGAACAGGCAAGGAAATATAACCAAAAAAAAAAAAAGGACGGCGAGAGAATGTCTGTGCGGACTCGCTCCAAACGCTGCCCAACAACATCGCCGTACAACGTGCGCCATGGCCACTGTGGTGGATATATACAATGATAATGATGGTAACAAGACGTACAGCGCCGCATCAAGCATGGACCCAACAGGGTCCATTGCCGGTTGATCGTAGCAACCAACTCCTCAACACCTACCAAACCGCAAAGCAAGTAACTGTCTGGTAAATGGCGCCTACCGTTCCTCATGCGGAGCTGGCACCGAGATGATCTTTCCGTCAGCACGCTTATACGACATCATGCTAGGGCCACCGATGTCCTCGGCGTTACCGCGGTCGCGAGCACCGTTATAGTGCGGCTGGTCATCTTGCCTGAAGGATTCTTCATGCGCACGTTTAGTACCAGCATATTGTGTGGGAGGAGGCCGGTTGGTGGGCGCGGTAAGCGGAGAGTGCGCAGGTGGAAGGAAAGAGCTCGGTCGTGGGATGTTGACAGTTGGGCTCGGAATAGGGCCTGGAAGGCGCGCCGCAGCCGCAATTCCAACATCAACTTGCAAAGGCGGCAACATCTCTGGCTTGCTGTGGTGAGGGCCATGCGAGGGTGGAGGGAAGTTGAGAGGCGGCAGCGTAATTCCACCATTTGATCCGCGGAAATCGTGCCCAAAACCACTTTCTCGTCTCGGCGAGGGATTGATTGGTGTATACGACTGCGAGGGTGTCCGCTCCTGATGATAGATCGGTTGTTGTGCTTGTTGTTGCGGTTGTTGTTGCTGCTGCTGCTGTTGCTGCTGAGGAGGGGGGG
>Ga0247765_1001035_pt1 | contig 16220 bp, 11 predicted proteins | sample UWRJL106311C6_FD_179949 | JGI IMG/M metagenome (GOLD analysis project Ga0247765, IMG submission 179949) | Plant litter microbial communities from Arlington Agricultural Research Station in Wisconsin, United States - UWRJ-L106-311C-6 | ecosystem: Environmental > Terrestrial > Plant litter >... | reverse complement strand
GGGGAATTAAAACCTAACCGCTTTGTTCCCACTCTGTTACTATGAGTATCTAAGGTACCTATTATGCATCAATGGGGCAGTAATATTACCGCAGTAGTAATATCTCTTCTCATCATCATCACTGTCATGATCAAATCGCTACACTAACATCAGATCAGATCAGATCGATACCCACCGAGTGCACCTCTTCCATTGCTTCACGTCAGAAAAAGATATGGCAGCGAAATTTTAGTCTAAGCTTATCTCTCCCTCAGCTTAATGCGGAGCTTAGCTTACTCGGCCATGTAGTGTACTGTTAATCCTCCCGCTTCCCCTTCCCGAAAGACCATGGCACGGTAAGGTAACATGCACTAGTTCGAATCTGTTTTTTATAAAACACCACCTGCCTTATTTGCATTGAAGCCGAAAAAACAAACACACTGGCAAGAAGGAGATGGGATTCCCCTTACCCGAAAACCCGGGTTTTTCTGGTGGTTTCTGTAGCTATGTACCTAGGTATGCACAGGTTCGGACTCCGCTTGCCTGCGGGAGGGGACTCCCATATCCAGGCGCGATTTTACCGCCATCAGTAACATAGCTGGTCGCTGTGGATTGGATTGGTACGAGCCGAGCTAGAAAATTGCATCATCACAGGGACTGGATCGATGCATTCGCATTGCACTGGCCTGAGCCATTATTCTAACTTACAGGCCGATATGTAGGTACCTCTGTACTTGTTCATCTGCAGTAATCTTCTAGTTCTAAAAGATCCCGACAAACAAAAGCTCGGCAGGTTCTTACTAAGACGGATGGACGGACAGCTCATGCAGGTTTCCCGTCCCCTGACTGACGCAATGCCCTAGGGGTGGGTGGGTTGCAACGTGCCGGCAACCAGCGCTCTGGGCAGCCAAGAAATTTGTTTGGCCTGGGACATGCCGTTCAGTACTGTATGCATCACCAGAGACTAGAATCCCATTGACTAGCTCCAGAACTACTTTTTAATCGGCATCAAATTGAAAGTGGTAGGTAGGTTGGGGAGGATCGGTGGGAACCGGGGCGGATGTCCCAGTCCTCGCCAAGGCGGACGTGGTTGCCTCGAGATATGGTGAGAGAATCGCGCCGAGAGTCTGGGGCATCCATGCCGCAATTGAGAGATACTATCTTTTGCCGAAGCTCAGTTGGGGAGGCTTAGCCAACCGGAGGGTCCGGCAGGGTCATTAGTGCCTCCAATTTTGTCGTTTTCTTGCTTCACGTTTCGTTGGTAGAAGGTATGGTACCTACCTACCTACCTCCCCGAATTGGTCCAGTCCAGCCCAGTCTCCTCTCATCACATGCATCACTCTCGCTCGCCAACATCAAATGAACTCTTCCACATGGGAATCAAGTGTGAGTGGGAATAGAGACCATGGAGCCCAATGCCAAAGAGACCGTACCTAGGGTACCTGGTAGGTATGATAGAATATACAGGTAACTACCCAAGTTAGACAAGTACCTAGGCAGGGAAAAAGGATTCCGGTTCTCTCTTCTCTCACTCTGTACCAGAATTCTATACTCTATCTGCTACTATCTCGCCAAAAACTCAATGTTACCGACGTCGTAGTTCGATAAGTAGGTACCCCAGCCAGAAGGGAATTTCCCGATTAGACTAGCCACGGGGTCGGGCCAGCAGAGACGTGTTTTCGCCTTTCCCCCAACATCGGAAAACACTATCCTTGAACCAGGTACATTCCAAGGCAAGCCCGCGTGCACTGGCAGACTAGTAGTGTCTTTGGAGGGTCCCCACGTTGTAGGACGCTTGAATTCACGGTGCCGCATCACCAAAAACTCTTGAGATGTCCGAACCGGCCGCCTTTATCATCGTTGTCTTCCACGATCGCTTTTGCCAGTTCCTCGATAATAGCGGTCCACCTTGTCGCCCTAGGAGTGTGAATGTTCCAGAGAACAAACTCTTCGATTCCTGGTGGCAGGAACTGCAAAAGGAGACCGTTGTTGTTATTATTGCTGTCGATTTCCCCTAGCCACAGTTGCCACGCCTCGAGAAGGACCCGAGCAAATGCTTGCGACAAGCGCAGTATTTTGAGTTTTGCAAACCCTGACAGCGTCTGCCAGTCCGGCGTGTTGTTGTTGCCGCCGTTGATTACATGGTGGTCCATGGCTTGGAATAGGCTTAGTTCCTCCAACGTGTCACTCCGCGTTGCGACGGCCTCCCAAATCTCGGCCGCCGTGGTGAAATTCCGTTTCGCATGTAATCGGAACACGCGCAGGGCGGGTGACAGGGCAATCAACTCACAAATAAGTTCTGCCGAAGCCCAGCAGCGGGGACCGAGGGTCAAGCTGGTCAGGAGAGGGAGTGGCTGCCAGCCGAATGATTGGCCCATCGTCATAACCCAGCTGGCGATGGCCAGAGATCGAAGATTGGGGGCCTGACGTGTCAGGTGGGCGACAATCAAGCGCGCGTCGGTGTCGACGAGCCTAGGGAGAGCGGCTATCCTGGACAATCGGAGTGTGTGCAACTTGGGGAGCAGGGCGCCCGCAAGCTGCAATTTCGGGAGGATGGCCAGGCCTGGCGGGTTGAAAAGCGTTGGGAGGCGAAGCGTGTGAAGCTTCGGGGTACGCAGCAGGGCGAGCTCCACGCCGACGACACCATATTCGCGCTCCCCCAAGTAATCCCTAGAAATTGCCGCCTCAGAAATGGTCGCCTTAGGAATGGCCGCGAAGCAACGAGCCCGGAACTCCTCGAAACCATCGCAACTTAGGTCGTGCTGCATTTTGCGAATGCGGGGGCTAAATTCGAGGATCTTGATGTGCTGATGGAGCTGGGCATTGTTGTCAAGGCTCCTCAGGAACCGCAGAAGGTCGGTAGCGCTTCGCCGGTCGTGGTATACAAACGAGCTGAAGAGGATCGGCTGGGCGATGGCGTGGAATCGCCAACAAGTCCTGGAAAGGGCACACAGGGCCCCTTTATCGGCCTGATACGCCTGGTAGTCATAGTCGTAATCGTCACTGTGCAACGCTTCGCAAATGAACCGCACCATCTCGTTAGGCATCTTCCTGAGCCCCTGGCCTGTTGATCCTTGGTACCTGGCCATTGCGTGTTGGCTGATGGTGAGGCAGCTGTGGAAAGGTTTTGGGCGAAAATTCAATCCGTGTGGCGAGAAAGAAATTAATACCCTATTGATTTCTCTCGACGAGTCTTGGTTAGGAAATTTTCCCCCCTTCTAATTGGGTTCTGGATCCGTTGAGGATTTACTTACCACTTTAAGCTGTAACTTAAAGGACTGCGTGAGAAATCTCAACGGTAACCGAGGTTGAAGTCGTGTGTCAAATAACCCGAGCGTGGTTAAGATCTCCTCGATTCTTGGTTGTTGAGGAAGGTGGTGGAAAGGGCTCGAGGGGTGCGATAAAAAAAAAATAAAAAAAAGGAAAAGCACGAAACTAGTTCAGGACGTCCAATATTAGCTGTCATGGCCGCCCAGCTACACAAATTTATTGCAAACTACCTAATGAATAACCAATCCATGAAATCCGGTGGGAGGTGTTGGGGATTTCACACAACTTCTGTCCACGCTGAGTGAACATAATACAGAAGTGAAACCAAAGCTTTAGATTTGCATTTTGGGCCAATTATATATAGAAAACATAGGTAGGTGAAAGATAACTAAACTACATTTACTGCTGGCGAGAGAAATCAAGGCTCTCGTCAATTGGCTACCCTCTGGCATAACGCACTCAACTCTCCGTCAAACTGTGCCGCGCCTCGTCGTAACCGTCTCGGTGCGACGGAGTAGCCCTGAAAGTGCAGTACCGAGGGTAGGTCGGTTAGGTTCGAGGGCGGTCTCGGCTCGGCCAGTCGTTGTGGAGTGAAGAAGATCACAAACGCCGGGACCCTCTCCGGAATGATTGAGCTTCCCGCGGAAGGAACGCTGCCCCGGACGAGCAGGAGGACATGCGAGGGGATTTTTATGAACATCTCGAGCGATGCGTGAAGAACGACTGTGTGGTGCTGAAATTGGCGTTCAGACAAGGCCCCAGGTTTTCATCAAAAAATTCAACACACAAGTGGAAGGAGCGACCCCCTGACGAAACAGCGCAAACAAGACGAATGATCACGTCATTCAATGAATTCCAAAAGCTCCCAGCTTCTTCTCTCCAAATCATCTTCCCTTTAGAGACGAGGATTTCCGCACCGTGTTCGACTTTGATCCATTCGTTGCTGCCCGCTCCACGCTTGGTTGGATAGCATCTGGATCCGCGATCGAACCATCCACCGCAGGCCGCACGACGACATTGACGGTTGATTTCTTGCTGATTTTCCCCATCGTTTCTCCGCTCCCACGCACATCAATGTACGGATCCAACGGTTCTCGGGCTGCCATCTCTGCCTCGTCCATTTCGCGGTCGCGGAAATAGCTCCGAGCCAGGTGCCGGTTCCGGCGCTGCTTAAACTGCTCCGAGACAAACTGGAGAATGGCGAAGACGAGGAGCAGGTTGAGAAACATGGGGACGAGCTGCCCAAAGGTGTTGGGGTTGTTCTCGGGGTTTGTTTCACCGGGATTTTGAAGCCTGGGAGTTCGATGTAAGTATCCGTTACACGCTGGGGGTGAGGCAGTGGGAAGACAGGATGTACATACCAGTGTGACTGATCAACCCAGTTTCGCAGTGTAACGACATAGTTTGCGGAGCTGTAGATGGTCCATATTCCGACAGCGTTCCCCGCGACGAGATACAACCCGAAGATCAAGTGCAGCACTCGACTCGGGACGTCCCGAAAGAAAAACGAAAACTTGCGACCGGTCCAATCGACGATGCGACGACGGTGTCCTTTTCTCTTGCTCTTGCCAGCCTGTATGGCACTGAATATGCGCACGATAACGGCCAAAACATAGAAGATAAACATGATGAGGTACTGGGTCCATCCGGGGATCTTGCTCTTGAAGAACGAGTTGGCATCAACCAAGGACTGTTGGACCGTGTCGGTAAATCCCCCTTCTCCAATCTGGAAACAGGCGGCCGGCAGCAGGATGTCATTGTAGTCGTCACTAGTAGGCGGCACCTTGGTAGGAAACCCCTCGGCCCCGGCACCCTGGTTGGAGAGGAGCACGCCAGTCACGGCGTAGACGACAAAGGTGATGGCGATGCGAACAATAGCGGGTATGGCGTCTTGCCAGTAATTCCGGGACACGGTCACTGCCGTCAGATGAGTAGCGCAAGTAACCAGGAGCATGTTCGCAACAATGTCATAGTGGTAAGCTGAAATGGTGCATCCTGCGACGTATCGAAGAGTCACGGCATAAGCACAGCCGGTGAAGATTTGTTGGTCACTGCAGTTGATGACAAACGCCTCGAGAAGACCGGCGAAGCTGAAGGTGAAGGGCTTCTCTCTCCTTGCCTCCCCTTTCAGGGTGGACTTCCAACGCAGAACATGTTTCGACCACCACCAGATGGTACTAATGATGGAAGCGATCAAGGACGCGACGCTGACTACAAGAAAGGCGATGAGGACCTGTGTTGGTCAGACAGCCGTTTTCCAAACACTAGGATGAACTTACACCGATACCGGCAATATCAGGTTCACCAGGAAGGTTACCCCGTTCGTATGGACCGATCCTAATGACTTGGTTTCGGTTTCTCGGGTCGGTGGTGATGGTGCAGTTAATGTCAACGCCTTTCGCGGCGCACTCACTCCTCGACACATAGGCACCCATGTTGAATGGTTTGGGCTGCTACTGTATCTTGGGCTGAAACGACACGTTAGGTTAAAATTCCGGGGCTTTGGTCAGCCATGAACCCCAGAGTCCCAGATGACTGTCCAGGTCTGCTTGTCTTTGACATATAATGTGAGCATCAAGAAGGGTCGATATGGAAGAGACCCGAGCTGGAGACGGTGAGGTACTGGAGGGTAGTCGTCTGAAACCAACACTTAGACATTGCAGTGAATCCTTCGGGCCGTGGCATAGCGGGCTTTGGGTTGGGCAAGTTGGGCCAATCCGGCCCCCAGTCACTATCATGGGCTGCATGCATGTGCTGGGAGGCGAGACGACAGAAGTCTGAGCCCTGCCGAGACCTCCCAGAAAAGAAGCTTTAGGTCTGGGTTGCACTTAAAGCAGTACCCACCCCTAGCTCCTGAGCGGCTGAGCCTCTGCCACGAAGCGGGAGCAAACATCCACCTGCAATCGGGGCGCAGCCAACACAGTGCATCAATGCTTGATTGATGCAAACTTGCATTCTTTGGACCATGTCCAGCCAACCAGGCGACCTAGGGCGCGTTTGGCGGCAATCATGTTGTGCTATGAATGCCGGGCCGGTGCGAGGACTTTGTGCAAATGCCAGAGCGGTGGCATTTGTGACGGGTTCCTCACCATCCAGCCACTAGGGTCCTCACAAGTGGCACATTCAGTGGTGGCCAATGCAGCGATTGCCTACCCACTTGATTCCAGAGGAGCAGAATGAAGTCAGCGATGGATCGGCTCCAGAAAAGCAAGCTACACAACAAGATTCATGTCCTCGCAGAGTTGGTTGGTAAGAAGGAAAGTGACAGGTCATTGGGAGCGAGGTTGGGGAGCATGCTTGGCATGTGTCGCGGGGCCGACCCCACTCCAACCCATCCGCTTGGCTGCTGCCTCCCAGCCCTGAAAGCACGCGCGGGACTTGTGCAATCATGCGATCTTCGAGGCAGATTCCAATACAAAAATGCCGTGAAAGTCACACTCTCTCTGCGACAATGTTCCGAATCGACCCAGAGTTAAATGTAGCGAGGGCAGAGTGTCGGTCTTATCGCATTTCTTATCGCAGGCTGTCGGATGTCTTATCTTATCGAGGGGGCGCGCAATTACGTTGTAATCCGCTAAACCATTTCCGGCTCCCACCACCACCAATAACCCTCTCCTTGTAATCGGCGTAATTGCCTACAGGCCGCCGATAAGTTTCCGTCGATAAGCGATTTTCCACTTATCACAGACCGCCTGTTTCCGACCGCTACCGGCCGCTGGAAGCCGACCGCTACCGGCCACTGATTCCGCAACTGGATCCCCCATTACCCACTGTAAGGCGCCGTAAGGCCGCCTTACCCCGCCTGCCATCACCACAATCACCACCATCGCCGCCGTCACTACCATCACCACTATCACTACTAGCCAATATCCTATTATGGCCGATAGCTTGTATGCGGCCGCTGAGAGCCGCGCTCAGGAGGCGCGGAGGGCCGGCCTGCAGGCGGACGAACAGCCGGCGAATACAATGAGAAGTTACGCATTAAAGTAACGCGAGTAGAGGACCTGGTATAATACGCTGTACGCAGCGCCGGATAGAACCCTATTTACGTAACCGGACAGCGAACTTATTACACCTAATAAATTAGCCGCTTAGCTAAAAGAAGACATCCTTTTACGGCGTATTAAGGTGCCGAAGAAGCGGCGTAGCCGCAGCGACGGCCATACGGATCCCCTACTACCAATTAATAAGTAAGCCGCCCTCTGGGAAACTAAAACCCTTACCGTAACGCTGGCAGTACCGGTTACTGAAGCGGCTTAAATCCTGGCCAACGATTGTGAGAGCTATATACTACTGTTAACTATAGCTATAGCAACCGGTACTGGCAATGCTAAAAAAGGCACCCTTTTTACCAAAAGCACGGTAAATACGTATATTACCGCCGTAATGGAGCTTTGAAACCTGCAAGTGGCGTATAATAGTAAGAATACGGAAAACCTACGTAATATAACCGTACGTAGCTTTCTGGATCAGCGCAGCCGTTAAAAAAATCGCTACAACCGCGCCAGCTTTAAAGATTGCGGTACTAAAGGGATTTAGACCGGGTATTCAACCGCTAAGTAACTTACAATTCAAAAGCATTTACTTTACGACGTAACCGCTACGCCGCAGAATCTACGCATACGTATTAATCTTCTTTTCAGCTATTACTACCTCCTACGCGGAGAGAACCGCTGGAAAATAAAACTTACCAACCTTTCTCTCCTTAATTATCCCTTTATTGAAAACCCTACGTAGTACAGCTACCTCGTTTCGCTTTTATAAAACGGCAAAATAAACAAAATGGTTAAAAAGGAGTTTATAGGATCTTTACGCTATAAGAACCCCCTTCTTTACATATAGGGCGCCTTAGCATAATTATTCTTCTGGCGATGGCACGTTATCGGCGAGCCGCCGCCTTCTTTTCGCCGCCATCAGGATTAGTATAAAATTAAGGTTCTCGTTGGTTAAAAACGCGAAGAAGAGCTTTCTTACAATATATAACTTCAGGATACCTGGTGTATTTTTGGCGTTATTGGCCTATCTATAGCGAAAAAGACGCATTTATCACAACGAGTTGGAGCATAAAATGCAAAAATATATAGTACTTCGCTTGCACAGATCTTACAGGCTGGCCGTTGGAATTAAAACGTTTTGTACCAGGCTTACCTTACGTACCTACCGCACTAATTTATACGTATCGTCGCCAGCTTTTCTAAATCGCCAGGGGACTACTTTTTATCACGCGTAATATACAATCCTCCAACTACCTTACAAAGCCAACTTTAGCCGTAGATTGAAGAGTAGGAGCCTCGTTTTAATACGTATACGCGGCGCTGCTAGTGGGCATAAGGCGGCTTTAACGAAAACGATCTTACTAGTAATAGCTTCCTCAAGCTTATAAAGCGCCTACGTATAATGCTTTTACAAAATCTCACTGTTTTACAGCCCCAATATCTATCTCTACCCTTTTTTTCTTACCCCCCTTTCTATAGTAAAGAGTAGGAGGAATTTACACGTATAGTACAGGTTAATATTACGGATACAACAAAACTATTAAGCCTCCTTTTATAACGTACCTTGCCAAAGCTCTATAGGCTTATAAAAAACACTCGCTTAACTATCCTACACGCCGGCTAACAAATCGCTAATCAAATAACTAACCAACTAGCCAACCAACTAGCCACTCAGGAAAGTAAAATCCTAGATACCCTCCTTTCTGGCAAGGTCCCTCTTACTATTACCGGCTACCTAGAAACCAATTTAAACCTAATATTAAAAGTACCGGCACTAGCGCCGGCCCTGGCGCCTATACCCCCAGGGCCTTTACCAGAGCCAGCGCTAATTAGCCAACCTACGGCCCCCCCTATCCTTATAAGCCTAATAAAATTATTTACGGTTAAAAATATCTAGCGGGAGTAAAAAAAAGGCGTTACAAGTTAATTGGTAATCTAGGAGCTAAAGGGCCAATAGGGAAGCCGCTGGCGCCCTAGCAGCAATATTAGGGTACAGTTCTGTCGCCGGAAGGTAATTTGGGATGCAGTTTCTTCGCGGATATCTAGGAGTAGAAGTGAAGCCGAGGCTATTGCGGAGGTAAAGCGTATACGTACCGGCAGGAGCCTTAACCAATTTGTAGATAGCCTTAAGCAACGTAGGCAACGTCGTAACGATTGAGAAATCGAATTGCAGGGGTTTGAGAGCTAAAAAGGCTAAAAATCGCATTTTCAGGGGTTGCACAAGCCTCAATTATTGATAAATCCCACTGTCGTTGAAGATCTGCAGCGCCACCAGCCGATTACAGGATTACATCAGCAAAATGGGCCCACGATAAGTGTATCTTATCGCGGCGGCTTATCGCTGGCCCGGCAATCGTCGGGTCTCCGATCAAGCGTCACCTGGAGCCGACCCGTGACCGCTTCCAAACCACCAAGTACTTTCACGTTTATACATCCCAGTGTTCTGCGCGGCATGCACTGTGAAGGCACCTCTGCTTAGTTCCACTGCATTGCCTAGTCCAGGGCTGCACGCTGCAGCGGTCTCTTTGCTTCCTCGAGTTGGGAGCCCCTTGCGTGCATGGCACCTTCTGAGGAATCGCCGCTGCTTGGTGAAAACGCCCCAAGAAGCCGCGTTGAAGCGATATCCTCGCCCACTAAAACAAAATGCGACCCCGACGTGGAGCGGGACTTGATTCGCCGCCTCGATGTCTTCCTCATGACATTCGGCTGCATCTCGCAGGTCATAAAGTATCTCGATCAGACCAACATCAGCTCTGCCTATGTATCGGGCATGCGTGAGGATCTTGGTCTCTACGGCGATGAGCTGAACTAGTAGGTTCCGTCAATGCATCACGACATTTCCTCAACTTACCCACTCTGTTAGCTTCACCACGTACTTCAGCATATCGTACTGCCTTATGCTCATTCCGTCTCAAATCATCATCACCTATGTTCGTCCGAGTTACTGGCTTCCTGGGCTGGAAATAGGTTGGGGCTTTGTCACGGGCCTCATTGCTTTCAGTCAAAACGCCGAGCAGATTTATGCACTCCGTGTCCTTCTCGGTCTATTCGAGAGCTCAGCATGGCCTGGCATGATGACTCTCTTCAGTAGGTTCCCAGCCACGACGGTGCAGCGTCCTGCTAATCTTGGTAGTGTACTGGTATACGCCCATGGAGCTTGCCAAAAGAATGGGCTTCTACCATTCATGCCAAGCTATCGGGTCCATGCTGTCTGGCGCTTTGCAAGTGGCAATCCTGGAAACGCTTGAAGGGAAACTTGGTCTGAGGGGATGGCGGTACGAGTCTTGGTCATATTTGAAATTCATGCTGACCCTTTTAGGTGGTTATTCGTCATCAACGGCGTCATGACTCTCACTGTTGGGGCTGCCGGGGTCTTCATGCTCCCAGATTACCCCAATCGGCCAAACCCAAGGGCATTCTGGCTTTCTGATGAACACATCGGCATGGCTAACAACCGATTGAATCGCCATGGCCGAAGTGATGCCAAGAGGATAACCTGGAAAAGTGCAAAGTCTGTACCCTTTTGAAACATACCCCCTGGAATGTGCTGACATAGATCCAGGCGGACTTTCACCATGTGGCCGGCGTTACTCATCCCTCTTCTGTACATCCTCACAGTCCTGGCGCCATACGGATACAACTACTTTAATCTTTTCCTGAAGAGTTTGAAGAACCCTGATGGTAGCCCGACATGGACAACGGAGGAAGTCAACACAATTCCCATTCTTGGGGGTGCTGTGAACGTCGTTTTTGGTGGGCTACCTCTCAACTCCCAATGTGTCTCGACTGACTGTTGGCAGTTTGGATCTGGGCAGTCATGTCTGATGTGTTTCAGACGCGGTGGACGTTGCTCGTCGTTCAAGGCAAGTTGCGGCATTAACGTCTCGATCGTTTACTAACTTTCAGCCCCAGCCGCCATTGGACTGATACCTTGCGTAATCATGAGCTTTTGGACTGCTGACCCCCTTAGCATCCCTCTGTTTGCTGCGTATTCCAGTTACCTTATCACATACATGAGCCTCGGTACTGCCCCATTGGTTATGTCGTGGCTTTCAGACCTGTGAGTCGGTCACGTTGGTCTGGCTATGAATGTGTCTTAATCGCCGATTTAGACTCCCACAAGATTCCGAAGCTCGCACTCTGATCGTTGGCTACTCGATTGCTGGTGTTTACGCGATTTTATCCTGGTCACAGGTTTTGATCTGGCCGGCTTCCCAGGCCCCGTTATGTAGACAGCCTTGGACGCACCTATGAGTGCTACTAGCTAACAAGCAGGACAGATAAGTTTGCTTGGCAGCTGTCGATTGCATTTTGGATCTTGGTCATTACCATGACTTGGGGAATGCATTTACACGAGAAATCTCTCAGGTCAGACTCTCGGGCCGTGCCGGAGAGTACATATGCTGACGGAAATTCTAGGTCCGAGACGAAGGTGATCGCCGCCTCACCAGTGGGATACTGGACTGTAGCAACATCTGGTGATCCACCAAGTCGACAGCCGAACTCTTCTCAAGGAGCTGCCTCCACTGGGCGAATACTTTCGTTTTGAGATCACAGACGGCGCTTAATTTCTCTGAGCAAGGTGCACCCACAGGCACAGAACCATCCTGCGGAGCCAGCACTAAAGATCCCCTTAGCCTAGCACTTATATGTCTTGGTATCCCGAACTTTTGCAGCTCACGGAGCATCATGCAACCATCTAACCATTTACGCAGCTGTGTTGGCTGTGACTCTTGCTTTGGGGCGATCTTTTCCCGCTTCAGTGCTCAATTGGTTGCAAACGCGCCTATCGGAATTTTGCGCTGTTTTCTGCGGGTGCATGTGCGAGAGTGTCGGTGTGGGGTGGCGGTCTGCTGCCCAACCTGATTTCTGGTTTGGCCTCACTAAAAGGCCGATTCCTTCTATCTTGAAGACATCAGGTATTAAGGTCATCTCCACCACAGCGAAGCATCGGGCCATACCACGTCGCCGAAATGAACACAACAGCAGCCGAGAACAATGCGATGCACGAGCCAGCCATGGTAGGCTGGGCTGCTCCCCACGGCCGGAGAAGTTCCTGGGAGATTATCTGGAGCTGCCTCTCCATCTTTATCGTCTGCTCCTGGCGATGCCTTCACCTCAATCTCCCAACCGAGGAAGAAAGCCGTGCCGGGTGGCACCAACTCAAGATCCATGGCAGCTTTCAGCTTCCTACTTTCCTGAGAGGCCGTTGCTTACAAAGTGGAGACGAAAATTGGTGTGGATGGCGGTCATTTGCCTCGCTCCCGAGGTTGGCGTCGGCCTGGCCGCAAGGCAATGGACGGATGCAAGAAAGCACCTACGGAGGGTCAACAACGGCCGTGAGAACGCGGTGGCTAGATTATCAATGGCGCATGCTTTCTATGCGGCAATGGGAGCTGTCGTGATCCGTCGACCCCAAACGTCCTCACTCAGCGGCACCCAAGTCTGGCATAATGCTCCAACCCCACCAGACGAGCCAGTATTTATCGAGTTTCTCGCAAACCTAGGTATGGAAGGCCTTGCCAGAACCTAGCATCCTAAGCAGTCTTGCAGCTTTTTGACAAGTCCTATTCCTGCGTTTAGATCACATCGCCGAGGTACTCCCCGACATCACGACAACCATCTCCGAGGCCGACATCGCAGACAAAAGTCATTCGGATGCAATCACAAAGACTTTTGCCATTATCCAGTGTGGCTGGTTAGTTCTGGAAAGCATCGCACGAGCTTCTAGGGGACTTGCAGTATCCCAGCTCGAGCTGGTCACCATGTCCTTCATCGTCTGTGCTATTGCCATGTATGGTTTCTGGTGGAACAAGCCATTCGGAGTCGAACGGAGGCACATCCTGCTTGACCTATCGGGAAACGGAGGTGCATCGCCAGCGGAGCCGTGGCACTCTCTGGACAGCCGAGTACCGGAAGTTGTTGACAGTTCGGGAGAGGGAAATCGGGAAAAGATGATTGATCTCCTCATCGACTACGAGGACTCTATTCTGGTTTCATTAAACCGAGCTACTCTGGTCCTCTACCTCGCCGGGGCCTGTTTCTCCTCGACCCATCTCGTGGCGTGGAACTGGTCATTCCCAACCCCACTTGTGCAGACGCTCTGGAGGATATTTTCCGTCATGGCATTTGTCTCTTCTTTCTTCCCTCTGGCCACTCTATTTGCATATATTCTGTCGATAATTCTGGCGTGCTTTCTGGCGTGCTTTTTCCCGTGTATTCTATCGTCAGACCTGTTTACGTCAGAGCGTCCCATTCACATGATATACACCCTCTTCTTGATTCTAGCAGCGATTTGCTTTGTAGGGTACGTTGTCGCGAGGGTTACACTTTTGGTTCTGACCTTTTATTGCTTTGCTTCGATGCCAGCTAGCGTTTATGAGAGGGTGGATTGGACGGGATTCATTCCTCATTTTGGATAAGTAGCTAGCTAGCTAGGTATAGGGAATAATCCGAGAATGTTCTAGTTCATTCCTCCTGGCGGTTTTTTTTGGTGAGAAAGGCAGGCTCCCCCCCCCTCCTTTATTCTCTTTTCCATTGCGAGAATGCGAGAACTAGAAAGATAATAAGGAATGGGGAGATCATTACTCCTTTTCAAGATATGTACCTAACCTAGGTACCTAGGCAGGTACCTCACCTATCTATCGTAAAAAAAGGTGTTAAGAAAGAGCAAAATACAAGGCCGTAATTCCTGCGCCGCAACATTCCAATATGAGCGGCAATGCGTAGGTAGGTACTTAGGCTTACTCGAGCACGTGGCTCGCACAACAGTTTTCTCTAAACACCACACATTTAGTGCGGCTCATACAAGTAGCATCGCTTCATCACCTTGTTCTCTGTATGTAATGAGGCCCTCCCGGGATAAGGTCGATCATGAAGGTGGCCCCATCATGAAATGGTAGACTCATGGTGGCTTCAATTACAATCTCTGCACATCATGACCACTCACTGCAAGCCTTCGGACTCAAAATTACCAACGCTACTAGTTTACCTATGTAGGTACCTAGTTAACTAGTGCATATGTGGCATACAAGAGAGATCTGTTAGACCTGAGAATGACCGCTCTTGCACTTCGTCCACGTAAGTCGCTGCTAGAGTCCACGCTGACCCGGTTGACCGCTTAAAGATCCTCCTTCCCTTCATATTCATGTGGTTTCTTTGGAGAAGAAAGCCTCATGATCTGCGCCGCCAGCCCCAGCCAATAGTTACAAACACTCTTCTGGTTCATGCCATCTGAAATCAGATTGAACCAGCTAAACGTGGAGTTCTCGAACGCGATCTCCATGACGTTGCTCAGCTGGGCCCCATTCGTCGCCACTGGCCAAACTTTGGAACCGCTAACGCGTCCCGTATTGGGGTCTCCGTAGACAGCAAAAGAGCTAAAGTACCCTTGGTACCACGACAATATCTCGGCGTCCAAAAGAGCGGCGTAAGCCGTGGCATTCTCCCAGGTCACATTGTCATAGACTAGTATGTGGTAGGCCTGCAAAGCACCGTTGGCAAAGGTAGGGACCAGGTCAGCAGCATGGTATGCGTATGCGTATTCGGGAAAGCCGTAGAGCATCATATGGGCGATGGAGGGGAAGGCGTCAAACAGGTTGCGGGTGTTGCAGGTGAAGCTCGAGTCTCGAATCACGTCGGCGGCGCAGGCGTGGTAATCTCCATTGTAGGGTGATGAGGTACAGTTATAGTTGGCGGCGATGCTGTCGCGTATGGGCTGGAGACTCGGCTCAGGGAAAAAGGTGTGGAGGAAGGTGGTAAACGTCGCTTTGTCGACAACATACGGCGGGGTGAAAGAGGCCGTCTCGTTGGCGACGTGCGAGATGATGGCACCATTAATTCCCCCCTTCCAGTACTTGCCCGAGGCAAAGGAAATGGTGGGTATAGTCTGGATCCATCGCCCATCTACCGACGGACCCACGGGGAACATGCCCGTCTGTTTGACGCTGTCAAAGAGCGCCTGGTTGGCATTGGCGAGATCCTCCTCGGGCAGGGTAGTCAGGCACCGGAAATTGAAGTTGGGCCCACAGCCCGCAAAGTGGGAGAAGTTTCGGTAGACGGCGTCAAGTGTGCCGCCTGTTCTGTTGTCCCAGGACCATTCAAAAGCCGGACTCTCGACGAGGAAGCTGCTGAACTTGGGATTGACCGTCCCGCCTTCTCGGACCAAGTGGTGCAATATGGAGCCACCGCCCGCCGACTCTCCCCATGCGCTGACCTTGGTTGGGTCTCCGGCAGCCTGGGAGATGTACTTTTGCACCCAGTCAAGCAGCAGGGCTTGGTCATAGAGGCCTGCGTTGGGCTGGCCGACTTTTTCCATGTACGAACCTGCCAACCATCCAAAGGCACCAAGTCGATAATTGCCCGCCACAAACATGTGTTGGTAACCAGAAGCCTCGAGCATAGATTGACCCGTGTACAGTGGTATATCCGGTGACAGCTCCTTGGATCCAAAAGCATAGGCGCCGCCGTAAAACCAAACCGTGACAGGCAGTCGCACTCTTGGGTTGCCGTTCGCGTCGAAGGCTGCAGCAGGGACGTAAATGTCGAGGAAGAGACAGTCCTCACTCTGATCTGGCGCGCCTTCGTGCGGGGCTAGTAAGGCAGGGCGGCGACCACCAGGCGGGTTCTTGAGCGTTGAAGTGTCGATTTGATGACACATGAATCCGTAGTTGGAGTCCTGGAGTGACGAGTTGAGTGTAATAGGGTAGCGCGGCGCCTGGAACCGAGGAGGGCGGGCGCCGAAGCGGACATTCTTAAACACGTAGATCTGGGAATCATTAGCCAGGTAGCGAGAAAGTCCAGCGCATGTTGTGCCATCTCACCTTCGTGTCATTGACATAGGACGTCGCCTGCCATTTCCCCCAGGGCAAGGTGATAATAGGAAGGGTTTGAGCAAGGCTTCCTCCGAGGAGGCCTAGAAGAAGGATGCCCAGTATATCGGCGCGCATGCTGAGTAGTGAAACAGGAAAGCAAAAA
>Ga0247765_1001033_pt1 | contig 16226 bp, 12 predicted proteins | sample UWRJL106311C6_FD_179949 | JGI IMG/M metagenome (GOLD analysis project Ga0247765, IMG submission 179949) | Plant litter microbial communities from Arlington Agricultural Research Station in Wisconsin, United States - UWRJ-L106-311C-6 | ecosystem: Environmental > Terrestrial > Plant litter >... | reverse complement strand
ACTGGAGACAATGAACCAAAAAAAAAAAAAAATTCCCAGAACAATACCCACAAGTTCAAAAACGAGGTGATGGTGAGAAATCCAGCGAATCCCGAGTGGGAGCGAACCCAGCTACAAAAAACCACCCGTATCCTTTCGACCGGCAACCTATACCTACCTTGATCAGCCCTCATCGATCGATAACCTCTCCGATGAACACACTCCTGCGATGGCTCCCGTCCCATCTGTTTTTTTGTTGTCCCTCTCCACTTATCTTTCAGGGGTGAGACTGGTATTGAACCAAGGCGATCCAACAAAGCCAAGGCCAAGCCATCCCCCCAATCCAACCTAGTGCGCTACAGTCCAACCAAATCCAGCGAAATCCAAAGAAAAAAAAAGAGAGCAAGGAAAAGGGGTAAAAAAAAAACCCAATGTCAAACCCCAAGCTCACTCATTAACCCTCCCCCCCCAAGTCATCAATCCCAATTTGTGTTCCGAATCAATGGATGCAGCGGCATCAAGCAGCCCATCCTTTTGCACACATCACAGATCCAGCCTGTCTCCATCCCCTCCAAGATCCCAATTTCCTCAAGACACCCTTCCCACACGCGCTCAAGGCAGCAGGCCCATGATTCCATCCAGTCTTTTCCCATGTCCGCCGCCTCTGGCGATCCCGCAAGTCCACGAGGTGAAGAAGTTTTTCGCGGCCAGCCAGCTTTAGATCCAAATACCCCTCACATGCAACCCAGGCTCAATGCTCAAGGGGATAGAAGAGAAGTGAAACCCTTAACGCAACCAACCTAGTCCCCGTCCAGTGATAATCGAGTTGAAGAAACAAGGGAAAAAGGCGTGGGAAGGAAAGCGTTGGCATAGGTAGTCAGTCCAAACTCGAGAGCAAAATCCCTTCAGCCCATTGCCAGAAGAGTATGGAAAGGCAAAAGAGATTCATCAGACCTACCCATCTTTTCAAAAGTTGATAGCCCAGATCCAGATCCATCCCAGCACCATTCTTCTAAGCTCAAGGAACCAAATTCTCTGCCATCCCAAAAAGTTTGCAAACCGAACCTCATGTTGTAGTAAGAAAGACAAGCCAGCCCCAACGCCAAAGTGAAGCGGGTTCAAGTCAAACCTACCACTCTATTTCAAAAGTCCTCCCCCAAGGCTGAATCCTCATCACTAGCATCACCATCATCAATATCATCATCGTATGCTTCCTCGTCTTCACCATCTTCATCCGAGTCGTCACTGTCACCCCAATCAAAGTCGTTATCCTCATCATCATCATCGTCGTCCGCCGATCCATAGCAAGAGTCAAGACCAAACTCCTCCTCCAACGCAATCGCGTGCGCCTCGAGACGGCGAGCCTCACTGTACAAGTTCTCAATGCGGGCATCCTCCATCTCCATCTCCACTTGCAAGGTTTCTAGACGACTTTGGCAGGCTATCAAAAGGCTGAATATCTCAGCATAATGTGCAGCACAGTCTCCGGAAGGCTCCCCATGTGCTTGACAGGTTCGCGTCGTCGGTTGTTCGTGATCCAGAGGTCCGAGCTGGGCTGGTGAAATGGTCACTGCTAGTCCTCAAGAACAATGACTTCAATCTCACCTCTGTCGGAATTGCCTTGGCCGGCGTTGTCACCAATCGAGATTGGTCTTCTCTTAGACCCCCGTGGGGGCTGTTGATCATCGTCGTCTCCGGTAGCACTGAGGGGCCTCTTGGCCGCCTGGGAGCTGCTTTCAGGTTGGGCAATATTGCCGGTTCTCTCTTGTGCGCATGCACTAGCGCCACTACTCAATGCCTTGTTACTCCGACCCGGTCTGGTTGGCACCGGGCGGAGTGGCAGAAGAGCATGGCGAGTCACGAAAGGCTCTGAAGGGATAGGTCGAGGCGAGGCCGGTGTTGTCGGGATCACTGTCGGAAGCGAGGGCATTGGTGAGAGGGCTGTCTCGGGAAATCGTGAGGTAGGAAGGCGAGGTAAAGGCGGTCGGGTGGGCAGCTGCGGAACGGGTATCTCTTTAAAGGACGCGGCCGCCGCCGTAGCAGTGGATTCTGGGGCCGGAGACGGTGAGACGGTGGAGGCTCCGCTTCCCGGGAGAATCGTCCGGTTGTGGTTGTTGTCACTACCGAAAGCAGCAACCGTGGGGAGGCCCGAAACATCAGAGGCATCGAGGAGGGTAACCAAGCTCCCACCAGCCGAGAGAGCAGGACGAACTTGGCCATCTGCAGCACTAGTATCCAACGTAATCGCCCAGTTCCCATCCCCACCAAGTTCCGGAAGGAGATGGGTGATATTGTAAACAGTGGTAGTGAGGTAGCCGTTGGTAGTCCTGGACTGGGGCGCGACGCTGTACCGTCCAGGGGCACTGGGACCAGCTGGGGCAGTTGAGGAAGATGCGACAGCCGACCCACCCCCGCTATTAACCCCGAGCTCCAAGGGTAGTTCGTGATGCAAGTTCGTAAAATTGTACGGGAGCCACAAGCCGTCGCCAACATACTGGCGGTTAGGCTGTACTAAACCCGGACGAGCGATATTGCCTTCTCTGATCCTCACATCGGAGCGGCTCGGGGCCCCAAAAGGCGACACAGGGCCTTGGACAGGAAGGGCAGGAGATGATTGAATGATTCTGGAAGGAAGCGCAGCCACTGGACCGTCGGCTCTCAACCTATCCAGCTGTGATCGAATCCAGCCAACCCGAAGTGATTGTCGCCTTAGACGGTCCTCGTTGGAGCCGCATCGCCGAAAGACTTCAACTTGCAGTTTGCGTCTGATGGCTAGTTTCAGACTTCTATCTGCCCACTCAACCTGCTGGAAGATTTGGTTGCGCTCAAAATTGACCCAAGTGTTTTCCCCCGATGCGTCGGCCGCCGCGAGCTTTGCTCTGAGGACGCCACGAAGAAAAGTCAGCTCGTTGACGTCGTTTTGCACAGCTTTATAAGCCTCTTCAGGAGCAGCGTTGAAGCTATCTTCCTGGGACTGATCAATGACCTTCTCGTCTCGCAGAAGCCGCCAGGCTTTGGCAACGCCCGACAGGGGGCCCCACAACTGGGTCGCCAGCTGTTTGCATCGATATTCCATCGCGCAGGCATAGACCAGATACTCCAGCCACTCGGTCAGCATGCTTTGGTTTGCCGCCTCGTACATGGGGCGAAACTCGACTTCGACGACTTGCCCGGATTCTTCAAGCAGCAGTTTCGCTGCCGCGGGGTAGGAACCAGCGTTGCCCGAAAAGACGCAGAGGAAGTAGTTGAAGGCTTGGGCCTCGGGCGGGACGCATTCCTCAATTTCAGCGAGACAGCCCCGTCTGGCAAGCACTTGCCAGCGGCGAAACGATTTCCAGTCCTCTAGCTGCTCCGTGAAGTAACGTTGTCTTGATAGCAAGCGCCACTCTGACGACCGAACCCACGGTGACCTGGTGTGATCGACCTCGGGGATCTGGATATGATGCAGTGGTGCTCCACCCTGTTCGGCCAGTCCTTGCAAATCGCCGTCACCGTTCTCGCTGTTAATGGCCATGGCGTGCTCGCTCCCAAATCCCAGTCCCCTGAAAAGGTCAGCTACCGGCTTGGATACCGGATGGCATGACTGGGTGTGACTTACCCTTCCGACGCATTGCTAGTCTGGCCATGCGGCTCCTCCGGCATATCGTCCATTATGGATCTCTCCATGGCTTCTAGGGTCTCGGTACGGCAGTAGTATCAGGTGTCGGCCACGGGAAGCGAGACTTCGAGGGCGAGCTGCCGGGAAGGAAGAGAGACGCGAGGCAAGTAGTGTTTCTATGGTTGCTCGACAATGAAGGGAGAATGTGGGGAACGGGGCAGGAGAGCAGCAAGATAGCAGTACAGAACCCCAGAACGTGGTTAACTCGGAATACTACCGCTCAGTATGTAAGGTAGGGACTGATTGCGGTGCTGAGCCACAAGAGAAGGGTTATGGATGGAGGTGCCCTGACTTATACCCACCTCCCGCACAAATCGACTGGTATCATAGCAGCGAGAAATCACATTACCTAGACTCTTGATTGGACGCCAGGGGCCTGATAACGGGAGTTTGGCCGGTGAGAAGATAAATGCGGGAGAGGGTTTGTGTTGCTGCCGTCCTCGGCACCGTCTTGCTAACAACTCCAGTGCCTCGGACCTCTTGTCTACCAGGAAACACTAACAGCTCTGGCCATTGGCCAGCACACGCCCCGAAAACCATCGGGATGGCGTCCATTAAGACGTACGTCTGTCTGCATCGGGATTAGGTAGCAGTGCAAGAAGCGAGAGCGTGCAGAGCAAACAGCGCCACACAGCATCCAGAACCCCTCACTTTGCTCTCGAACGGAGAATCGCCCCCGGGTTGAGAGTTTGGCATGTCCCAAGCAAACGAGCTGACCACAGGGCCGACTGAGAGCCCTGCCGTCGATAGCCATCAAAACAAAAAAGACCGCTTCGTTTTCTCATTCGATTTGGTGCTTTTGTCGAAAAAATAGAAGTGAGAAAACCCAACTGTTCAACGCTGGTCTCGACAGTCTCGCCGGCTGGGAGCCTTGCAGGTGAGTGTGACCGGTGTCGATGTGCTTGGCACATGTATCCGGGCTCGGGCTCGGATTGGGCCAAGGAAAACTCGAAGCCGGTCTTCGAGCGTTATGTGCGATGTTCTTGAGGCCCCCGGACCGAATCGGGCACAGGTCCAATCAGCAGGCCAGGCTGCAAGAATCTGTTTCACTTCCCCTCTTCGTGGCTGCCAATTTTTGACAAAAAAGAAACGCAGGGCACCCAGTCTCGAGCCAGTCATGGCAAATCAAACCGGGGGAAAGAGCGGTCCAGTCCAATTCCGGTCCAGCTGGACAGGCGCGCTTTCCCAGCACCTTTTGCTTGCCCGCATCATGCACCTTCGTGCACTTTTTGACAGGGAAGGAATGCCACACCTTTTTTTTGGGGGGGGGGGGAGGGGGCTCTCACAAGGTGGCGAGCTCACTTCCAAGGATGGGACGACAGGAAGCCGTACGAGAAACGAAAAAACCGGGAGTTAATCATACAGAGAGTAACGATATTGCTTGGTGGTATTGACAAGCCGACTTATAACGGATATAAGTCGTCGGATTGTGTATGCAGAAGGTAGGTACGTAGGTACTTGGGCAAGCGGGGCGCCGCCCCGGGCGCCCGCTGCGCCAAGCTCGGGAATCCTCCCGATGTTCAACATCGGACGAACAAGCACTCTCTAGCCCATGGATCGAGCCTCAATTTCAATGTAAGCATCAGCTTGACTATCACAACAGCCGGCGCCTCTAAGACACCGACGAATTAAAATAATTGTATGGCATCATCATGAGTTTCCCAAACATGCGGGATGAGGCACGACTAATAAGTCCGACACCTTGCAGGCAGTAGCGGGAGGGATCATGAGATTCCCGCCATACGCTGAAATTGCAACACTGCGCTTTGTATACACTAACATGAACCATCCTGCACCTGAGAGCAGCCGGCCCCGGTCGATTTTGGGTATCTACTTGCCTGAGGAAATAGATGAAACCAGCAGCAAGGACCAATATACCTACAAGATGCTATGATACATTGAAAGACAGAGAGACAGAATGACCATCAACGCCAGCAGGACCGTTGCCACCCCACATATGCGGAAAACAAGAGACCACTGTGACCAATACCAGACGCAGTTAATCCAGTCCTTGCCACACCATATCCAGCCAGCAACCTCGCCAGCAGTATCCCAACTTCGGACACCCCCAGATTCACCAACCATCCAACCGTATCTGTCCAAGCTAATGTATGCTGTCGAGAAGTACGGGGACAATATGTGGCGAAAACCGAACTCAGAAAACAATTACGAGGGCTGTAGACCGTGAAATTGTAGGAGGAATCCTACACAGTGAGTCTTCATCAAGTATTTCCGTAGCTCGGGAAGACGCCGAGTCTGTCGCGGGCTCGATGACGATTCATTGGTAAAATTAAGCGGGCTGTTCAAGCACCGTATTGAGTGTTTGGACCATCCTGGCCACCTTACTCTGGTCCGTGATTAGCAAGTTTCGCTCCAAGAACTCACGGTGGAGCGCCTCGAAGACTTTGTAGAAGCTGCTTGCAGCGCCCCGCTCCTGTGTGAATCGGGCAATTGAGCTATTTTTGTGCGGACGACCAGGCTTCCCGTGCTCAATCATAGCGCTGACCTCGATCGCGAATGCGACCTCCTTGATGCTCAGATCTATCGCCTCATGTTAGCACACGACCGGAGGGATCAGGTGATGAGACACTCACAGTTCTTCGCAGCCACGCGGGCAAAGATAAGGTTCCGTTCCTTGTCCACCTCGACGTCGCGTATACCATACTGGCGCCACTGCCGAAGCTGAATTGCGATCTCTTGCCGAGCGCGCTGGCGCGGCAATATCAAGCACATGTGACGCTGGGCAGGCTTGACTCGAAGGAGGCGGAATAACCAGTTCTGATGAACCTCAATCTGGCGGCCTGTGATGCTTCCTTCATCCGAGGTATTGTCCTCATCCTTCCATACACTGATCTGCGCAGAGAGCTTTTGCTTCGAAGCCTTGGGGTGTTGCTTGGCTGTGGCGCGACCATCCGAACTAATGGAAACCGAGTGGTTGTCTATTGTCAATTCATTAGCTATTGTGAGCAGGTTAAATAGGTAGATAGGGGGATTGAACAAGCACTCGGCGGCAGAGAAGAACAACTTACCCTCAACAGGCTTCTCGTCTTTTGCTTTCTCTTTTTCCTTCTTCCAGAGCGCGAAGGAGAAGCGGAAACCACCCTTCTTCTTGATGCTGCTGCCCTCGTCAACACTTAGCTCCTTCTTATCACAGGACTTCCTCTCGTCTTTCGATTTATCCTTTGATTTCTCTTTGGGTTTCTCCTTCGACGCTCGCTTCTCGACCTCCCGTTCCTTGGAAGAAGCCTTGGCTAGCTCCTTCCCTTTGGACTTGGACTTTACTTCAACATCCTCCTTAGTGGCAGCCTTTTGCTTCGAAGCCCGTCTGATGGTTTCGCGATCGAGCGCCGCGATAACTTCATCCTGCTTCTCTCCACGTTTAAACCAGCTAACGACGCGGTCATGAGCCTCCTCGACTTTCTCTCGATCCGATTCATCGCGCCCGCGGTCAGCAGCTGCCCTGTCGCGAGCCTGGCCTACCGTCGTCAATGGCAGTGGCGCAATCGAGTCCCTGTCCTGTGCAGATACCTTGCGAACCTTTAGCGGTGCGGGAACGGGAACAGCACTCGGCGAATGCACAAATCGGATTGTTTGCTCGGCAGGACCGAGCGCATCGAGACCCTGATTTTCGATAGCCGTAGGAGTTTTGGGACAGTAGGACGAAGCGTTGGTGACGGAGGGCACATGGCGTGCCTTCTGCGCCAAGCTTGCAGCGTGCTTCTCACCCTCGCTGCGGACCGGCTCAGACACAATGCGGCGGTCATCGACCGATTTCGGTATCGGGGTAATGTGCATCGAAAAGTTGCGTGTTGTGGGCACTGGGGTGACACTGGGAGCCGGAGTAGGAGGCAGAGGGCGGTTGTCCCAGGGCTTCGGCGCTGGAAGCTGGTTGGGAACTGGCAGATTTCCAATCGGTCCGGCTGACATTGACCTGACCGTGCCAGCGCCGAGATCCAGTGACAGTGAAAAAGGACTGGCCTCACGCGAAGGCTGTTCAAGGGCGGACTCAGCAAAAATGAGAGAGCTTTGGAAAGCTTTGTCGCAATCTTCGGCAATGAGGCGGCTGTGCTTTTGCAACTCTTCATTCCAAATCTCACTGTCCTCACGGGGTGTACCGGAGCTTCTCCTGAGTCTTAGGGCTTCCGCCTTTGCGGACACATTCTCACGTGGCTTTGGGCCCGACCTAGAGTTCGTCTTCTGGGCGGCAACCTGACGCTCAGCATTGCGACTAGAAGTTGTTTCCTGGTGTATCACGGCTGCTTGGAGGTAACCGGATGCTTCCTTATTGTGTTGGTGGCCACGGCGTTTTGCGTTGCGAATGGCAGAAAAATTCACACCACGCTTAGAGCGAGAGTTGGGAACCACTCGAGGTGTGTTGCTATGCGCGCTGCGCAGTGAGCTTGCAGTACTCCCAGCAGCTTTATGTTTACTGATCAGCGCCTGCGAATTGACCTTTTGGAAGGAGCCACCAACAGCCCTGAAGGCGTGATAGGAACGAGTCGTGTTGGTCTTCATGGACGCTGCGTCTGATTCACCGTCGTTACGGTGAACCGTGACTTTAGGCAGAGCCATCTTCGGGGCTGGGAGTTGGGGATCCCGAGACGCGTTGAAAGGGTCATAGCTCTGAACAGTGGCGGAATCATCGGCATCAACGGGATTGGAGACACTGGAAACGACGGTGAATTTTGATCCACCCCTCGATGGACCGACCTCATTTTCGTCAGCGAAATGACAAGTCGCTACTCGCCTGGTCCAGCCTGGGGGCTTGAGGTGGTGATGGTCACTCTTGGAAATGGGGACTTGGTTTCTGTTGTAGTTCTCAAGCTGTCCCTCCCGGTGTTCGAGGAGAAGCCAATAGAACAACTTTTGATCATTGGGTTTGTCCTGCGTGAGCTTGGTCTTGAGGTGATCCTCAGTGTATCCATGCCAGAGTGAGCAGAGCTGGCGCAAAATCTGGGGGCAGATTTCGTGCTCAGGGACCGGCTCAGCGTCAGCATTACGTGGAACATCACCGGTCCGGAGGTGCAGGTCATCCAAGTAGGAATACTTTCTGATCAAGGGATGCTTCCACATCTGCTTCATCGTAATGCGCTTCGCAGGCTGAGGAACGAGGATCTTGCTGATTAGATCCCTGGCTTCGTGGGATATGATGCGGGGGAATGTGAAGTCGGCCTTCAGGGCCTTGGATAGCATCAAGTTGACGTCCTCATCGTCGAACGGCAGACAGCCAGCTAGCATGGCGTAGAGTATGACACCCAAGCTCCAGATATCGACGGCGGACCCCTTGTAGAACTGGTGACGGAGCAGCTCAGGTGCAGCATAGTGAGGACTGCCACAGGCGGTTCTCAGTTGGTGGCTGGGGTTCTGTTGCAGAGCTGCCATACCAAAGTCGGCGATCTTGACCGTACCGTCCGCTTTCAGCAGAATATTCTCGGGCTTCAAGTCTCGGTGGCAGATGCCCAAGGAGTGGCAGTAACCAATGGCGCTCATCATCTGGCGGAAATAGAATAGAGCTTCTTCCTCACGAAGGGCGCCATTCCAGTTGATGAAATCAAACATATCGCCTTTCTCAACCCATTCCGTGACCATATAGCTGTGGTATTTTCGATTAGCACTGATCCAATCATTGCCATAGAAGGATGGCCTACATCTCATGGCGATTCTCCCAGATGTCGAAGAGCTGAAGGATATTGGGATGTTCGACAAGTTTGAGGATAGCCACCTCACGCTCGATGGCGACCGGCATGCGCTGAGCGTAGCTGCCGTAGTTGGCGGCGGCTTTGGTCCTGTCGATGCGCTCGAGGTTGGCAAGGCTCCCAGCCTGGGTGACGTGCGCCATACTCTTGCGGATGATCTTGATAGCTACTTTTTGTCCCGTTAAACGGTGATTGCCGAGACGGACGTGTGCTGAAGAGCCTTGCCCCAGCATCCTTCCCAAAGCCCACGGACCAATGTTCTGCTTCTCACGGCGTCTGATCGTGCCATCGGGAGAGATGGTGAGGTAGCCATGAGTGCGGTGTGAATCTGCCGACTGCTGTGACGCCTGTGTAATGGCAGAAATGCGCTTGTCAACAAGCACCCTCGACGTATCGACTGTGGCGGATACAGAGCGGCCATGGTGGTGTTCGACGGGGAAGAGGTTGCGCTGGACAGGGTTAGAGACACCACGAGCGGCCGCCTTTTCCTTGGCTATCGAAAGGCTGTCGGATTTGTGATGACTACGGTGATTCGGACCACCTAGATGCGCGTTGATGGAGAGATTGGTCGCATCACCCAAGGGCTGCCGGCCGCCTGGGGCGCGACCGCTGTCACGGTGGTGGTCCATTGTGAAATGGCGGAATCAACGACAGGTACCTGCTCAGCTTTGCATGCTAGGGACGGGGTAGGGGGAAGATGAAGCAGATGGAGCGGAGGCCGTGGGCGGTGGGAATGCACAATTCGAGCCCTTGTGGCAGGAAGATGGCCAGAGAGAGCGACGTGCGATTGCAGGGAGAAGGGTGAGATGGAAGCAATGAACGACAAAACCACAGGAAGGAATGCAACTGTGGTAATGGGCCAGAGGGGCAGCAAAGTGGTCCGAGCGGTGTTGAGAGGTTGGAGGTAGGTGGGAGAAAGAAGAGCGAGGAGGAAGGTGCGATGCGGTTGACAGGCCGAATTTCAGACGAGCGAACTCCTGTAGTCGCGTACCAGGTCGGCATCCCCCGTTGCTCAAATGATACACCACTCCACTGTCCACACGGGTTTTGAAGTCTCAGTCACCCGAATACCGTGATAGAGTGCCGTTGTTAGTGTGGTGTTGAGTCCTTTCCGCGCAACTTGGGCCGAGATGCAGGAATAAGGGGCATAGTAAACATTGGTGCCGTTGATCGATTCGCACGGCACTGCATCTTCCACCCCGAGACAAGACAGAACAGCGATCGAGAGAATCAAAGCACACCCGATACCCTCCACTTCCACGATTTCCTGCCGGCGTACCGTGCTTGAGTAGAAACATGAGGGCTTTCGTGAGACAGCGTCGATCCCTAGAGGAATGCACCTTCCCTCGACTCCAGGGCAACTCGTGACTTACTGAAACCCATCATTCCAAGGTAACGATTGATTTGGGCCTGTGAAATCAATCCGCATGATATGCTATATTACTTGCCCATAGGCGTGAGTTCTTCGGGTGCCGCATCAGAAACAACTAACTGTCTCTGTGTACATGTGTATGTATGTGAACGGACAGTCTTGCTCGAAGAATGCCGCCTTTGGAATATTAAGCTGCTTGAATGAGCCATGTGCACACAATTTTATGACCTGAGATAATGGGCAGCTGCACCTCGGAGCATAACGTCAATGGCTCTTTCGAGAACCAGCGCTGGATCTTTGACTGGCAGGTGGCACTCCGGAGATCAGGTGATGTCGAGTAATTTTCCCGATGGGCGGAGCTTTCTGGCAACCTCCAGCACCTGCTTACCTAAGCCCCCACCACGAAAGCTTAAGACGCGACGCGTTTGCCCTGAACTGATCTTATGACTGCACTAAATTCGTACCTCTTGATTTGAGAAACCCCGCAGCTTCGTTAGCGCTGCCGAAAGCGACAAAATGAGCCCTCCCGGCGGTTCAGCGAACAAGGATTTCGACAAAATTAGACTCCGGGGTGGTGAGGGGCCGAACATGGAGTCTGACGACGATTCCGACAATTTCGAAGATGCCGTCTCGGACCACAGACAACGGGCTGTCCTTCGGGGGTCAGGCTCTCGACAGGTTGCCGTGTCGGCGGCTGAATTCCAACCGGGAGCCATCGTCAGAGTGAAGGTCGAGAATTTCGTGACATACGAGAAGGCCGAATTTTTCCTCGGTCCAAACTTGAACATGGTCATCGGGCCAAACGGCACTGGAAAAAGCTCTCTGGTATGCGCCATCTGCCTCGGACTGGGGTACCCCTCTAGTGTCCTTGGCCGGGCGAGCGCGTTCGGTGAATTCGTGAAGCACGGCAAGGACGAAGCAGAAATTGAGGTTGAGCTGCAGAAAAAAGAAGACGACCCCGAGAACTACATCGTTGGCCTCTGCATCCGGAAGGAGGACAACTCACGGAGATTCACCATCAACGACTCGAGGGCCACGGTGAAAGACATCCAGAAGCTCATGAAGTCGTTACGGATTCAAATTGACAATCTCTGTCAGTTCCTGCCCCAAGACAAGGTTGCGGAGTTTGCCGGTCTCACGCCTGTGGATCTTCTGGAGAAGACACTGCATGCCTCCGCACCGCCCGAGATGATCCAGTGGCGGAACGAACTGAAAGATCATTTTCAGGAGCAGAAGGAAGCACAACGGAGCGCAGAGGGGAGCCGTGAACAGCTCAAGAAAATGGAAGCACGCCAACAAGTGCTACAAGCCGACGTGGACAAGCTTCAGGAACGCGAGCAGATCCAGGACACAATTGAAAAGCTCGAGAATATGCATCTCGTCGTTCGGTACAACGAAGCCCGCAAGGCGTACGGAGATGTGAAAAGACGCAGGAAGGACGCCGAGAATAATCTCAAGGTACTACAAAGGAACTGCGCCCCATCACTCGAAGCCGTCAACAAGAAGCAAAAGTACCAGTCTCAGATCCAAGCGGCTGTCGAGGACCGAAAAATGATCTTGCTTGACGCCGAAAATACGGCAAGGCGAGCTGACGACGCCATCGTCAGTGCCGATGGCAAGTTCAAGGAACTTCAAAGCATGGCTGAGACGGAAAAGGCCAGCTTTGACACTAAGAAGGAGGAATTGGGTACGATCAAGCGAACCATAACCCAACTGGAGGCCAAACGCAAGGTTCCCAGAGAGTTTGACCCTGGCGAGTTCAACCGAAAAATCCGTGAGCTGGAACATCATAAGCGAGTCAACGACAACGAGATTGAAGCGTTGCAAAAACAGCTGGCTGAGTTAAAGGAAGAGGCAACTGCAAAGAGGAGGCGGAGGGACGGCTTGCTTGAGGAACTCCAGGCTCTCGACTCGCAGCAAGGCCGGATCTTGGCCTTGCTGAAAAGGCTGGATTCAGACGTAGCCCGAGGTTACGAATGGCTGCGAGAACACCAGGACGAGTTTGAAAAAGAGGTGTTCGGCCCGCCCATGGTGACCTGCTCAGTCAAGGATCAGCAATATTCAGATCCTATCCAGTCGATGCTGCATTCGTCTGATTTCTTCTGCTTCACAGCACAAACAAAGAATGACCATGTCAAGCTGAGCCACTTTTTCTACAATCAGATGAACCTCTCTGTTACAATTCGAACCTGCATCAAACCTCTCGATGCCTTCCAGCCACCTGTTCCTAGGCACCGGCTCGCTGAAATGGGCTTTGACGGATATGTGATAGACTACATTGATGGACCTGGACCGGTCTTGGCGATGCTCTGCGTCGAAAAGAAGCTGCATCTGTCAACTGTCGCCTTGCAACCCCTCTCGGATAACAACCTAGAACGAGTCCTTAAGGGCGGAGCGATCAACCAGTTTGCTTGCGGAGATCAGACATATCGAGTCACTCGTCGCCGAGAGTACGGGGATGGTGCAACCTCGACTAGGATCGACACGGTGCGGCCGGGTCAATACTGGACAACGCAACCCGTCGATGAGAGCGAGGGTAAAATGCTCAAGGACCAAATTGAGGCTCTGAACAGAGAGTTGGCAGTTGACAAAAGAAAGTATAAGGACCTTCAGGACCGAGAGGAGCAGTTGAATGCGGGGGCTAGGGAGATACAGGATAACATGGTACGCTCTGCTCCTTGGCGACCCATCCTCATCATATGTGGACTGACATGCGCATAGAATCGGGTTAAACGCGAAAAAAGTGAACTGCAAGTAGAGTATACCAAGTGGCAGCAGCTTCCGGAGAGGATTGGTAAGGGGATGCGTTCGCATTAAGGCCGTCTTGACTGACAAGGGGTAGAAAGCCAGAAAGTCACGCTCCGGCAAATTGAAGACCAGCTGCGCGAGTCCAAGAAACGTCAGAACGAGATTGAACGAAATAAATCCAAAGCCCTGATTGCAAAGGCCGACGCTATTCTGGACCACCAAGAGAAAATCATGGGCATAAGGGAAGCATGGCAGTCTTACCTCGAGGCTCAGCTATTACTCCTCGAAGCCAAGTCAGATTATGCATATCTCACGGATAGGAACTCGGAGATCATGAAACTGCTTGCAACGGAGAAACAAGCCATCAATGACCTCGAGAAGGAGTTGGACCAGAAGAGGACGGAAGCAACGCGGGCATTAAAGGCCGTGAAAGCCATGGACGACGAGATTGACAGGGATGAACTGGTACGCGAAGCCCAAGGTCGCACGGCGGCGGATATTGAAACCGAGCTCAGTGCCGAGCGTGCAAAACTAGAGGTTATCCAGGCAAATAACCCCCAGGCTCTGGAAGAGTTCGAGATGTGGTCGAAACGAATCCAGAAGGAAAGGACCGACTACCAGAAGCAGGAGGTGCGGCTGAACGATCTTGCAGAGCAGATCAAGATGATTCGGGGCCAGTGGGAGCCAAGGTTGGACGAGTTGGTTGGCAAGATCAACGACGCCTTCAGCTACAACTTTGAGCAGATAAGTTGTGCGGGCGAGGTTGGGGTGCACAAGGATGAGGATTTTGCAAAGTGGGCGATTGAGATCCGGGTGAAGTTTCGGTATGTTTGCTAAAATCGACTTACTATGCAAGTTTGCTGACTACTACTCCTTGTTCAGGCAAAACGAGACACTCCAGCGGCTTGACCAGCATCGCCAGTCAGGCGGTGAGCGAGCCGTGTCGACCATTTTCTATCTCATGTCGCTCCAATCGATGGCTCAAGCACCATTCCGAGTGGTTGACGAGATCAACCAGGGCATGGATCCCAGGAACGAGCGAATGGTTCACGAGCGCATGGTGGAGATTGCCTGTCGGGAGCATACCAGTCAATATTTCCTCATTACACCGAAGCTGCTGTCGGGACTACGGTATGACGAGCGGATGCGAGTTCACACGATTGTCAGCGGCGAACATGTCGATGTGAACGGCACCGAGTTGATGGACTTTGCAAAGTTTGCAAAGCTTCAGCGGAGATTTATGGGTCGTTAATACCCCCAAGTTACGATTTTACGAGAAATGATTGATTGAGTGAACGACTTGTCCATTGGGACATTAGCCCCAGGGTCTTGCAACGAAAAATACGATTTTGAAGCGGAGAATTTTAGATTATTAACAGGAGCAATATCTTTCTTTATCCTACTAATAGTAAAATCTCTGCGGAATTCTTTACTTTGTGATGAAATAACGATGAAGTTCGACCGCACCAAGGCTTGGCAATAGAGGTTGTGAGGTTGAACAATCTTTCAGGGGTTGAAACCAAACCAGTGATGTTTGCATGGCAAAGCGCCATCCCGCACGTCAGAATCAACGACGTCATCGCCCCACATGGCAACACCCCCCTGCTTCTGGGTGAACAATGACTTCACTCGAGAGATGAGGCTTGCAGTTTCTGGAATTGTGTCGGAAGACTCATGCAGAGAATACGCGCCGGAGCTGATCGTCCGCCAATGAATTCTGGATGGCAGGTGACTCGTGCAGCTCCGTCATTTTAAGTTTCACATGCAAGGAATTTGATGCTATTTGCAGCCCATTCCCGGGCCAGAGGCCGAACTCGCCAAGCTGTTGCGAGGGCTACGGCGTGGTACCTAGGTACTCTGGGTGCACTTGATACGTGTGTACCGTGGTAGGTTAGTGTAGTGTAGTGTAGTACAGTGTAGGAGGGAGAGCGAGGGGGTTGAATATTGTGATATTGCAATTAGAGAGAGGTACGGAGCACCGCCTGCAGACACGCCCCGTCATTTTTTGTTGGTCAGCTGATTGTTAGCATCACCAACGTTGCCAGCAGCACATGTCCCACAATCTGGACGAGGAAGAGTGTGTACGTACGTAGTACGGGAATCGGAATCAGGCAGGCATCGGGAAAACTGAAATCGGCGAGGAATCCTCCGTGGGACGACGGGGCGACTGAAAGAAAGTGGAATGGGTTTTTTGTTTTTGCTTGGCTTGATTGGCTGCATGAGTGACGTTTGGCAGCGGTGACGTCATGGCTGCTTTCTTCTTTGGCGAAACTGCCAGTTGCAAGTGTTGCGCGCTGCTGCCTCAATGAGATTGGATGAACGGGAACAAGGGGGGTGTGGGCACGAGGCACGAGATGGGATTGTGAGGAAAATAAATATCTGGGTTCATTTTCCCTTGTCTGCGAAATTCCTTTTTTCCTGTCTGTATTCTACCTACACACATACTAAAACCAAACAAACACCCTCTCGAATCTGCATCAAACATAGAACAACTACAACCTACCTTCTTCTTGTCACCCAAACAAGCACGCAAAACCCTCCCTCCCAGCAAGACAAATAAACATATTCAAAAATGGGCGCCGTCGTCTCTTGCGTAAGCTAGCCATCCCCCCCCCCACCTTCACAACCGCTGCCGACAAAACTACCCCCCAGATTTTTTTTTTTTTGAATGAGCACAGTTGACTAAAGGAAAAAAACCCCCTCTCTAGATGCAATCGGTCCTGCGCGCCATTGGCCGCACTATCATGACTATTATCAACGCGATTGGTAGCAT
>Ga0247765_1001031_pt1 | contig 16233 bp, 21 predicted proteins | sample UWRJL106311C6_FD_179949 | JGI IMG/M metagenome (GOLD analysis project Ga0247765, IMG submission 179949) | Plant litter microbial communities from Arlington Agricultural Research Station in Wisconsin, United States - UWRJ-L106-311C-6 | ecosystem: Environmental > Terrestrial > Plant litter >... | reverse complement strand
GGGGGGCGGGGTGGGGTGGGGGGGGGGGGGGGGGGGGGGGGGGGGGGGGGGGGGGGGCAAAAAGAGTAGCCCCCGAATACGCTAGGATGGGAAGCTCCGAGAGAGGAAAAAAAAGCCACATTCAAGCGGCCGCCTTGTTTTTTTTTTCCTCCTCTCTTTTTTTCTGTCTCTCTCCCTCTCCGTCGTCAGGGATCATCACTCCCCCAGACCTGGTTAGCTCGTAAAATGGATAGACAAGCAAAGCAGGAAGAGCGGCACAGAAATTAATATGAATGTGCAACCTGGGCTCTTGGGAAGAACAAACATGAATCCTGCTGGACCTTCTGCATGTTCAATCTTGTCGATCAGATTATCCCCACTGCTGCTTGTTGCTCATCTATCTTATCCTTGTTGTAATTGTATTCGGTAGACGGTACTGTGGGACGACAGGAAACGAAGCCATTCCCACATACTGTGTCTCCTCAGAGTACCTATTCTCTGCCTGCCGACCTACCCAAGAGACAAACACATACACCATGGCACAGATTCCTTCTTCTAGGAATACAACGTGCACCGCCGTCGACAACTCGTTTGGCCCTTATGCCAGCGAATGTCGCGGCGGTTTCGACTTTACGCTATTCTTTGAGGAGACGGTCCTCACCATCTTGCCTCTGGCCGTGTTCTCTCTCATGGTTCCCGTCCGGGTTTGGTACCTCTTGAGACGCGAACGCAAAGTTGTCTATGGAAACTTGGGAATTATCAAGTTGGTAAGTTACCCCTGAATCGAAAATCCCAAATCTCAAATCCACATGACCATCGGAGAAAAAAAAAAAAAGACTGCAGAGTTTATTCATCCCGCATTTCTTTTCTTTTTTTTTTTCTTTCTGAGAATGAGGTTGTGTTGCACATACACTGACACCGGCTATTTCCATTGCTGCGCAGTCGGCCTGGATCATCCTGGCTGGTCTGCAGCTCGCCGGATTGGTCCTGTGGGCTACACCCTCAGCCGCGCGGACGCGGGCTTCCTTGGCCGCAGCGATTCTGGCACCCCTCTGCACGGTCGGGCTTGGTCTGCTGTCATATTACGAACATATCCGGACGATCCGACCATCCTCGATACTCAACTCTTTTCTGTTTCTGACTTTTCTGCTGGATATCGTCCGCACCCGAACCCTCTGGCTGCGTTCTCGCGATCCCGTCAACCATGCCATTGCCTATCTGGCCGCCGCGACCGTCTTGGTCAAGGTCATGCTGGTGGCGCTGGAAGCCTTGCAAAAGACTCGTCTCTACCCCGCCTTTCAGCACTCGCCTCCCGAGGCTACCAGCAATATCTACAACCGCTCCTTCTTTTGGTGGCTCAACCCGCTTTTCCGCTCCGGCTTTGGACGCGTCTTGGATATCGATGACCTGTTTGCTCTGGATAAGCATCTCAAGGCCGGTTATTGGCGTCCTCGGTTTTTGTCGGCGTGTACCCCGGGTGAGTGTTATCGTCCTCCACCTCTATCCAAGACGTCTTGACTAAGATTCTGGGCATGTAGCCTCATTACGAACAAAGTCTCAACACGCCCTCAACGGCTCAGCACTCCGTCTGCTATGGCGACCACTCACGCAAACCATCTTTCCCCGGGCCGGTCTTACCGCCTTGATGTTCTGTCAGCCTTTCCTCATCAACCGCACCATTAGACTGTCTCAGGAACCCATCAATGCGAGGACTACCCAGACAGGCTATGGTTTGATTGGGGCGTATTTTTTGGTCTATGTCGGTATTGCTGTAAGTTCTCTCTCTCTCTCTCTCTCTGTATCTCAAAACGACACACCCCTTTCACTGCACTGCTGACGGCGCTGGGTAATGATGATGATAGGTCGCCATGGGACAATACCAACACCGCACATTCCGCACCATCACCATGGCACGCGCCGGTCTCGTCTCGATAATCTACAACAAGATTGCCAGACTCAACATCAAAGACCTGGACCCCGCCACGTCCATGACGCTCATGAGCGCCGACATGGAACGCATCGTCCAGGGGTGGCAGACCATGCATGAGATTTGGTCGAATATTATTGAAGTCGGTTTGGCGATTTACCTGTTGGAACGACAGCTAGGCGTGGCGTGTGTAGTGCCTGTTGCCGTGTCGATCGTTTCTCTCCTCGGCTCCATGGTCGCCATGAATTTCATCATGTCTCGCCAAGCCATGTGGCTCGAGGCAATAGAGCGACGGATTTCCGCAACCTCGACAATGCTGGCTTCCATGAAGGGAATTAAAATGTCGGGACTCAAAGACACGCTCCTGGCCACAATGCAGAAGCTCAGAGTGGAAGAGCTGGAGATTTCGAAGCGTTTTCGGAAGTTGATTATTTGGAACATGGTCTTTGGTATGTTTTTTTTCCCTTTCCTTTCCTTTCCTTTATCTCTACCATCTACGAATCTGCGAATTGCGAGCTAATGTAATGTGACTGGATACAGCATACCTCACCCAAGTCTTTGCTCCCGTCCTCACCTTTGCCGTCTTTTCCGTGCGCGCGCGCGAGAGCGGCGATAGAACCCTCGACACGGCCCGCGTCTTTACTGCCCTCTCCCTGTTCGCACTGCTTTCTGAGCCGCTAGCATCGTTGGTCATGGCCCTTGCTACCTTTCTCGGAGCGGTAGGCAGTTTTGCGCGGATCCAGCAGTTCATCACCGCGGATGAGCGGGTTGATCAGCGAGCTGTCGAAAAGGCCACACCAACAAACTCGAACCCACAGCTGCTTGAGGCAGGTAGTGGTGATAGTGACGCCATCACCGTCACCAACGCCGATATTGGCTGGGACGCCGACAAACCACCGCAGCTCCGCGGCGTGTCGTTCTCCGTCCCAAAGCACAAGTTCACCATGATTGTCGGCCCTGTCGGCTGTGGGAAAACCACATTGCTACATGCCTTTTTGGGCGAGATATCACCCCTCTCAGGATCAGGGCCAATTGCAATTACGACGACCAGCGTGGCGTACTGTGCCCAGAATGCGTGGCATATCAACGGGACGGTCCGAGAAGCGATTCTGAGTAATTCGGAATTCGACCAAAAGTGGTATGATCGCGTCGTCGATGCTTGTGCGCTTCGCGAGGATCTCAGACGCATGCCCCTGGGTGATTTGGCGAGGATCGGTACCGGGGGCATTGCGTTGAGTGGTGGTCAGAGTCAGCGGATTGTAAGTGTTTTCATTCTCTTTCAACTGTTTTAAACATGTACTAATCTTGTGTAGGCCCTGGCTCGCGCCGTCTATGCCAGAAGGGACATTTGTATCCTCGACGACGCCCTCAGCGGACTCGACATGACGACCGAAGACCAAGTGTTCCATGCTCTGCTTGGGGAGAATGGTCTGTTCCGCGAGCTCAAGACTACCGTGGTGCTTGTCTCCTCGTCAGGTATTTCTTCCACCTGCCCCCCCCTAACTAACTAACTAGCACATAGTCAGCATGCTAATATCATCTCAGCCAAACGTATTCCCCAATCCGACCATATCATCTCGATTGATTCCAAAGGCAAAATCGAAGGCCAAGGGTCTTTTGACCAGCTCAGCCAGGACGGGGGATATATCACCTCTTTTGCCCTGAACCAGCACCGCACCTCCAACCCCAGCGATGTCATCGCTCTCAAAGACTCTGACAGTATCAAGATAATGGACCTCACTCATGACACTGACCATGTCTATTCCAAAGAAAAAGACAAGGAAGCCGAAACAGATACTTCAACACCCTCTTCTGAAACGGCATGCGTTCAAGATCGAGAAGACAGCATGTCCCGCCGCACGGGCGATATCCAGATCTATCTGTACTATGTCAAGGCGGTTGGGGTGGTGGCAACGCTGGTGTTTGTGGCGGCCATTGTGGGGTTCATCTTTTGTGTTTCCTTTCCGAGTAAGTTTTCTTCTCTCTCACCTTACCTTACATTCCATTCCTTACCTGCATGTACCTGCCTTGTTCCCCTGAGGTGTGGTCATTACTACTGTGTGATGCGCTGATCGGTGCTAATGTTTTTCACAGCCGTCTGGGTCCAGTGGTGGGCTGCCGCCAACGACACCCAGCCGAATGAACGGCTCGAGTATTGGCTTAGCGTGTATGCCGCGCTGGGTGTTGCGGCGATTATCTGTCTGTTTGCGAGCTGCTGGTGAGTACTTAGCTTCACATGTCATGACTGTAATGAAATAAACCTTAACGGGAACATGTTCACAGGCAAATCATCATCACCATGGTCCCGCGATCCGGAGAGAATTTCCACTTGGCGCTGCTCAAGACTGTTCTCAAGTATGTCTTTTTTTTTTTCATAAACCCATGATCAAGGTGGTAGTGTTAACGCCGGTATAGCGCCCCCATGTCCTTCTTTGTCAACACCGACTCGGGCGTCACTCTCAACCGCTTCAGCCAAGATCTCCAGCTCATTGATATGGAGTTGCCGATTGCAGCTCTCAACACCTTTACCAGTATGTTCCCTTTTCTCCGCCCCACCTTGCCTATGTATATATGTATGTATGTACCCTACAGTCCATGCTAATTCATGACAGCCTTCATTCTCTGCATCGCGCAAATGATCCTAATTGGCGTCGGATCCATCTACGCGGCCGTGTCTTTCCCCATTGTTCTTCTCCTCCTCTATTTCATCCAAAAGATCTATCTGCGCACATCGCGGCAGCTCCGGCTGATGGATCTGGAAGCCAAAGCTCCGCTTTATACCCTCTTTGAAGAATCCCTTCGCGGACTCGTCACGATTCGCGCCTTCGGGTGGGAACGCGACCTCGAAGAGAAAAATCGGGTTTTGCTGGATCGGTCGCAGCGGCCGTTTTATTTGCTCTTTGCGGTACAGCGGTGGTTGACCCTTGTTCTCGACTTGCTAATTGCCGCGGTGGCTGTCCTGTTGATTGTTCTGGTCGTACAGCTGAGGGGTACAGTCACGGCCGGAGGCATTGGCCTGGCCCTGATTGGAGTGATTCAATTCAGTCAGTATGTGAAACTGCTGGTGACGTTTTGGACCACCCTGGAAACACACATCGGTAGCGTCGCGAGGGTAAGGAGTTTTACCGAGACAACGCCACGGGAAGAAGAGGAGGAAGAGGAGGACGGAAAGAAACAAGTCGTGCAGGTGCCGACGGGGTGGCCGCGCGAGGGGGGCATTGAGTTTTGTGGCATTACAGCGGCGTATGGGTATGTGTTTTTTTTTTTTCTCTTCCTTTTCTTTATTTCTTTCTCCCTTTCTTTATTTCTTTCTCCCTTTCTTTATTTCTTTCTCCCTTTCTTCCTTTTTTTTTTCTTTTTTCGCTTCTTCTCTTCTTTTCTTTCATTTTTCTTTTTCTCTTTCTCTTTCTTTTCCTTGTCAAGGTTAAATGTGCAGTACTAACAACAGCAGCGGCGGCAACCGCGTCCTCAACGACGTGTCGCTCTCCATCAAGCCCGGCGAAAAGATTGGCATTTGCGGACGCACCGGCAGCGGCAAGACTTCCCTCGTCATGTGTCTCTTCCAGATTCTCGACCTTCAGGGAGGCGCCATTTTCATAGACGGCATTGACCTCACCACCCTCCCTAAAGAAGAGGTCCGTCGTCGCATTGTCGGTGTCGCTCAGCAGCCTTTTCTCCTTAAGGGGTCGGTGCGTCTCAACGTGGATCCAACGGGCACTGCTACCGACGAGGAAATCGTCGACGCACTCACTGCAGTGCAGCTTGTAAATGTTGTGCATGAAAATGGTGGGTTAGACGCTGATGCCGATGCGCTCAATCTGTCGAGTGGACAGATGCAGCTGTTTTGTCTGGCGAGGGCCATGCTTCGCCGGAGCAATATCCTGGTCTTGGATGAGGCGACTTCTAGGTATTTCCACTCCCTATCTACTTTTCCCGAGAGAGAGAGAGATTGCTAACGGTAACATAGTGTGGATTCCAAGACGGAAGAGACGATGCAGCGACTGATTCGCAAAAAGTTTGCCCACCACACCATCATTGCGGTCGCTCATCGTCTAGATACCATTCTGGACTTTGACAAGGTTGCCGTTTTGGATGCGGGCAAGTTGATTGAGTTTGAAAGTCCCTATGCCCTCTTGGAGAATCAAAACTCGGCTTTTTCTCGTCTGTACACCAGTCATGGAGAGGCAGAGGAGGGTGAGGAGGACAATTGATGATTGATGACCTTTTCTTTTGCGATTATGTCTCGGGTGGATATCTCTTAATTTCTTTGCCTGGAATTTTGTGTGCTTGATCTGATCAGTTTGTCTTGATGAGAATAGTTTCGAGAGTCGTTCGCTTTAGTTAGCGCTTTAGTTTAGTCTAAGAATATGAGTACGCGAGCTGTTTCTATCACTTACACACAGTCAGCAATGCTCCACTGCTTCATTACTGTCATCCGCAAAGGAGTCGGTTTAACGTTGATAGCGCGCCCCAGCGACTCCACCACGCGGGTGCACCCGAGACTCCACTAAGTTTCTTTCGATCTGGTGAGGCTGGGGGTTTTCTTGGCATCAATTTGGCCCCCACGGTCCTCGTCCTCTTTCTTGCCTGCCGGAGTTTTTACGCTAGCGTAGTTTTGTACATTAGTGCATGTGTTCGGCGACCAAACCAACCAGTCCCCAAGTCTGGAATCTTGAAACTTCTTGTCCGTGACAAATTTAGAAGGGAGTCCCAGGATCCCTTGCCCACTTTGTCCTCCTCAAGGTTGCAAGAAACGGAACTTGCCGCTTCTTGGACTGTCCGATCCTTGTTGAAAATTCCTCCTCCCAAGACCGCTGTGCTGGAATGCGCGGACCGTGCGGGCATCCTCCTGCAGCTTGTCGGCCACTCGGTGTGCCAGGATTGGTTCGTCCCAGTTTGCGACATGGTGGGACGCTGTTGTTTTGGTCTAGCGTGGTGCTCGGATCGACGATCCATGGCCTTTCCCGAGCGCTTCCAAAGCCCAGTCAACGATGTCCAAAACCCCTTCTTCAGGAGTTTTCCCCCGCCGATCTGTGTCGCCCATGTTCATGTCGGTAGTTGTTGGTGTACGGTTTGTTTGGTTACATTCATGTCGGACGCCGACATGAGTGTCCCCAATTTGGGGCCGCAAATGGTCATTACCAATTGGGCGCTCGATGCCTTCTGTGGAGTGTTTCTGGGTCTTCGTCTCTACTGCAAGCTCAGCCGGAGGCGGGTGCTCTGGTGGGACGATCACTTCCTGATTGCGTCGTGGGTAAGTTTATCTATCCCTGATACCCGGTGGATAATACCCCCAGATTTCGTCATCTCATCTCGTCATCTCGCCAGAATTCAGATAGCTATCACAGATTGAGTGCTGACTTTTTGGTACATCCAGATCACCCTCGTCATTTCTACCGCCGCCACCACGGCCAGCGCGGCCCACGGGTTCGGGAAACACCGATGGGATCTCGACCGCGAGAGTATCACGGCCACGACCTTGCTGCAAAATGTCTCGTCTACCTTTTCCATCACCGCGTCAGCATGGAGCAAGACCTCCTTTGCGTTGACCCTTCTACGCATCACGGAACCGAAAACCCAGCGATTCATCTGGTTCGCCATTCTCACCATCAACCTCACCAAGGCGGCCAGCGGGACTGTCGCCTGGGTGAGCTGTACGCCTTTACATAAAGCGTGGACGCCCTTTGCCCCAGGGACCTGTTGGGATAAGAAATCTGTGGCATATTACAATTTGTTCTCTGGGGGTATGTGTGCTCAAATATGGTTGTGTGGGTGTGTGTCCTGTTCTAATTTTGTTTGTAGCATACAGTGGCGTGATGGATTTGGTTTTGGCGTTCCTGCCCTGGCCGATTGTGATGCGCATGAGAATGCGGTTGCGCGAGCGGATAGGCGTGGCCATTGCCATGACCATGGGTGTTTTGTGAGTTTTTTTTCTTTTTTTCTTTTTTTTTTGTTCCCTCTCTTCACTCGTCTTGTGTTGTGGTTGCTAACATGCACATGATATCAGTGCTGGAGCAACGGCATTTGTGAAATGTGCGCAGATCCCGACCATGTTTGGTGGCGACTTTTCCTGTATGTACCCTCCCTTTAATCTAGATTCACATGCTAATATTTTTTTTTTTTTAACAATAAAAAGACCAAGGAGTCGCCCTGGTCACCTGGGGCGCTGCAGAAACCGCCACAACCATCATGGCCGCTTCCATCCCCATGCTGCGGGCGCTACTCCACGAAGCAGCTTCCTCGCCCACAAACCGCTATCAAGCCCGGCTGGAGGAATGGCGTGAGCTCAATGCGACGACAGAACGCAGCACGGATCTAAAGAATGGTACTGTAATAATTGAATCGCTTGATCCAGACTGGTCACCAAGTCCACCCCCGCCACAACGTGGGATGGGTAGTCCATTAGGGGAAGAGATTCCGGATGTTGTTGGCAAGGGTGGGATAGATTCACGTATATGACTTGACGTTGTCACGGATGCGATATATATAAGTAGTTGGGTGGAAATGTAATGTATTTCATGATTTATACGGGGGTAAATGTCGCACAAACTATCCGGGGAACAGCGGACCAACAGCCGGGACCTCCACTGACATAGTCAAATCCAGCCGCATCCAGCCCCAGGCCTGCACCGGGGCTCCCCGCTTCCCGTGCTATTTATTAAGGTGCTGACTGAGCACCCCACAGTTGCCCGTTGCCCGCTAACCCCGTCAAAGAACAATAAATAAAAAGGTTGGGGGTGTGGTGAGATGAACGCCCGAGTTTTGTGTGGTTTGGCAGAAAAAATAGATTACGGCGTGGGGATTTTTTCTGCACCAAATGTTCGTCTGCAGATTAAGTCGTGTTGCAGAGTTACACGCCGATTGCTTGTCCAGACTACAAGCTTCACCGTCTTGACTTGACTGATGCTAACGGATGTGTGATCCACCCCCTGTGTCAAGTTACTACATACTACATGATTTGATGTGATTCCCCCGCTTCCAGTTGCGGAACAAGTTACAAGCACGACTGAAGTCAAGTCTACAGCTCTACACAGCCTGCCTTCCCAAGACCAAGAATATCCGCCCACTTCCCAGCCCGCTTCTTCAGCCAGCAGAGATCGGCGTCATAACCGGTAGCAGGCCCGTCGCGTTTATTAACTTGGGCTTCGTCTGCTCATATTAAATGTCAGTCAGTACCTGCAATGCACGGATGATGAAGTGAAAAAAACATACCGGGAGTGGGAGTGGGGAGCGCGGTTGCAAGAGCCGCCGACAGGGCGAGGAGAACCATGGAGATCTTCATTCTGCTGTTTGCTTTAAGATGAGTCTTTGATATTTTGCACTGCGGTTCCAGTTGGTTGCGCGATAAAAATGTCCATTGCATTGGGGTCGTTCATATTCTAGTACTTTATGCATCTGCATCCTTTGAAGGGAGTGGAGAGCTCACATCAATTCTCACGCGAGAGACAGTCCGCACACGCACTCTTTGATTGAGGAGTTGGGGGCAAAAAAAAAGAAAGAAAAGAAACAAAAAGGGAGTTAGTAATGCAAATCAGTATCGGGAAAACCATGATTCAGCACCTCGTAAACTAAGGCAGTTCCAACACCCTCGCCAAGTTCAGTGCATCCAGTAAAAAAGAAGAGAGGCGGTGTTTATTATAAAAAAAAACATCTGAAACAATCCATGGGGGCCGAATTCAGAACACTGGACTACTTGACCATGAGTGAATGGGTGAGTGAGGCCATGGAAATGTATTGGTGGGTTTTTCGCGGGGGGCACACCTCTGTCGCAACTGCGGCCTCTTTTGGCTTTGGCTATTTCATGACTTTTCTTTTTCGAGTGGCTATGGCTGAAGGTGCATGATGTCTGGTGTGTATCTGATTTGGTGTTTCCCGCGTCTGGGTGGGAACCACGCACTCGCTGGGGTTCTCCCCCCGCTCCCCAGGTTGTTCCCCAGAAACCCCGCCTACTCCTTCTCTTCACCAGGGATTGACACGAGGCTCGCATCACAAATTACACGGCGAGTTCACTCTCTCAATGTCATTGGTTTCATACACTAAGATGGCCCTGTATGCACCACTCTCGACGCTATCAGACGATGGGTCAATCCCTCCCCTACTGCCCAACGACACCTGGAAAAAAAGGTTTTTCGTTTTGTTGACAGTGTTTCTTATCACCATCGCTTCCATCTTCACTAGTATGATTGCCATGGTTCGTTCAGCATCCCAACACAGTTGTGTTTACCCTCTCTCTCTTGTCAAAGCCCCGTACAGTAAGTCCACCACACCTCTGATATCAAAGGTGTTGCTATCCTATCTCACAAAAGACAGCCCCCGCACCTGTCAAATATCTCAACAGATTCTTAACCGACGATCCGGACACGCCCAAGTTCATGGGCCAGCCACGTCCAGAGATGGACGAAGCATGGCACGCTCTGCTCTCTGCCACGGCGATTCGATTTTCCGCTCAAGAGCTCCAACAGGCTGGAAATGCCACTTCAGTTCGACATAAAGACGGTGGGTTCATTGGGGGTCTGGCAGTGTCGCATTCGTTGCATTGTATTGTGCGTTTATCCATCCACCTCTTTCTCAAGTACAGCTTATTTCAGGGCCAGAACTGATGAGGGCTGATTGAGGATAAGAAACGCATTAAACAATTCCTCCACCCCGAGTATTATTACTCTAATCACCACCAACAAGACTGGGAAAAGATTTATTCTCATGTTGACCACTGTTTGGAATCCCTAAGACAAAGCACCATGTGCATCCCCGATCTCAGCATCTATACATTCAAATGGACTGCAAAAAGCAAAGTGAGACCAGAGATTCAAACGCCCCAGCAGCATGCGTGCGTGGATTGGCCGGCTTTGCATGAATGGATGGAGGAGAGAAAGGTGGGGTATGATGATATGGTTCGTGGGGATATTTAGGTACCTACCAGACCTTATTTACCCAAGGGAAGTTATGTTGGGAAGAGCCAATGATATGATATTACTTTGTTGAGATGACTCTTGGAAGTTCGCAGTTAGGGTTTCAAAGTGGCGTAACATGGCATATTTAAAAGAGTACTCAGGTCATGGAACGGCAACTAAGTGTTATTGGATGAGAGAAGAATAAAGGGATATGGGATAAAACTCATGGAACCCCATGTGCTAGTCAACAATAATAATGCAAAGCAAACTCAGTCTGGTATCACGCAAGACAAAAAAAAAACCCCCCCTCACCTACGAACACGTCAGAGAACATCAAGCCGGCCCCGCCTGCAGACTCGTCTTGGAAACCACCACGCCATGACTCTTCCGAATATGCCTCACCAAGTTATCATCGACGGTGTATTTCAAACCGCACCCCTCCCAGGGACATTGCCATCGCGGCCCACCCGTGTGTGTCCTAAAGTGTTTCTGCAAGTCACGGTCTTGGTAGAAGCTTTTGGAGCAGAGCTCGAATTGGCACTTGTAGGGACGGGTGTGTCGTTTGGTGTGTTTTCTATATTCAGTGGCGTCGTCATGGTTAGTGGACTGGACTGGGCTGGACTGGACTTGAATGGAAAGGTATTGATCAATCGTAGGGAAATGGGGATGATGGAATGGTATGGGATGGGAATGGGAAGTTTGTCAATACCTCAGATCACAAGGTCTACCAAACACTTCGTCACACCCATCATACGAACAGACCAGCCTCTCAACTGGCTGATGGGAGGACTGGCGGCGTGGGGTGTTGGACCGACGAGACGCTGCGAGAGAAGACTTCCGGCTCCGAGAAGTTGCCACACCAGGTGCATGTGAGGTGCCTCGTCGGGCTGATTGGTTGACGTGGAATGTACATGTAGGACTCGAAGGGGGCGTGGGAAGAGGACAGTGGGAGGAGGAGGAAAGCTCCGAATGGGAAAAGAAACCGATCTCATGCGAATGGGGAAGAACAATGTCCTCCGACAGCAGCGGGAGATGCGAGTTCGCCGACTAGAGCGGCGTAACTTGGTTCCTGAACGAATATTCGGGGCTTTCCACCGCCATCGACGTTCCATAGTAGTTGTCGTCTCTGTCGATCATGCCGACTGAGCCCAAATGTTCAGTGTAAATGTCCCCGATAGGCTCTGTTTCGGCGACCGATTTCGGAACGAGGACTGATGGATCGATGGTGGCATGTTCGAGCAAGGGACGATCTTGACCGAGTAGACATTAGCAGATGCAGACGAAGCAGCCGTGGTGAGAACGCCCAAGTTAGGCAGGTCTGATGCTCACCTCGACACGCTAAAAGTCCATCATCGGCAAACGGGCCCGCGTCCCAAGCGGGCAGAGGGGTACAACCTGCAAGGACACGGGGTTTAGTGCGAGTGTAGGTTCCCTGTTTCGGAGATACTCACCGCGGCTATATGGCTGCATTGTGCGCCGAAGGGGGACATGGAGAAACGCCGCCGTCGTCGCGGGACGCTTGTCCCCAAGAGTGCTTGTCGCTCTCAAAGTTGATGTTGAAGAGAATGGTGGAGGGATTTACCACGGACCTCAACTCAATAACCTTGGGCTCGAGAAAGCGGGGTAGGTAGACGCGCTTGCAGGCTTTCCGAAAAAGGCACCCATCAGGCACCCAATCAGAACATTCCATGCGAGGAGGCCTACCAGAATGGAGTCGGCGGGCTGGACTGGGCAGTGTAACTAACTGGATTTGGAATCCAAAAGACTAAACTGGTTTGGGCCAAAATACAAAGCCAATCACGACAGTGCAACTGCCATGCCGTGACATTCTTCGATTTCCTGTTCGCTAGTCCAGTAGCTGAAACCCCCCAATCTGCCGTCATCTGCCGTGTGTGGATGTTGTCATGCATGGAAATATCTTTGTCATACTACCGCCCGCCAATACTTTTTTACATGATTCCACTTGGGTTGTAATAGATGACACCCTGTGACGCATTTTTTCCTGCTGGCTTTTCGTGCCACCCGTCCCACGTTGCGCCCGACCATTGGCGACTCCCGGACCACATTCCAGGCAAGAGTGGTTCTCAACAATATCATACATGTACGTGGTTGGCGTAGCCCGGGTATGTTTGCTGATGCTTCCGCTTTGTCGATCCCCGAGATCAGCTACAAAGACTCAGACCACCAGACCGAGATCATCGTCCTAAAATGCTCTGGTAAGGTCTGGTATCGGTCCGATTTCTTCGGTGTAGACACACACACCTCGGCGACGTCATCTCCAGCTGTCATGCAAAGAGCAGTGTTGTACTCGTAGTAGGGTGTAACGGGTGTTGCGCCTCTGACGTAGTCAGTGGCAATGCGTTGACCAAGTTCAAGGGCCACGCGGGAAGGTTGGTTTGGCAGAAGGGCTGAGCGAAGTTGCATCCGGATGACAAATGTCAAGTATCTAGGAAGTTGGCCAAGCTATGGCTGTTCATGTTTTGTGAGGAGACTGGGGAAGGGACTGGGCCTGATGACTCCCGCCAACTACTCACTTCCACAGAGTCTGCTTCAACCTCGGGAGACACAGCCTTCCACCATGTCAAAATGGTTCCGTGTCGTTCAATTGCTACGGGGTAAAACATGGAATCGTTGAAGTTGCGGTTTTATAGCACATACTCCCTATCCCACTATCCCGCTGTTAGTGTGCCAGAAGGAATATTTCTCCGCCGCCCAAGTTAGAAGTGACATTAGTTTTAGGTAGCTAAGTTGTTTGGAATTTGAGAACAATGAGACGCATTGCTGCCCCATGAACCCAAAGTGTACCAAGTGAATAAAATTGTTTCATCTCGCCTTCTTACTCTGCCGCCTTCGATGCTCCACCCACGCCAGCATCATGAGCAAACACCCCCCGGAAGCCGCCGCCCAATAGGCAAACGTCATGGCCAACTGCGTGATATCCTCGGTCATGGAAAACAGCGAACTGATCAGGCTCATGGGCACAAAAAACATTGCCAAAAGCGTCAGGCGCTCAACCCTTCGTGAATCAACAATGCTGATGGCCGAAGTCACCACCGTAGTGAGTCGGTCGATGCGTCGCTCGTATTCTTCAAGCTGCGCGAGGATAGAACTAAATTCCTCTTCGAATGCGCTTAATGGGTTGGGATATTGTGAAGAGGAATCCTTGGGGAAGTGGTTTGGGAATTTCGAAATACGAGAATGTGTCTCGGAAACCATTTCTCGAAATTGCGGGACCAATCTCCGCCAGGTATGGAGTTTGTTTAGAATCGTGTCAATCTGGCTTTGCGTGAGGAATTCCTTGGGATGCGTGATTTCCCAGTCTACTTGGGACAGGCGCGTTTTGATGTATTGGTTCAGGGTTAGCCAATCGGCGCAGACGAGGCGGAAGAGCGCAACGATGGCGATGCAATGCGCATCTTCAGGGAAGGAGGGCTGACGGCCGAGCATGACTTCGGGACGTTGGGCCCAGTAGAGCAAGTCCTCGAAAAACGAGGCTTCGGTTGCGTTGGGTTCATGTTGTCGAGGAGGGCCTTGGTTCCCCGAAATCTGAGTCAAGCTCGGGACTCGTGATTCATCGAGAGATCCCCGGCGATTAACTGCGGATTTGGCCGATGGGATGGGTCCCCAGTTCCGGTATCCCCGCCAGAGCTGGAATCCTTCCTTGATGGTGGGGTCTAGTAAGAGGACAACTATTTGGGTGACTGTTAGTCAAAGGCATCACGGAGAAGAAGTCGAGGGGGCAGTCCTCACCAACATCACAATCCCCTTCCTCCCACCTCTTCTTCCACAAGCTAGCCTTGGTTCTCATCAGACCAACCTTGCCGTCAATCTTTTCTGCCGTCTCGCCCATTTCGGATTTTGTAGTGGTAGGGGGTGTCTCGCTACCTCCTGACACATTATTTTCAACAACTCCATGTCCGGTTTGTGCCGGCGGAATGACGGGCATCTCCACATCCGATCCTTTGCTGACTCCGTTCTGTTGCCGTTGCGTCAAGTACCCTTTGATTGTCTCAACCCAGCCTGGTTTTCTCGGCTGTACAGGCAGAACTTTAGCCAGTCTCGAAACCGAGTCGGTGTCCCAAAACGCTCTGTTTTCATCCTCGTACAACTTCCTACCAATGTTGAAATGGTTCGCCAGATCTTGGCCCCTATTGAATGACTGTCTTGAAGAGAAATAGCGAGCCCGACAAAAGCGCACTTGGTACCAATCCTTCTGTGACATGTCGACGTGCAAACTCGGCGGATCCCAGAACGGATCGCGGATATTGAACCAGACATAGTCAAATGCGTGAGCGCGGAAAAACTCGGGGTTAATGTCGAAATAGTAGCCCAGCTGCTCAATGACTTGCCGAGAGAGGTCTTCGACCACAAACAGGCGCACCTCCACTTTTTTCTCGGCGGGCTGTTTTACGGGGGATTTTTGTTTCAGCTGTGCGAGACCGTCTCTGAGTTCCGACGGAGTCTTATACGGAGCGACGAAATTGCAGCTTCCGTCTCGGAGATACTCGATTTGTGAGACGTTGGTCTTTTCCACTCGTTGTTGCCTTGCGGTTTCTATCACATTTTATTATTAGCCTTCAACTAAACTGGTACGTATTGAGAAAATATATAAACAGATTCATACCCCGCTTCGTGTCATCATCAGGATAGGTATAGACATTATTCTTATCCGCGCCGTAAAAGTCCTTCCACCTTAGCGGATCCGTGCCGACTTCCATAAAATCAGCCAAGAGCCGTAAATGCGGCCATTCCGACGACACGTCTCGGACAAACTGCAGATACGGATCCGGTCGGTCGACGCGCCACAACTGCCGAAACTGCTCTTGGATCGCATCCTGGTAGACATCTCCCGTGTGGTAGTGGGCGCTTCTCCAGTGTTTTCGAAAACCCCATTGTTCTTTTAGCGTGCCTTTTCGAGACAGTTTAAAGGCTGGGGTGGTCATGTTCGATCAAGTCATGGAAAAATGATGTTTTAGTTAAGAAAACCCGGGGGGCTGGGTTGGGTTGATGTCGACAAGGCTCTGTAAGCGCCGGGACGTTAAACGTTACCCCGCTCGTCTCGCCCGTTAGGGGGGCGCCACAATCTGTTCAAGCCAATAGGAATAGCGTTAATGTTTGGCAAGCGAGATACGTATGCAAACCGTTCAGCTCGGTGGGTTTCTACCAAGTGGTAGTCTTGCATTGGAAAACGGAAGAACAGCTTGAATCCTGGATTTAGAACGGTGAGCCACGAATACTCAACAGCACCATCTGAGAATGTTCTGTTTTAGAACGATAAAAAGAAAAAAACTCTAGACCTTGAGATGGAGAGTTGGCAAATGAAATGACATATCAGAGATATACAAGTATGTTTTTTTTTTTTTTTTTTTTTTTTTTTTTTTTTTTTTTTAAAAAAAATTTAAAATTTAAAAAATAATTTTTTATACTTTCCCCCTT
>Ga0247765_1001030_pt1 | contig 16235 bp, 14 predicted proteins | sample UWRJL106311C6_FD_179949 | JGI IMG/M metagenome (GOLD analysis project Ga0247765, IMG submission 179949) | Plant litter microbial communities from Arlington Agricultural Research Station in Wisconsin, United States - UWRJ-L106-311C-6 | ecosystem: Environmental > Terrestrial > Plant litter >... | reverse complement strand
CGCCATAAAAAAGAAAAAAAAAAAAAACCCCGTTTCTTGACAGCGAATGGAAAGACGACGACGGGAGAGCCCCCACTGCCTACGAGGACATGGTTCATCTGAAAAGATCTGATAAGGCAGGTAACAATCAATAGAAATCGTTGTACACCTAACTCACTCCTCACCACGCCAAGCATCCTGCAGGAATTCCTCAAGGCCGTTGAACTTATACTCGGGCAGCAGCTTATTCCACTCATCCGATCCGTCAAATGCGCCTGCCGAAAAGGCCAACAGCAGTGAACCCAGAACCACCTTTTCCATAGCCGCTGCCCGCTCCGGCGTATCTCTAAACGTCGGGTGGTCAATCTTGGGTTGCCACGAGCTGTTGACGGTGCCGGCTACGAGGTCGGCAGCTTTGAGGTTCTCGACCTCAAAAGGCCCACCGCGGATTTTCTCACCGAGCGCGATATACTCGGCAATCGTATAGTTGCTGCCCTGGATTCCCCCCACAAGCGGCCACTCCCCCTCGTACTCGACGGCCTTGACCACGACATTGGCGAGGTCATGGGCCGTGGTCAGCGTGATGCGGGCGTCTTCGCTTCCTTCTACTAGGATGACTCGGCGGTGGGTGAAGTCGAGCGGGGTTTGGGTGGACGGGATGTGTTTGGTGGGCCGGAACGGGTGGGCCAGGTAGTTCATCAGCATCCCGGGCTGAAACAGGCAGTACTCGAGCACCTTCTTATCCTTATTCAAGACCTGGAGATGCTCCCGGATCTCGAGCTTGCCGGCATACCAGGCCATGTGGTCGAAGCGGGGCGCAGCCCACTCACTTGGCGCAAACCGCCGTACACGGGCGCGGACTGCAGCGCTGATGAGGCTTTTTTGTGACGCATTTTCCGGATCCATGTGCACGACGATGAAGGAGAGCAGCGTGTCGACGCCTTGCAGCGTTTCCGCCAGTTCGTCCACATTCTCGTAGTTGGCCTTGACCCAGGTCACGCCTGCCGGCGCGCCGTCGGAGGGAGGATCCTGAATAAAATATCAGCACTAAGCCTCTGGAAAAACAGAGGAGGAATATGTGGGACGAACACTTCGTGACAGCAGCAGGATCTCATGCTTTCCTGTAGCGACAAGCGCGTCAACAATATCCCCGCCGAAGCCTGCGTACAATCTAGTCAGCTGCAGGGTTCTGGAGGGTTAAAAAGTAAGACGCCTACCCCCGGAACCGCCTGCGATAGCAATTTTGACCATCTTCTATGTTGTTTTCTTGTTGGAAAGTGTTTTCCGAGAATCCTCTTCACAGGTTGGCGGGCTTGACGACGTGCTCATGTAGTCAATGAGGAGAATGTCGCGATGCAACAGTCCCTGCAGGCAGCCGGTTTCCTGCGTTCCAATGCGGCAGGAGCACATGTAGGGGTGGAACCGAGACCCAAAATGGTGTTGTTGGTGTGACTTGGGAGGGCTGGTAGGCCAATCGCTTGTGACAAGCCGCTATCATGCATGGATAGGAGATGCTACCCCGCATGTATGAATACTTCGCTCTCTTCTCAATACGTACCACGGCGTTCAATTAGAGCCCAACACATTGGCAAGGAGCAACAACCCCTAGAAGCACCTGGTCTTTCCAAGAGGCTTGGCTGCCTTAACTCTCAACCCATACCCACGAAGCTGGTTCCTTGGCCGCATCGAAGAGAGGGTTTGGTCTTCTGCAACCTTGGAGACAAAAACGGAAATTTGGTGTGCCCAACATTAGTACCGACATAGGAGGAAGGAAATCCATAATACCGCGACTAGACTACCATCTCTTCTCTATTTCGAGCCACACCTGATCCTAATCTTTGACTTCCTTGCCTCATGTAAGCCTGCCGCCGTGGAATACCAACCGACCATAAAACCAGTAGACTCATCATTCTACAAAATCCCATAATTTACCATCTCCTCCATAGCCTTAATATGCCCCGCATCCATCGCCCCAAACGCAAAACACATTCCCATCGGCCCACCCTGACTAACCTCAACCTTGACACAAACATCCATCCTCGGCAACGGCTTCAACCCCTCCTTTCCCGCCTTCACCCTCTTTTCATTGTCCCTCTCCCACAAATCCTCCACAAGCTTCACCGTCCCATTCACAATCTTCCTCCTCCTCTCCCCTTTCGCGTCTACCATTCCCTCTACCATCTCCCACGACAATTCAGCCGCATCCGCAAGCCTTTTTAACTCCCTCCACGCCCTCACATCGTACACACTCACCAATCTTGACTTCTGTGGGACCCAGTCCTTCGTAGCGGGTGCCTCCTTCACTTCGTTCGGAAACACGAAGGACTGCCGCTCCTCATGACAAAGCAACTTAACCTGGTAATTCTTGGCCGCTAGAACCATCGCTAGCACCCTTTCTGCCTCGTGGGCATTGGTGAGGTTCATGCTACTTATATGCAGGACTACCGGGTCGGGTGAGGATTGGATAAAATCCACGGCTGCTTGCGGCTTCTCGTGAGAGTAAAAGTTTGTAAGGATGACAACGAGAGTCTCAGACCGGGAAAGGGAGTATTCTTCGTCGGGGGGGAGTTGGGAGAGTAGACGGGAGGTTGCGGCGTGGGATTCACGGCATGCGGAGGAAATAGTAGTCAAAGAGGAGAGGGTGGGGGAGGCGAAGGAGTAGAAGTGGGAGATATAGGTGGGGCCAAGTTGGTGGGCGGCGGTGAGACGGTTGTCTATGGAGGTTGAGGGGGATTTGTGTGATTGGATAATGGATTCTTCCCAGATTTTGTCGCGGAGTTCGAGGGGGAGGTTTGGGAGGGGGAATTGTGCGGCCATGTTTGCTGTTGTTGTTTCTGATGTTGATTGCGGTGGTTGATGCGTTGGGATGAGTTTGGTTTGTTTCGGCCTAGCTTGATGTATATTTGATGGCTGACACTGTTGTGGCGTTTGGCGTTGTGGATGTTTCGGTTTTTATCATTGAGTTGCGGTGTTGAGCTGTGTGGCGATTGGATGCGAGGGGCTGCCAATCAGAAACGAATTGTTGGGTTGCCTTGGGGTTGGCGCAGCAGGCCGCCTGATGGTGTGCCTGGGCAGGGCAGAGAGCCTGAAATCCAGACGCGCCAGTTTCACAGCACCGCCGCCAGAAGGAAGAAGTGTCATGAACTGAATGGAAATGAGACCCATTCCAACCACACTGCTAATGTTACTGTTCAATTATGGCTATAAGGACCCTGTAACTGCACTTCTGTTGCAGGGTACGCTGGCTTTGCCAGCAACGCTGTAGCCAGTGGTGGTTCGTACCACCTAAGTCTAGAAAGGCAACTGTGGCTTAGGTTCTTAGGGAATGTTTTATAACTGCCTAAGCACAGTGACTTGTGGGCCCTAAACTAAAGATTCTGGAACTACACTTTTTTTTTTTTTTTCAATATGCTACAATTTACCATGCATCCTCCGAGCCCGGCGAGCAGCCCGCCGCAGACACCAAGGAGGGCTACCGGAGGCTTCACCACGTTCCTACGTTCGCATCCCAGGGCGCGAGATGAAGCCTCCGGCGGGCTGCTGAGAAACATCTTAAAGCATGCCTAGTTCTATTCCCCTTCTTTTAGTAATAGTGTAAAAGTAGTTTATTTACCGTAGAAAGAGCCGCAGTTAAGTGCTTATATCGTTGGTATTGCCACTTTTCACTATTAAATTATTTCGTTTTGGGAGACAAGTCTAGATCTCTTATAGCCTGATAAGATAACTTGGTTTTAAGTTCTATTACTTAAAAGCAAGCGCCGTATTTACTTTAATAATGACCTAGAAATCAGGGTAAAACAGCAACGTAAGGAGTATTCTAATATACCGCTTAATAACATACTTCACTCAAAAACATAATTTCTAGTTAGCTAACATATCTTATCTTACTAACATATCGATCTCATTAACATAACCACGCTCATTACAAAATTACTTCCAGCCAGGTTAATATATTTAGGTTCGTACGGCAATTTTATAAAACAGTTCCATACAACAGCCTTATGTGACAGGTTCATACAATAACGCTGCCTTGCTAACAATTATTACAAGTAAAACGATAACAGCATACTACTCAAAAGCAATATAATCAAGCTAAGTATTACCGTAAGTTACTAGCAAACCTAGATTTGCTACCGTACGTTATATATATTCCTAGTATAACCAACAGCGAAATCGGCGTTCAGTGGCTCCAACTCACCCTCAGCTCACCCCAAATCACCCCCGATCACCCCAAGCTCCCTTAGCGCACCCCGGTTGGTGGGTCCGGGTAAGCCGAGGCATCCCCGAACACAAATGCTACCGTATGGCCTGGACGAGTACGGTGGAAATCACCGGGAGTTGATCTCTTGCCTCGAGGAGCTACAAAAAGCTGAATCTGTCAAGCTCTGCGTCTCGAGTCGAGAGTGGAACGTGTTTGCCGATGCATTCCAGGTAGGTACCTACTTACCTTCCTCATCAAGTTGCCCACGGGACGGTGAGGTTTTTCTTGACCCGAGAACTTGAACTTCAAGTTGGTTAAAGCTGCTGGTAGCTACCTAGTTTTTCTGATTGATGCTAATCTGACATTTCAGACAAGTCCATCGCTTCGATGCAAGAGCTCACCGGCAAGGACATCCGGCTGTACATTGACGGCAGAGTTGAAACGAGTGTCGCACTCAAAGAGTTGCGTGGGCTATACCCGAACCAAATCCGTAATATGCTCACCGGCATCAAAGAACGAGCCGATGGCGTGTTTCTGTGGGTGGTGCTGGTTGTAGATCAGCTTCTCATCGTTGTCCAGGATGACCCGCGACTGGAAGCACTGTGGAGGGCATTCAATAGTCTGCCCGCTGGTTTAGAAGAGCTCTACGGCGCCATCCAGTCCAGTCTCGACAGAGGACAGCGGCAAACGGCATCCAAACTATACCAATTGGTCTTTGAGTGGAAGCGGGTTTGGAGCAGCCACGTTGACGCCACTTACATTTGGCTTGCTGTCAACTTTCAGGACACTGAGGCGCTGGTGTATCCCTCAGCAGCCGAGGAAGCAGGGATAGCACAGGTCCTGACCCGACTGCTCGTCGGCACCACCAGGGGTCTGCTTCAGCTTTCTTCTTCTTCTTCTTCTTCTTCTTCTTTGTCAACATGACAAGTAGAACTACTACATCGCACCGTCTATGACTGGATGAGGATGGAGGAGAACTGGTCAACCATTATCTCTGGCGAGCCCGGCGGCTTCAACCCGATCCTTTGTTTAATTACCGTTCTAGTTTGCCACCTCCAATCCGGCCGTATGAATACCAGTGCAGGCAAGCTGGAAGCCACTTTGTATCAGATGTTCCGTTGGGCGAACCTGGTCGAGAATACAGCCGAGAACAGGGCGCGGTTGATGAAGATTCTTGACAAACTCGACTCGCTGCATAACGCATCCCTCCGTGTGGGCAGCAGGGTAGTTCCGGCTGACTGTCGAGGTTACTGGCCTGGCCATGAGTTCCTGGCGGCATTCTGGGCGTGCAAGCCCCACCTCCAAGCGAGTTTCGAGATCGATATCCCCGGTTTCTCTCCTCCGAGTGGCTCTCGCGACTTTCTAACGCTACGAAGCGAAAGTTTCTGCCACATACCGCCGACTCCGAGCGTGACTGGCTGTTAGTAGCCGCGGCGCATGGAGCTGACATCGACTTTAAAACGTCAATGAATGCGTCTAATTTTTCGCAATCGGCAGCATCGCGCAGATTGGACACTGTTGCCTTTCTCCTCCGTGTGGGCCTAGATCCTAATGGCCTAATAGTAAAAGGCTACCTCAAAAAACTCAGTCACTCCTCTCCACCAAAACGAGCGTCCTCGTCGGTGAAAAAAGTGGTACCGGTCACAGAGATTAAGGTTTGGGGAGCGCAATACCGTTATATTCTCTCTCAGCTCTTATACAACAACGGCAAGTTAGATCTGGAGGGAATGATAGCGGAATACTTGCCATTGGTCAAGGCGAGTCGGCAAGCGGACGAGTTTCCAGAGTTTTCTTCATAAACGCCACGCCACATACCATCAATACCTGCCTATGTCACTTCAATAGGTACCCTCCTCTCCCGTCTAGGTTCTTTAACCCCCCCCCCCTTCGAATCCAAGTAGCCCACATTATCTTCATCTCCCACCTCCTCCCTAGGTAGCTAGGTATTCATTTACAACCCTTGGTCAAACACTCTCTCACAAAGACAAACATAATCGGCAACACTGTCCCCGTCATCCACGCGGCAATTTTCCCTCCCACCACTTTCGCCGTACCCAGCTCACAGAGTCCACAACATCCCGGTTTTACCTCTTCTTTCCCTTGATCCTCCTTCCTCACTTCCGGTAAATACCCCGCGTCATCCTCCGTTGAAGTCGGGAGGCGAAAGAGCGTTTTATCCCTCGGTGAATCTGGGTCCACGATTTGGAAGAACACAGGCGGGGTTTCGGACGGAGTGATTTCATGTTCCCGAGTGGACATGGAGGTGCTTTCTGAAGTATCCAGCTGTAATGGCTGAGGTATAGGCCGTGGTCGAGGATGGGATCTGTACTGTTGCTGTTGTTGCAGTTGCTGCTGCTTGTGAGGTACGTGCAACAAATCCCCCGTTGAAAAAACGCGGCGATGAGAGAACGGTCGGTCGCTGTATGAGTATGAGGTAGACTCTTGAACAGGGAGAAGCTCGGATCTCCTTGACGAAGGACGGGATGAGTTTAATTGTGGGGTGGGTGGTGTTTCGGGCCGGGCGGGCATCCTTTCCCGGTCGTAGCTCCACCGGTCAAAGGAATTGCGAGGGCGTGGATAGTGGTTGTGGTCTGGTAAACTGAGCAGAGAAAGAGGTCGGGATGGCCTGCTAGGCGCCGGGGAGTAGTCGCGCGGCGGGATGATGGCCGAGTGTGGCCGGGTTACCGGGAAGGAAAAGCCATCGGATGAGGTTCGGGAGGATTGCCGGAGGTGGGCGGCGTAACTTTCCCGGGTGGGTCGGACATGGTCCGGTGTGGTCCTCCCACTGTTGCAATTGTCTGTATTGGTGTTCATTTTGTTGCCTCTTTAGAATTGAGATTGTTTGGTATGCGAAATATCATGATCGAAAGCTGCGACCGCGAGAAACTTTGCATAACCGGGTTGCCGGAGCGAGTGGGGTCATTTCAGGGATGGATCCACCGGAAAGGGTGACATTGCAGCAAAATCGTTCGGCTAGCGCCCGGGCGGCCTTGGCTCGGGTCCGAAGTGATCTGGACTCTTTGTATGTGATAAGACTGGCTTGCCGGATACATTGCGGCGGGTCCACTGTACCTTAGTCACCGAGAGAGTACGCACATTCTCAATGGCAAGAGTATGTATGTGGGTTTCTGATCTATTTGGCCTTTGGAATGTTCGCGGCGTGGACTAGGCCAAGTCCGCTCAGAAGCGCCAAGCAACGCCATGTGATCGAGACCGATTGGGTGACTAACATGTAAAACAGTCGCGAACCTTTTGGCTGAGAAGTGCTGGCATTGGGTCATCGACGAATCCAAAGATAGATTAGGATGGTCTAAAAGATTCAGTGTGCGGTCAAAACAGCACACACGAGTGTCATGAAGGGGTTTCAGCCCCATCTCATCGAGCCGCGCGAGGGGAGTCCCAAGGTCATAATGAAACCCACCGTTATCACCCGCCAGCCCTACGCCCGCCATATACGCAAGCAACAGTCAATAAAATCTGCAGAGATTGCCGTTGATACGAAGGACTCCGGCGGGCGGGCCGCGCCCACTCCTCTCCGGCTCCGTCTTACCCCTGGCGTCTTGGCCAAATCCTCCAGCATCATTGGCTGGTTGGTTCCGTCTTCCATAATCGGCACTCCTCAATCCCTGTCATTCCATGACAACTTGAAGGCTTATCGTCTCAGCCACGGGTGTGGTTTCTCGGCACCCTGACAGGATTCAACAACGTTGAGTGGTCTTAGTGGTCGACCCTTGCAGCTGCCTTGGAGGCGTCATCAACGGAGATGCGTGGCTTCCCACTCCGTTGGGAGCGGAGGGCTGGGAGGAAAGGCTGGATCTATTGTATAAAGATAGGTACTTTTTGTCACGTAGAGCCCATCCAACTCAAATATCACAAGCGTCGATCACACAACACAAATCCAATAAATCTAATCACTCACTCGCTTCTCGCTCTGTTTTCTACATATCATATTCCACCATGTCGAAACTCGACCTTCCCGTTCCCATTGAGCAGTGCACCCTCGCCCTCTGTCCCGTCGAATACGCACGAATACCCTACGTTCCGAACCTACCCGGAAATGTCCTTTACCTGTCCATCTTTGCCATCTCCCTCCTCGCCAATCTGGTCCTCGGAATTCGCCATCGAACATGGGGGTACATGGTCAGCATGGTTTGCGGATGTCTCCTCGAGGTCATGGGCTACCTCGGGAGGGTGCAGATGCATTATAATCCGTTTTTGGAGGATCCTTTTCTGATGTGAGCTTCTCCTGTCAACTTACATACAACCTACCATCCACCTACGTACTTTAGGTGCCAGTTTATCACCTTGCATTTCAGAGTGGTATTGGAATAATTGCATGCTGACAGTACTGAAAAAAAAAAAAAGGTATCTTATCTGCGCAACTATCGGTCCGGTTTTCCTGACCGCGGCAATCTATCTGTGTCTCGGTCGGATTATCATTGTTTACTGTGAGAGTCTGTCGTATTTTCGGCCGAGGACATATACGGTTCTTTTTGTTACTTGGTGAGTTCGTCTGTCCTCAACATGCCCCCTTCATAACGGAGCAACTATCTGGTAGTTCTAGTGCTGATCTCGCGGTGCAGCGATATCATCTCCTTAGCCCTACAAGCCGGCGGTGGCGCCATTGTCAGCTCGTCCGAAGACGCGGACATGAATCTGATTGGCCTACGGCTCATGCAGGTCGGTCTGGCATTCCAGGTGGCAAGTCTCGTGGTGTTTGTGATACTCTGCTCCATGTTCGCATACGCTTGTCGGCGAAACCCCGGCCAGCGGGACTTGCGATTCACTGACCTGCGAGCGCGACCTTACTTTCGGTTCTTTCTATGGGGTAAGCGATCACCCAATCTCCCATCTTTTTTTTTTTTTTTTTCTTTTCTTTTTCGGGCGACTCACTGGGCTGTAACTAACTAACTCGGTCACATGCAGCACTTTCGCTTGCCACGATTTTCATGATTACGCGTTGCGCTTACCGAGTTGCCGAACTAATCGAGGGTTTCCAGGGAAAGATCTGGGGAAGTGAAGTCGATTATATGATTCTCGAAGGAGCCATGATCTCGCTGTGTGTTATTCTCATGACTGTTGGCCATCCCGGCGTCTGCTTCGGCAAGCAATACCACGAGGCGAACTTTACGTTTCGAAGAGTCAAGGGAAAGCGGGAATCCGACATTGAGTTGATGGATTCTGACCAGATGTCGGGTACCAGGTAGATGGCAATCACATAAGGGGTGGAGTTCCGGCGGTGATATGGGGTAATCTGGGGTAGAGCTTCGGGAGTATCATGATGATTCGATATAGCGACAAGGATGGGCATATGTTAGGAATTTCCTTGGTGTATAGATGGTGCTGGTCATTGCATTAATAGACAAAAGATACTTGCATAAGGACGTCCACAGTGCTGGCCTTACTCAAGAATCCAATCCGACAGCTGTTTCACTTTTGGCTACCTCTGTCTTGATCTAACCTCTACAGAGATTTGAATCGCCTTGGCTGCATTTGATCAAGTGGATACCAAGCAAGTAAGCAAGTATCAAACTCCCATACGTCCATGCGCACGGCTTTTTTCTCCTTGGTTTACACTTCACAGTATCGTTGTGGTTAGAGCCCTAGTTGTGGTTGCCCTCCAAGACATTTCTGTTTTGTGTGACGAATCTGGGCACACGAAATTTCCCTTTTCGCACCTCGCCTACATGACGTTGCTTACCCCCAGCTCAAGGCCGGCTCAGGATTGGTTTAGGATTTGCTCAGGCTTACTTACCCTTAAGAACTATTTCCGGAAGGCTACGCCGCAGTATGCACAACTACTTCAACTGTAGCCAAACGAGCCCAGAATTGGTCTTATATATATAAAAAAAGGGCTAAATTAGTCCCCTTCTTTCAAAAAGCAAAGGGTCCTGCCTTTACCTAGCTTTAGCCTCGATGTTTCATACCAAACCTACCTACATTTGTCGGGTGCCTATGCAGTGTCTTTGTAGTCCAATAGCAAAAAGAGGGTATGCCACCTGTAACCAGGCAGCGCGACGGGCGCAATTGACACCAGCGCGGAGCTGATTCCCCTATGATTGGAGTGCTGAAAATGCCGCACATTGAGCTCCAAGTATAAAGTGCAGAGTTTCGCGTATTCGCCACCTTTGATCCACCTTGCGTGAAGGGATTGATTGTTATTTTCTTATCGGGAAACGGGGACTCACACAAAGGCGACACATCCTCAAGAAGAGGCATAGCAGATCTCAGCGCGTCGATACTAGTCGTACATGGAATTTGATAGCTTCAGACAGCCCGGTGCTCGACGTTTTGTCGATACAACACATATCTACCCAAACCCACTCAATGCCGTCAAGTATCGCCTGCTGGCAGCATCCTAAAATCTTGGCGTACCCTTTCCTGGACTTTGCCGCGGAGCGCTTGACATCCTCATGGCTGACCTCGTCGTCACCCCAGGTGTGGGAAAGAATGGCATAAATTGGGGATATCACTGCTGTGGAACTCTTTAAACTACAGAGTAGACGTGCTTAGAAGGCGCATGACACTTCTCGCTTTCGCGCAGCGATATGGACTTGGAATGTCGGAGTTGGTGTGGCGGGGAAAACTTGTCGCTGTTACCTGTTTGCCGCTGTAGCCTGTCGGAGGCATCCCATATCCTGGGAATGTTGCCATGGGCCATTGATCAGAAAATGGCCCTAGCGACGAATGCAAGGGGCCACACGCCTATCCACGTGATGGAGAATCCAGTTTGTTATCGCGTTGGAGGCCAGGGCTGTACCCGATCAGAAACGATTGGAATCATTATACATGCTTGTCTCCAGTACCGCCAGCCTGCCTCCCAACGATGCACACCTGATCCAATGTATGATACACGCCTTCATCAATCTCCTTCATCGCATCTCGCTTCAACAGTTCTATCCTCTCCTTCGTCCATTCACCCTTCTCTCCATCAACCAGACTGTACAGACAAGCCAAAAAGCAATCCATGATGTTCCTCGTCCCCTTCTCTCTCAAATGCAACTCTGGCTCCTGTAACCTATCCGTCGAAAACACATCTTCATGAACATTCACCAACCCCAACCCCTCCCAAGCCTGTTCTCTCTTCATGTTCCTCCCCTCTCGCATCATCAACCCAATCACAACATCCTCTCCTGCCCGAAACGAGTCCAACCCGTCATAAATCTCCTGGCACGCGGCCCTTGACGTTCCCGGAACAGAGTTATACAGCGTGAAGTTGCAGGAATCGATCCATTGCAGCCATCCACCAGGCTTCAGCAGCGTGATGAGGTTCTCGACAGCGCGCGTCCAGTCGGCTCGTGGAGTCCCGCTGCTGATAAAGCGGACGGCAACAATATCGTAGGTTCCCATCTCATCCTCCGGAAAGGGACGATACATGTCCTGGATCTTGAACGACACGTTTGGCGGATATGAACCCGGCGATGGGAAGGAGGACGGCGTAGCGTCGAATCCCGTGAATGTGCATGTTGCCGGGAGTGTTTTGGCCACCTCGAGAAGCCAGATGCCTGTCGCCGTGCCGATGTCTGCGATCTTGGCCATGGCGGAAGGGGTAGGGATGTTGGGGTGGATGAGGAAGCCCAGTGTCTTGGTGGTGAAGATGTGTTGTTCGTCAAGTCTGCGGCGTGTCAATGTAGGTGTCTCCCTCACTCGGGGGCGGGGGCAGGAATTGCCTTTCTGTTCCTTCGACCACGGCAGGGAATATTCCCGAGCTGTATTCTTGCGATTGCGCCATGGTACTGATGTTTGGGAGCTCAGGCATGAATTGGTGTCACCGACTGGCAAGGAGCTGGACTGGTGTGTGGGTGGACAGCGCCTAATATATCGCTTTGCAGGCCCGCTTATGCATGAAGCGCATGTCCGTGTGCTCATTGGTGGCAGTACCGTTCTGGAGTACTTCAACAAGCACTTGTGGATTCGAATCCCCGCACTAAGGCCTCAATCCCAATAAGCCAATCAAATTTGCAAGCCCGTTATTTTTCAAATCACTGGTCAAATAAGGGCTTACTGGGTTGCTTATTCTGGGCTACGTAGCTTATTCTAGGAGACCATCAGAACCTTTGAGCTACTTAGAAAAAGAAGCTATTTACAGCCACCTTATTTCCAGCAAACCACTGAAATACAGCTTATCCAGGGAGCCACTTATTCCAGGAGTCACTCACGCACGTAAGCCACTCATGGGCAGTCGCTCCTACCTTTTCTGGGCGAGGGAGGGTCTTTTACCTGCCTGCCTTAGGCCTACCTACCACTAAAAGGCAAGATTTCCAATCTTGGCCAAAATCCAAAGCCAGATTCTTCTTCTTTACAACAAGCCAGTTAACAAGCCAGTCAGGTAGGTAGGTAGTTAGGTAGGTAGGCCCAGAATTTTGACCACGCTAACAAGCACACGCAGCCAATCCAGGGCACGGCAGCCAATCCAGGGCACGGCAGCCAATCCAGGGCACGGCAGCCAATCCAGGGCACGGCAGCCAATCCAGGGCACGGCAGCCAATCCAGGGCATTGCAGGTATGCAAATCGCTTTTAAACTAACCAATCCATCGCAGGGTCATAATCACCATCACACGCACTCAAAAACAGGGCAATCAGGGCAGGGCAGTCAGGTCGGGGCAATCAGAATAGTTAATAGTTCTTACCGTAGAAATAAAGTACTCCTTCCATTAATCTAGCCACTACGCGTAAGATCCCCTTATTCAACTAGCCTCGCCCCCCTAGTTAACTAGCGTATTGGTTAAAAGGCGTAAGTGTTTCGTCTGGTGAGTGGCTTACACCCCGTAAGTGGTTTAAATTTTGTAAGTGCCTTATCTTCAGCGCGGACTATTTGTCGCTCTCCACCCTGCGTCGCTCATCAGAATAAGGGACCCCTAACGGCTTCATAAAGGCCTCAGAAGCCCGGGTTATGAGCGGTACTGGGCGGAAAGCTTGTCAGGTGTTATGTCCCTCCCCGTGGTTGTTGAGGAACAGCCTGAAGTGTGACAGTTTCTCAGCGGACCGCCGACGCCGGTAATTTTTATTCGGCTTGCGCCCGTTGTGGTTGTGTCGGGATACCGGATTCGGAGTGGCCGCGCTCGATAGGTCTGGCCAATCCCCAAAGATCGGTGTGGCACCGCCTGTCCAAAGCTCCGAGGTCTGGCCCTTCAGCCCCGAACGAGCCGCAGCCAGGAGCGGGGCTCACCTCGCTGTCCGCTTGGTGGGTGTTGCATTGATCTCGGTCGCGCAAAAGACTTCTCAAGGCTCGCAGTTGCAGCATTTTGGCGACAAAATTACCCCCGAAGGACGAGAACACCATGCCAAGTGATTCGGCGCCTCCAGCCAGCCCGCACTACCCCGGATGCTATCGCGCCCTGGAACCAGGGTTCATTCGCGTCTTTGAGCTCGAAGCAGGACATCCGACAGATCCGGTCAGGGGGCGGTTGGTTCAACAAACGATCAAAGGCGAGCCGTATGAGGCCGTTTCCTATGTCTGGGGCAATCCGCGGAACAGACACGACTTGACGGTTGATGGCGACATTCTCTCCGTCACAGAGAACCTACACGGGGCGTTGACGGCGTTTCGACACCATCCCATTTCCGGGGGTAGCGATGGTTCTGTGCGACGTCGGGTCCGACGGCTGTGGGCTGACGCTTTGTGCATCAACCAGGAGAATGTCCCGGAGCGCACTGCACAGCTGGAGCTGATGGGGCCCATATTCGCAGGGGCACGTCGCGTGCTGGCTTGGATCGGCTGGGAAGAGGGCGAAGAGGGCCGTAGGCACACCCAAGACGCCATTCGATTCATCCATACGTTCATGGAAGATCCCGAAAGGGGGCTCCGCGATGCACGCATCCTGCTCCTTCACCACGATGTCTCGGTGATCGGTCCCCCTTCGCGGCTCGCCCTGCTATCGGAGGATGACCAGCGCCTGTTTGAAGACCAGGCTGTCAAATGGGAGGCCGTCAAGCTATTCTTCGACATTGAGTATTTTCACCGAGCTTGGATAGTTCAGGAGCTGGGATTGGCCCAAGAAGCGATCTTGTATACGGCGCTGAAGCCCTCTGACGACGAAAGGTGTACAAACCCCGCTGAGGATCACTCCTTGGAGCTCGATTTCGTTGACTGGCCGTTGGTGGGTCGATTCACCCAGTTCCTAGACTACCGCGCCGCGTCGTTAGTAACACATCTGGACCTGAAATCGTGGGTGGCTCACCACATCCTGATGGTCTGGGAGAAGAACGCGGACGGTACGCCCAGGTGTGACTTCTTGACGGCAATGCACTGGGTGCGCATTTTGGGGGTGACAGATGCTCGAGATCGCGTGTTCTCTCTGCTTGGCCACCCACATGCCGTCATGGACGGGCATCTTGTAATCAAGCCTAACTACACAGTCACCCGGGGGGTTGTGTATACACAGCTGGCTGCCAATTTCATCCGCAAGACGAAGAGCCTCCAAGCTGTCAACCTTGTTGATCACGAGGAGGATCCGTGTGAAGAGTCGAGGACCTGGGATCCGCAGGACGAAGGCCGAATGCCGAGTTGGGTGCCTGACTGGCACAGCATCAATCGGACGACGCCAATGGACTGGCCGGAAGATAGCTCCGATATGGGGGGCTCTGACATCGAAGTTGGCGATGGGACGGAGGGCATCGAAGGCACACCACTCCCGTATCTTCTGATCAGGGGTTGGGTGGTAGACGAGATCGCGGCGGTGTCGGCGCGTATGGAGACGACAGATTTTCCGGTGACACACTTGACGCGGGAGAGGGCGAAGGCGAATCCATTCTGGCTGGATATGATTTGGGAGATGGTTTCCCCAGAGGATGCGTCTCAGGGCGACGCTCTTCGGCTGTTGGAATCGCTGTCTCTTGCTTTGCCGCTCGGCACCAGGGAACGAGACCAGCGAGCGAGCACGGTGGGACCGCAGCAGACTCGATCAGAGCACCATCGATCCTTCGCGGCATATGTTCTCCAGTACCACGAGCTGCGGAAGAGCGTGAGTGATGCATACACAGGCGGGTATCTGCCAACGCGTTCGTTGTTCGACAGCCTGCCAGCAGAGGGCCAAGCTGAGCTTCGGCGCCGGGCCGAAGGGGCGACTAGCGGGGGCTTCTTGGAATGCATGACATGGCCTTCCATGTGCCGAGTTGTGTACCGGACGAGATTGGGCATGGTCGGCATGGGCTCGCGCATCACTCGTGCGGGAGACCTTGTCTGTCGCGTTCGCGGTTCTAAGGTGTTGATGACGCTCCGCCGGATCGTAAAATCTAACACGGAGCCGGCGCCCATTCCTTGCGTATTCGTTGCACCAACCGTTTTGCCGGCGCGCATGAAGAGAAGAGAGTCTGACGAAGTTGCTGCCCGATTTCGAATCTATTGATGGGTTCATCCTCGGGTACTATTAGAGGCAAACCAGACAAGGCCCATGTTTGGTGATAGGCTTATCCTCAGGTTCATCCTCAACCGTCGCGTGGAAGTGTAGCGTTCCACTACGGCTCAGCGTGTCATCAGACTCCACTGAAGCCTGCTGACCTTGCGTTCTATCGATGGTCGGCGTGCCATTAGACCCAACAGAAGCGTCGTAGCATGACTTTCCATCAGGGCTCAGCGTTTGAGCATAGTTCAACGCCGCAACGGCCACGTACTCGGTTGGAACCTCTGTTCGGGTCAGACGGGCGAAAGCGACGTGCGCCTGGGTGTCCTTAATATTTATCTTGTAGATATAATCACGACTGGCTCGTAACTCGTAGGTGGAATATATATATATATATATCCAAGGCTGTATATTCGATTTGGTGGCGCTGACGCTGAATGTGAGGGCCAGTAGTAGTCTCGCGGGTTACCCAGAATCAGGGGAAACTCAGGACAAATCAGCCACAACTCGCCCCAGCTCACCCCAGCTTAGGATAACGAACGAAAAAGGAAATTTCGTATACCCAGATTCGTCGCAGACAACCAGGCTGTTTTTCCGTTTTTTTTTTTTCTTGCCGGAACTTATGTCTGCCCACTCGTAAACTTGGCGATTATCACTACCTCTTGTGGTATCAGGTTTTTGTTTTTTTTTTTTTTAAAAAAAAAAAAAAAAA
>Ga0247765_1001029_pt1 | contig 16262 bp, 11 predicted proteins | sample UWRJL106311C6_FD_179949 | JGI IMG/M metagenome (GOLD analysis project Ga0247765, IMG submission 179949) | Plant litter microbial communities from Arlington Agricultural Research Station in Wisconsin, United States - UWRJ-L106-311C-6 | ecosystem: Environmental > Terrestrial > Plant litter >... | reverse complement strand
ATAGAGAGGAGGAGAAGGAAATACACAAAAAAAAAAAAAAACACGTGCAGGGGAATCTGTGGGCTGTGAGAGCACGAACCAGTGACCAAGTTCGTCCCTATTCACGTTCTGTTCACCACCGCAGACGGTGCAAAGAACCTCACTTGGCCTGGTTTGGCCTGCCTGTGTTTGCTGATGTCATCTACATTACATTACATCACACTATACTACACTACTACACCAAACTTTTCTGTACCCCACGGGACCGCAAAACCTACCTACCTTTTAATCTCTAGCTCTAACCTCTAAACTCAACTACACGTACATACGTACCTACTTGCAAGGCTTACCAAGCTTACCAAGCTCACCACCACCAGGCTGACCAGGCTACCTACCCACCAATCCATGTCTCACCCCGTCCCTGTCCCCGTCCCTAAATACAAATACAAAAAAAAAAGCCACTTATAGATAGATATCCTGCTCTTAAATGTTAATACATGAGTAGTTCTACAATTTGGGGGAATGGGGTATATATGTTATATATGTATATATAGTACGGCACATAGTCAGCAGACAGACAGAACCGTTCCTTGTTTTTTCCAGCATTTTCAGTCCTCAAAACCTGTAGCTCCTTTTTTTTTCTTCTTTTCTTTCGGTTTTATGCTTTTTTTCCTTCCCGTGCCCCCGTCTCATTTTCTTAATCACAACGGGGCTCATCCCATGTACTACCTTCCCATTACCCAAATAACATGAACTGCTATTTCTTTGACTCAAGAGGTTGCCAATGTGGTGGATCAGGATCGCTCACACGGCAGTGGGTCCAGGAAAGACCGTCACGGTTCAAGAAAGCAAAAACGTAACAGTAAACATTGCCATTCATCGACGAGCTTTTGTTTCTAATACAATAACGGGACAATGCCCAGACTGGTTTCCCAGATCTCCAAGAAATACTACCCTCCCGAAAAAAAGGTATCCCTTTCCTATCCCAGTGTCATACAATTTGATCCCAAAAAAAACACCATGCCGTATGCGACTACCCCTCCGACTACTCTGTGATCTTCACAACTTTACAGGGAGAGACCAACAGCCGCAACACCAGCAAGGCCAAGGAACGACATGCTAAGGCCGCTGAGGGAGCCGACACCAGCGTTGCCAGTGCGGCTAGAGTTGGGTGCAGTGCCAGTGCTGGATGGGGTGCCACCGTTGTTGTTGTTGTTGTTGTTGGAACCGCCGTTGTTGCCAGAGCCAGTGGGAGTGCCACCAGCCGGGCTGTTGGCCTGAGCAATCTCACCACCGCGGACTTGTGCCGGGGCAACGTTGGAAGCAGCGCGGGCGGCACCGGCCTTGTAAGTGGTGATGGTACGGGCATTGTTGTTGGCACTGGACATGACTGTTAGTCGTTGGATGAGAAAGTAATCCCAACCAAAAAAAAACTTACGGAGGATTGATGACACCGACCATGCCGTTCTGGCAATGGCGCTGAGTGGCACAGTAGAACCACATGGGAGTACCGGTGCTGACGACGCGGAAAACGTTGGCGCCCTCGCCCGAAGAAACCTGCTGAGATCCGCTGAAGAAGCCTTCGGTGCCGTTTCCGGCGGTAGCGTTGAGCGGCGTGCAGGGGCTATCGAAAGCCGACTGGGCGACCGAGTGGGCGCCGGTGAAGAAGTGGAACTCGATAATCTGACCGCGGGCGACCGTGACGCTATCGGGCTCCATCGTCTGGCCGTTCTTGCCTACGTTGATGACGGTGACATCGTTTTGAGCTTGGGGGGAGCCAGAAACGCTTCCGCTGCCACCTGAAGACGACGAGCCACCACCATAACCAGCACTGACGACAGGGGCAAGGGCCAAAAGGGCCGCGGGGAGCATGGACAGCTGCATTTTGAATTTTGGAAGGGTTTGTTTTGTTGGGGAAAGGCAAAAAAACCGAGGCAGAAAAAGGAGGCAACTGTCAAAGTGCTCTCTTTTGTGTGGAGGGGGTATTATAGAATAGAAAGAAAAGAGAAGAAAAAAAGAGGAAACCCGGAAAGTTCGGACGGAGAAATTGCGTTTTGGTGAGCAGACTGGGGTGGAAGGGGAGGAAGGAGCGCAGCTGAAGTGAGCGCGGCCGCACTATTTAATTCATTGGCAAGCCACCAAATGGACCATCGCGGCGTAGTCAGATCCCTTTTGGGTATCCAGGAGTCGCAGTCCCGCGAGGCCCGCACGTTGCAGCAGCACCAAAGTTCCCCCCGAATCCAAAAAGAGACACACTTCTCCTTGTCGCGCCACCCAGCTGCGTGTTTGGGAACGTTTTGGACTGCCCTGTCTTGGCAGGAAGGTGCGTTTCAAGATCAGCCGTTGCTCCCGTCGCTCCCCCGCATTGGTGACCTTGGGTCCCACCATCCCCCTGCAGGCGTGCAAAACGTGCCCCCCTTCGAAACGGGCAAACGAGGCCCCCCTTCAACACGCGCCGGGGCTCTGGCTCGGCACGTCTCGGGCTAGGGGGCCAAAGGGGAGGGATGAGCGCATGCCTTAATCAAACGTTTTGTTTGGAGGGCTGGCCGCCCATGGTTCATTGGAGAGTTTCCGGTTCCAGCGACCGGGGGGGGCACCCAGGGGGGGCCAGTTTACCAGGGCCTGTCGCAAAACTTGCAAACCCGCAGACCGAGACGGACAAATTCGGACCAGATGAACAAAAAAAAAGGGGGTCTTTTGCAGATCAAAGCTTTTTCGGCGCAGCACACATCTGCCGTGGGGCGGAGTGATGTTTGTTCCTTTTTGTTTATGAATGGATTGGGGTCCAGTTGGCTGGAGACGAGCTTTGGGAATCGCTGCAGAAGCATGCACCTCGCAGTTTTGATTCAGGTTGACGGTTGTTGAGACAAGCGCGAGGGTCGGACAGCAGGGGGCGATTGGAGTGTGTTGGTCAGGGCGCAGTAAAAAAAAAAAAGGGCTAGCGCGGCCTAGGGCTGCGTAAGCTGTGCTGTGCTGGGCTGGGCACTGGGGCCACTTTGGCTGTGCTGGCAGTGCTGCAGAGCTGGCTTCCCCGACCAGCGGCAGTTTGGTGATCGCGGCGCTAAGCGGACCAACAAACACGGGACGATCAACAGATGCGCATCGGGAGAGGTGACTGATTGACGGCCGAGTTGGTCGGCCGGCCGGCCAGTGACTACCGGCCAGGTTATTGCTAAATTTGTCTTTTTTTAGTTTTTATTCTGGAATAGACTCACGGCTGCGAGAAATGGTATCGAGTGCATTCTGGAAGCATGTCCATCCTGATACAGCCGAGCGTTGGCAGCGCTAGCGCGCGGATCGACCGGTGTCCGAAGAGCTGCATGGCGACAACAAGCGGCTCCAGCCTTTATTCACACGAGGTGCTTGGTATTGTCCAGTCCAGCCCCTGAGATCATTGCACGGGACTGTACAGTTTAATGGTGGCGACTGGAACTTGGAAGTCGCCTGCCTAGTGTGAATCCATGAGAGAGCACTGTGTATTCGTACTTGGTAAGGCAGATGTCAACATGCTTTCGGGGTTGATCACATAACTCTCCAACCCAGAGACAGTTCACAAACCTCAACCATGCCACATTGATTTTGTTTGGTTGAAACCTTCACATTTACTGACACATTTACTGACTAAATGTCCATATTAAATCCTATCCTCCACGCCAATCGTATAAACCATTCTCTGATTTCTCTCAAACCATCCCATGCGGAACCGCTTGCCCGCGAATAGCGCCTCGATCTCTTTTTCCCTCTCCTCCTTTTCAGTACCCTGGTGATGACGGAGATGACACCAACGTAATTCTCCAAAAACATTCGAATCTGCCAACAAGCTTGCCATGGCCAGAATACTTCCCGTTCCCGGCGCCTTGGGGAGATTTGTAATGCGTCGCCTTTTAGAGAAGAGGAGAAACGACGATATTGCCGAGGATATTAGTAGCAAGGATAGCAAGACAATCACGAGAATCACCGCGGGGGTGTTTACTACGACCTTTGCGCCCCCAACCCTCCTCCCAGATGAGGCGGGGTCCAAAGCAAAAGTAAAAATCGCCCCCGAAGCAATCGTGATACACCCCGCCAACAGCGCCGTTCCCGCCGAAACCACCGCCGCATGCGCCGCCATCCCCGCCCCCGCCCCCGCCTCAGATCCGGCTCTGGTGCGGATGGCTGTCAGTAATGCGGAGAATGCAGTGCGGTCGGCGAGGCGGGTCTGTAGTTGTTTCGCTGTCGCTGTTGCTGTTGCCGTTGCGGTTCCCGTCGTCGTTGCTGTCGCTGTATTGTCTCCGTCACCGTGTCTCGTATTGTCGTTGATATTGATATTGCTGTTGCTAGCCGCAGCCGAAGTGGAAGCAAGGTGGGAAATCCCCAAAAGCGCACGCACGTTGACATCGACGGCGGAAAAATACGTGCCAATCACCACGGCAAACAAGGTAGGTAGCGACGTCCACAGGAGATGGGCATATGTCGCTGCGTCGAAATCCAACTCCACAATACCCCGTGTTCCTTTCCCTGGGAGGTTATTCTCTGATACACGAAGGTGGAGGGGAAGGACAAGGAGAAGAACAAGTGCCGTGATAACAGCAGCAAGAAAAACCAGCATGACCACCCGCGGAAGCAATTGCAGATAGAGCGGCCGATGAGAACCTTCCGAGTTTCCGGATTCGGGCTCGATATCCGGCGCCGGACTCGGTGGTTCAGAAGATTCGGATGAGCAGGAAATACTAAACGTCGATGATGATGACTCTTCGTCGATATTGCCATGTTTTTGCACAGCCCGATAAGTCCCATAGGCGATGTTGGTAGTCTGCGCCATGGATAAATGTCCCGTTCCAGAAAGTTTGTGCAAGAGCTTGGAGCTGTTGATGAGATTGAGCGCCATGCCGAGAATGGTTTCCGGACTGTTGGGCGGGTACATGTATGCCGCATCCCGGAGGAAAACAGCCGCCGAGAAGACGGCAAGCACGGCTGCCACGGCGAGAATTGCCGCCATAATGTGGGAAACGATAGAGTGGACTTCCAGTCGTAATTTCGTGGTCAGCGCCTCGCCTTCGATTGTTGTTGACGCAACTTTTTTCCTCAACTCCGTGTGGGCGACAAGCGGTGAGAGATGTCGGTAGAACCCGCCAACTGCGCGAGCTAGTGTTTCCGAGTCTAGCTCTTCCATCCTCTCTGGAATTTTGTTTCCTTCTCCTCCTCCTTCCAAGTGTAATCCCATGCGAATCGGGTCGGGGACCTTGATCACATTGGTCGCATCGCGGACGTAGGCATCGCTTCCAAGATGAGCCACGGTAGACGTGACAATGGTTCGGTTGCTGTTGGGTAGACTCATCGCCCACATTCCGTCCACGGTTCGTGTCAGAGCCCAGTCAACGGTATTCGAGTCTACCCGCTTCATGTCGATCTTGTCTCCTGTTGCGGTAACGTTTACCTTTCCGAGATGATACCGCGGTCTACAATGAACACCGATACCCCGATCAAGTCCCATTTCGCTAACCGTGTAGTAACCCAGGGAAAACATCCCTTCACCTCCAGGTCCACACCAAGTCCCGCCTTGAGCGCCAAAGTATACCAGCCGCTCACGGGGAATAATACCCTGTCCTGTTCCCCCTGTCGGTAGAACCTGTGTTTCCGTATCGCCTTGTTCGCAGAATCTAGACTTGGTGGTAATGTTAAGGAACACTGTCTCTTCGTCTTCTTCGGAAACGACGAATTTGGTATCAATCGTGGCGGGAACGCATTCCATATCAGCCCAAAAGGCATCCACGGTAACGTTGAGAACATCATCCCTTCCTGCGGGTCGAGTGAACGTCTGAAATGCAGTCGACATGGACCCGACATTTATCCCTAGGTTATAGCCAAAAGGTGCCGTGGCATTCTCGTTGACCATTGTCTCCAGCAGCTTATAAGCCGTGTTGTGGACCTGGTTCGGACTAGGATTCGTCAAGATTCCCTCTGGGGAAAAAACATCCACTACTGAGACAGCCACCGATGATGTGACCCTCGCACCGTTGAGAAAGACCAGTCCCGCGGCGAGAACGGTTAGGACTCGAAGAAATAAAGTGACAGCCCCGGTGCTCGCCACTAAAAAATGGCGATTTCTCACCGCCGCCGCCATGGCCGAGACCAAAAACCGGTGGGAATGGTAATCGAGTGCGAGACTCGTTTCGGCGTCGGACGGCTCGCGCGCTATTTGTATCCACGGCATGAACCGCATGGCTTGGTAGGTTACGCGATCCCACAGGGCCGAGGTTATGGCGAAGACTTTCCCATCAAAAAAGTAAGCGTCCATCAGTGGATATCAAGTTCATCTCTCAGGGACATGAGAGAGAAAAAAGAAGAGAGAGAGAGAGAGAGAGAGAGGAAACTCACGGGCTGTAAACCCCACAATCCAAAGATATGACACCGCAGAATCCGGATCGACCGATAGACTTCCATCGCGGCTCGACACGCTCGATAACGCTTCGATAATACCCAGAAGGATTATAAACCAGAGTGCGAACGCGCATAGCACCCAGCGCTGTAACCATTTCGGCCTCCAGGATTTTTGCCGGCGGGGACGGGGTGATGTTGGGGGCGGTGATGGGGACGATACAGGTGGCTGACCTTTCGTTTTGTTCATTTCTTGGTTTTGTTGTGTTTCCGACCCTGATACTGATGCTGGTCCTGACCTGGATCCCGACGCAGATCCCAACCCCGACTGTGGTCCTGATCTTGACTCCGACTCCTGCCCCTGTCGCTGCCCCAGCCCGGATCTTGACTTCGCTTCATGCCCTCTTCTCTGTCCATGTCCGGCATCGGCATGTGTTCGTAATCGTGTGTCGCCCTGCAACTGTGACCGTGACTGCGACTGTGACTGTGATTGAGACTGCGTATGTGACTGCTGTAGTTCCGGCGGAGATAGCGGCGACACCACCATTGGTGAAACCGTCGACTGCGACCCCGTTGATGTCGACGATGCTGCGGAGAGAGGACTTCGTGTCTGCTGATTATGTTGCTGTTGCTGTGTCTGCTGATGTTGATATCGATAGTGGTACTGTTGTTGCTGTCCATGCACGTGCTGTCCATGATAATAAACCGGCAAAAAGCTCCCCGTCGGTGATGTTGATGATGATAATGGTGATTGCGGAACTGCCTGTGGTGGTAGTGATGGCACCGACGAAGGCACAAATACCGGCCGATTCCCCGGTCCGGCTCTCAATACCCCGGGAACATAGACTATTGGACCTGGAAACATTTGTGGGTAAGGAGGTGACAATACGGGGATGCTCGGGCTTTGTCTAGTACTAGCACTGCTACCAGTAGTAGTACTAGCAATCGTGTTGTCGCTGTCGTTGTCGTTGCGTGTTCTTTTGCTTTCGCCCCCTGCATGCACTGCATGGGTTGCAAGTGCTGCAGGCGCCGGCGAGGAAGAGTGCACATGTTGCTGTTGTTGCTGTTGGTCCCCGTTCTCGTCCGCCATCGCCATGCTTCATGTTGGCGGCAGCAGCACTTGATCTCTTGGTAACGTTTGGTAAAATTCAAAAAGAGTTTTCCTTCTGCCACCTTTCTTTGGGGGGGGGAATCTAGGTAATGCATGTCTGTCCAGCTTGGTTGCTCAGCCAGATCATCAGTTTCCACTGCGTAAAGCTTGGCGGCCAATTCCAGGCTGTTCAATTCCACTCAAGCGTTGCCTGTCCATCCACAGCCACGCCCCCAAACCAACACCGTGCCAGCCAAATTCCGAGCCTGACGTGGCGCACCTCACATTCCTACAGCGTGCATGCGACGGGGCGGTGAGGCGCAGATTATATTTTTGAAATTTTTTGTTTCCTTGCGCCATTTTGACAGGTAGCAACAACTGATCACCTAGGTACCCGAGGTAGGTAAGGTCCGTAGTTACAGCCCCCTCATTCCCTCGCTTTTCTTCTCGTCACTCGCACCCACATGTCGCTTCCGACCCAAAATGTCCCTGCCCAGGCCGTCATGGGTCTTTGGGGATTGATTAGACCGAAATCGTATCTGCGAAAGAGCTGCCATCAATTTTGTTAGTGCCAGTTCGAATCGATTCTTGCCAGTCAATCATCTAAAAACTTGGACCGAGTTCCGGACTGCTCTGATAGAGATAGTGGGAACTCACCTCGACAAAAACCTTGTTCAGCTCCATCCTCGCAATGGTTTTGCCCAGACACTGATACTTGCCGCTCCCAAACGCCAGCTCCACAACCGCGTTCATGGCTTTGTCTTTCTCTTGGTCTCCCGCAGCAGCTTCGATCCAGCGCTCGGGTCGAAACGCCTCGGCGTCGTTTCCCCAGAGGCTTTTCAGCTGCATGATTCCCGAAAAGTTATGGCCCACTTGCGTCCCTGCCGGAACATGGTATCCGCAGATGACATCCCCCCCGGCCGGAACTTGTTTGGAACCGAGGCCGTTGGCGGGTGGCCAGAGGCGTATACTCTCGCGAATCACGGCCTGGAGGTAAGGGAGACGTTGCGCCTCGGCTTCCGTGATAGGTGAGCTGATCGCACCGGATGCGGCAGCGTCATCAATTTCCTGCTGTAAGGCGCTGTAGGCGGTGGGGTTGGAAACCAAGCCGAGAATCGTGTGGCGAATGGCCGCGGCAGTGGTGATGGAGCCAGCGACGCTAAATCACAGTGAGCCCACCTCCATACGCGTATCAGGGGGGGAAAGAAGACTTACATCTGGACAAACATGTGCTGCACCAATTGGTCATACGACAGCCCCGAATCGATAAAGGCTTGGAGCATGTCATTGCCGGGTTTCGGGTTGGGACCGAGCCTCTGATCGATATGTAGCTTTGCCATTCTAGAGAATAATGGTCAGTGCAAGGCCAGAGACCTCTCGTTGCATGTTGAGTTCGTGCAGTGACTTACCCCATCAACCTCCCAAAGCCAACTTGGTCCCCCGTGCTTGGCAGAGCCAGACGCAATGGCCAGCTATAGAGAACATTGGTGATCCTCGGAAAAGCCTGCAACAAGCTCAACATGGGAACCGCACTGTCCGTGATCTCGATATAATTATACAGGTCCTTGTCTTCGACCAGAAACCCAAAGGGCTTGCCAAAGGATACATCGCTAATGACGTCGAGAGCGAAAAAATTCGATCGCGTCGACAGGTCCAGCGGCTTCAAGCTGTCCCCCGTAGAAATGTATTTGGACTCGAGCAGGTTGAGGAAGCTTTTGAGCTGTCGATTCAGACTCTCTTCGATGGCGACTTTTCCACCAGTATCTCGCCCTACGTAGCCGCTGCCGAGAGCAGAACGAAGGGCTTTGTGTTTTGCCACATCACGCTCCGACACGATATTGTCGAGTCCCGGCACCACTCGCCCCGTCTCGTAGAAATCCCCTTTCACATACGCGGACCTTGCGCTGGACATGCGTCGAATGGTATCGGGATCCGTACAGAGCACGTCGTTTGGTCCTATCCGGACGAGGGGGCCATACTTTTCCGAAGCCCAAAGCAGCTCTTCGTTGAATCGCCCGGCTCGGATCTTGCGAAACATCCAGAGTGCAGAAAATTGGGCCAGAGGAGGTCCGGGGATATGTCGAAGTCGAAGCCAGGACTGTATTGACCAGACCACCCAGCCTGCTAGAAGCAGGCCGAGCAGTGCTAATACTCCGAATCCCGTCAGCATGTTTTTTTTTCTGTATAGTGTTCTGGCGAGTTGAGGTCGATGACGTTGGAGGGAGGGGTCAATGTCGACGGTTGATGGCAGTGAAGATGGCTGGAATTGGGGATACTAGTAGATACTAGTACTAGTACTAGGACTAGTGCTAATAAGAGGTACCTTACCTATTCAAGTTGAGTCGTGCCCTCGTCATTCCTTGTCGCAGCGTATAGCTGTTTTTGGACAGTTGCTCGCTCTTGATGTGGATGCTGGTCTAGGCGGTCTGGTTCACGCAAGCGCGGCGCGGCACGGCCAGCACCGGCATGCACCGCATTTGCATCGCATGACCTCCATGACCAAAATCCAATCCAATCCCAATCCAACCCCATCCAATCCCATGCCATCCCATCACATCCCAACCCTTTTACGATTCTGAAAAGATTTGACGCAAAACTAGACACAGCACAGCAGAGCTTGCCTTCCTTCCTTCAATTCCTTCCTTCCTCCCTTCCCCTCGTGCATGGAGTTGGTTCGCTTTTCGCCGACCGAGCACTCGGAGTGGTGTGCATGCGAACGTGCGTGGTGCGTGGTGCGTGCGTGCGTGCGTGCGTGCCCACTGAGGCGCCAAGAGAGAGATTATTGATTGGCCGCGCAGGTTTTTAACCCCTCACTAGAATGCTTAACTAGCTCGAGCTAGAGTAGATCTATCGACATGTACATGTGCTTGCTTGCAGTGGCGAACGAACGAACGAATGAATATGGGACAAACTCTTTCGCATTCAACATATCCACGACCACAAATCCGTGGGTCCATGTATCCATGTATCCATCTATGTAAGGTATTCCTATCAAATGTATTGTTTGTTTGCCCTCGGAATTCGTACTCACTCAGATCCGAGCATTGCATTTTGCTACCCTACTCCCCTGTCCATGGAGATGAGGATGCTTTGTTGGTACGAAGGCTGTACATGTACCTTACCTGTCTTTAGTCAAGTATTCCATTCAACTGGCCGACATGCTACAATGTTCTATGGACAGGATCAAAATCCCTCGCACCCAGCTCGCACGCGGTCTTGAGAAATGGTCATCGACAGTAGACGCAAAGCGGGGAGTCTCGGAACCGCCATTGCGGAGTATTGGTATTTGTGTGAATCCTTACCAAGTAGAGTTGTCCGACAGACAGGACAGGACAGGACGGGTGGGTTTCCAGTCTAGTCGAATCAAATCCCTGTCTGTTTTAGCACCACAACCGACCGGCGTTAAGCCCAGTTTTTGACTGGTGCGAGTCTACGCGTATGTACATACATGTACTAGCGTTAGCTTAATAAAGACAAGACAAGAACCGTTTAAACCAAATCCATCTAGTCTAGTCCCAAAAAGCGGACTTGCTCTCCGAGTCTCCGGGAGGTGGGCGACGTTGCGGGAGAGGGGAGGGGGCCAGTTGACCTCTGCCTCTGATTTCGACGTTTTTTCTTCTTTTCTTCTCCAATACTTTGGAATACGGCCGAGATGCATGAATTCTATAGAGGATGATTCAGAGATTCACAAAAGACTGAGATGCGTGAGCTTGACAAACGATGATTCAGAGCTTTTCACAAGAAACTCAATGCTTTTCACAAGATGCTCAGAAAATTTCACGAAAAAAAAAACTAAAAAAAAAAACTCAAGTTTGCATACCCAGAAGAGGAGCATGCAGATTGGCAGGTCCCCTAGAATATTTCGTGATACGGTGATACAAAGAGATAAAGCTGGAACCGCGCTAACCAACCTGTGCAACCAACCAACTGACCACATGCAAACCATCGTACCAACCCAAACCAGCGTGCAAACAGGAAGGATTCGTGGAACATGCGACATTTTCCGATCGCACTTTGCACGCTGTACACTACATACTGTTTGTATGTATGTAGAACCGCGCACTTTCCATCTCGGAATTAGAATGGAACCGCTATCATGCACTACCGCCAAAGGATGCACGCACAGCACCTGTCTTGTTTCCGAGAGGATTTGATTAAGGCGAGAGGAAGAAAGTTTGCGTAGTACCGTTTCATGCTGTTGGAGTTGGGAACTTGTCACATCATGTCATGTCATGTACGGACGTACGGGACGTACGGACGTATAAGAGGGGAGTGCAGCAAAGTGAATGTGTTTCATGTTCATGTTAACTTTGTACGAGGGGATTACAACGAGGATAACAAACAGACACCCAAACTCATGCCCTGGCATGGGACATGTAGCCGTTCTTTCTTTCTTTTTATCCATCCAACTATCCGGTCCAGACTCAGACTGAGAATCTTTTAATCTCTACAAGCACAACAGCTAGACAACAAACTTGGAAAACTCGAGCCGCCTGCCAGCCTGCCTGCCTGCCTGCCTGCCTGCCTCTGACTCTTACGACATGCATATTATCTGACTCTGACAACCAACTCACCGCCAAGGGTGGTAGACACCCTGCAAGACCCCCCTGCCATTTATTCACAGTGAACACTGGAAATACTTCCAAGCCATGCAGCCGTGAAATCTAGGACTGGAACAAGGCAGGCCCTACAACACACCCCCACACCCCCACACCCTCAAACTGGAATAGAAATGGTCTCTAGAACTAGGTGTGTGCGTGCTTATCAAGGCGGTGGAGGTTCCCAGGCTATAAACAGCCGGTTTGCACATGCAACTTCCGATCTGTCGTGTTCATCTCATCTCATATACCGGGACAGGGAATGCTGGTCCTCGGCTCGGTACCTGCCTGCCAGGTAGGTTGGTACCCAGATTGGTGGATGCAATCAATGTGCTATTAGGACAGTGCATCCATTCAGCGGTTTCAATTCTGGGATTCCGGCAGATCGGAACATGTAGTCTATCTACCTTACTTGAGACGATCCCACCGATCCATCCGGGGGATTTGGAACAAAAGGCAGTGAGCGCAGTGGGGCGCGGGGGGAGTGGGATCTAAGAATATCCTTTGGGGTAGATTGCAATGCGGTGTAACTCAACTCAACTCAACACACTACGTCACAAAAGTTTCATCTGGTGATCACGAAACAAAACATCAAAATACTAGACATTTACGCCAAAAAGATGTTTTGAACAAGACAATATGAATGAAATATTCTAATAGGTATCGTGGTATATAGCCCTGTATCCTCCATGTCCCTTCTGATTATTCCTGACCATTCTGCTTCCCTCCCCTCCATCTCAAGTAAGAATAAAGAAAAAAAAACATTATGTAAATACAAGTCAGCCCACCCAACACTAACAATGGATGGATCGTATGTTAGATGTAATAAAAAAGAATGAAAAAAATACCGAAAACGCCAGCCATGCAATAGAGGTAGCCTTCCATAGATATTCTTACAGTGATTACTCCCAGGCTAACACCCCAGACTTAGATACCCGAATCGTCCTGCTCCCAAATCGGCTTGTGTCCCTGCCAGCTCTTGCACGTCTGGTCATATTGCTTGCGTTGCGCCTCGGGAATCTTGATCAGAGCCTGATCCTCCACAAACTCCAGTGACAATCCCTGGCTCGCGTGCCACGCAATATGGCAGTGCACAAGCCAAGCACCGGGGTTATCCAACTCAAAAGCCAAGGCGAGATGACCCCGACCAGGGAGGGAGGCGACATCGCGGCGCGGCGGGTTGCGCGTGTTGAAGCCATTGGTAGTGCCATCCCATTTGCTGCGTGACTGGGAGACAACCCAGAAATCATGACCGTGCAAATGGATGGGGTGATCGATGCCGAGGGAAGACGAGTCCTCTATGATGAGGACGGCCCATTCTCTCTCGGTACCGGTGCGGTTGACCGACACGACGTTGTAGGGCGTGGGGAAGAGGGGCTCCTTGTTGAAAACGTGCGTCATGGTCGGCGTCTTCCAGTCAAGGACCAGACTGCTGGTGTTTAGTGTCCAGTGGAAGAAGGAGTTGACGTCGCGAGTGTTGTTGAGCACCTGCAGGTGGCTGTTGACCGGAGCCATCTTACCCACGTCGAGCTTGAGGTGGGGCACCAGCTTTTCCAGGGGCTCATCCAGACAGTGTTCGTTGAGCTTCAGGTTGGACGTGGTTGTGGGCAGGGCCGTGCTCTTGGCGTCGTAGCGGACAATTCCCGTAATGTCAGCTGGGTTGGAGTTGAAACCGCAGTTTCGGGTCCAGCCAGATCGCAGCCAGTAGTCGCCAGGCTCAGCGTCAGCGCGGACAATCACGTCGTAACGCTGGCCAATGTTGACTTGCACACTCGATGTGTTGTAGGGGACGATGGGCACAAAGTCGTTGGCGATGACCTCCAGGCTGTGGCCATCAATGTTGAACTGGAACACGCTGTCGGTCGAAGAGTTGACCAAGCGCAGCAGGTACTTCTTGCCGCGTTGGAAGATGGTCTCAAACTTCTTGCCCTTGCCGCCAAAAGTGTTGGTACCGTTGATAAGGCCGCCATCCATGTTGACGATGCCACCCTTGCGGGCTTTGGCGCTCCACAGCTCAAAGGCGCCCTTGTGCGCCCAGTCCTGCATCAAGAGGGTGCCGAGATCCTCGTCGTAGTTTGCCGTGGCCGGACCCTTGATCACGATGCCGCCAACAAGACCCTCAGCGTACTGCAAGCTGAAGTGGCTGTGGTACCACGAACTTCCATACTGGGTTGCGCGGAACTCGTACACCATGCTCTCACCCGGAGCAATCGGGCACTGTGTGACGCCGGGAACGCCGTCCGCCAGGAGGGACTCGCGCATGTGGACACCGTGCCAATGTACGGAGGTGCCGTTGCTGCGCATGTTGTTCTTGACGTGGATCCGGACCAGGTCGCCCCAGTTGGCCGTGATGGTGGGGCCCGGGATCGTCCCGTTGAACATCATGCAGGTCCGCTGGAATCCATCGGGAGCGCAGGGGCCCTCCTCGGCGACGAGCCAGTGCTCTGACAGGCCCCCTTCAGGAACAACCTTGTAGTAGTCGGTGTCAATATTATACTTGCCCCAGCATTGGCGGGATGTGGGTGTATTCTGGCACTCTTCCCCGTTCGAGCCAAAGTCGAACTTGGGGAGTGTGTTGTCGTTGTTTTTCTTGTCCTCTTCGGTAAAGTTGAACTTGGGAAGCGTATTCCCTTGCGAGTTCTGACCTGCTTCGGTGAAGTTGACCGTGGGAAGAACTGCGGCCTGTGAGCTCGCCACGAAGGCGAGCAGTGATGGGATTAAGTATCTCATAGTGGAAGAAAAGAAAATAATGAACGAGTGTCTGAAGTTGGTGATGTGCGTGGTGGAGAGGGATGAGATGTGAATGGTGAGAGTATGGAAGGTTCTTTATATCCTTCCAAAACATCAGACGATGCATGTTTACAACGTTCCCCTGACGGGGATGACGGTGGTGACGGGGATAGCGGGGGTGATGGGGGTGACGGGGATGACGAGGATGGAGCGCCAGGCTGACGGCGTCCACAAGAGGTAGGAGGTATCGTGGTGGGTATATCCAAGGCCGGGCACGCCTCAACGCCGCCCGGACCGGTGCTATTTCGAACCCAGCCATGGAAATCGGAGTCATGGCGGGCAAGGACCTGTCACACACCATCCACCACGTGGTGGCTGGCGCTAACCTTGTCATGGTCTTGGGTGAGCGTGGGTAAGGCATAATAGCATTTGACCAGAGGACCCTTGACCGTATCACAAGGACTCCCAGTGAGCAGATGTTGTAACGATACTCCTGAAGAAGCGGGCGGTAGAGGCAGCCGTTGGGCTTGTCGAACCTGCGAAAAGAAATAATGGGATGAGAATACGCCGGGCAGTGTCAGTTCAGCCTCTGACGATTTTTGGTAAGATTTCGCTTCCACAAGCGAGGTAAGACAAACAGCAAGCAGAAATAGCTCCCATTTGCTAATTTGCCGCCTTCCCGGGGTAGGACTTTGTGGAGAGGCCGCATCGACTTTCCTTTGCCCCTTAGAGCTCAGGGGTAAAGACGTTTCTGGCTCCAAAACCGCGGATTTCGTGTTCCAAACATCTGCAGGGGAGAAACCCCAAGAAAGGGGACCCCCTGTCGCGATTCTAATCGAAACGATCCTTGACAAAACGTTTTTCTATCGTTAGACGCTGCTCTTGGCTCGCGTGGCACAGTTCAGGGCTGAGCCCGTCCGACTAGACCGGAAGAATAGAGTGATGGGCTTTAGCGAGAGCCCGTATAAGATCCCGGGTAAGCCGAATACCTCGCTGGAGTTCAGTCAGAACCGGGAATTTCGATTTCCAACTTCCCCTCTGGGACGAGCCGGTGCTGTTTATCTGACCACCTGCGTTGAGATATTATTGATCTATGACGTCCATCGGTCCCGGGTTGGCGTTGCGAAGGAACCCGAGCTTTTGAGATGGGACGACATGACCTCAAGTCCTGGAACTTGCCGTGTACAAGAGCCCTAGAATATGGTTACTAGCACTGCGCCCATCCCACTGTGCTAATTTGATCGGCCGCTAGGGGATTAGCCTTCCAGAGTCCCCTTCGGCAGGACCCGCGAAAATCCAGAGCTTGTTGTCCACCGCATAAATCATATTTCCCCAGATGCGAACCGAGGGGCCAATACGATGGGGTCATCTCGCTCATCCAATCTTTCGTATCACTGGCGGCGGCGCAGATTTCCGGGGGAGAGAGGGGGAGAACCAACAGACTTGTGAGGCACATTTTGTCCCCGACTCGAACCAGGTACGAGGTGGGGAGCGTGCCGCGGGTAAGG
>Ga0247765_1001026_pt1 | contig 16276 bp, 17 predicted proteins | sample UWRJL106311C6_FD_179949 | JGI IMG/M metagenome (GOLD analysis project Ga0247765, IMG submission 179949) | Plant litter microbial communities from Arlington Agricultural Research Station in Wisconsin, United States - UWRJ-L106-311C-6 | ecosystem: Environmental > Terrestrial > Plant litter >... | reverse complement strand
GAATTGTGGATTGGCAGTACAAAGAGACTTTCTCTAGAAAAATAGGTATATACAAATCTAATTTGGGTAGGATACCTGTCAATTACCCCTCATGCTGCCATTAGCTTCATGGCTATCAATACTCGTCAGCAAGATTTACTCTACCATCTCGACCCTGATCCCCCCAGCCACAGGCATCGACTGCACCCTCATCGGCATTGATGGTCGTGATGCCGCGGGGAAGACTACCAACGACACTGTGCCGGACGACTCGGATGAGCTAGTGCGCGAGGCGATGCCCGCGTCGTGGTGTTGAGGGCTGTCCTGACTGTCCGACTGTCCGACTGTCCTGACTGTCCGACTGTCCTGACTGTCCGACTGTCCGACTGTCCTGACTGTCCTGACTGTCCTGACTGTCCTGACTGTCCTGACTGTCCTGACTGTCCTGACTTTCCTGACTGTCGGCACCACTGTTGTCTCCTCCGCTTGCCAACTCACGAAGTGGCATGCTCTCCCAGGGCGTGCCATCCTCGGACTGCGGATAAGGCGTGGGAAAACGAGTTGTGCTGGAGATCAAGACTGCGTCGTCCTGGGAATGCCCGTCTGTCGCGCGGCTTTGATTTGGGCCCGAGGGCTCTGGGCTTGCTGCTGCATCAAGGCGGACGTCGGCCATTGCGGCTAGAATTCTGGAGCGAGTCAATTCACAGGACCCTCGTGTCTCTGCCAATCACGCATCTGCCGAGACAGAAACGAGAGGGCCGGAGGAAGCCTGCTCCTTGCGGAGCACCGTCGCGGCTGCGAATCGCGTCCTGGTCCGAAGCCCAACTGAGGCGAGCTTGCGTGGTCATCATGAAGGGAAGAAGGCGCGCCGTTAATCGCCCAGCGCAGGGAGAAATCGACAGTTGAGTAAACGTCGAGGTCTGATGCGCAGGGGTAGGAGCCCCAGACGATGAGCGAGGAGACCGTACGCTAGAGCGGCTCGAACCGAGGAGTCTGAGCGTAGAGACGGGGACGGACAGGAAGACAGGATGGGGATCGTGCCAAAGGGGCAGAACTAGGCAGAAAGGTTACGGCCGGCGGAGGAGGAGGGGAAAGGCGGGTGTGAGAAAGTCAATGGTACAAGTCGTGCATGTCGGGCGGAGGAGAGCTCTATTTATTGCTGCTGCGGGAGTCGCGAGGCGAGGTGCACACTCAGGCTCGGCCCAGTCTCTGCTAAGGATTTGCTCAGGCTCGTATATATAGTTACTTACTGTTAATTATTACCATTTCTAGCAGGCTGTGTCGCAGTATGCTGAATTACTTTAATCCCTAACTCAGGAGACTTAGAATTTGTAATGGGTGCGGTGCAGCCGGCGAAACGATGGCGATTGGTTAGCGCTTAAATAGTGGCTGCAGCGCGCAGGCCTGCCAGGGGGAACTTCCCTCCGGCAAGAATCAGTCAATGCATCACTTACGACACAAGCTCAGTATCCCAGCAGTGACTCGCCAGCGTATCGCTTCAGTACCGGGGCATCTTCCTTGATCATCCTGCAGCTTGTTACAGAATTGGTCCTATATATAAAAAATAACTAGAAATATTTCCCATTTAATTTAAATTAGTAGTTTTAACTCTCTCTTTTACCTAAGCCTCTTATTTCCTAATGGTACTATTCTTCCTTCCTTTTACTAGTAGTACTTTTTTGCAACTTACTTAATAATAATTATTTTACTTGTTAATAGCTTAGTAATATTTGTATTTTAATTAAGCTTAAACTCCAGATTTTTCTTAATTTTAAATAAGTATAAGGTAAGCTAATATAAGTAGTAAGAAAAGAGTTAAGGTAGTAGAGAATATATCTTTAGTATTAAATTATTTAAAATAAATAGCTTATATATTTTACTTTTAATATTATTTTAATAAATAGGTTAATATTAAATATTAAAATTTTTAATAATAAATTTTATCCAGGGCTGGAAGACGCCGAGCCGAGCCTGAGCCTTGGCGAGGGCGGAGGCGAGGCGTCTGGAAGCACTATACTATACTGGGGTCCTGAAAAAAAAAACTGATAAGTGATTTGTCAGCAAAATTGATAAAGAAAGATAAGATATGAAAACATCTGGCCAATCAGATCGCTTGGTGCAACCCATAAATTCCGTTGCAGGATTTCCACCACCACCAAAATCGCGTTGATTCCGAAGCTTGCGATGCGCTATGGATAACACTGCAGCTAATACGAGTAACTCCGCTGCTCCCAATGAGGCGATCAGGCGATGCGTAAGGTGCCGCGTCGATCAGCCAGCGGATCAATTCCGCAGTTACCGTAGCGCCGCCGGTTTCGTGCGCAAGTGCGAAGGATATCGTCGGCTTCGTTCTACCAAGGCTAGGGTACGCAATAATTCTATCGGGGAAGCAACTAGCTAGCCTGTTATATCGCAGATATTACACGCCCCCGCTGTAGTGCCTCCGGTTGCAGCAGCTGTAACTATTACGGCATCCCCCCAGATTGCGGCGGCTCCTCCCCGCCCTCCTCGCCAGTCAACTGCGATGGGCTGTATGGGCTACATAGGCTACATGGGCTACATAGGCTGCATGGGCTGTAATGGGCCCAGTCAACTGCGGTGGGCTGTGTGGGCTGCATGGGCTACATGGGCTATATGAGCTGCGATGGGCCCAGTCAACTGCAATGGACCCAGTCAACTGCAATGGGCCCAGTCAGCTACAATGGGCTGGATGAGCTGTAATGGGCCCAGTTAGGTTAGTAGGCTTCCAGCGTCTTCCAGCCATGGTTTCTGTCGTTCGTTCGCCTCTCTTCCGCTGTTAAAAATACGGAGCCCGCATCCTTACCGTCGCAATAGCTTCAAGTTGCGCCCAAAATTGCCAGGAGCGGAGAGAGCGAGGCGCGCCCCGGAGCTTGCGCATGGCCGTCGCGCCGAGAGAACGAGCGACGCCAGCAATTTTAATTTTATTTAATTACGATACTACGTACTATCCCCCAACAAAGGGCGTTGTGGGTAAGGGGGGTGGTAGTTAAGGAGTGGCCTCAGTCAAGGTGGTTAACGTACAGGTAGGTAGGGGTTATTAGATCAATTGGAACGTGGCCTCCCTCTGGCCAGAGGGCAGTCACCAGCCATCTTATACTAGATTACAGGCTCTGAATCCAGCAGCTCCCATTCCGTCAGGTCCGGCAATGCTCCACATCCAGCCGGGCCCCGAAAAATTCTTTGCCTTGTATTTAATCGCGGATTGGAACGATCCGCGCACAGATGAGATAGAACCTGCCTTTTTCTTCTTTTGCTCTGGACCTATTGTAAAGCCGTTTTGGGCTTGCGTGACTTGTTGCCCTCTGATCAGAAGGAGGTGCATCCATTTGAGTGTGTACTAGGCCATTCTGGGCCATAACTAGTTTCTCAGATGTTGAGCTGTTTCCTAGCTGCACATCCTGTGCAGCCCCACTATGCTACAGACGGTTTTGTTTGTGGGTGTGGTATTGTTGCCCGGTGTTTTTCCACCGGATCAATACCATGCATCTAACTATCGTCCCGCTATTTGCAGTACTTTACCTTCGTCAACCAGCGCACCGACGTTACAACACTAGACAATGCGGCCTGCCTTATTATTATATCCAAAGATAAACACCGCTAATGCCGACTTACTCCACGACTTGGTCTACTTATATCCAAGCGTTTATATTCAGACAATATCATCATGGCTCCTATCAAGTAAAATCGCAAGCTGTCAGAGCCCTCCGATCAAAACCCTCGGTAGCCGGTCATAGCCGCGAGAAAAGTTCCGGCTGCGACGTGCTAAAGCTGTCACAACTCAAAGTGGAACGAGAGACCCGAGCCACAGGCCAACAAAACAGGGGATTGAGCCACAGAGGCTTGACCAGCCTTATTGTTATGAAGACGGAAAAAGAGGGGATGACATGGCCCTCGCGTCCTTGTACCTAGATAAATATCCAGGCGAGGCCGTACATAGTTCCCTTGGTTTGCAGCAGCAATGAGAATCACACTGCTTTGTATTCTGATACTGAAGCACCTTTTTGAATGCTTACCATGTACATGATCCGGCTTACTTGTACGACTTCGTTGGGACGCCTTCTTGTGTATATCAGGCTTTAGGCGCATGCCCTGCGTCACTTTCATTACATCGACTCGACATAATCTTCGACTAAAGGTGCGTAATACTTATACGGTATCATCCTTCCTTGTCCTGATCCTTGTCTTGTAAATCTCGCTCTTCACAACATGCGTCCAACGAACTTGAGTTTGCATTCTTTTCGGATTCCCCACCAGATATTACGTGAGTAGTTTTCTCCATTTGCTGCACCTTCACTTCTGGCGGCGACGCATGAAATTGCTGAGTATTGAGGATAAAGGCGGGGTGATCTGTGCCTGGACTAGGGGAGGAGCGAGCTAGATCGACCTGGGTGACAGGTGTACTCTCCAGTCTCAAGACATAGGGTTCTTTACTCACCCATGCGCGGAACCTCTCAAGTCTATCGGGGCCACAAAACCTGGTGCTGGAAAAGGGAATGTTTGTGAGTTGATGTGAATGTCACCAGTTTATAGCCACAGTTCTTCCCGTGAATAAGAAATAGGGAAAATCATAAGAAGCTGACCTGGGAAGGATGACAATTAAGAGAAGTACGATAACGAAGATCACCACTCCGACCGCTAGGCCAGCCACCTGGCCTGGTTCAATATCTTGGTTGTGATCAGCGACAGCCATGCTTGATTATCATTGTTACCATTGACAAGAACCTTGTGGACTAGTGTGCTAGGCAGAATGATATCATTGTTGTCGCCCCAGAATCCACCACCTGGATGTTGCATCAGTGTTACAAGAGACGGTTCTTACCATCGTATATTGCCGGGGAGGGGTCGGCGGAAGGCTTCGTAGAAGAAGCAGAGCCCTTTTCGGTGGGAGACGCATTGTCCGGCCCGGCACCAAGCTGGGTTATGATGGTGCTGGGCGAGACAGCAACTGGGTCGGTGATGGTGATAATGCCTGCTTGTGGGGATACGGCGCAGGTGAAGCCCTTCACGTTGATGGAGGGCCAAGTATAGGTAGCACATTCAGAGGATGTGCCGCCGCTGTGGGATAATAACTTGTCGTTAGCCGCATCCCAAGACAGAGAGAAAGCGAAAGGATTCGGCCATTGATTACCAGGTCAAGACATGATATCGGCCCGTGCTTGAAGAGGCCGCCGTCGCTGGGACGCACGCCGTGGTAATTTGACAGTTGGTCGCATTTGCTTGACAGCAGCCAAAGTATTTGTCGTCCGCACCAACAACGTACTGATAGCAGAAGCCGCGCGTACATGCAAATATGAGGGCTTCAGCAATGCGCATGGGCTCGATTAGCATCCCGGAGTAGTTCTGGACCCGATTAACGGCTCTGCAAAGGAATCACTTACTGTTCGCCAAAGCGCAAATGCTGGATGTGTCAGCGGCTTGGCGCCGAAGTAGTGCTGAAATATCCGTCACGTTTGGTGGCGTCGTCGGCGCTGCCGGGCTGGGTGCTGGTTGCGCAGATGGACTTGGACCCTGGGCGGGAAATGCCATCGCAGCCGCCCCCAGTGACCATTCTCCGACGGCAAGGGCAATGATGATGCCGAGCATGGTAGCTTTCAAAAGAGCGATTTTAATGTAGCGGGATAAGTCACTGTACCACGAATGCTGCTGTGCTGGAAGCATATATTTTGCTGCAATCAATCTGGCCGGCACACCGCTTTTTAAGGAGCAAGGACGAGGGGGTGAATCTGCCTTGCAGACAGCCGTCGGGCAACTTGCGCTCGTGGCGCTGTCGCTAGTCCTATTTCGCTCCACTAGTGACTAAACTGCTCCCTCCTTCCGTGGATCAACGGCTGGACCTAACCCCTCTCCACTTGACGAGACCAGGAGCCTATCTATTCTTGTTTATCTAGAGCAGATCCCTACTCGCAACAGAAATCGTTTCCATACCCTTACTTTATGTTGCGGGCCGATGAGGAAACATGTCCAACTGTTCCCGCATCCAATTCCTGGACGACTTCGATGGGTACATGATCGAGCTACGAAACCAGACCGACTTTAACACCACTCGTCTCTTCGACTGCCAGCATGAAATCTGCTCTGCAATATTCGGCGAGGGTAATCCTGACATAGGTGGGATAGGGGTTAGTTCCAACCCCCCCTTCTCTCTCCGCTGCATTTGATTGACTGCCTGCTCACCAAGAGTAGGTCTCCATCGGTTACTGTCTTGAGGTGGCCATTGGCTTCCTGCTCGCAAGCCTCCTCGTCGTTCTCCGGGCGTATGGCAGCCGAGGGAGCGCCATGAAGTCGAGGCCCCCTATACTTGACGCCCTCGAGCGGGTTGTCAGCACAACGTTTGATGCCTTCTTCGACTGCGCCCTCTACTTTGCCTTTGCGGTTGAGCTCGCGTCCGTCGTCATGCTCGTACAAAAGGACTGTGGGCTGTCGACGCGTGGTTTTGGCGCCGGCGACGCACAAATTGCGCTGGCTAACTCGGTCGTCTGCGTTCTACCGCTATTGTATTACGTTGGTATCGCCCCCCAGTTCGGGCACCCTCCCCCACATGTCGTTGACCCGAAAGTCATGCACGCCCCCCGCGCACAGTCAGAGGCACCCACAACATCTATGAGCTCGACAGCGTCAGAACAACAATACCCGAACACGCGAAACGGCATTGTATCGACGAATCACGGGGACGAGAGCGGTGCATCACACAGCCTGGGCTTCCATTTCCGACTAACCCTATTCTGCCTTGTTACAGTGCTATCTCTGTATTGCTTTTACTCTCAAGTGGTCCACAACTGGGGTGCATCGCGCATCGGCGACCAGAGCAGAGTAGTCTCGAACGACGAGTGGCAAAAGGTTGTCGATCTCTGCCACGGTGACGCCGGCCCGCTGAGTGCCGCCGAAGAGCGGAAGCTGGCAGTATGCGAGCTGGTCGGGGGGCTGACCATATATCTGTTTACGCTGTGGCAGGTGGCCATGTTCCGCATGCGTCGAAGCATGAGCTCGAAAGGCGAGGCACGTCGCGACACCGAGCTTCACAACTATTCTAGCCTCTATTCTCGCCATGGACAGAACCTCATCACCAGTCGCAAGCTCTTACGACGGATACTCGGCCGGAGCGCTGCGGTGTATTTCGTAGCGGGCATCATATTTCTAACCCCGCTGGCGCTGTCTTTGCCGCTGCTCTGGTGGATATTTCGGCTGCGGCAGATCCAAGCCGAGGTTCTCAGGAATCGAGGCATCCAGTATATGGGCAACGAGTGGGCATTTGGGCAGATTATCGGGGTGGTCATCTTTGCCCCCGTCGCGTCCCAGGCGTGTTATGCAGCTTGGAGATACATCCCACCAGTCTGGGAGCGCAGCAAATTTAGCAAAGCGGCCCAAAGACTGGCAGAATTGGGTAGCTGATGGTCCCATTGGTTTGGCAGCGGCGAGAGCAGCATCTTTTCTGCGGGCATCAACTGACGGCCATCTGTGGCTTCGGTTACACTCATCCGCGGGAAAGATGTTGCCAAGCCGGATCGACCATCGAACGCATGCATCTTGTCTCTCTGACGAGAATACACGTTAAAACGCACCTTAGCCCAAATACCATTCTTGCTGTGCTCCGGAGTCACCATCACGCCATGTGAGGTATTGCAGAATCACGCAGTCCTGCCGCCACATCAAGAGGACCTGCGACGGTGTGACACGGGCAAACCTCCTTAAAGAGATCCTAACCGACGTCACTGAGACTTCTGTTATAAAATGCAATTATCCTTATTGGTTTATTTACCTTTTTTTTCTAATGTATTCTGTTGCCTTTTTTCATCCCGACTTAGAATATACCCCAAGGATGACGAGAGCATTACTACGTTTCCTAAATATACACACTATATATTCTTTACCTACCGCCAATGAATCCTCACACGTAAATGTGCCGTTCCTCCTTGGCCTCTTACCCTTGACCGTTGTGGTTCCCGGGGTTGTAGCATTTGAATACATCCCTTTGTCCACCCGTGTAAACCCAACATTATGGGCCCAGCATATGAACCGGCATTCATTCTAATCGCGTACACTACATCATATATCAGATACATAGTAGCCTCGCGCGCCCCATGGCTGTCTTGCATCTGATCTGTATAGATCTAGGTAATTAACTAGCGTATATACCCATGCGTAGTTAAAAGTAACTTATGGATCGTTCTACGATGGTTGGGAATGCAATATAGATGCCCGATGCTTCGGATCGCGACGGTTGCCAATCCAGCAGCCCAGCCCCAGACTCCGTGACCATTGCTTATCACAACGGACATCATCATCTATCTGCCTTTCTCCACACCAATCTCAACTAACCCCTTTTACCCCCACACCACGCTCCGTCCAGTAAACTTCATTACCAAACAGATCCTCATTCACGGCACCAGTTTCGCTTGCCCGAAGGCATGCACCTCTCTAACCGGTCTTCGGAGGACATCCATCATCCCTCCACCTTGCTCAGGCGCTGCTCAGTGGCTACTCAGGACACGATTAGGGAACTGCCAAATGCTGTTTAGACAAAATGGCATCAAACGGCAACTTCGCCAGGAAACAGTTTTGGGCACCTGTGTCCCAAAAACTAGGTCCACTCAAAAAGCCTCACCTTTCCCATTTCTTCTGCTCTTTTTCCTCCGGGCTAACTGTCAGCCAAGTTTGCACTCCCAATTGAAGTCTCAATTGCCGGCCTTTCACGTTTCTGCGAATGGGTAAAATTCAACTATCCAGACCCTTTCACTAGAGGCAGCCCTAAAGATAAGTGCCTCGTCGAGTCAAATTGGCATTATCTTCGTAGCGCCATGGATAGAGAGTAATGACAATATACCATATGGTAACGTATCAGCCCCCCCCCCCATCGTCGGCCAACCTAAGGAACAACAGCCTAGTTGTCTGCAACGAATCTGGGTATAAGGAATTTCCATTTTCGTTCGTCGTCCTGCGCTGGGGTGAGCTGTGGCTGATTTGTCCTGAGCGTCCCCTGATTCTTCCCTGAGCTAGGGTGATCCCATGTACTACTGCCACACAGCCTCAGAGGCGCCTTTTCAACCCCTCCCCCCTCTCCTGGTTAGAGTTTTCTATTGATAGATTTTCTTAAGTACCCTTACTCTGTTATTTAATATTGTTGAAATTACAGCCCAGTTGCCCTGTAGCTACAGCACCCTTGGGTGCTGTAGCCTAGTTGATCTACTGCCCTGGGAGTGCTGTCGACTGCACTATGGCAAAGTGCAGTCACCACAACCACGGGGAGTTCCGGGGACCTACCACCTGTAGGCTTGGCCTATAGGGGTAGACCTAACACCATTGTTACGTTAGCCCAGCCAACTCGTTGCCCTGGAATCCTTTGGATTCTAGCGCTAACGTAAGTACCTTTCCCTCTGTAATATAGGCTTTCCTTTTGTGTTTTAGGGCCCTTACTCCCTGTAAGATTGACCCATACCCACTAAGGGCCCTATAAAGAACCATCTCCCCTCCTATATCTCTGGTGTCTGATTCTTTTCCTTTCTGTTAAATTGTGTGGCCTGACTGGTCTCAGTGAGGTCCAGTACAGGATGTTACAGGGGATGAGTCCCCTGTAACGGGCGCAGCGGAAGGCTTTGAGGGTACGATAACTGCCCGGGACGGGGTCAAAGGAAGCTAAGATCAGCAAACCAACCTGCTATAACAAGCAAAGATACAGGGGTTTATACCCTGTAACAGGGTGATTACAGTAGGCTTTGCACAGAGATCACGAAGGTCAAAAGGTTGCCCGCAGGCTATATATAAACTATCTTACTTAAGGTAGAAGAAGGGAAAAGAATCAGACACCAGAAACACAAAAGGGGAGATGGTTCTTTATAGGGCCCTTAGTAGGTGTAGGTCAACCTTACAAGGGGTAAGGGCCCTAAAACACAAAAGAAAAGCCTATACTACAAAGGGAAAAGTGCTTACGTTGGCGCTGGAATCCAAAGGATTTCAGGGCAACGAGTTAGCTATATTAACGTAACAGTAGTGGTAAGTCTACCCCTGTAAGCCAAGCCTACAGGTAGTAGGTCCTCGGAACTCCCCGTCAATTCTAATAGGTTCCAGTAGGTCTAGGGGGCTTAGCAGCCCCCCTGAACCATAACACCAACTCCCCGTAATTATAGTAACTACACTTTACCATAGTACAATCGGCAGCACTCCCAGGGCAGTAAATCAACTAGGCTACAGCACCTAAGGGTACTGTAGTTACAGGGCAACTAAGCTGTAATTTCAACACCCCCTCTACAACCCTAAGCCCTAACACGCCTTTTAGTTCGAAACAAACCCCCTTTGGAATCCACAAGGCCTAAAAAGGTTCAACAACTTAAGGAATTACTTATATTTAGCTAGGATTAGGGCTTTTATCAACCTATCTACCGGCATCTCCCCTATAAGTACGTACGTTACAGTAATATTACCTTTTATAACGCTCTCTTTTACCCCTTAGTATTTTAAAAGGGTATGCTTCGTACGGTTATGGTGTTTCGGGTTATATACCGTATCTATAACGCCCTTATTATCTCCCATTAATAGAACAAGTCCCTGTATAGGACGCTCCAGTTCAGAGAATAGCCCCCGAAGCCAAATTGCCTCTCTGTTACCCTCCATAAGCCCCGTAAACTCAGCCTCCAAAATCAAGTAGGCTACTGTAAACAACCTCTTTAACTTCTAACTAACTAATCCTCTACCCACTATAAACAAGTAGCCGTAAGTAGATCTTGCAGTAATCTTATACCCCGCGAAATCGCTATTAATATATCCTATAGGGGTAAGATCAGTAAAGGTACCAAAACAAATACCCTAATCTATACTGGAAAATAAGTAGCTAAAAAGCTTCTTTACTATTTTAAGGTAGGTAATAGTAGGCTGCTGTAACTAGTGGGAAAGCCACTATATTATAAACGCTATATCCGGCCTAATTTAAATTATAGCGTATATAGTAGTGCCGACGAGTTGCTAAAACAGCCGGATCTCAATAGCGTTTAGGAGCTTAAAAGAGGAGTCAGGCTCTATAAATCCTAGAGAGAAAGGGGTAGCTGGTCTATTATAACTAAATTTAAAGTACTAAACAGCCTATTCGATATAGGCCTTCTAATTAACCTATAAAAGGCGGCGTACCCTGTCGCGGTAGATCTCGACCCCTAAAAAGTAGCAGGCAGGGCCTAGGTCCTTTATATCGTATACCTAACTGAATTGGACCTTTAGTACCTTGATCTTAGTTACAAAGGGCCCGATAAGGAGACAATCGTCAACGTAAGTAACCATTATAATCTTGTAACCCGTATTGTAATAAGTGGCTACGTCACTGGTAAGAGGGCTATAGTCTAGTATTTTCAGTAGCTTCGCAACCTTCTATTACCAAAGGTATAAAACCTACTTTAAACTGTAGAGTCCCTTGCCTAGTAGTATAATTTGGTCTTCAGAGGGGTCCTAACCGTATCGCTTCAGGAGGTCCAATACCTTAGGATTGCTAAAACTAAACTTGTACAAGCCTTCAGGGACCTCGATATAAAGCTCCACATCCAACTCATTATTTAAAAAGGCTCCCATAAAATCCACTTATTCAATTTCCCAGTCCTCAACAGCAGCTAATACTAGTATAATTCGCTAAATTAACAGTATTATAATAGCTGCAAAGGTCTCCCTAAAGTCGACTCCAGGGGCCTATTAGAACCCCCTAGCTACTAACCGGACTTTGAACTTAGTAACCCTACCCTAAACATCTTTCTTTAATTTGGTAACCGGTTTAGTAGTAATAGGTAGTTTTTTGGCTTTAGACTGCTTAATAAAATAAAAGGTTTTAGTAATCAACAATTACTATATCTCCTTAAAATATACTACTAATTACTAATCCTTCAAAGGGTGCCTTAGGATTTGCTTAAAGGACTTAGGCTCCGAGTCTTCAGTGAGTTTAAAAGGGTTATAGTAGCTACTAAGCTTAGCTTATTTAGTAACTCTATTAATAAGGTAGTTAATTAAGTCCGCTGTAGTATCTATAGGCTCAACTTCTACTCATTCAAATTCCTCTTACTGGGTCTTAATAGCCTATAGGATTGGGACTTCTACTATAACAGGCCTAAATTTATCTCCCATAAGGGACTCGAAGGGCTTAGGAGTCGCTACGGGTAACTAAACTAATTTACGTAGTAATACTACTGGTAGGGCGAACTTAGTAAGCGCCTCAGGGGGAGAACCATTGTAATCAGGGTACCAATCCTCCGTATCTTTAGTGGTATCCGGAAGGTCTAAGGCGTTAATTGGGCCCCGGGGCCCCTATAGGTAGGTAGAAGGGTTCTCGTATAATTTGATAAAACTGGTCTAAATAACCTTCCGTTAGCCGAGCTAAACCAGGTAGATCTAGGTACCTAATATAACTAGCAACCTGCCTTAAACGCCCCTAAAGGCAAGTTTTTGGGACTAAACACGTTTCTCAAGGGGGACCAATACCATATAATCGGTACTTATAGCCCTATAATTAGAAAGGTCCGGGATATAAAGGGCCTATAGGGGCACTAACTCGTCGAAAAAGAGCTAGTATAAGGTAAGCTCCTTAATAATATTTACTATTCTATTAACCAACTCAACCACAGGGCCTATGACGTATCCCCATAAGGAAGATGGAAGCCCTAAAGCAACCATTACAGCCCTAAGGCGTTTTAAAACCACCCGTATAATACGTTCAGCCAGGTTGTTTTAATTATACGCGTAAGGGCTAGATTCCGAGAAAATAATACCCTTTTTACGTAAATAAGGCCTAAACCTACTAATTTCCTTACCTTTATTGTAATATAGGTATATTGGGTATTGCTTAAAAGTATTATTAATCTCCTCTATAGCAGCCTTTACTTCTATAACAACCTTATCTTTGGATTTTAAAAGCCTAATAATTTTAAAACGGGTCTTCCAATCCACTAAAATAAGCCTATAAAGTTTATTATTCAGGGGGATAGGGCGGATTACGAACACATCCCCCTTTATCCGCCCTAACGCGTTAAAAGGGTCAATAATAGCTTTGGAGAAGGGTCGGCGTAGTAATTTAGCAACATTACAACTTTTACAGGCTATATATTCAAGGCGTATACCGCTAAAATCGGGCATCCCTTTAGTAACTAGGGCAGTCTTTCTTAAAAGGTCCAGCCTTATATGGCCCAAACGAACGTACCAGAGTCTAGCCGCCTCGATTATTACCGCTAAAGGACCCCTCTGGGCCCTATTATAATATGCTGAGAAGGGGGTTACCCCCTTTGCAGTAGGTAATATCACAGCAGGGGCTTCAGGTCGGTCTCCGGATAGGTAGCAATACCAGATACTTCTATAATCCTGTTAAATACAATTAATTTCAGGGGGTTGTAACCCCCGTAACCGGATATAAAAGCCTAAACCTTTGAAGTCCAACAGGGCAATAAGCTTCCTAAAGGCGCTATAAAACTTGTTTTTGATAAGTATACCCCCTGAATTATAAAGGCGGTAGCTACTAACAATATTAACGGGGAAGGTTGGAATATAAAGGCACTCCTTTAGTACGATGGTACTGTACTAAGGCCTACCCCCAATAGTACTAGTATAGGGCTTAAGTTTAACTATCCCAATACCCTGAGGCTGTACTGGGCCACCTCCAGTACGTACCATAGCCAATTTTCCAGTACGTAGCTCTACAAATAGGGCCTTATCAGTATAAATATGCACTGTGGAACTGGTATCAAAAAGCCACTATTTAGTAAAACTACCCCCTATAAAAAGGTTAATTGTAGGGGGCTTAGGGGGATTACTAATAAGGGGTTTAGGGTCTATCAGGGTATCCGGTTTACTAAAGGTATCGTTAAAATCGGTAGGTTCAACGCTAAGTATAGTGCCTTGGTCAAGGTTGTAGTAGATAAGGAAGGCCTCCTCTACAGCAACTGGCTCCCCCTGACTACTAAAAACAATACTGGTCTCATAAGTCTCATTAATACCTTTAGGGGTATCTTCCGTACTAAAGGCATTACTATTATATGCCCTCCTACCACTGGGACTGCCCTGTTTCTTCAAATTCCTAACTTCCTTAAGCCTGGAATTGCCTTGCAAGGTTCCTAACTTACCCTATTATTGGCCTTTACCTCCTCCGGAACCTTATTTAGGCTCCCTAGACTTCTTCCAATTAACCTATAATATAGCCAAGGTACGTGCTGAAAAGGTGCCAGGGTTCCGGGTCTCAGCAAACAGGTCCTCCTGGAAATACAAAAGGGTAAGGGTACTAGGTAGCCTCCAAAACCCAGTGTTGGCGTTCGCAATCTACTGATCTCGTCGCAATAGTACCCTGGAACGCTCAGCCTACTGTAGAAACTAGGGTTCTAGAATGTTAAGATAGTAGTTAACTTGATCCTATTCCGCAATTACGACTCCCTGAGCACTGAGACGGCCTACTAAAGTATTAAAAATAGTGTTAAAGTCTACTATAATAGTACTACTATTGAAGGTTAGGGAGTAGTATTGGTAGTAGAGTTTGTTGCGGAGATTAACCTGGGTTAAGGCGTACTGTTAGCGAAGCCAACTAAAAGTAGATCCAAGATCCTCCTCGTAAGCTATAGTAGCAAGGGGGCCTTCCTTCAGTGTATTCCGAAGAGTCAATAAGAGGGCGGCTTTCTAAGGGTCACTAAGGCGCTTTATAACCGCCTATAGGTTGTAAAGGAAATTAGGGATCTGGAAGGCCCTGAACTGAATTAACAGTACCTAAAACTACTATTAATAATTTTCAAATCCTAATAGGTGCTGTTTTTCAGGTAAGGAGAGAGATTATTTAGCAAGCTTTTTAACTGTAAGGGCGCTAAATTCGTCCCTGACAGCTAAAATTACTAAAGGATAAGTGGTCCCAGGGGCTCCAGTGGTTACCGTTGAGTTATTACCCCCCTTCTAAAAGGCCCCGAAAGTACTTATATCTGGTATATTCCGGGCCTGTTGCTATTGTTCCAGTACTGCTAACAGCCTATTAAAGCGCTAAGTAAGCTTGGAAACTTACTATACCAGGCCCTAAATAGGTAGGATTTCTTCGGGCTGCTAGCCTTGGCCTACAAAGGCTATATCTAAGTCGTCATCAGCCATTATATCGTACCTGATTTCCAATCGGAATTCTAATTGCGTAAGGGAATTACCTCTCCCGTACGTACTACTGTAACTGGGTTGGTAGGTTTTTAAGGGAGCTGGGGGATCGTAAGTAGGTGATTGGAGGTATGCTATATATTAGGGTCAACCCACTATACAGGTCACGTACCTACTATATAGATGGTATATTTAGTAGCAATGATTACTATAGGGGGTCGAATTCCAGTAGACGTAGGTATTCTTCAGGGGGTGATTCTCCTAAATACGTTCGGAATTAGGGGGTAGTAATCGCATGCGGGAGGCCGGAATACGGGGGTATATGGTAGTAGTGCTGACCACAGTGGTTCAGGGGGCAATGCTGCTGATAGTAATGGAACTCAGGGGGTATAGTTCCCTTGGATGATCGAGGTATGGTGGTCTCACGGGGACCTGACCTACTGATTACGGTGGGTAGTACCGGTAATGTAAATAGAGGGTTGATGATCAACACGAGGATTACAGTACCAATTACGGGGGCAACTCTGGCCGGCGTAAGGGCTTTTCAGAAGGGTTGGTGACTAATACAGGGGTCACAGTACCACCTACGGGGGCAACTATGGCCGGCGTGAGGGCTTTTCAGAAGGGTTGGTGGCCACACTGAGGGCAACTTTGGCCGGCGTGTGGGCTTTTTCAGAAGGGTTGGTGGCTATACTGAGGGCAACTTTGGCCGGCGTGTGGGCTTTTCCGGAGGGCAGACGATGTGGCCTGCGGAGGGCGTGGAAGCGCTGTGGGGGTGGTTACTAACTGTGGGCAACGAGGCGAGGTCGGCCGAGGGTTGTAAAGTCCGGGCTCATAACCTGTTAAATTGTGTGGCCTGACTGGTCTTAGTGAGGTCCAGTACAGGATGTTACAGGGGATGAGTCCCCTGTAACGGGCGTAGCGGAAGGCTTTGAGGGTACGATGACTGCCCGGGACGGGGTCAAAGGAAGCTAAGATCAGCAGACCAACCTGCTGTAATAAGTAGAGATACAGGGGTCTATGCCCTGTAACAGGGTGACTATAGTGGGCTTTGCACAGAGATCACGAAGGTCAAAAGGTTGCCCGCAGGCTATATATAAACTATTTTGCTTAAGGTAGAAGAAGGGAAAAGAATCAGATACTAGAAATACAGGAGGGGAGATGGTTCTTTATAGGGCCCTTAGTGGGTGTGGGTCAACCTTAT
>Ga0247765_1001025_pt1 | contig 16280 bp, 12 predicted proteins | sample UWRJL106311C6_FD_179949 | JGI IMG/M metagenome (GOLD analysis project Ga0247765, IMG submission 179949) | Plant litter microbial communities from Arlington Agricultural Research Station in Wisconsin, United States - UWRJ-L106-311C-6 | ecosystem: Environmental > Terrestrial > Plant litter >... | reverse complement strand
AGAGACTTCCCATTCGCCGCCGATGGAGATGACCCAGTGGTCGGTGGCGGAGGGGGATGAATGGGAGATGGCAATGCATCTGGGACGGGAGTTAGAACCAGAAAAAAAAAAGGGAGGGGGGGGGGGTTAGGTACGAACCGGATGTTGGGGTGGGTGATGGAGAGGATGGCGAGGGCGGTAAAGATCTTTTCGGCAACTGGAAATCCATGGTAAGTGAGCGATGGTATGGTATTAGCAGTTTGGCAGAGTAGCGTATGATTTTGTTTGGTGTGATTGGTTGGCCTGTATCTGTGGTTGAGTTTGAGTTCTTGAGTGCTGCCTAATGCTGAGGTAGTCTCAGTGTATGGAGTTTCTTGGTGTCTCTGTCCAAGGCCGAGGTCTGGGGTAGGTATAGCATTTGGCTCCTTGATTGGGTGCCGAGTTTGAGTTGTGGAACTTTATTCGTGTTGGATGCCTGGAACTTGTGTGTTGTCTTTGGTCCTGGACCTTCGGCTGAGAAGAGGTCCCAGACCCAAACCCGGGCAGTGCGAAACCCTAGGATCGTGCATGCTGAATCTAGCGGCAGGGGGTGAAAATGGGAGGAAACGAGACCTACATGGATCGCCGCACTGGCGCAGAAAAACTAGTATCGCTGGTTTGGGACTCGGGAAGGGGATTTTTTCGGAAAAGGGGGCTCTATCGCCCACTTGAGGGACAGGGGCGACTTCGTGGTCGGTAGACATTGGCAGGTGCTTTTTATTCGTATTCTGAAATTGGTACTGTATCTTGGGTCGGTCGCATGATATGGTATTCGTAGCTAGGAAACAAGAAGCAGAGAGCGGCGATATCAAGGCCACGATGTAGGTTTCGGATCACGGCAGAGTAGGTAGCTACACCGGGACGCAAAATGATGGAAGATTGTCTCGCTGAACAGTGGCAGGTGCTATCTATGCACTCGGTGATGTCACGTCCGCGTTGGGGTGCATTTGTCACTCCACATCCCGGCTTTAAGCGCGTCCCTGATACACCTGCCGTCCTAACACGGGGTTTGACGCTGTCGGTTTGCGCTGTCAGTTTGCGCTGATGTTGATTTTGAACAGTTGAGTGAGTAGTGGACAACTAGCATCGTGCATCGCTGCAATGAGTAGGTGCCACGAAGCCGAAGGAATGGGTGGTGGGGCGTTTGTGTAGGATGATCTTGTGCGGAAACGATGTCTGCAGCTTCCAGAACGCAGGAGCAACACCCTGAGGTCAATCTCTCGGTTAGGCGCCCAACAGTGCCTGGGTTCTGGTTTATTTTTCTGCCTTCATCCCTTTGCTGTGTGCTACTGTCCAGTCACTATGCGCTAGTGGAATGTCATTATGCTTATTTCCTGTTGCCTGCCGGACTCGAGTCCGAGGCTCCCCTCAACGCCGAGTTTTGCCTAAGAATAAGAGTGGGAAAAAATGAATGCACCTGCTTCGCCTGCTTCGCCTGCTGTGTTCCATGGTGACCCCTAAAAACAAATTCCAATTCCAAAAATTTACCCAAAATTTCAAAACGCAACACCCACGCCTGGGTATCAGTCCGTCGCAAAACAAACCCAAACATATGTACGTTTCCATTTGTATACTCCCCTATATATCGTTTTCCGGGATGGGGCGTCCACCATGATCCTTCCCACGCGCCGCTTTGCTGCCTATGATACAACCACATATTCAGTCTGCACATCCCAGGTGGCATCTAAGCCCCCTAGTTTGCGGAACATCATGACCCAAAGCCCATCGTCCTTGTCTGGACCAATGATAGACTCGCGTACACGGAACCGCTCCGGCACGTCAAACGGCGCGTCCGAACTGCGAGGCCCGAGGCCAGGTGAGGACAACGCTGCCACAATGCCCGACTCATCTGACGACGACGACACGCCCGACGGTGGTCGTGAGTCAAATATCCACGAGTCATCCCGGTCCATCGGTGTTGGCGGCTCAAGTGAGATTTCGGGAGCCAGCCGCTGTTGACGTTGATGGCTTGAATGGCTCTGATGATGTTGTTGTTGGTGTTGTTGCTGCTGCTGCTGTTGATGTTGCTGGCCGTAGACTCCCCACCCCGGCAATGGCGATGCCGCTAGCTCAGCCATGCTTGTGGCAATACCCGTTGCCGCCGCCGTGCTCCCACCAACATAGATGGTGGTAGACGCCGTGAGGTCGTCGAATGAGGACGCGATCGAGGGTGCAGCGCTGAACGAGTGTGCTGACGACGAATTCACCTCGGCTGCGTCGTAGAGAAGCGATGGATCGATGGGGAGTTGACCGAGTCCGCCTAGGTTGCTCAAATCGAGACTCTCCGGGTTCGTCGTCGGTATCGAGTTTGGGTCGTAGGCGTAGCTTCGCGGTGGTGGTACCGGCGGCGGAACTGTGCCCTGGGATCGGAAAACGCCGTGGAGCGGCGCGTCGCGCATATCGCTGTCCCAAACATCCGCAGGGACGAAGGTAGCCATAAACGGCGGGATCGACACGGGAAGGGGCCCCGAAGGTGATGCCGATCGGTTCATCTTCAGGTGCTTCTCTTCGAGTCGGATCGTGTGGTCGGCGATGGCAGCCATGACGTTGGCACGCCACAGGTTTTCCCTCCTAGCCGGATTGCGCCGGAGGAGATCGAGCGCCGCCCGTCGGATGAGCGGGTGTCGGCACTTGGTAGCAACGTAAAAGAGAGGCGCAATGACGTGCATCTCAAAGGTGAACGTGGTCGAAAAGCGGCGCGGGTCTGGCGGCGCGATGGAGCCTGTCGCTTTGGCTGAGTAGTCCCTTGACGGACTCGTAACAGCGTCCATAAAGCTGGCGGCGAGTGGGATAATGCTAGAAAAGGTGGATATGTGGTCGTCATAAGCTGTTTCTCCGTTACTCAGGGCTGTCTCCAGCCAAATGTTAGTCGTGTGGACGTGGATCTGTAACAAGGCAACGGCGCCTGGAGGAGCATCCCGTGGCTTGGTCAACTGGTAGAGCGAGAAGGCAGCGTTGAATTTTTTCAGTTTCCGGAGCAGGTACTCTTGTTCAGCCTCAAACGCTCGCATGGTGCTCTGCGGGATTTCATCAAACTTGGCCTCGTGGGTCCTCTTGGCGAACCGGAGGCACTCATCCATCAGGTCGTAGAGGGCGTAGCGCACGTCGCTGATTGAATCGTACATCATGGGCACGTCGGTGAGAAGTTTGAGTGGCGTTGGGATAGCAACGGGATCGCAGCCGATGAGCCACGACGTGAGACTGAGCCTGGTGTACATTGGCACCAGGTGCTGTTTAATGATGTCAACTTCGGGTGCGAGGCTCGATTTCCTGCCCAACTGGCTGAGAATCTGGCGGCCCTGTTCGAGATGAAGCAGCGATTCCTTGTCCTTGTTCTGCATGAGCTCGATGCAGACGAAGAGGACGCAGGTGAGGAGAGGCACGAGTGGTCTTGCGTCGACGTAGCGCATCTGATCCAGGAGGCACGCGATGGCCTTGTTGTACTGCGAGAGGGCAAACGAGTGGCGGTCATCGGCGTCGAGGTAGGGCACTGTCATGCCCTCGTGTAGGCTGCTCACGGCGAGGACGGCGTGCTTGACGGCCGGCTCATGCTGGCAGATCTGAAGCACGAGCACGCGCCAGAAGACGCCGTCAAAGTCGCCCGAGAGGCAAGGCGCCGTGACGTGCTGGAAGAAGTGAAAGGACCGCTTCTCTTCGGCTGACGCCCACTCGAAGAAGAGGCTTGGTGGCGCTTGGGGATCGCAGGCCACCCCGCCCGGCATGGGCCCGGTCCGGCGACGACGTTGGGCCATGGTCTTCGCATCGAGATAGCCATCGCATCTACGGCCTGTCTTGGTACACCTCATACAAAAGGGTTTGGCCTCATCGCATTTGACCTTGCGTATTCTGTGACGAGCCGACAAAGTCCGAGGTTAGTAAAACGCCGAATCATCCGGCGCGTCCCGGCGCCTCGCTCGCTTTCTCGCACTCACTTGCAGGTTATACAGCCGGTCCTGACTTTTTTGGAGCCCTTCCGTCCCGATTGCGGCAACCGGGACGCTGGCGGAGACGAGTCCGAGTCGTGCCCCATTGTCTCATCAGCTTCCGGATCCTGGCCTCTTCTACTTGGTCGTGTTTCTCGGATGTGACGACGTGTTAGTGACAACGTGCTGACTTGGATCGAGTCCATGGGAGGACCCAGGTGTTTGTTATACCAAAGCTGTTGGGCGGATGCCCTGTCATATAAGTCCGAGTTGAGGAGCGAAGGCAGCGAGCCATTCCAGGCCGTCCTTGCTTTTTTTAAGGGCCCCAGGATTTGTCGTAGCTCCGTCTTGGACTCGGGCGTAGACCGCCCCCCTCACCCCTCCTCTTTCACCCCTCTCTACCCCCTCAAGCCACCACAGCCCAGCCGGTTACAGCCCGCAACGCACGCCAGGGCGCGGGAGATAAGCCCTACGCGGGTGCTGGGCCTGCGAGGTACATGGGGGAACCGGGATGTGGCGACCGAGAGAAGACCCATGGAAGCTCGTGCATAACTTTAGTGTAGGGCACACCATGTACCGCCGGTGGCGGAACGGCGGGTGTGGTCGAATGGCTGCATTGGATTCAACTCTATCGTTCTTCAACCGGGACACTCGGGTGTATGGGGACCCGTCGAAGGATTCCCCCTTGGCAGCTAACCGCGTCGCCAGCCTGTCAGCTTGTCCGAGATTGTATGTTACACAGGCCGAAGTGCCCCGGGCGTGATTGAGCGCTCCCAATTGTGCTGGTGCAGAGCCCGGAAGCCTGCTACTCGAGTGCAGTGCATGAAGTGGAATCAAGGGAGAGTGCTTTTTTGTTCTTGCGCGGGAACAGGCCTCGTCAGTCGCCAGGGGTTTGAACAGCGATCCACTGGCGAGCTGGGGTGGGAATGTAACAACGGGGGCCGTTGGACCAAGTCTGGCGGTAACCCGCCCACCACCACCGCATCCAGCAGTGAATACATGTATTGAGCTCGTAGTGTTGGCGGCCCGGCGCTCCCATGTAGGGAGCCTACATGATGCTCATGTGGTGTAGCCACCACCTTCTGCGGGATAGCCATCGCCGTCGTCGAGATAGACAGCAGCCCCGCGCCTGTTTTGACGTGGCCAGCATTATTGGCGTGCTGAAAAGGATCGTGCCGCTGTCTGGGGATGAAACAGCCGCTAGGGCAGAGTCGCAGGGAAACACGCTCTGGCCACACCTCGGCGATAACCTGCCTTCCATGTTGGGCTAACAATCTTGCTCGCCAACTAGGTACCTGTGTAAATTGCCCTTTGGCTTTGTGTGCCGGCGCCCTTTTCAGCCTTGCGATGAGCCCTAGCCTATTCGTCTCATTTGCGCGTACGGTGTTGTATCGTGCAATGGCACGGGCGGAGGACGGGCCTCGTGTACTCCTAGTGTAGTGCCACTATGGCTGCAAATAGGGATACTAGCGTAGGCAATGTCTCCGGTGGCTTTCGGAGACATTAATTGCTGACCAAATGCGACCTTGTCCTGATTGACATTGTCGACAATCTTGCCCAAGTTGTGTGTCCTTGACCGCCCATCCCATCTGCCCCTCCCCAAGTTAACCGTTTCCATCGCGCAGCCGGCACTGTATTGCGCAGGACTGCCGCTTTCCCGCTGTCGTAGTCGAGCCTATCGGTTGAAAGCTGCTCTGCGAGCATGTCAAGGACATCCGAACAGTTGCCTGGAATCCTGATCGGTCCTTCCAGCCACCTGCAGGGTTCTTGCAGTCCCCTGCCGGCCAGCCGAATATGGAATGACAAAAGTACTACATTTGTTCTTTTCTGCGTAACGGTGATAGCGAATGGGTGGGTGAGGAGCACCTGATTAATAATGCGACTAGCAACGACAACGGCGCTCCGGCCAGTTTTGTCCCCGTGAGCCAATCAGGACGACCTAAAAAGTCCTCTTCCCCAAGTTCTTCTTGGACTTAGCATGGTCTGGTTGGCCTGCTCGTCCTGTAACCGCATATTTCCTGGTCGGTTCCCGATGAAGAACATCTTCTCAGTGGCCGGGTTGAAGATCTCTCCATTTATGCTACCACTAGTTATCCCTGAGCGTGCCCACGCGTACCGTCCCTGAAATCCTAGACACTCGGTGTTCGGGTGAATCCTATTACCGGAAACTTGTCGAATTCTGGCAGGCAAAACAGCTACTTGTCGATGTCGCTCCTCTTACCACTGCCCTGGGATTCTGACGGGAGCCTGGCTGCGGAACATGTTTAAAACTTTGTTCTTCCATCGAACGAGGCTCCGCTTCCATCGCAGAGTGAGATGACGTCGCGTCAAGAGTTTGGGGGCCGTTTTGATCGATGCAGCTACCGTAGTCTTTGAGCAATCAGCAGCTGACTGTGGGGCTTCGTCCTGTTGTTATATGAGTCCGAGTCGCCCCCGACTTTTCGCTTGATTTTCCTTCTCCCACCGACATCATTCCATAGGCCGAACCAAGGACCAGGCTGGGAAGACCTTTGTGCAAATATGTCGTTACCTGAGGATATCAGCATCGAAAGCCACAACTACGCCACAACAATGGTGAATATCCGAATCGCCTGCCTGCCGCTCCTGTGCGTGAAGCGCTACGTGCAGTCGACAGGTGTGGCGGCAGCAACTAGATGGTCGTTGCCTAAGGAACGCCTCCCGTCCTGCGAAGCTTCGCCAACGCAACAGCAATTTTGCAGATCAGGCACGGCAGGCTGCTACTGGCCACGCCCTTTGCGAGTTGCGTCTGTTAGGTACATACGCTAAGGTTACATACGCCGCTGCTATGTGCAAGCTTGACTTGGTAGTTTCCTGGCGCGCTGCTCTCAATCAGGAAGGAGAGAAAGATGAGACGTCGTTTGAGGATAATAAGCCCGGATTTCCTACTGGAATGAGTGGCGTTTGGGCCTTGTCAATTATGCAAGCTCCTAGGTCGGGACCGCCGGTGTATATTCTTAAACATCGCAGTCCGCGTGGTAACCAGGTGTCCCGATTGTAAAGTGAGAGAGACTGCTCGGACGCAAAGCCCCCTGGTCCAGCTTGGCCTTCAACAAAGCTGGTCAAGAGGTTTGGTAGGAATCTTAGCAGAGTCGTCAAGGTTGAGGTGGTTGCATCATATTGCAAGAACTACGCCATCCGAGTTGAGCAGTTTGAGAAAACGGGTTATAGCCCAGGAAGAATGAGCATTTATGTTGGACCAGCTACGAGTAGTCTCCAACGTGGAAGACCTTGCTTGGAGCGGATACAGATGCGGTAGAATCTCAGGGCGAGGAAAAGCTCGTAGAAGCTTGATCTTGCTCGTCCTCATTCGCCCGATCTCGTGTAACCGCGACCATCCCCGATGATCCAGAACCCAGGGCAGCCCGAAAAACACCACTCTGTCGGCCCGGTTGAAAGAGCCAAGTGGCCAGTGCCGAGCGAGGAAAACTAGAAGCGGTGTTTGTTAGTCAGACAAGGCTGTTGTTAGCAAGGCTGCGGCGCAACACAGCATTCGCGTTTGTCTAAAGCGGCTGAACTCTGATGGCAGCAAATTTCTGGTGGGAGAATGATTGGTGAGCTTGTTTGAAGGATAGAATTGAGGGCTGAGCAACAGTTGATTTTCCATCGGCAACGTTCGGTTTTGAGTGCCGCTGGAAGATTAGGGCGGCAACGCCAAGACAAAATAATCCAGTGAGGCTGAAGCTGAGGGGCAGCAAACTCTGGCGTGGACTCGGCGGGAAGGAAATGTGGCAAAGACGGCTTCGAAGCAGGAATGTGGAAGCCATCCACAGTGTTTGACTGAAAGACGGTTGATGAAGACCATTTTCTTTCCTGCACAGGTGTTTGCGGTCGAAAAACCACTCAGTGCAATATGGAAAGTGTTGGAAGAAGACAGCTCTCTCGAAAAGCTCGGGCCCAACAAACGCCGTGGTGCCTGGGAAATCGTGCACGGACTTTGCCGCCCAAGGCTCCGCAAATCGTCATCCAGTGGTCGCCTAGTCAGTGTGTCGCTGTTGTCCTTGCATGAAACCTAGCTTCCAAACCTCAACCTTCGCCTGAACCATCCACCAAGGGCTCTCCAAACCATCGCCCTCACTCACCAAAAAAACATAATCATCTGGAACCTTCTTCCCCCAACGCCGCACATAAAGCTTTTCTTTTCGTCGCGGACTGAGGGTTCCTCTCTTGCCAAATAACTTCCTCCCTCGGATCTCTCGTCGGCCGAGTCAGCCCATCTCCCATCGCAACATAACACCACACCTGATTACATATCCCAGCTGCAGAAATGGCTCCTGAGCCTCATTCCGAGCACCCTGAGCACAAGAAGAAGGTCAACTTGACGTATGTTCCCCGGATTTGAACCGTACCCACCTTCCACAGGGCGAACTGCGGGGTGACATTTGCTGACTTGCGACTGCAGCGATCCTTCTGGTGCGGAACGTAGAGATGTTTGTGCACCGTTTTTGCTTTAACCAAGGCGCTCTAGCTAACCGGAAATACAGGAGGATGACACCGCTACAGCCATTCTCAAGAAGAAGAAGAAGCCTAACCAGCTGATGTAGGTCCAGACCCCCATATTTCAGACGCCAAGCTGACAACTTTAGGGTTACTGATGCTGTTAACGATGACAATTCGATCATTGCTCTCTCAAACAACACGATGGAGGCTCTTCAACTCTTCCGCGGCGATACCGTCCTTGTCCGAGGCAAGAAGAGAAAGGACACCGTGCTTATTGTTCTGGCCGACGATGACCTTGATGATGGCAGCGCCCGGCTGAACCGCGTTGTTCGCCACAACCTTCGCGTCAAGCACGGCGATATTGTCACCATTCACCCCTGCCCTGATATCAAATATGTGGGTTTGCTTGCTTGTAGCGCTGGGTCTTCAAGTCGCTGACACGATCCTAGGCCAAGCGCATCGCCGTTCTCCCGATTGCGGATACCGTTGAAGGCATCACCGGATCGTTGTTTGATGTCTTCCTGGCCCCATACTTCCGGGAAGCTTACCGACCTGTTAGGCAAGGCGATCTCTTCATCGTGCGCGGTGGTATGCGACAGGTCGAGTTCAAGGTTGTCGAGGTCGACCCCCCGGAGTACGGCATCGTTGCCCAGGATACTGTGATCCACTGCGAGGGAGAGCCCATCCAACGTGATGAGGAGGAGAACAACTTGAACGAGGTTGGCTACGATGATATTGGTGGTTGCCGGAAGCAGATGGCTCAGATCAGAGAAATGGTTGAGCTGCCCCTCAGACATCCGCAGCTCTTCAAGTCTATTGGTATCAAGCCCCCGCGTGGCGTCCTTCTCTACGGCCCTCCCGGTACTGGCAAAACACTCATGGCTCGCGCCGTTGCCAACGAGACGGGCGCCTTCTTCTTCCTCATCAACGGCCCCGAGATCATGTCCAAGATGGCTGGCGAATCTGAGTCCAATCTCCGAAAGGCTTTTGAGGAGGCGGAGAAGAACTCCCCTGCCATTATCTTCATCGATGAAATCGACTCCATCGCTCCCAAACGTGAGAAGACGAACGGTGAAGTCGAACGCCGAGTGGTATCTCAGCTACTCACCCTCATGGACGGCATGAAGGCGCGATCCAATGTAGTTGTCATGGCCGCGACCAACCGGCCTAACTCTATTGATCCTGCTTTGCGTCGTTTCGGTCGTTTCGACCGCGAGGTTGATATTGGCATTCCCGATCCCACCGGCCGTTTGGAGATTCTCCAGATCCACACCAAGAACATGAAGCTCGGCGATGATGTCGATCTGGAGCAGATCGCGGCCGAGACTCACGGTTACGTCGGTTCTGATATTGCGGCTCTTTGTTCAGAAGCTGCCATGCAGCAAATCCGTGAGAAGATGGATCTCATTGATCTCGACGAAGACACCATTGATGCTGAGGTTCTTGACTCTCTGGGCGTGACCATGGACAATTTCCGCTTCGCTTTGGGAGTTTCTAATCCCTCGGCTCTTCGCGAAGTTGCTGTTGTCGAGGTCCCCAACGTCCGTTGGGAAGATATTGGTGGTCTCGAGACTGTTAAACAGGAGCTCAAGGAGAGCGTTCAATACCCGGTTGACCACCCCGAGAAGTTCCTCAAGTTTGGTCTCTCCCCTTCTCGCGGCGTTTTGTTCTACGGACCTCCCGGTACCGGTAAGACAATGTTGGCCAAGGCGGTTGCCAACGAATGCGCCGCCAACTTCATCTCCGTCAAGGGCCCCGAGCTCCTTTCCATGTGGTTCGGTGAGTCGGAGAGCAACATCCGCGATATTTTCGACAAGGCACGTGCCGCTGCTCCCTGCGTCGTCTTCTTGGACGAGCTTGACTCGATTGCCAAGGCCCGTGGTGGCTCTGTCGGCGATGCAGGCGGTGCCTCTGACCGTGTCGTCAACCAGCTTCTGACTGGTAAGTTCTGGTTTTGGGTTCAATGTCCTGCGTGAACGATGGCTAACCTGATATCTTAGAAATGGACGGTATGACATCAAAGAAGAACGTTTTTGTCATCGGCGCCACCAATAGACCCGAGCAGCTTGACCCTGCGCTTTGCCGCCCTGGTCGTCTCGACTCTCTCATTTACGTGCCTCTGCCCGATGAGGCCGGCCGTCTTGGTATCCTCAAGGCGCAGCTCCGCAAGACTCCAGTCGCTGATGATGTTGACCTCAACTACATTGCCTCCAAGACGCATGGTTTCTCCGGTGCTGATCTTGGTTTTATTACTCAGCGCGCGGTCAAGATCGCCATCAAGGAGTCGATTGCAGCTGATATCCAACGCACCAAGGAACGCGAGGCTGCCGGTGAAGATGTGGATATGGAGGATGATGCCGAGGACCCCGTTCCTGAACTTACCAAGCGCCACTTCGAGGAGGCTATGCAGATGGCTCGTCGGTCAGTTAGCGACGTCGAGATCCGCCGTTATGAGGCCTTTGCCCAGCAGATGAAGAACGCTGGTCCAGGCGCTTACTTCAAGTTCCCTGAAGGTGGCGCTGAATCTGGCAACAGTGCCGGCGCTGGCGGTTCTTTCGGTGACGCCGGAAACGATGATGATCTCTACGACTAAAGCAGCAACGATGATTGTCTTACTCGTTTAAGGCCCTCCGCCGGTAGTTACCGCCGGTCATGATGTATTCTAGATTTCGCGTTTTTGTTTCACTTGTCAAGTGGGCCGCTACGCATCGTCTTTCAGCTGTCTTCAAAGACTAGGAGGCAACGGAGTCATGGAAGAAGGGTATGAGAGGCGGCTTAATGGCGATTTGCATGGTAAACGACGGCCTACAACTTGTTTGCTCTGGCTGAGTATGCCTTTTAGGTCGTAGGTAGATCGATTTCTTAGTTTGAAAGCGAGCTACTAGTTTACCTGCCAGATCGATCACTTGTCCATGGTGAGACGTGCGTGTTATATTTTCCAGCGGTCTCATCCCCGCCCCCGTCACTATCTTAGAGAGACTCTATGTCAAAGCACCAAAGATTCTCACCTGACTTCATCAATCACGGCGGCCATGAGAATAGATAGATAACGGTGTGGAGATGCCTCAGCCCACGCCATTGATGTATGACTGCTGGTGCCAGTTCATGCAAGGCATCTCTGCTTGAACCTGTCACTCCGGCCACAAGACAAAATCTCATGTGGTAAGTACGGGCTTGCACTACGAAGTAACACGGAAAATAATACATTTGAATGCTTGTCGTAACACGGAAATACTTTTGCGAATGCCGCCGACGACACCACCGACTCCGAACCGGCATGATGCTCCTCTCCCCAGGTACCCAATGTTTTTGTAAAAGCAAATGCAAGGAAAAGAGAAAGACAAAAGACACCATCTTCCTGGCATCAAGACCATTCATCAACATCATTACCTGTCAGGCTAGCTATTGTTCTGTCGGTGTCTCCTATGCGTTTAACTTGTTTTTCTTGTTCTCCTTCTCCGGTGAATGATGACGTGGAAGTTTGATCGTGCACCCCCGTTCTTCGCAGCGCATCGGCCAGTATGCAGCCATCACTGACGGTACTTTTGGGCTCCCAGGCGGTAGGCCTTTCCTGTTCTTGATCGGTCATGTCGCAGTCTGTAGCCGTGTCCGCATACATGTCCATATCCATGTCTGTGTGGGTATCTTTGCTGGGATCCGTATCCAGTGGCATCCTTGAGTCTTCTCCATACTTTTGTTCAGCGGGCTCCCTCACTCGTATATCTGGCTGTCCGTGCTGGGCCCCTATATGTAGGCAGGGTAGACACGGCAGAGGTCAGCACGCTGCCCTTGGTGACTACATGCCTTGCTTACAGAGCCATGTTATTAAAAAGGAGAGGAACAAGGAGATGAGCAAGGGGGTCTCTCGCTCATGGGGTCCTGCTCTCGTCAAGTTCACACACCAATTCCAAACATTCGCGCGTGACCTTGAGAGCGTCCTCAATCACTGGCTGGGGTACAGCCAGGTCGGATGACAATGTTCCATTGCTGTCGGCTCCAGCCGATGGTGTGCCATTCGCGCTTGACTTCTTGCCATTGACTTCGGTGCCGTTGGCGTTGGTGCTGCCAAAGGCAGGGTTGAGAGCAGCCTCGTGACGAACATCTTCCATGACGCGACGGAGGAGGGCAGGGAAAGTCGTGACCTCGCCCGAGCGGAGGAGGGAGAGGGCATGGTTCTGAACGGTTGTGGGCCAGTTGGAGGGGTTCGCATTGAGAGAATGGAGGAGATGGTCCTGGATCCTATTCAGGGAAGGAGAGGCGGGGTTAGCATTGCAAATTCTCCTCACAGAGACTCGGGGATGGCGTTGACTGGGGGGAGCTCACTTATTGACCAGTCCATCTCTAATGAGCACGCCATTTATTTGAGAGCGCACGTCGGGGTCCAGGGTGGCGGCAGAATAGTTAGCAGCGGCAGGTGGCACCTTGACGGGCGTGGTCGAGGAGGGATTCTGGCTGGCCATGGCGAGGGCGAAACCTCAGAGGAGGTCCACCAGGCAGGTGCTGCTTATTCGACTGGCAATGAAGCGTGGTAATGGAGCTGCTATTGGCGAAGACTATAAGCTACCGGGGAGGGGGGGGTTTCGGTGGAAGCGGCTTGGGTAATGACTGAAGCGCAAACGGGCGTCGGGTTCAAGCTTCACGATGCAGCTTCCCTAAGATGGTCAAAGCTTCTTTGCGCCGTACGTTCTACGCAGGACAGCCAAATAGCGAAGGAACTCGCAGTGCTTCAGCAACTGAAAGGGTAGTCGAGGCAATGCCGGATGCGTGATGTAACGACCCAGGAGCAGTTCTTGGGAGACGAAAAGTAGGGATCGACAAGGCTGAACGGAGAACAAGCAAGGCTGAAGGGGGGTCTTCTGTGCATTTGGATTGGCGGGACTTGGTGATTGCTGCCAGCACGTGAGGTTTTGTGAGGTCCGTGCTTTGCTCATAGAATTTCATCAGGAAATGACAATGCTAGCTCAATTCAAGATTTGGACTTTTACCCTGAATCTGCTCTCTCTCCTGACTCGGATAGCTAGTAATGCTGCCGAAGTCGGGTGTCCTCGTCACATGCGTGTTGGTTGAAGCTTTTGACAGGCGGGCGGCGCCGCAGCCAGCGCTACGATCCCGTCAAAGGTGATAATTACTGTCTCTCCGTCTGGTTTGTCATGGCCGGGATACCCGTAGCGCCCTTACACGACATTCGGGCAACCGACCAGCCAATGTCCAGCAGCAACCACATCAGTAGAGCCCTTTTGATCCTGCCGTGTCCCTAGCTAAGACACAATCATGGCGTCTCTCTCCCTCCAAAGACCGTCCGACTTTCCATGACTAAACTGCGGCGCGGCTTCTCCTAGTCTGTCATGTCTCTCTCCGGCGATGCTCGAGTCGCGGGTCCACAATGGCTGTCGACGGGAACTCGCCATGGTCAATTAGCGCGAGAGACGGACATCATCGATGACACCCACATCGGCTATGGCACATATTTCTGACGGGAGGAGGTCATCGAAGATGGGTATATAGATATTTTGCACTCCGCCATCCAAGGCGTCTGAAAACATCTCTCGTCCCCATCCTCACTCATCCTTACCTCTCTCCAATCGGCTGCTCCGTCGACAGTTTGGTAGTCTATTGGGAAGCCTGTGGTTGCTGTATCATGATGCAGATGTCCCTCCGCGCCGTCCTGGCCGTCCTGGCACTTGCGGCAAGCAGCATCGCTGCCCCGACCCTCGAGCAAGTCTACGCTTCCAATGGGTACGACTACGACTTCAAGGACATCAGCTTGTTTGACAGCTGTGACTGGTATGCTTGCCTCCAAAGGTAATTGAGTGGTACCGGTCCTGACTCTTTGGTTCAGCCAAGAATACTATGGCAACAAGGAACGCCTCATTTTCGACTGCGACGTAAGTTCTTGCCCATGTTTGGGCAACAAGAAGTGGCACACCACTAACTCCTCTCCCCAGACACGGGTAGGCGCCTACAAGTCGTCCATCTACGTCGAGAACCATGCCGCCGCCTTCTCTGGCTGGACTAAAGACAGCTATCGTGGTGTGACCTGTGACGGCGACTTCCTAGGTTATCTGGGTGCAGGCTGCCATGATCTAGCGATCACCTATCGCCAGCGTATCCGGTGCTTGCGCCCCGTGCCCAAGGGCTACCTGAATGGCCCTGTTGATGGTTCCCAGAGTTACAATTCTGAGACCAATGGCTACGGCTATAAGGATTATTCCTCCGACTCTGACTCTGATTCCGATTATACCTCGGACTCCGATGACGACTCCGATGGCGACTCCTGTGACTACAGTGACAACAACAACAACAACAACAACAAGTGCGGGAACAACTACGGTCCCAGAGGTGGCTATGGTGGCCGTGGCAATCACGGCTATAGCGGCCAGAATGGCTACAACGGACAGGGCCATGACGGCTTCTCTCGCGGCGTCTACGGACACAACTATGGCTATGGCGCAAACTCCAATACCAGCTATGGCGATCGCAGCTACGGCAACGCGGGCAACGGCTACAGCGGCAACTACGACGGTAACTCCGGTTATGCTAACTCTGGATACGGCAAATCGGGCAATGGCTACAGTGGCAATTACGGCGGCACTTCCGGCTATGGCAATTCGGGCAAGGGCTACAACGGCAACTATGATGGCAACCCTGGCTATGGCAACTCTGGCTATGCTAACTCTGGACACGGCAAGTCGGGCGATGGCTACAGTGGCAACCAGGGCGGCTACTCAGGAAATGGCGGTTATGGTAACAATGGCTACTCTGGCAGCAGCCATGGAAATGATGGATACTCGCAGGGCAGCTACCCGGGCCGACAGAATGGATACAGTGGCCAGCATGACTACCCTGGGGCGACGGTTCCATATGGCGGCCGCGCCAGCTACGGCAACGACGGATATTCCGGCAGCAGCTACGAAAATGATAAGTACTCTAAGTACAATGACGCCCGCGGCGGTTACAGTAACTATGGCATTGGTGGCTACTCGGGTAGCTCTGGCAACGGCGCTTACCCTGGCACCTACGCCAGCGAGGGCTACCCGAGAAGCGGCTACGACGGCAAGACTGAACACGGCAATGGACATAGCAACGGCTATGACCAGAGTGGGTATGACGGCTCTGCCGGCTCCGGGCTCAATGTTGTCTATGACAGCGGGCGCCGTGGTAGATATGGCGGCGGCTACAACCTCGCTGTCGAGACGTCTGTCCCGGTCGTGGAATCCGATGTTGTTGCTTAATGTTTTGGCTCTTGTAGCCCACTAATGCTAGCAGAGGGGATGAAATCACCCCCTCCCCCAGCAGTCTTGGTCGCGCGCTTATAGTACAAGGAATCGGGCAAAAAGGGCTTTCAATGTTAATACCACTCCTAGCCCGCAAACGGGGCTCTCTGTTACATAGACCGGGTAGACTGGATTCTTCCAATCAATATATGCGTTTTGCTTTTCTGCTTCTTCTGCTTTTCTGCTTCTTCTTGATGTCCTGGCGGGCTGGAGCTCGGGTTTACGCATCCCAATCGGGCAGCAACTAAACAAATAAACCATTCGCGCATCGTTTGTCTTTGGGATTTCGCTCCGCTCGCTTCACCTTTCCATTTTTTGAATGTGATGAGACATGGCGAATATTTTTGTCATGAACTGTCTCATATCAAGCCTTCCCAATACGACGTGGGAATATATATCAGCTACACACTTGCCGCGTACAGACACAATCTAACCTGTTTGCTCACGACAAACTACATATCGGCACCACCTACCTTACCTGAACCGACTGGCAATGGAAGCACATGTGTGTAACTGGGAACAGCATTCGATGTACAGCATACCCGATTACCAGCGCACATACGGCTGCAACACAAAGTCTACCTACCCTACAGGGGGGCGGGGGCGG
>Ga0247765_1001024_pt1 | contig 16284 bp, 11 predicted proteins | sample UWRJL106311C6_FD_179949 | JGI IMG/M metagenome (GOLD analysis project Ga0247765, IMG submission 179949) | Plant litter microbial communities from Arlington Agricultural Research Station in Wisconsin, United States - UWRJ-L106-311C-6 | ecosystem: Environmental > Terrestrial > Plant litter >... | reverse complement strand
TCCAGCACGTCGAGCCCGCTGCCGCCGGGCAGCCGGACGTCGAGCAGCACGACGTCCGGCCGGTGCAGGCGCACCGCCTCCACCGCCTCCCGGGCGTTGACGCAGCGGGCGACGATCTCCAGATCCCCCTCCAGGCCGAAGAGCCGTTCGAGCCCCTCCAGCACGATCGGGTGATCGTCCGCCACCACCAGCCGGATCGCCGCCGGGTTTTCCTTCGGTGTCGTCGCCGTCATCGGGCTCCCCCCTGCGCCGGCAGGTGCATCTCCAGCCGGGTCAGCCCCGGACCGGTGTCGATGGCGATCGAGCCGCCGAGGGCGGCGATGCGCTCCTTGAGGCTCACCGGCCCCAGCTTCTGCCGCTGCAGCTCCTCGTGATCATAGCGGCCGGTGAACGGAAAGCCGCGGCCGTCGTCGGTGACGGTGATGCTCAGGGCCCGCTCGCGCCAGACGATCTCGACCCGGACCCTGGACGCCCCGGCGTGGCGGGCGACGTTGAACAGGGATTCGCGCACCAGCCGGTAGAGCTGGCGGGTGAAGGCCTCCGAGAGCCCGTCGAGCCCCTCGAGGTGGATGTCGACGTCGAGCACCCAGAGGCGCTTCAACCGGTCCGCCAGCTCCGCCAGCCGGCTCGCGAGATCCCCCTGGCCGGCGAGCGCGCGCGGCACCGGCTTCAGCTCCTCGATGAAGAAGCGCAGGTCCCGCTGGTCGGCGGCGATGAGCTGCTGGATCTCGCGCAGGATCTCGCGCAGGTCGGCGGGCGGGGCCGGCGGATCCTTCTCCATCCATTTCGCCAGCGCCTGGAGCTGCAGGGCCGTGCCGGTGAGCGACTGCAGCATGCCGTCGTGGAGGTCGCAGGCGAGCCGCACCCGCTCGTCGGTCACCGCGGCGGTCCGCAACTGATGGGTGAGGTAGAACTGGTCGAGCTCGGCGGCGACGCGCTGGGCCACGATCTCACCAAGGACGCCGCCGAGGACCAGGGAGTCCTCCGCGGGGCCGGGGCGGTCGAGCGCGAAGAGGCGCCCCTGGACCGTTTCCCCCCGCACCGGCCAGGATTCCGCCCGCTCCAGGGCGAAGCGGCGGCGCAGGACCTCCTCGAGGGCTTCGGGATCGGCGAGCGGGGCCTCCCGCGACCGCTCGATCCCGCCGCCGGACCGGTGCGCCAGGTAGAGCCAGGGCTCGTCCGCCTCCTCCCAGGCCAGCAGGACGCGCGGCGCCTCCAGGATGCCGCCCGCGTGGGCCAGCAGATGGTCGAGCAGCGCGTCCGCGTCCTGGAGCGGGCCGCGCGGCCAGGAGGCGATCTTCAGCATCTCGCGGCTCAGCCGCTGCTCAAAGTCCATCTCCCCCCCTGGGCCCGTGGGCCGGCTCTATATCGAGAGGTATAAAGGAATTATAGCCATCGGTAAGTGGATTTCACACCCGCCTTTCTATAGGTTGCAGGTTACGCATGCGCGACGGCCTCCCTCTCATCCTGCTCATCGACGACGATCCCGACGACCGCGCCCTCGCGCGGATCGTCCTGGAGCGCGATCTGCCGCGGTTCGCCGTCGAGGAGATCGCCGACGCGCCGGCCTTCGGCCGCGCCTGCGGCAGGAGGAGCTTCGACCTCGTGATCCTCGAGCTGAAGCTCGGCTGGGCGGACGGGCTGGCTCTCCTGACCGCCCTGAAGGAGGACTGGCCCGAGGTGCCGGTGATCCCGTTCACCCGCCTGGGCGACGCCGAGACCGCCCTGCGCGCCACGCGCCTGGGGGCCGCCGACTACCTCGTCAAGAGCCCGGGCGGCTTCCTCCGCCTGCCGCAGGCCGTGCGGACGGCCCTGGATCCCGTCAGGAAACGTGCCCGCCCGGCCGCCGGCGCGGCGCCGCTCGAATCGCTCGTCGACCGGGCGCGGATGGCGGTGTTCAGCGCTACGCCGCAGGGGCGCCTGCTCAACGCCAGCCCCGGGTTTCTCCAACTCCTGGGCGTCGACGACCTCGAGAGCGCCAACGCCCTGGACCTCGAGCCGTTCATCGCTGCGGCCGCGGGGTGGGGGGGCGCGAACGGCCCCCTTGCGGGCGCCGCGCGGGAGGCGAGGCTGCGGCGGGCGGACGGGCGGATGATCTGGGTGGAGGTGATCGGCACCGTGGTCCGCGACGGCGGAACCACCCGCATCGACGGCCTGGTCGAGGAGATCACCGGCCGCAAGGAGGCCGAGGAGGAGAGGGCCCGGCAGTCGGCAGAGCTCCGGCGCGCCAACGAGGAGCTGCTGCAGTTCGCCTCCATGGCCTCGCACGAGCTGCAGGAGCCGGTCCGCATGATGGAGCGCTACACCCAGCTCCTCAAGGAGGACAGCCAGGGGAAGCTCGGCGCCGAGGGGGAAGAGCTGGCCGACGTCGTCGTCGGCGCGGCCCGCCGGCTGCGCCGGCTGATCGAGGACCTGCTGGCGCTCACCCGCGTCGAGGCCCGGGAGCGGCGGCTGGAGGCCGCCAGCATCGAAGACCTGCTGGAGCAGGCCCTCGGCGATCTGCGGGACACGGTCGAGGAGACCGGCGCGGCGGTCACCCGCTCGCCGCTGCCGAAGATTGAAGTCGAGCCCTCCCAGATCGTTCAGATTTTTCATAATCTGATCGGCAATGCGCTGAAATTTCGCGGCCAGGAGCCGCCGAAGGTGCACGTCGCCGCGCGGCGGGAGGGGGGCGAATGGGTCTTCTCGGTGCGCGACAACGGCATCGGCATCGATCCCGCCGAGGCGGAGGCGGTGTTCGCCATCTTCAAGCGGCTGCGGACCGAGATCCCGGGCACCGGCGTCGGCCTCGCGATCTGCAAGAAGATCGTCGAGCGCCACGGCGGGCGCATCTGGGTGGAGTCCGAGCCCGGCCGCGGCTCTACCTTCTACTTCACGATTCCAACGTCTTGAGGCACTAAAAATCGTTGACAAAACACAATGTGTTATTATGCGCGAGATCTTGTAGTCGATTGGTTTCCTCGGGAATTTACGATCGCTTGCGCGGTTCCTTCGATCGAGCCGCGTTTTGTGGGGGAGTTCAGCCATGACACCCGGCGACCCGGTCGCGATCCTCATGGTGGAGGACAATCCGGATGACGCGCGTCTCATCCGGACTCTGCTGGGCCGTACCGCCCTCAAACCGCTGTCCCTGACCTTCGTCGACCGCGTCTCCCGCGCCCTGGAGTTCCTGCGTGACGGCGGCAAGGTCGACGTCGCCCTGCTCGACGTCTCCCTGCCCGACTGCCGGTCCGGATCGCTCGATTCCCTGACCCGCATCAAGGCCGAGGCGCCGGACCTGCCGATCATCCTGCTCACCGGCTGCGACGACGAGGAGCTGGCGGTGGCGGCGGTGCGCGAGGGGGCGCAGGACTATCTGGTCAAAGGGCTGGTCGACGGCGGCCTGCTGGGGCGCGCGATCCGCTACGCCATCGAGCGCAAGCGGGCCGAGATGGCGCTGCGCGACAGCCAGGAGCGCTACGAGCTGGCGGTGGACGGCGCCAAGGACGGGCTCTGGGACTGGGACCTGCGGACCGACCGCATCTACTTCTCGGCGCGCTGGAAGGCGATGCTCGGCTACACCAACGGCGACATCGGCGGCGAATCCGCGGAGTGGTTCAGCCGCGTGCACCCCGACGACCTGCCGGTGGTGCATTCGGCGCTCACCGCCCACCTGGCCGGCCGCGCGCCCGACTTCGAGAGCGAGCACCGGATGCTCCACCGCGGCGGCGGCTACCGCTGGGTGCTCACCCGCGGGCTCGCCGTGCGCAATCCGGCGGGGGAGGCCTACCGGATGGCGGGCTCGCAGTCCGACATCACCGCCCGCAAGCAGGCCGAGGAGCGGCTGCTGCACGACGCCTTCCACGATCCGCTGACCGGCCTGCCCAACCGCGCCCTGTTCATGGACCGGCTGGGGATGGCGATCGCCCACGCCAAGCGGCGGCTGAGCTACACCTACGCCGTGCTGTTCATCGACCTCGACCGCTTCAAGAACGTCAACGACAGCCTCGGCCACGGCGCCGGCGACGAGCTGCTGATCGCGGTCGCGCGGCGGCTCGAATCCTGCCTGCGGCCGGGGGACACCGTGGCGCGGCTCGGCGGCGACGAGTTCACCATCCTGCTCGACGAGGTGACCGACGTCGACCATGCCGTCCAGGTCGCCCAGCGCATGCACAAGGAGATGGCGCGCCCTTTCCGGGTCCAGGGGCACGAGGTGTTCGTCACCATGAGCCTGGGGATCACCGTCGGCGCCGGCGGCGACTACGACCGCCCTGAGGACGTCCTGCGCGACGCCGACACCGCCATGTACGGCGCCAAGTCCAACGGCAAATCGCGGGACGCCGTCTTCGACCAGGACATGCACGACCGGGCGGTGGCTCTGCTCCAGCTCGAGACCGACCTGCGGCGGGCGATCGAGCGTTGCGAGTTCGAGATCCACTACCAGCCGATCGTCTCGCTCGAATGCGGCAAGATCGACGCCTTCGAGGCTCTGCTGCGCTGGCGGCATCCGCGGCGCGGCCTGCTCCACCCGGACAGCTTCGTGCCGGTCGCCGAGGACACCGGGCTGATCGTCCCCATCGGCTGGTGGGTGCTGCACGAGGCCTGCAGCCAGCTCGCCGAGTGGCAGTCCCGCCCCTGGGGGGGCGAGCGGCTGGCGGTCACCGTCAACCTGTCGAGCAAGCAGTTCATGCAGGCGGACCTGGTGCCGCGGCTGCAGGACATCCTGCGCAAGACCGGGGTGCGGCCGGAATGCCTGCGGCTGGAGATCACCGAGAGCACGATCATGGAGCAGGCCGAGGACGCGGTGGCCAAGCTGGTGGCCCTGCGCGACTTCGGGGTCAAGCTCTACATCGACGACTTCGGCACCGGCTACTCCTCCCTGAGCTACCTCCACCGCCTGCCGGTGGACGCGCTGAAGATCGACCGTTCCTTCATCAGCGAGATGGACGGCGGCGGCGAGCGTTCCGAGATCGTGCGCACCATCGTGACCCTGGCGCGGACCCTGCGGATGGACGTCGCGGCGGAAGGGATCGAGACCGCCGAGCAGGTCACCCGTCTGCGGGCCCTCTCCTGCCACTACGGCCAGGGCTACTTCTTCTCCAAGCCCCTGGCGAGAGCCGCCGCTGGCGGGCTGATCCAGGGTGGCGTGAGCTGGTGAGCCGCGACATCACCTATCGCTAAAACTCGGCTCCATACGTAGGGGAGGGGCTTGTCCCCTCCCTCGCCCTGAAAGGGCGCTCCTCCGGCAAATCCGCCGCAACGTCCCTTCTTCCACCGCAACGTTGCCATCTTCACCGCAACATATGCCTACGTTGCGGCAGAGAGCCAGACGCACTGCAACTGTTCTGGATCCACCGCAACGTAAGCTCATCGGCCGCAAGTCGACCTTATCCACCGCAACGTAAGGCGTTCCACCGCAACCTCGCCATATCCACCGCAACCTTCCGCGCTCCGCCGCAACGTAGCGCAATCCACCGCAACGCGGCCTTCTCCACCGCAACATCTGCATATCCACCGCAACCTCCCGGGAGCCACCGCGACGTTCGCCAACTCACCGCAACGTATCGATACCCACCGCAACGTATCGATGTCCACCGCAACCTGGCGATATCCACCGCAACGTCCGGATCTCCACCGCAACGTATCGATATCCACCGCAACATGGCGATCTCCACCGCAACGTCCAGGGCTCCACCGCAACTTCCCGTGCTACGATCCGCTCCACGCGGTTTCACCGCAACCTGAACAGAGATCGGGAGAGAGGAAGATGAGCGCGAAGCTGTCGGTGGAAGAGGTGTTGTCCAATCTGGAGCGGCGCGCCGTCTTTCACCGCGAGCAGGAGGCACTCCACGCGCGGCAGGTGGTCCACCACCAGGAGCAGCAGGAGCTCCACGGGGCCGAGCTGGCCAAGGTGCTGGAGAGCCTGGAGGCCTTCCGCGCGGTAGCCACCTCGGCGGTGGACCTCGCCAAGCCGCTGCCGCCGCCCCCCGGCACGGCCCCGGCCGTCGACCCGGCGAAGCTTCCACCCCCCGGCCGCAACCGGGTCTCCCGTCTGCTGAAGCTGACCGTCGAGAGCCCCGACCTGCCGGAGCCCTTCGGAGCGACCGCCCTGGCAACGGAAGCCAACCGCCGCTTCGCGGACCACCTCTCCAACCCCATCGACGCCCGTACCGCTTCAGACGTCCTGCGGCGGATGCTCGCCGAAGGTGAGATCAGGCTGGTCCGTGAGGGGAAGCCGTTTCACGAGGCACTGTATGGGCGGAGGTCGGGCGAGGGCGGATAGGGGTAGAGAATCTGGGTATAGGCATCTTCCGCTGGCATGCTGGTACTGTGAGCTCTCCAGGGACGTGGCACTTGGGGGAGGAAGAGAACGAGGGGCTTACCGCAGATGTGGCACGTAGTCTCTCGATTCGTCTTCCAGCCCCGTCAGGGGCGGAAGGAATTCCGGCGTGGCGATTCCCTGTGCGCCGTGGGACTATTTAGCGTAAGCTTGCACAATCACTGCCGCATGTTGGTACTCCGAAGAGCCCTTCGGCCTCCTGAAAACCACATCCTGGGACTCGACAAATCGAGAACCTTTCCACAAGGCGCGATTCTATCCAAGGACGTGGAACTGGGGGAGGGCGCTTGGGGAGAAAGAGAATTGAGGGCTTATCCACGGACGGGGCACCTAGTCTCGGGCTTGACGCCACCTGCTGCTCGTAAACCAGCTACGAACTTCGGGGATGTCGTACTAGTCTCGGCAACGGCCCCGGAGCCCGCGCCCCGCGCAAGAGGCGAGCTCCGGGAATTGATTTGAGGAGACGAGCCGTCTCCCGTCCTTTTTCCCCACCTCACGCTTAGACCAAACGATCGTGGATCGCCTGGAACGGCGGCTGCCGTACACGATCACATCGCCGCGCTTCGATCGGTATGTCTAGAGACCTATGATCTATGAACTCGGCGCGATCGACCTGCACGCCGGCAGAACTGAGGACAGAAGATAACTCATGCAGCGCTTCTCGCAGCCCTGAGTGCTGCTCCGGTGTGACTGCTTCGCCAACGAAGATCGCCTTATCTGTCTCTGTTGTGAGACACGTTGCCCGGGAGTCTCGATGATTGAACGCCCAGCAGAGCACTTCCCTCCCGCTTGCGTAAAGGACTACGTCCTCCGTGATGGGCATGTCCTCCGGGCGGGCGCCTAGCGGAGAGAAGCGGTCATAGCCCGGCTGTCCAGAACGGAGATCGATAGACATTCCTGGAAGACGATCGAGATCGTACCCCCCTAGAGGGGCCAGGTACTTGGCGGAGACGGCGCAGTAAGCATTCACGACGGGAATCGGCGTGCTAATGCCCTGCCCTTTTAGGATGCGTCGAGCCAGCTGTTCAGGACTCGACCTGTAAGTGGACGACTGAAGGCCGCAACTTTCTATAGCTTTGCGCCAGCCGCAGATCCGTGGCTCGGCCGTGAGCCGCTCCAGTGATACCTCCTCTTCGAGGAGGCGAGCCCGCGCCGCGGAGAAGAGTTGTTCGATCTCATCCCCGGGGAGAGCGAATCGCCGGAGACCTTCGACGTGTAGGTAGCCGACAAGAACATCCGGAAAACGTCTGGCGACGGTTGGATGAATCGAGAGGCACACGTTCATGCTCCACCTCCGTGATAGCTAGCAACGACCACCGTTTCAACTTCTTTAGGCGAGCAGCCTGGGGTGGGCGGTTCAGCAGCCGGCTTGGGAGCGCGCCGACCGACACCAGCCAGTATTCCTTCACCGATTTTTACGTTCTCAAAGATGCTTTGCCTGTGGCAATGCCTGGCGGCATACTCGGGTTCGACCTCAAGGAGGAGACGGTGAACTCTACCGAGTTGGTGATGGGGAATGGTGGCGTCCATATGATGAAGAAGGTGATACCCATCTCCGTGAGGATGAAAGTACCAGCGATGGATAAAGCCAACGTTGCTGACGGTGGCATCGAAAACATCTTCGGTATCCTCGTAGCGATGCTTACCCGCCTCAGCGACGAACCGAAGCACAGGAAGGACAACGACGAAGGGAACTAGCCAGTACCAGGCCCACAGAAGGAGCCCACGGCTGCCCAGAAGTGCCCAGAGCGGAAGTGCGAGTATCAGCAGGTGCCAGAGGCAGCCCCGCAGGAACACCTTCCAGTTCGTACCCACCTGAGACCACCATCCCCATATGTACGGTCCCATCTGACCGGCCATCTGGCGGATAAAGAGCAAGGGTTTGGTACGGGCCAGGTGCTGCCAGTCAAAGCGCGCGAAGCGATGGAAACAGGGGTCGTGCTCGGTACCGAAAAGGTTATGGTGAGGCAGGTGCGCCTCGCGGAAGGTCCTTACGTCGCTAAACGTAGGGTACGCTGCGAGCCAGTTGGTTGTGCGGTCGTTCGTCTTGCCGGCTCTGCCGAGCGGGGTACGATGGAGATTGTAGTGCGACCCTTCGTGAACGAGAACCTCCAGCCCTCTCTGGAACCGGGCAGCGAGAACCCAGAAAAGGGGGGCAAGGAGGAGCCAAGCCCCCTGTATGACTGAGGTTTGAAGCAGGGCTCCCGCGCCGAGAATCAGAAGAAGAAAACTATGGTCGCTCAGGGCGGTGGCGATGCTCCGGAGAAACTTGGTGGGCCGGTGTCCGTGGAGAACCGCCTTGGCCTCTGGCGAAGGGCGATAGCCACGCGGGCGAGAACGCTTCGAGGGGACAGCTTTGGATCGGTACATCGGGATAACCTCCTTGGCAGGCAAAGGGTTACCCGAGAGGGGGTTGCAGCGAATCCTGACGTTGTACTACAGTTGCTGCCGGCGTCCGCTTCGCACTGGCCCCCGCCAAGGAATCCCGTGCGCGGGCGGACTCTAGGAGCCCCCCTCCCGGGGGCTTCGACTTCAATCCTCGGGGTGCTCAGGCGCCCCGTTTTCCTTCAGGCCCACCTCCTTCCTCGGCCCTAGCTAGAGGGCAACTCTTGCTCTGAGTGACCCCCTCGCCTTACTGGCCGTCATCCAGGTCCATTGACAGTTAGAACTCATCTCTGCCCTACGTTGCCTAAGCTAACACAGAGAGCCATCATTGGTCAACACTAGTTTGCAGAGAAAATTTTCTAGTTTCTACTCTCTCCCTTGATTGCTGTCCTCGGGCGCTTGCAGCCTCCTCCTCTGGGTAAGATGCGCGGCAAACTCTTTGGGCAATCGAGAAAAGCCTAGTTTGCAACGGGAATCTTCTCTGCTAGAATCGAATGCCAAGACGCTAGCAAACTCTCTGGAGAGTCGCTGGCGACTACTTAAGGAGTTGCTTATATATGTCAGAATACGACCTGCGATCCGCCATCCGAGATGCCGTCGAGAGTGAGAAGCTGACCACCTACAAGGCGCTAGCTCGTGATGCCGGGATAGTCAATTCGCATCTGTCCAACTTCATTACAGGGAAGAGGGGCCTGAGCTCCTCTACTGAGGCTCAGCTCCGCCAAGCCCTGGATTCTCTACTAAATAAACAGACTCCGCGCGAACGCTACCTGGATTTCCTCTTGGACTTCGGTAAGGGTGACTTCCGGTTCATGTTGGACCGCACCCCCTCCTCAGGCGCGTTGGCCAAAGCCTTGGGCCCTTCGGGAGAGGAGCTCAATAAGCCGTCTAGCGGGAAGAGGAATCTTCTTGCAAACATCGGCGTTGACCAAGTCTTCGTCGAGCCTCTATTACAAGAGATCACCGACCACTACACCCCGTCTGAGGAGACCATTCGCTTAGGGGATCTCGAAGAACGGGCACGCGACGGAATTGTGCACATTCTCGGCCCCGTAGGCTGCGGCAAAACCATGCTCGTCCGACACCGAGTCTCCCGTCTTGCACAAGAGGCGAAGACCGAAGGAGGGAGTCCGCTTCCTATTCTTTTTCCCCTGAATGTCTTAAATCGCTTTCCACAGATGATGACCGAGAGTTCGCTCTTCGACCTGATCGTACAGTGGTATAGCAGCTATGACCTCCCCGTGAACGACCTCCTCCTCTCGGCCCTCGAGAGTAAGCAAGCGTACGTCTTCTTGGACGGCCTTGACGAGGCCGCCACCATTTACGAGCGTGCAATTGATCTAATCGATGCCTTTTTCCGCCGGTTCCGGGGCAATCGCATCTTGGTGACTCAAAGGGGCACTCCACCCTACGGGGCCGCCGACGTTCTACAGCACAGCTCGGTCTTTGAGTGTCGAGGGTTCGATCGTAAGCAGAAGATGATGCTCGTTCGACACTGGCAGGAGCTCTTCACGGAAGCGGGGGAGTGGCAAGACAATGCCATGGGGCGCAAGAACCTGGAGCGATTTCTGGAATACCTCGATAGGGACCCGGAAGTTCGGGCGCTTGCCGTCAGCCCGTTCCTGCTTACACTGATTACAATCATGTTCTTCCGGGACCGCTGGTCTAAGGTCACGGATTCAGCGAACCTTGCTCGTCTGTTCCAGAATTTTTTCGAGCTTTGCCTCGGCTCTTCGAGCCAGAGGAGATCCCTGGACGGATTGCGGGTGCCTTTGGGAGAAGGCCAGGTCCGGCCAGGCGTTGAGTTGCTGAGCCGACTCGCCTGGGAAGCCATGGTCACCAAGGACGACCACCTTCTTGAGGCCATGGCACCGCGCACGGCCATCGAGCTGTTCCAGGACTGGTACCGGATCTATACCTATCCTAGCGATAAGAAAATCGGCCCCCATGAGAGGGCGAAGTCTGCACAGTGGGCCCAGGATTTTCTGGACTTTCTCAAGGATGCGGGACTGCTCCGATCCTCGCTGCGCTATGGACATTACCTGGAGTTCGGCTTTCAAGAAGAACTGGTCCGCGATTGGTTCTTGAGCATCGGCCTGGTCAATGAGCCGCAAAGACTCGCGTACTATCAGCAGAAGTGCGTCACGGCTCCGGCAATGGTAGCTTGGCAGGGGCCCGTCGCCCTTGCCCTAGCGCAGCTCGAGCCCGCCGGCAGGATCGGCGAACTCCAGGACGCCGTCAAAGGAGCCTTGAGTTCCATGCCGTTCGCGACAGAACTCCTGGCGGCAGATCTAGAGCCAAACGCGTTTTTCAATGTTATGCCATTGGGCCTCGATCTCTGCTTAGAGGCGCTGCGAGCAGGCTCGCTCACCCCCGGCGCGCGGAAACAGATCGTATGGTTTTTCCGGGAGTTTTACGAATCCACACCTTACGCCGTGGTAACTCATTGCCTGCGACCACTGGCATATCAATGGATCGTTCTCAACGAAGAGATGAAGGACGTCCCTTACTGGGAGGAGATCCCGGTGGACGTCGTCTCCTTGAAGGAGCAGCTGAAACTTCATCGGGGCGACTGCGAGGAGGATTGGACGTCGTGGATGGATCGGATCTGGCGGTATCAGGTCAGCGCTGATTGTTTCCAGCTGTTGTTCCAGGAGGTCAAGGAACGTCTGGGAAAATCTAGATCCGCAACATATCAAGTGCTGCGCCGCCGAATCGCCTTCGGAGTCGGCTTCGTCGGCGAGGCGGAAATCGATCAGGCCCTCAAGCTTCTGGCCAGCGAGCGGGATGAGGACATCTCGATGATGGCAGACATAAGAGAGGAGATCCTGCTGAGCAAAAAAGCGACAGCCATCATAAAATACTATAAGCTCGATGAGCGCACCCAGAGAGCGATACTAAACGGCATTAAGGGTAAGCAGGTAGCTGAGTGCGTCTCCGCGCTGAGCCACGGCGAGTTGGCAGTGCGTCTCCACGTCGTATTGATCTCCGCGAATCGTATCTTGGAGGAGATCCGCAAAAGCCACTCAGAGTTCGATCTAGAGACCGAGCTACAGCGCCTCGTTCAGAACGAGGACTTGACGCCCAAAGAGCGTGCAATCGCGATTGTCCTCCTTGGCAAGGCAATCCGCGGCAAGGTTTCGGAGAGTTGGGACAGTTTTTTGTCCCTGCTCCGGGTTGCCGCCTCCACGACAGACGAGAAGAGCCAGTTCGCGAACATAGAAGGCTGTCAGGTCTACGACATTGCTGCGTGGAGCATCCGCAGCCTGTTCCGCCCGTCGACTCATCTGGTGGGCCTGGATATCGCGAGTTCGCCGGCCGGTACCGAAGCCGCCCAAGTGTCGGCTCTCGAAGGCCTCCCCATCCGGAGTATGGAAATGCCACCCATGGCGGCTGTGGCATAAGGAGACCTCATGAAGTTGGTGACATTGACATCCGACTTCGGCCTTGAAGGTGAAGGCCCAGGGATCATGGAGGCCACGATCATCGGCCGCTGTCCTGACGCGCGGGTCGTCCATCTCTGTCACACCGTAACCCCCTTCAACGTTCTCGAGGGCGCCCGACAGATGGAGTGCGTCCTCACCATCCCCGCCGGCATTCACGTCTGCGTCGTGGACCCGGGGGTCGGAAGCCAGCGCCGGGGGGTGGCTCTCGAAGTCCCCCCGGTCGGCATCTTGGTCGGACCTGACAATGGGGTGTTGATGAGCTTGGTCCGTCTGGCAGGAGGCCTCTCAGCAGCCTACAGTCTCGACAACCCCAATTTCCTACGCCAGCCCGTTTCGAGCACCTTTCACGGGCGAGACGTGTTCGCTTCTGTAGCGGGTCATTTGGCAGCCGGCGCCGACCTGGCCGCGGTCGGCGCCCCTATACCTCCCTCTCAATTGGCCACCGTTCCTTACGAAGAAGCGGTTCCGTCGGACCTCGGTGTAGAGTCGGTGGTTCTGCACATCAATCGCTTCGGGAACTGTATTCTGAATATCCGAGAAGAGCAGATGGCACCGGCCCTGGCGCAGGGCCGCGCCATACAACTCTATCGGCAGAAGCAGGCGCTCGGCCAGGCTCTAGTGGCTCCCAGCTTTTCCTTCGTCGCCATCGGCTCACCGCTGATCTACCCGGATTCTTATGGCCGCGTCGGCCTCGCGCTGAACCAAGGTAACGCCGCCTTGAGCTTCGGCCTTGAGGTTAATTCTCCGCTGACTTTGCGATGGGGGGAGAAGCAGTGAGCGGCTGCCGGGTGGCCTTGGTCAATCCTAGCTTCAGTGGCAGCTTTCAGGGCGCACCACTTTGTCTTGCTTACTTGGGAGCAGCCTTGGAGCAAGCGGGGCATAAGGTAAAAATTTTCGACTTCTGGAACGATCCCTTGGAGGGGCAAGCCCAATTGGTCGCCGACTGGAGGCCGGCGCTAGTTGGCGTCACGGGCACTTCGCCTTCCTTTTGGGAGAGCTTGCGCTTCGCGCAAGAGCTGCGCAAACTGGACAAAGACGCATGGATCGTCAAAGGCGGACATCATGAACGCGGGGACACTTGCACGGAGTCCCTTATGGGCAACTTCGGGATCTTCGATTTTGCCGTCTCGGCCGCGCATGGAGAAATCCCCCTCGTACATTTGGCCAATGAGAGGGCAAGTGACAAGCTGTTGAAAGACGTGATCCTGCAAGCCGGCATCTATCGCCGAGCACGCACCGGCCGCGGCTTCCTTCCAGAAGCCGCCGCTCCTCACGCCCCTAGTCATCTGCTTCCTGCACGGCATCTACTAGACCGCACGGAGAGATATGAGTATCGAGGAATTTTTGACAGCCGCAAGGCAACGCAAATGCTCACCTATCGCGGCTGCCTTTTCCAGTGCAGCTTCTGTGCAATCGACAGCTTCGAGCTCAAGCACGACCTGGACTGCATAGCCGAAGACATCAGGACGATCAAGAGCAGCGGGCATCAAGCTGTTTTCCTCGATGACGCCACCTTTACCCGGCAATGGCACCGAGCAGAGCAAATCGCTGAGCTTCTGCATACGGCAGGGCTCGGGTGGGCCTGCCAAACGCGAATTGATTGCGTGAAAATTGATCAACTCAAAATTATGCGAGAATTGGGATGCGAGTACATCTACTATGGCCTTGAGAGCGGCAGCTCGCGTGTCCTCGAAGCGATTAACAAAAAACAGCAACATGAGCGTACGATCAAAATCATCGAGGAAACAAGAAAGCTTGGCATGAAGGCAGTCACCAGCTTTATCTTCGGAGTACCTCTTTCAGATGGACAGACCGAGAGCAAGGAGGACTGGGAAAGGAGCGTTGACCTTATCCGGATGGCGAATCCAACTTATGTAGTTCCAAGCATTTTTGCTTATTACCCACAGAGCCCTGCCTGGAACAGGCTTTCTTACCAAGAGAGGGCCGGCTACAGCAAGGAGTTCGGGGTCAACCGCCAAAAGGCTTGGAACTGGTTCGATGATGGATATGGCGCCATTCATCATGTCACCCTGACCAAGGCGCAAGAAATTAGGTATTATCTCGAGCGAAAAATTCCAGAGTACTTATGGACGGACGCATCGTCCTCGAACACGCCTATCTAGTGGCCTGTAACAGCTGATTCGGTACCGATCCGGTGACTCACGTTGCGGTAAGTCCATTTCACTGGCTTGGGCGCCTTGTTGTAGAGGCGAATGTACCGCATCAACTTCCTGGCCAAGTCTTTGACCGAGGTAAAAATGCCCCGAGCGATGACATCGCGCTCGATCTTGGCGAACCAGAGTTCCACCTGGTTCAACCAGGAAGAGTCCGTGGGTGTGTAATGCATCTGGACATTGGGATGAGCCGCCAAAAAGTCTTTGACCTTCTGCGTCTTGTGAGCCGAGAGGTTGTCGACGATGACGTGGATCTCCCGTCCTTCCGGCTGGTGAGCAACGATGTCGGCGAGGAAAGCCACAAACTCGGCCGAAGTGTGATGGTCCGCCGTTTTGCCCAGCACTTCTCCGGTTTGCGTGTTGAACGCCGCATACAGGGACAAGGTACCGTGCCGGTAGTACTCGAAGCCATGCCGCTCGGCACGACCCGGCGACAAGGGCAAGACCGGATCGAGTCGGTCCAACGCTTGGATGGCCGTCTTCTCATCCACACAGAACACGGCAGCGTGCTCAGGCGGGTTCAAGTACAACCCAATAACATCGGCCGCTTTCGACTCGAAGTCAGGATCATTCGAAGCCATATAACGCTCCAGCCGATGAGGCTGGAGCCGATGCTTGGTCCAAACCCGCTGGACCATCATGTGGCTGATCCCCAAATGAGTCCCGAGCCGGCGCGTGCTCCAGTGCGTCGTACCGTCTGCTGGAGGGCGCCGCGTGGCATCCAGAATCCGGGCTTCCAGTTTCGGCGTGAGCACATCGGCTTTCTGCCCCCGGTGACGGCTAAACAGACCTGCCAGTCGCCCATTGCGGAAACGCTGGCTCCAGGTCGCGACAAAGCCTCGGCTGCAGTCCAAACGCTCCATGACTTCGTCCCAGGTCAGCCCCTCACCCAGAAGCAAGATGACACGAGCGCGGCGCGCATCCTCAGCACGTCCCGTCCGGCTCGCTGCGCGACGACTCAGTTCCGTATACTCAGAATCCGTCAGTTTGATCGCGTTCCTCATGGACGCGATTATAGTCTATAACTGCATGTTACGGGCCACTAGTTCCTGTAGTTTCTGTGCAGAATTAGGCGGAGTTAGGCGATTTTCCATGGCATGTTTTATTGAATTGGAGCATAGATGGCTGATTCAGGAGGACCACGGCTCCCGCAGGAGGAAAATATCTTGGCCTCCGAGATCTTGGCTGCCTAGTAGTACTAGGTGCCATGTCAGTGGATAAGCGTTCATCTTCTCTTCCTTCCCCAAGTGCCATGCCCCTGGAGAAAATCGCGCCTCGCCGAGTGGCTTTTCGACTTGTCAAGTCTCCAGGGAGCAGCCTTGGGGAGGTCGAGAGGTCTCTCGTGGCGGCAACGTACGACAACGGGTTCGTGAAATTCGCGCCAAATCGGCTTCCTGGATACACCTTCTCCTTCCCTTCAGCCGGTGAAGGTCGAGAGAGCCAGCCAGATAGCCGATCAGGATCTGCCGCCGCGATCGTGTCCTACCCGCCGACGAACGGTAATGGCGGCGGGAAGCTCCCTCTGGGGAAGTGCGGGCCGGGATCTCCTTCCTGGAGCTTCTCCGCCACCGCGCGGTAGGCCGCCACGAACCAGGTGAAACCCTCGTAGAGGTAGTGGCGCATGGCCTTGCTCGCCGCGTGAAAGAGCAGGGCCGGCGATTCTTCAGTCGCTTGGGGCAGCTTGTGGGGTCCTGGGCGAGGATGGCCGCCGTGCCGAGCGGCTCGGCTCCGGTCCGTCTCCTTGCCGCGGCGGCGTCCTGCTTGATCTCCTCGGCCAGGCTTGCTGCCCGCTGCCGGTAGGCTTCCGGAGCGAGATGCTCCCGGCAGGGGAGCGGAGAGGGTCATCGTTTCGGTCCTGGTCTACTGGAGAGGATCCGGATTCTCTCCTCGCCGGCGACGGGTGGCGTACTCTTGCGTCAGGTCGATCCCAGGTGCCGGTCAAGGGTTCGCCGGTCAGGAT
>Ga0247765_1001023_pt1 | contig 16286 bp, 18 predicted proteins | sample UWRJL106311C6_FD_179949 | JGI IMG/M metagenome (GOLD analysis project Ga0247765, IMG submission 179949) | Plant litter microbial communities from Arlington Agricultural Research Station in Wisconsin, United States - UWRJ-L106-311C-6 | ecosystem: Environmental > Terrestrial > Plant litter >... | reverse complement strand
AAAGGAGGAGGGGTGGGGGGGGGGGGAAGGGGGGGAGAGGAAGGGAGAGATAAAACTCACAAGATACCACAGCTCATGGCCACGGCCACACCAATCTTTTCCTTGCGCTTCATCTGCAGTCCCCAAATGAGTTTCCACGGAAGCAGCGCCAGACTCAGATCCATGAGCGCGGAATAGGCCGCGGAAAAAATGTTATAATGCACAATCACCGTGGGTGGCCAGCATTTGCCATCGACGAAAGGATCCCACGCTTTTCGCAACGGCATGCATTGCACCCAGATGAACAGCGCACTGAGTCCCATGGCGATGTTGATCGTGATGATGATAAACCAGATTATCCCCTTGAGCCATCCGTTGGTGAGTCGGAGGAGAGTGAGCGCAAAACTGGTTTTGGACCACGTCGCGGCCGTGAGGGAAAGCGTGCCGGCAATGTTGATGGCCATGATGGTTTTGCGCGCATTATCAATGCTGAAGGGTACATCGTAGATACGCAGGCCGTAGCCGAGCGTTGTAGCGTAGGTGAGAAGGCCGGATTCGGCGGTGATGCAGACCTGTTTTCATATCATTTTATTAGCATTGGCAGAGTTGGGAGGGAGGAATGGAGAAAGAGGGCAAAGAAAGAAAAAAAGCAGAAAAAAACTCACCCAGGCACCAATGAGAATGTAGTCGTCCCACCAGAGTCCTCTGTGTCGTAAAAACTTGCAGTATATCCTCGCACCCAAAAACAGGGCGGAAATAGCGATCAACGTCCATATTGTTGTTCTCAAATAGGCTCTGGCATCGTCGTGAGGCAGCGCTGCCAGCTGTTCTGGCGTTAACGGCGGCGGGATCGGTATATTCCCAATGAGGGTCGGTGTCGGCATCGGCGTGGTCAACGCCGGCATGGTGAGGGGCGGTAATATGAAGGCACCCGTGGCCACCGCCCGGGTTGTGGGGGACGGGGTGAAAAATTCCATGCCTGTAGACTCTTTGTCGACGACGAGGTCGAAAATCGGTTCTCAAAACCGAAATAGCAACTACGTCCTTTCTTTGTTAATTAGGAACACACACACACACACACATGTCTCCACTGCGCGAGGGCGGCAGACATTCTTGTTATATCATTTACCCCCAGGGATCTCTGTCCGGCTTCAGTTCTGGTTTGAGAAGGGACATTTGCCTACTACCGCACACTTTCATCATACTGTTGTGTTTGAAGGGGAAACCGGCACGGGCTTGTCAACGGCTTCAGTTGCTCGTGGATAAATTCATTTTCGTCTGAGCGCAGAGCCGATCTCCGTCCGGTTATGCCCCGTGGGGTTTATGCGTGTCCGGATCAATTGCTGGTCATGGCTCAGTGAAACCCCAAAACCCAACACCCAGAAGCGAGTCGTCGATCAGACCCAGTTTGAACTGGCGAGCCAAATTTGGTCACTTATGCCTTATCTGTACCCTCTGCCGGTGCCGGGTCCACGTGTTCTGCAAAGGATGCGGCCTACGATATGAAAAACATGAAAAAATGTCAAGTTGGGAGGATTTTGTCACGCAGGATTCTTTTTTTGTCAGTTTCTCGAACCAACTGCCCGAACCGATCATGGGCGTGCCAAGGGCAACTGTCAACTCCATGTCAGTGATTGATTTCAGTTGTCCTGGGTGTTTACGTGTCCTGGATGCGACACCTCGATTATGCTTTGCTTTTCCTTCCTTGAAGCTTGTAAACTCCAAGCAAAACTGTAAACCTCGGTAGCTTAGGGGGGAGGCACGCCCTAAACGCACCGAATCGAGGACTCGGCCCCAGATGACGGGCCGAGCGAAGATAAAACACAGCGTCATGGTGGGCTTGAACCGCTGACTTTTACATTTTACACATGCTTGTATAGTAGTATGACACTCTGACCAATTGAGTTCATGAGGCCTACTCTGGATGGTCATAAGTCCCCCATAACCCGCCCCCACTCTCCAGGCAGACCAAACAGATACCTCTGTTGGGGCTTTCTGTTGTCCTCAGAGACCAAGAGGTTGCCGGGACTGGACTGCGTGCAAGTTGTAGCGGGATATGGTTTAGCTTCCGTGTTTGACACGGAGTCCGTGAAATCCGTAGTAGCTCCTTGCCATCTAGTGGTGTTGCCCAGAAAGACGTGCAGGACGGCTCGTCCGACACGGGCTGGCTCGTTGGCTTGTTGGCGATGAGAAATCTCAGTGGGTGAGTGCATGTGTCCGGATTGAAGTAGCAGGATCACCAGTTCAATCCCAAATTACTTTTGGACTAGATCTGATATCAAATCAATATGTCATTCCATTTGACTCGCCGCACAAGACATAATATAATCAGAAGCTTTTTACTGTCAGGAGCTTATCAGTCGGGATGGTCGGTCGGGATGGATTCGGGAAGGATTGTATGCGGAGTTGTGGTGCGGGGATGGCAAAGTCCCACGGTTCCATGCCATGCAGAGAGGATGGGCGCATGGAACCAAGTTTGGGCCAGAAACATTTTGTCATCTGGGTCAAAGAGTCCGAGCTCATGGAGTGTTTTGTTCTAGGGGCACAGAAAATGATACGAGTTGCCGAGTTGTAAGTCACCTTCCACTGATCGGCTCGCATCGTCTCTAGTTCTATCCCGGGTGGCGGAAATGAAGATGAATCGCCCAGGGATATTGGGTTATTCCATCACACTAGAGATTCGCAGGTAACTTGAACTTACAGCCAGACGGAATCCCGCTTAGCCTCAGTTACATTTTCACTGGTACTAACTCGGCCCCCAAACCTCCTTCCATGATTGTCAACACCTTCAATTCACTTGCCATTTCCTGTCCAGGTGGGGAGATAGTAAGGCAAAAACGGCACGAAAAAGTCCACGTGTAATCTGCACATTCACTTGTCTCGGCCCAACCACTGGCCACCCAAGTGGTCCCCCCGACAAACTCCCCATTGAAGAGGTACAAAGCGAAGAAACGACGGAAATGTTTGGTGGAAACCCAGGGAGGATGCAACCCATCGAGCTCGTAAAACTTGCATAAACAAACCTGATTGGATCACAACTTCTTGGCTTCAAGTTTTTTGCGTGGAACCGTAAGAACCTTGCGTCACCTCAACTTGTGTGCTTTGCCCGAGCTGCCGGCAGCTTGCAGCCTGTGTGCATGTGTCCTGAGCGAGACCAATCTTTTGACCCAGAAATGGTGGTATTGACTGACTCCATCGAGCTGTGATATCCGCGCAAGGTGGTGTGCTTTGACGCTTTTGGGAACGAGCTTCGTGTTGTGGCCTAAAGCTCGCAATGTTGCATCTCGTCTGTCAAGCATGTTACAGGGCTCAATAAGGTGTCACCCTCTACGTGGGGCCATTGAGATGGTCAATCCTTCTTTTGAGCTCTGATTGTGGCAGAGTTTGTCCATCCTTACCGGACTTCCCCTCTTGGATCGACCTGTGGTCAAAACTCTCTCCCTATTCGACAGTACACGCGGCACAGTACCCAAAGAAGTCCCATGTCACAGAGATGGTGTTGTCGCCTGGACTATCAGGGCCTAGTGTTGTCAGGGCTGAAGAAGGATGAAGGGAGCCGGCTCGGACAAGAACTGACATGGGTTCTCGGGGAGGTTATATGCCTCTCCCTCGAAACTCAGTTTCTATGCACTGATCTCCTACCTTCGCATTTCTTCTGTTCAATTTGCTATACTTTATTTCCAGCCCACTTGGTCTAGTACTTGTCAAAGAAGAAATTTCAACGCCTAGTGCTCGTCAATAGCACACCCACAATGACAAAATTGTTCACCCCCGTGACCATTGGGTCAACCCAACTTAACCACCGCGTGGCCATGGCGCCGCTTACCCGCCTGCGGTCCAACAAACATGTCGTGCAACCTCTGGTTGAAGGTCGGTAACCACATTACTCCATTGTACTTGGCCATGCCCCCCCTTTTTTTTTTTCTGGATTAATTGACCAAAAACCAAGCTAATGGTTGATGAAACAGAATATTACACCCAACGCGCCTCTTCCCCCGGAACGCTCCTCATAACTGAAGCGACGCAAATCTCCTCGGGGGGAGGGGCCTATGAATTCGCTCCCGGGATCTGGACTTCTGAACAGATTCTCGCGTGGAAATCCATAACCTCCGCTGTGCATGCGAAGCAATGCAAGATATTCTGCCAGCTCTGGCATCTCGGCCGCGCGGGGGTTCCGGCCATCCTCGAGAGTCATGGAAGGAAATTACTTTCTGCAAGTGCGGTGCCCATTGATGATGCGCAGCCCACACCAGGGGAGATGACTGAGGAGGAAATCAGGGAAGTTATTGCGGAATATGCCACCGCGGCGAGGAACGCTGTGGAGAAAGCTGGGTTTGACGGAGTGGAAATCCATGCTGCGAATGGCTATCTCCCGGACCAGTTCTTGCAGGACGTTTGCAATAAAAGAACAGACGCGTGGGGAGGAAGTATTGAGAAGCGGGCGCGGTTCCCGTTGGAGGTGACGAGAGCGGTGGTGGATGCGGTAGGGGCACATCGCACGGCAATTCGATTTAGCCCGTATGGGACCTATCAGGCCATGGGTATGGCAGACCCAATCCCGCAGTTTGGGTATCTTTTGCGTCAACTGAGAGGGATGGGGCTGGCGTATTTGCATCTCGTTGAGGGGAATATTGACGGGACTGACGACAGTAACATAAAAGAAGGGATGCCGAGTGCGCCGCTGGTCAAGATATGGGACAATGTTAGTCCCGTACTCTTGTGTGGGGCTTTCACATCCGAGTCAGCAAAGGAAGCTGTCGACCGCGATTACAAGGACTATGATGTGGTTGTGGTGTTTGGCCGCCACTTTCTCGCCAACCCGGATCTGGTGTTTCGTCTGCAAAGGGGGATTGCTCTCAACAAATATGGCCGAGCGTCATTTTATACCCCGTTGGCGAGGGAGGGATATGTGGACTATCCGTTCTGCGACGAGTTTCGTAGAGAAAAGCGAGATGCTGAGGCGAAGGCGGCGGACGAGGAAGCACGGCGGTCAAGCTCGGTTGCGGGCATCACGCGTCCTCTTTATGGCGTTGTCAGCTACTTGAAGAGTCTTTTTCGTTGATGCGTTTACTTTTTTTTTTCCCTTCGTTTCCATATCTATGTTGTCAGGTGTCAATAGATCTTGCTATCCGGAACAGATTGTTTTTCTAAAGCCTCTCCAGGACGGATGGTGAATAAGAGATGGCTAGAATGCGATGTTGCAGTGTGAAAGTGGGAGAGGAGAGTGTCGCGTTAGAGAAGTTGTGTGGCATTTCTTTATTGCTCAATTTTGGTCCTGTCAGATCTGGTCGACTTCGTTGAATGAGAGGAGTCACTGTCCCCATCCAAGCTGGAGGCCCGCCAATGCCTGCAAAGTTTGGAAACCAGAAGGATCATGTCGCGTATCCACGGATTGTGGATGCAGCACGTCTGCAAACTCTATGATTGGCTGATTTTCTCCCGACGGGGATCGGTTCGAATCCCTCGGCGTTCCAGGTTTAGTTTTTGCACTGTGTTCTTTCACAAAATGCTGACTCCCCGCTAGTTTCGACATTTATCACCCTTGAGCTTTTACCTACCTTACAAACTGTTAGCAAGCAAGAGTGCAGGTTCACTCATGGCCGATCTTCAAGTTCCCAACCTCGACCTCCCCGCCACGGCACCGCCCGTGGGTCGGAGCCGCGAAGGCTGGGACCTGGACCCCGCACCACTCTACACCTTGGTCGACCTGTCCGAGGACGAACTCAACTCCGTCTTGGCCGCGTGTAATTCACCACCCGAATTCGACGGAGGCTATGGACCTGTCAAGTCTCCACCCCGTGCGCGCTTCGTCGGGGAGCCACTTCGCGCCGTATTCGACTACCATATTGAGCTTGTCCAACGTGAAAAGTTCGCGCCCATCATGTTCATTGTGGTTGTTGACCGCAACTGGGAGAATGAGGGAGTTCTCTTTGTCATGTTGGATGCGGAGCCCCACGAGCGGGAGGGCAAGACGGAAAAGATTCGAGTCAAGGTTGAGGAGAGTGGATCAATAGTGGCCAATATCCAGGTGGATAATATGGACTGGGACGAGTTAAAGGAGTATCACGACTTTGCGAATCAGGTTGATGAAGAAGAGGATGAAGGGGTCGAAGAGGAGGATGATAGACCGAAACCGAGTCCGCCGAGCGACGAGGGCGACCCAAAGACAGGCCCGATCCCACCGAGGAAGCCTCCGTCCATGAAGTATTGCATTGGCGTGTATGGTGTCGAGGGAGTCGATCGTACCGAGCTCATACGGAACTTGCAGCCCGGGTATGACTATGCGAAGCCAAAGGACAAGGACATGGTTGTTCGACTGCAAGCTATTCTTCCCGCGACTCAGAACCCCGAGGATGTCGTCACCGCAGCCATGGACCTGCATCCAGCACGGTGCGACACGAATCCCTGGCTGCACAAGTTTCTCTTCTTCGTCTCAGACACCACCAACCCAGCTGAGAATGGTATCATTCTCGCCAGTCTCGGTGGCGTCAGCCAAGAGAGAAACAAACATTTTCCTGCTCGAACATGGCAACGACTACCCTTCAATTCCGCATCCGCCACGCAAGAGGCCGTGTGCATGATGAACATGGGTTATCGGAGCTGGCTGCCTCCCGATGGTCCAGCACTGATGGTCTTCTTATGTGGAGCAGCCGAGGAACGGCGCGGCATGTCGACGAAAATAGACCCCCAAGCCGGAGACCGCGTGGCCGGAGAGGAAGTCGTGGTCAATCCGCCTCGGATAGAGCACTGCGAAGACGGCCCGGTGTTCATCAACTATTCACCGGCTGAAGCAGCGCGGCGGTGGCCTAAGATTTGCTTTGAGAAGAGGTTCCGCAGTTCCATGACACGCAACTATTTTGTCTGTGTGGAAAGCGCCGAGGGGGATGATGTTTTGTTAGTCAAGGTTGACTGGGATGGTGATGTTAGCGTCGAGGACGTTGATCTGCAAGACAGGTACGAAGTTTGGCACCTTGATGCCGGGGCTGTGCATCAAACAGTGAAGGATCTCCTCGCTGGTACTATCGCTTGGGGGGGTAAGGCGCCCGAAACTTGACGAGTCCCCTAGTGCGTAAATAATTCTGTCGCTCCAGAAAAAAGAAGAAAAAAGTTAGAAGCTAGCAGCTCTTACGAAGCTTCCGAATGGCCACCCATTTTTGCTGAAACAATACATGGGCGTGGCATCTCCACGCTGCCGTTCAGCTTTAGTCGGAGCCTTTCTGCGCGGAGATCTACCTCCATCGCACTCGTGTAGTCGCGCGTGAGGGAAGTTCGCCGCGCGGTCGTTAGGGTGGGGTTTATGTTGCTTTTGGAAAGAGGCGAGGGAAAGAGTGTTGGAAAAAGTGTAGTAATCCTGTTGGGTTCGGTGGGTCCAACAATCATGTGCGAACGCCACAAGGGCTTTGGCAAACTATAAATCTCAATTGTACAAAAAGACCTGAGCTGACAGCGGAATGGCGAACCTTTCCTTCTCTTCTTCCTACAACCAACCCCCAAGCCGCCACAACGGCCATGGTCTCGAACAACGCGATCCACCATGGTGCTGCAGCCTATCGCCCACCATGCCTGCAGGCCAACTTTATTGGCAGCGAAGCGACGTGGTACCGGAATCACGTGATGCTACTGCGAAACCGATGGGGGCAGTGCAGCTTGCAGCCTGAGGGAAATACCTAATCTTTTCCGACGTCAACTTCGAACCCTTGATCCCGGAAGACACCGACGAGGCGGCACCATGTCGCCTAAAGTCCGGCACTGAGACTCGGCCGAGGCGCGACGTCGATAGAAGCGGCGTCAAAAAATGGCAACGGGCGACAAAGACTGGGGCCGCGCGGTATTCCGCCTGCGCAACATCCCGAACCACGTCTCCACCACTCCTGAGGCGACCAAGCTTCTCAACAGCGCCTTGGCGGTACCGGTTGACAGTATTGTCATCTACTCCTTAGCGAAAACATCGGACATGCTGGAAAAGCCACCATCCAGGGTCGCTACAATCCAGCTGAAAACCGTCCCGTCGTGTATCGCCAAGGCCCCCGACGACCAGGAATGGGAGGTCCCCATGCCAGATGGCTACCCAGGCAATGTCCTCATTCTTGATATTCATTTCAGGGGATGGACAACCCTCAACGATGTCGACCCTGCAAACCATCGTGCAGAGTATGTGGACCTTCCTCCTGACCTTTCCTCTGACCTTTCCCCTGACCTTCCCCCGAACTTTGCCCAATATGACCATTCCGGCTAACCTCACCAGTTGCATCGCCATTTCTGGTCTTGCAAGCCATCCGTTTGGATCTTGGCAGCCCCATGGTGGCGATAAATCCTTCATGTGGATCAGAGATGCCCTCCCCGTCTTCGTGCCGGGCATTCGAGCTGTTACCTACGGCTACGACTCCAAATTGCGTCGGAGCAACTCGTTTCAATCCATTAGCGACATAGCTCGGACCCTGATTCTTCAGCTCAAGGCCGAAGGGTGGAGTTTACCGTCTTCCAAGCCCATCATCTTTCTCGCACACAGCCTCGGGGGCCTGGTGCTCAAGGACGCCATTGTTCAGATGGCGGACCGCGAGAAAACCGTCGCAACTATCCTGGAAAAGATCTGGGGCGCTATCATGTTTGGGGTTCCCAGTTTGGGCATGGAGCAGTCTCATCTCCTAGCCATGGTGGAGGGGCAGCCGAACGAGTCTTTGATCCAAGACCTCTCGCCCGACAGCAACTACGTGGGACGTCTGAACGAGCAATTCCAAGGCCTGACCTTCCTCAGGACCGCTCAGATCTTGTGGGCGTATGAAACTGAGCGGTCCCCAACTGTCGTGGTGAGCGTTTCGTGGTGTCATTTCAGTCAGGTTTCGCTAACCCGCCCCAGCAACTCAGCGATGGAGGCTGGTCTCGCAATGGCCCGCCCGCTGTCTTGGTGACCCGGGATTCGGCGACCTGCCGCTACTATCGCAACGAAAAGTCGTTGACGATCCCAATCAACCAAGATCATTCCAATATGGTCAAGTTCTCTAGAGGGGAAGCGACCATGAGAGTGATCCTGAGCTCAATCGAAGAGATTTGCACGCCCAATCGTCTTACTGGTCAGGGGTCCGACTTCAGCACCAACACCAACTTGCCGTCCAAGATTGCCACTTTGAAGCACGAACTAACTTTGAACAATGCTCCTCAGCAGACGGGTCCTCAAGGTGCATCTGGGGAAAAGGCACTCATAGAGCTCGGCAGGTTGCTCTCCGGCATTGACGGTATGTCTCCGTATTCCGCAAGCATTGCCTGACATCTGCTTTTTGGTCTTGAAGCACACCCAGCGTGGAAATATGTGTCGCTGACCTCCGGGTTGCCAGATCTGCACAACTCACTGCACTCTCCCGAACTGGACTTTCGCATGAGCCAGATTGACGACCCATTTCAAGATACTTTTCAATGGGTCTTTGACATTGCCGAATTTTCTCGGTGGCTTCAGGCCGGGTCTGGTCTATTTTGGATCCACGGGAAGCCTGGCTCCGGAAAGTCAACCTTGATGAAGTATATTTTCAACAGCAAGGAGACCTGGGAGCTTCTACACAACTGGAAAGCAGGTTCTCTCGAACTAACGGCAGCATTTTTCTTTCACTACCGTGGAACGGCCATTCAAAAGTCTTTTGAGGGTGTCTTGAGGAGCCTCATTACGCAGATCCTCAACCCACACCGCATAGCCTATCGAAAACAGCACCTGCCCACGTGGAAAGAGTTTCAATCACTGAAACAGCAAGAAAGGCGAATCACGTCGGAGTCAGACGCATGCAGGAAAAAGCTTCCAAATCTTGAGAAACAGATTCATGCAAACAGACAGCAATTAAAAAGAGCAGATGGTCCAGAAAAAGATCTTCACCTAGCCCAACAACTGAAGGACTATTTAGTAGGAGAATTACGTCTACTGGAAAGCGAGGAGCAGCATATGCGGTCCAAGTTGGTTGATCTCGATCATTCTCTGCTCGAGACCAGGAAGTCGATGGCGGAACTTGTGGTGGATTTCCGACCACACAGCACCAGTCCAGTAACCAAACTCCTAGCCGCAATTGTCGCCGATTTTCACGAAAACGATGGGCAAATTTTGAAGCTGGAGAGGCTCCTACGTCGACTCCTGGGACAGGAAGTTACCAAAACCGACCTTGTCCTATTCTTCGATGCTCTAGATGAGTTCGACGGCAATCTTGATCTCATCAGCCGCTTCCTCAAGGACCTCGTTTGCCTCCAAGCCGGCTCCATGACGAGGGTGAAGGTGCTTTTCTCGAGCCGGCCATGGAAGCAACTCAAGGAACACTTTGCTGAATACCCGGGATTCACGCTGCAGGACCACACAAAGTCTGATATTGAGGCGTACGCAGCAGGAAGGACGACAGGCTCGGGCGTCTCTTGCCCTTCTCTCATCCAACTCCTCCCTTCTGTTATTTCCAGAGCCGACGGAGTGTTCTTGTGGGTCAGGCTGGCACTTGATGTCTTGATCCAACATGTGTCAACCCATCCGGAAAGCCACATCCCGGGAGAAATACTTGAGCAGAAGCTTCGGGCGCTGCCGGACGATCTGTTTAAGTTCTACGAGCTCATCATTGAGCGAATCAGCAAATCCAACCGACGCAAGACGTATGCACTTCTCGAGCTGTTGATCCGTCACAATGGCCCACCGATCACTAGCCTTCAGATCAGGGACGCCGTCCTTGTCTCTGAATGTTCTACCTACGGAGAAGCCAGATGGGTGCTCGACACGGCGATGCCACATCCGCCGATGACACTTGGACACTTGGATCAGGCAAACAACGACGTTTACACGTGGGGCGGAGGACTTGTGGAGATCAAGCGAGACTCTCGGGACAAAAATGTCTACCGACCCCAACTCATGCACCAAACGGTGCTTGAGTTCACGATGGGGCTGTCCTTCAAAAACATAGTGCTTGGCGATTTGAACAGTATCATCACGGAGAACGGCCATTCTTTCCACCTCAAGTACTGGAGCACTACCACGTGGTGGTCTCAGTACAACAAACTCACAGCAGTCTCAATGGTTCAAAACTGGCTCCAGCACAAGCCTCAGCCCCTAAAGGCAAGGCACTTGCACGCCAGCTTCCCAGAAAAAGACAGAGAGGCCCTCGAGCATCTTCTCTATCATGCGGAACAATCAGAGTTGACGACAGGTAGAAATCACTTTGACTTTCTTTGCAGCATGCCGATTCCACCGACCAGAGGCAACGCCATCCCACCGACCGGCGTCAATGTTGGGTTGCCTAACGATGAGAGGGAATTCATATTCTTGATCGTCTCGTGCGGCTTGAGTCTCTGTCTCCAAGAGTGGATAGCGAGGAGGCCAGCCAGGGAACTCGGCCGACTCTTGAACGCAGGTGCTCACCTCACGTCGACGGACTTTCCTCTTCTCAGCTCCCTCGTATTTGCCCCGCCGTGGGGAGTGTTTCACGATCGATACCTGACCACGATCCGACTGCTGCTCGAAAATGGCTACACACCAGAAAAGGAACAACGATTTTTCTCTTGGTTGATGACCGAGACATGGTACGGCAAGCTGGAGGGCAGCCCCGAGTTGATATCCGACGCCTCATTGCACAAGCTAATTAGATGGGCGCTTGAATTTGGCGCCAGGCCGAGCGAGAGCATTTCCCTGAACAACGACTTCAGCAATCTCAAGTTTCACGTTCGGAGCATACACATTGCGCCCCCACCCGTGGCTGCTGATCTGCTCCGCTACGGCGCAGATCCGAACGAGGTTGACCATGACAACTGCACAGCGCTAGACTGGGTTGTTCGACTCCCCGATAAAATCAAGCGCAAACCTAGAGACTGGGATCTGAAGCGGAGGTACGACACTTGCATTCTTTTGCTTCGAGCGGGTGGGGTCTCCAACCATCCAAGAGGTTTGAGCGCGCTGCTAGAAGAGTTCAAGCAAGAGGGCTACGATACCGAGTTCATAACCGAGCGCTTCTCAGCAATGTCTGCCTCGCGAGGCTTTAGAGCCGTGAAGGCTCGGATTGAGGAATTTGGTTCGGGTTCGGGTTCGGGTTCGGAGGCAGACAAGCCGGCACAGGGGTCCCAGGACGCGATGGAGGACAAGGATTCGAGATGGCATGCCCGGAGAACGAAGATGAAGAGGGTTTTTAGGTTCAGAAAGGGAGTTTGAGAGGACGTTGGGATACCCAGCGATAGGGGGGGTTGTGAGCAGCATGGATGTAAATGACGCGAGGTTGGCGTTTACTGAGGAGTAACATCCTAGGCTCACCTCCTGCGGCCTCCAGACGGATCTCCTTATCACGGAATGGGAGCACTTGCAAAAAGATGAATGTCGCTATTGTTCCCAGAATAATTTCTCAGCCGTCACCCACCCACATGGTCATGACATCTACGCCGATCTTGCCGCCGTTCCGCTCAGTAGGGTCAATATAGTACCTAAGCGCCAGTAGTATCGAAGGGACCCCGCCTTTCTCATCCATTCAAGCCACCCTCTAACGTTCTCCTAGTTGGACACGTCACTTCGTGGAAGGGGGTATTAGTTTCCTCTCGTCTCGGAAGCGGAGTGGCGGTAATATGTGTTACTGATAGAGTCGGCTCGCTTGGTAAGGCCCATCGTTGCAGCCACTGTCAAATTTGAAGATATTGAGAATCACCTCCTTTCAACAGCTGCGTTTACAAACTTCACTAAAATAGGTATCTTAGTCTTTAGCTGAGGCATCTGTGAACAGGAAGATCTCTGCTCCTTCATCGACAACATCGAAGGCGTTAAGGAGACCCCTGCATGGCTATCTAGGTAACTTTGGGCAATCATCGTTTGTTAGATGCTGGGAGACCATCCGTGATGCTGTTAAAGCAGTCGAGCGTCTGGTTACAAGGCCGGGTCCCGTCGATGAGAATGGCTTGGAGATGATGAAGCGGCATATCAGCACCGAGGTGAGGGGCGGTGACGCGGGGAAACTGATAGTTGATACGATGATTGAGATGATGCTGATGCCGGGTGTGAGCGGTATTGGGGAGATTGCGAGAGACGAGAGGGGGGGGGATCCAAACTCTAACTACCTCTGTTCTCAACATTCTTGCCTTCGTCTATTTACTGCTGCGAACTAACCAAAATAGACCTAACAGTTCAAATCCTAAAAATTTGGAGCAGGCCATGAGATAATGAGCAGAGTGATGATATAGTGGATCTAATAGCCCATTACCCAACGGTAAAGACAGGATATAGAAAAGGGGGGTTTTTTTTGGTCCTGATTTCAATTCCTCTGTGGTTTTCAATCTTCTCTGAGAATCGCACACCCCCCCTGAGTGTTAATAAGCCGAAACGCAGGAATCCTACTATTGGCTTCCCCTGTGCCGATATGTAATGCAAGATGCCTACCTAGGCTTGGATCCCGCGCCGTCGTCGGCCCTTGTTCAGTCTGTCTGGGCGTTGGGCAAGAACGTCTCGGAGGCGGGGGTCATCTCTTTCTTTATCAATATGATGCACCCTGACATGTCTTTCGAAGAAGCCAGTCGTGAGACCGGAAAATTAGCTCCCTGTTTCAGTTTTTCTCCAAGATGGACGGGGCGGCCCCGAGAAAACGGATGTACGTACCGTTGTAAGTTGTCGGGTCTAGGGTATTTATGTTCCCTATCGAGACAGAATGGACATACGTATCCTTGACTATCATGCACAAGGCTGTGCCTTATCATCTGATTCTTCCGCTTAAAGCCTTTCCCACCCTCGCTCCGAGGACAGGTCGTTATCGGGCAGTAATGGGGCCGCGCCGACGAGTGAACATTGGCGTGGGCGTTGAGAAGGAACTGTGTTGCGAAAGGCGCGGCAGTGCAACCATGAAACTTGCACACATACAGACACCCCAGGCTTTCTGATTCAAGCTGCGCATTCCGCCGTTGTATCGCGGTCAGTTCGTCCTCTGAATCATCACTCCCTGTGTTTACAAAAGTGCTGCTAGGGCTATCTGGCCCGGCGAAAACACTCTTGATTCTTCTCAAAGCCGACTTGACACGGCGCTCGACTGTCCCAATGTGTCGGATGATGTTGCAGTCGGACAAGAAGGACAGCGGCATTGAGTCAATGATCAGGTCGCTGTTCTCGTTGGGTACCTTGAGCTTCTCCAGTGTATCCCGGCCGACGAGGATGTCGGATGTGAGATCGTCGAGGATGAAGAACTCGAGGTCTAAGGCGTTTCCCCGGGAGACGAAACCGTGCACGTCGTGGACGGTTCCGATAGCGAAGCTAATGTCGATGCTCCCGCACGTTTCTCCCGTGCTGCCGTCAGCAAACTTGAGCAATTCAACATCGCCGTCCCAAACCTTGAGTCCTCGCTGCCGCACGAACTGTGGGCTGACCAGGTCCATGTCTGAGCCTGTATCCACATTGGCGCAACCGACAAAGGTGTCGAGGCGACACACTAGCCCCCGTTTGGGCTTCCCCACGCTACAGACGCGGAGCGACTGCATCGACGGCACCAGCTCCTCGACTAGACGATCGCGGTGCTTAGTGAAAGTCTCTGTTTCTTCGAGAAACGCGGCACCGAGGATGGCAGGTACGACCAGGGACTCGAAGACGTGCACCATGAGCTCCATCATTTCTCGAGATCCCGAGCCCGCCGCACCCTGAGCTCCAAAAGAGCACCGGATATTGGCAACGCCGAGAGATTTGACTACCCTCCCGTTGGCCAATGAGAAGAACATGTTTTTTTCGTCAACCACCTGAACTCCAAGTCCAAGACGCTTGGCCAGCTCAGACGAGATAATGCTCTCGTCAGACCCGGTATCTGGGGAGGCAGTAACCGTGATGGAACCGCCCTGGCCGTCGATAGTGATGGGGAGTCCCCAGCGCTTCCGCTCTTTCCGCCGAGTCCTCGTCCGAGCCGCAGCAGGCGAGGGAGTAGTGATTTTAGCCTTGTCATTCGAGTCGGAGCCTGAGTACGACCGAGTGGGGCTGCGGCCTGCTTGAAACTGATCTGGCAACGGAGGGGGCGTGGGTAGGAATTCTCTTATTGAGGGCAGCGGGGTCCTAGGCTCCGGATCGCTGAGACTCCAGTTCCTTGAAGTATCATCATACATCCATGGCGAATCCTATTGACCGGAGCATCAGTACAGTCATCAGTTCAGTGATAAAGATTAAGAGGTGGTGAACTGACAAGTTCTAGCTCCTCGTCGTCCGCATTCCAGATATCGGAGAGTTGCCTCTTCCTCCCACTGGCTTCCGGGACACCATCGTCGTGCCAGTTCACCTTGATAGGCTGAAGCCCTGGAGACCCTGGCGGGAGGTAGTCTTCATCAGCAAAGTATTCCTCATAATCAAGTTGAGTCTTGGGGGCCTGGGTCGCCATTGCAAAGACTACTTTGTCCTGCCCCCGTACTGACGTTTGAATATTCGTATTGTTTGCGAGGTTGGTTCATTGGAAAAACTTGCGGGGTAATTACAGAAAATTCCAAGAGGCCTCCACGGGTAGTGAACGGAACTTAACGATTAAGCCTTGCTGATTGGTTCTAGCTGCAGGTTGCCTTTATGCATTGCATCAGCGTTTTTACCTGGGCAGTGTGCTGCCCAATACTGCAACAAAAGTGGATCCCTTTACCCTTTTAGTCCAGAGCTTGCCAAAATATATTCTCATCCGCCCTTATCCAGTCGCACATCTACATATCCGCCACCCCCCACATCAAGCCCAACTCCACGAATATCGGATGGCGTCACAACCCCTAGAAAAGGGGGCCTATATCGATGGCTTCCCATCGCTCGCTGCCTTCATGGCAAGCGATTGGGACAGAACAGCCATGATCTTCAAACGCTTTGACCGTCTTGCCGCGAGAAACTTGCTTTGCCTACAAAGCGAGCTAGCCGAGTTGGAAGCTCAGTTGGATCAGTTTGATCGAGAGGATCAAGAGAGTCTGCAAACGATGCAGTCTCTGAGAAACTGGAAGGCGTACAAGGAAAGAGGTGAAATTGGGAGGATGGAATTGATGGCACGGCTAAGGAGTACCATGCGGGAGTACAGTATGTGATTCTCGCGCATCTCGACTCTATATATCTGCGCTGACTTGATAAACAACAGGGGAGGCTCTTATCTTTGAAAGCACACTCGCTCATATACCGCAGCCAGACCGCAAGACGCTAAAAGCTTTTCGGTTTAACTTCTTCCATGGGCGCCCCGCTGATCCTCGGGCGTTTCCCATGATGGGGGGCCACAGCGCGACAGTCTACGACGGCGATAACGACCTCGTTGCTCTGCACAGCAACGAACAGCCTGATAGACTTAGCGTGTTTGTCAAAGACAACTTTGGGTTTCTGTTTCAGGTGTGTCGACAATTTT
>Ga0247765_1001022_pt1 | contig 16303 bp, 11 predicted proteins | sample UWRJL106311C6_FD_179949 | JGI IMG/M metagenome (GOLD analysis project Ga0247765, IMG submission 179949) | Plant litter microbial communities from Arlington Agricultural Research Station in Wisconsin, United States - UWRJ-L106-311C-6 | ecosystem: Environmental > Terrestrial > Plant litter >... | reverse complement strand
GCGTGCGCTCCTCGTTGAGGCACGGCATTACGGCGGTGACTAATGGAGTGTTCATTCGTAGGTGCACCAGCACGGGGACGCTAACATATTTTGGCGCGCAGCCTTGTGATGCGCGCCTCAGCCTGCGGTCAGCTCCCTTCGATAGAAGCTGGCCGCCTCCTGCCAACTCCAGTGCCTGTGCGCGAATTCGGCAAGTTCAGTGGGCTTCGCCAGTTGCGCTGTGCCGTCGTGGATCGACTCGAGACGCTTCAACCAGCGCCCTTCGGCATCGGCACCGAGCGGCTCGCTCAGAAGAACCTGAGCGGATTCGGGGAAGCCCTCGAGGGTGTCCGAGGTCACGAGGCAGGGCAAGCCGGCAGCGATCGCCTCCTGCACCACCAGGGGAAAGCCTTCGCCCACGCTCGGAAGCACCAGCGCATCCGCCGCCCAGAGAAGCTCACGAAGTGATTCGCGTCGTCGGTCACGGAACACGCGAACATTGCTCAATTCCCAGCGATCGGGATCTATCGGGCCGTCACCAGCGAGCAGCCATCGTGCATTCGGCGTGCGACGGGCAAATTGCTCGATGAGGTGCAGGCCCTTCTTCTCGACGAATCGACCCACGAATACAAACGCGGTTTCATTCTCGCGAAGCTGCAGGCTGGCACGCGCGGCGCGGCGCCTTTCCGCGCCCGGCGGCTGGTAGAGATCGGTGTCGACCCCGTTGGGAATCAGGTGCGGCGGGGTCGACCACCGGCAAAGTCCATCGAAATACTTGCGCACCGCCGTGCTGATGAAGACCACACAGCCCGCACGCCGCAGCAGCGGTGCCGCGATCGTCGCGTTGGCAAATGCCATGAGTCCACGGAGTACCGCGCTCTTGTAAGGCACGAGGCCGATGTGCTGGGTGACCACCAGTCGCTTCCGCCGCATTCGGGCGATGCACGCCGCGATGACATTGCCCATGTAAAGGCTGTCGTGAACGTGCACGGCTCTGGCAGCGCCGATGGCGCGCCAAAGGCGCGGCACGCAGGCGGGATTCCAGATAGGCCATGGAATTCCAAAGCGACGCTCCAGGAAATTCCACGCCGCCACGGGACGGCATTCGATGCCTTCAACGTCGGGAGGAGCATCCGTCGCGCTGGAAAACCACGTCAGCGAAACGCCGTCGCGGGCGAGTCGACGCGCAAGCTCGAGTGCGACGATCTCCACGCCGCCGCCATGCTGCGGATAGTAATGGGTCACGAGCACGACCGACGCGGAACCGGGAGTTGCAAGCGGTTCGGTCACCGAGAGCTCACCGCCGAACGCCAGCGCGTGTCGCCGGCTGGTCTGCAACCCCCTCCACCAGCATGGCGAGAGCATAGCGAACCGGCAGCTCAGGACTGCGCGGTAACAGGGTGAGCAGGGCCTGGCGGGTAATGGCGTGAACGCTCATTCAGGCCTTGCTCGCAGCCACGACGTACACGGACGCGTTGTCGTGCTTGACCCAGCCCGGCGTGATGCGGTCTTCGACCCACATGAGGCCCTGCCCCGCGAGAGTGATGGGAAGGCTCACGAGCTTGCCGACGAGGCCCGCCTTGAGCAGGAAGCCCTTCACGAGCAGCACCTGCAGTTGCGTGGCGTAGGCCAGCGGCCCCATGCAGGCGAGCGACTCCCGGATACCGAAGCCGCAACGCTCGATGTCGAACCGAAGGCCCCAGTGGGTCCAGCGCCGCACGTCGGTTGGATGCGGGTGATAGATCCACATGCCGTGCGTCGACAGCAGCAATGTGCCGCCCTTGCGCAGCACGCGCCGGCATTCCGCGAGGTATTGGTCCACATCGAGCACGTGCTCCAGCACCTGCGACGAGACGACCACGTCGACTGATTCGTCTTCGAGCGGCAGCGAGCCATCCGCGCGCAGGAACACAGTCGCATCGGGATTCGACTCGAGGTCCGCGCCGATATACGAACTGGCCACGGCGTCGAACAACGGACGGTACGGCATGGGGCCGCAGCCGTAGTCCACCACGGTGAGCGCCTTCGAAGAGCCCAGGTGGCGAGCAATGAGCGTGCGATAGGCGTTGGCCATTTCCCGCATGACGACGTAGTCGTGATCCCATGGGCGCGGATTCAGCCGCCGCATCGCATCCGAGGCGGTGTCATTCATGGCCCGGCACCGAGGACCGCCGCGAGCGGTGTGGGCAACAGAAACAATCCGCTGAGAGCGACCACGCCAATGATTCCTCCGGCGATGAGCAGAACCGTTCCGACACGGCGCAATCGAATCGCCATGGCGACTACGGGATAGAGCAGCGTGAGCATATTGATGAAGAGCCAGGACGACGGCGCGACCGGGAACCCGTTCGTGGCGAGCAACGCGGGGAATGCGAACGCGGTGAAGGCCGCCGCAACCAACCCGACGTGAAGGTTTCTGCGCGTGTCGTCAGATGCGAGCCCTGCATACCATGAAAGGAGTGTCTGCGAATTGATCCCGACGCCGACCAGCAGCGTCGCAACGAAGTAGAAGAATATCGCCCTCGAGTGCGGATCTTCGAACCAGATGGGGCCGAGTATGCGCCCCACCAGCAGCGCGACGACGGCGGCCGGTATCAGGATCAGCGCAACCGCCCCGCTCAATAGCATGTTGGTGTGCCAGAGCGCCTTGGGATCGTGCACGGTCTGGCAAATGCGCGGGTACAGGCTCTGAGCCACCGGCTGCAGGGTCCAGAGCGCGGCGGAACACACCATCCACGCCGAGTTGTAGAGCGCGACCATCCGCAGGTCGAGAACCGAGGCCACGACGAACTTATCGAGCGACCCGTTCAATCCGATCAGCGAGGCCGAGGTCCCCACTTTCACCGTCCGACGCAGCAATCGGCGAATGCCGTGCGGGGAGGCGCGCCGGAACGAGAAGCGGGCCGTGCGTTCGAGCGCGAGCCGGCGCGACACGACGCTCTCGATGAGACCCACCAAGCCCATGCCAGCAAACGCTAACTCGGGCGAGCCGCCCGCCGCGAGCACCGGCACGACGACTACGATGCGTGCGACCCCGAAGTATGCAAGCGACCGGGCGAATGCAGCCTGCGAGCCCAGTCCCGCGAGAACCGCCCTGTAGAGCGTTGCCGGCCAGGCGCACGCCACAGCGAGTGCGATCCAGCCGAGGCAGCGAGTCACGGTATCCGAGTCGAGAGCGCTTGCCGACAGCGCACGGCCCGCGCCGGTAGCCACGAGGACCCCGCCAATGAGCACCATGCATGCGGCCTGTGCGAACGACAGCGCCTCGGCCGCACCCAGCACCCGCACCGGCCATTTGCGGACAGTCCGCGCGACTCGCCGCGTGATGTAGAGCGACAGCCCGAACTCGAGCGCCGTCGCCAGGACCTGCGCCGACGCGAACAAGGTGAGCAGCCCCCACGTTTCCACGCCCCGCGTACGCGCCACCCACACGCCGACCGCGGCCCAGGCGGCCATGGCCGCGAACCCCGCGAACGCATTGCGCACGAGGTTCACGCCAATCTGCAGGACCCCGGTGGATCTCGGCATCAGCGGATAGACAGGCGTGGCGGGTCGGGAATGCACTGAGAATTGCGTCGATTCATTCGTCTGTGCAGATGGTATGGTCGCACGCCTCGACCGTTCCGCGGAACAGCCCGCAACATTGCCGGAAATTCGATGCCAGGGAATCCCACCGCTCCACCTTACCGTGTCGCTGTCGTCTTTCTGGGCCATCGGGGAGGCCCGGCCCGAACGTCACTCGACCTCGCCCAGGCGCTGCACGCCTACCCGGACGTCCTGGCGCATGTCGTGCTCACGGACCGCAACGTCACGCTTGGCGAATACGGGTTCCTGGCGGACCGGCGCTACGTGATGAAGGGGTTCGAGACGATGCGCCAGTTGCTGGTGCGATCGCTCGGGTATCCGTTTCAGGTGATTCGCGTCTGGCGATTCCTGCGCCGGAACGAGATCGATCTCGTGATCTTCACCATGCACAACCCCTGGAACCCGGCGCTCATGCTGTTGTGCCGGTGGCGCAAGAGGCCCTTCGTGTATGTCGTGCACGATGCCGAGCTCCATTCGGGCGAAAACACATTCGTTCGCCGGGCGCTGCTCCATACCGAAATCGCCATCGCGCGCCATTTTGTCTGCCTCACGGAAAGCGTGAGTCAGCAGTTCCGGCGCAAATTCGCCGTGGCGCAGGAGAACGTCTGCGTCATCCGCCATGGAGCGAGCCGGGCATCAGGCGAGGTCGAGCGGGAGAAACGCGCAAGCCCCGCCCTGCGTCTGCTGTTCTTCGGCCGCATCGCCCGCTACAAGGGACTCGAGCTGCTTTGTGAAGCGTTGCAGCTCCTTCGGGAGGCTTCTGTCCCCTTCCAGTTGCGCGTGGTAGGCGACGGTCCCCTGCCCGCATGCCTCAGTGGCCTGCGCGAATCACAGGACGTGGAGGTCGTGAACCGTTTCGTGAGCGAGACCGAAATCGAGCCACTGTTCCGGGCCACCGACGTGCTCGTCGCGCCGTATGTGGACGCGAGCCAGAGCGGTGTCATCCCCTTGTCGTTCGCGTTCGGCGTGCCGGCGGTGTGCACGCCTGTCGGCGGGCTGACGGAGCAGGTGTCGCATGAACGCAATGGGCTGGTTGCCGGCCGTGTCGATGCGCGCGCGGTGGCGGACTGCCTCATCGAATTGCAGCGAGATCCGGGCTTGCTGGCGCGACTCTCGCGCGGTGCCCTGCATACCGCGTCCTCCGAGCTCGACTGGGTCAACGCGATCGCGCCGCTGGTCGACTACGTCCGGCAGGGAAAGGCTCGCTGAGGGGGTCATCGTTGGCTCAGGGGGCGGAAGGTGCCCACGCCGTGCCGTGCGGCCCCTTGTATACCCGCTGCAGGCCGGGGAAGTTCTGCTTCATCACCTGCTCATCATCAGACTGTCCGTGGCTGATGAGAACGATGGGCTTCGTCCTCAGCAACGGATCATTCTGCACCAGATCCCCGGCGTAGTACCCGGCCCGTGAATTCACGATCAGCACCTGTGGTGTGATGCCCGCAACCGCGGGCATCTGCGAGCGCTGGGCATCGATGAAGTTCTGCACATTCGATGCATGAATTGCCGTGAGAAACACGAGGCTCAAGGCGGCAAGTCCGGCGACGTAGGCACGCATCTGCGGTGCCTGCTGCCCGTCAATCTTCACCACCGCGGCCGCGGCCAGCAGAGGCAAAGCGAACCATGCCGAGTGGAAGTACCGGAAGCCCCATCCGTGCCCCTGATCAAATGGAACGAATGTATAGCCGATCAGCGTGGTCAGAGCCGACGCCGCCAGCAGCATGAGCCTCACGTTCCGGCGTTCCTTGAATGCACCTACGCAGGCGAGCAATAGCAGGCCGGGAACTGCCCATATCCAGATTTTCGCGGTTCCGATGATCCTCGCCACGAGCAGCGGTACAGAAGGCAGGACTAACACGCTGCGCAGCGATGCCAACCACTGACCCAGGACGGTACTGCCAGCCGCCTGAGTGGAGGCTGCGACTCCATCCGCGTCGTGCAAGGTGTGCAGGAACATCGGCCAGCCGATGCCGATGACGATACAAAGCGGCAGGTAGCCGATCAGCAGGAAGAGCACATTGAGCCGTCGCTCCCGCCCGGCCAGCAGCCAGATACCCCAAGGGATCGCAAACAGAATATGCGGCACCGGATTGTGGAGAACCAGAGCGAACGAGCCCACCACGCCTGCCGCAAGCGCTCGTCGCGGGGTCGGCCGCAGGAGCAACAGCGCGAATGCCGCATTCGCGGCCAGGTGCGCGGGCATCGAATAGTAGGACATCGCATTTATCGTGACGGCAGGCGATGCCAGGGTGAGCAGGACGGCCAGTCCGGCCGCTTGCCGGGACCCCAGCAATTCCAGCGCAAGCCGGTGGACCAGCAGAACGGTCACGCCACCCACGATCGCATTGGCGGCCCACGGGATGGAAAGCCACGTGAAGGGCGCCAGCAGCAGGGCGAAGCCCGGCAAGTAAATGGAAGCGACCGCGCCGGATTCATGTGAAACGGTGAGGAACTGATTCTGGAACCCCGGTGGCACCAGCCAATCCATGAGGGGTACCGGGAATCGCCCCGTCAGATGTCCCGTCGCGAACACCTTGCCCTGAAACGCGGCCGCGTATTCGTCCATGGAGAGCGGATGGTTCCGGTAGACGAGGAGCGCACCCGCGCTCAGGCAGACGGTCGTTATCCCCGCGACGGTGATCGGCCGATCACCGCAAATCGACGCGAGCCGCATGCCAAAGGCGCCCACACCCGGAACCAGCGCCGCCGCCAGAAGCCCGAGCGCCGTGAGCGCGGGCAGATAGTCCTGGAATATGAACAGCGAGTAAAAGATCGGCAGTGCCTGCGGGTCGAAGCGGCCCATGCGCAACGCCTGCAACCAATAGATGATTGCCGCGGTGGCTCCGCACGCGGAAAAGAAGAACACGAGAACCCGACGGCTTGCGAAGGCCGCCGGACGCGCGGCGACCGCATCGCCGGCATCAGTGAGAACGGGCTGTGTCAAATGATCCTCGAGTACGATTCCTGAAATGCGCGAGTGCCTGGGTCGGTACTATGCCGCGATCGTAAGCGGATGGACGAGTTGTAATATGCCAGCTACGACTTGCGCGGCTATGAAGCACGTCCCGGATCTGCTCCTGGGCCGCCGCCCTTTCCGCGACCGACACCCCACCGCCTGCCGCTCACGGTCCACCGGAAAAAATCGGGCGCCATGAGAAATCGCGGTCAGGTGACGCGCTTTAAAAGCTCGTGCACCAGGTCACGCCCGGAAACAACGCGCGTCGCACATAATCACCGGACAAGCTCCGTTCAACCCGGGACTCCGCGCTATTGGACACGACCGCACGCTCCACGTTGGATCCCGGGACTCGACCCGGCGCCTCCGCGTGGGCTGTCCGCCCGATGCTCGTCCGTGCGCTGCCTGCGGTGGCGCTGCTCTGCGCGTTTGTTTCGGTGTGGATCGTCCAGAACTCTTCTTTCGGCCTGGTTCATGACTCGCAGATCTACCTGATCCAGGCGCTGGCCCGGCTGCATCCCGACACGTTCGCGCAGGACATCTTCCTGCGCTACGGTTCGCAGGACAGCTACACCGTGTTTTCCCCGCTGTTCGCCGCAGCCATCCGCGTGCTCGGCGCCGAAAACGCCGCGGCGATCCTGACTGTGACCGGGCATATCGCGTTTTACGGGGTCAGTGCCCTGTTCGCCCGACAGTTCATCCCTGCGCGATTCGTGTGGCTGGGTCTCGCGTTAGTCTGCGCATTGCCGAGTTTCTACGGCGGCGGGAACAAGTTCGCTCTGGCGGAAGATTTCCTCACGCCGCGGATCTTCGGCGAAATACTCGTGATGGCGGGGCTCACAGCCTTCCTGAAGAAACGGTTCTGGCTTGCGGGCGTGCTCGGTATCGCTGCCGTGCTGGTTCATCCGCTGATGGCCTCAGGCGGTTTCGTGTTCGCCTTGTGCACGAGCATCACGCCCCCTCGGGTCAGGGCATGGGTGATTGTCGCGGGCGTCGTGATCGGCTGTTGCGCGCTGGCCTGGATGGGCATGCACGGGCAACAACTGCGTTTCGATGGGGAATGGATCGGAATGCTCTGGGGCCTCTACTACCTGTGGATATCCCAGTGGACCGTAGTTACGTGGGCATCCGTACTGGTCGCGTTGACGACGCTCGCTGCTGGGGTGCTGGTGTTGGAACGATCAGAGGGCCGCTCGATCTGCAGAGCCGCACTCATCACTGGAGTTGCTGGCATCGCGGTAACGTTCGTCGGCGCAGACGCGCTTCAGTTCGTCCTGGTGCTGCAGGCGCAGGCTTGGCGCTGGCTATGGGTAACCATGCTGGTGGTCACGTTGGCGGCGCCCTTCATCGTATACAGGATGTGGTCGTTGGGAGCGCTCGGACGTGCCGCAGCGCTGCTTTTGATTGCCGCATGGCTCTTCAGCATCGAAAAGTATGCGATCGGCGTCGCCGTGATCGCCCTCCTCGTATCAATTGCGGCCACGAGAGTGACCCGGCCGCTACCCGATCGCGCACAACGACTCATCGTGTTCGGCGCGGCCGGCGTGCTGGCACTCGCCCTGCTGTATCACATCGCCACCGCCCGAATGTTCGCAGAAACCATCCCGGACTGGTCGCTCGTGCCGTGGGTGCTGAGGGATATCCGCGCGGCCTCTCGCAGTGGCTTCCTGCCCTACGCGGTGTTCCTGCTGATTTGTATTGCTGTCTACAGATTCGACTCCTGGAAACCGCGGCTGGCAATCGCCACAGCGTGCGCCGTGATGCTGGCAGCAATCGCACCCGCGTCCGTGAATGAATGGAGCACGCGTTGGTACGCCCCCGAGTACGAGGCATTCTCTGGATGGCGTGAGCTGATTCCACCTCACACCGAAGTGATGTGGTTCGACCAGCCGACCGCGGTCTGGCTATTGCTGGACAGACCCAGCTACCTCTCGGGGCTGCAACAGGCTTCCGCTGTTTTTTCGCGCCCGGCCGCGATCGCCATGAAACGGCGCTCCAACATGATCCGCTCTTACACCTGGAGTGAGCCGGGCGCGGCATGGATCAAGGGGACGAACGAGCTGGTGAGCCCCGCGGAAATCCAGGCGCGAGCCAACGAGCCCATTCCGCTCGGTCCCCTATGTGCGGCGGCGCCAGACCTGCGCTTCGTCGTCACCCAGAAAAACATGCAAGCCGAGCCGCTGGCCACCTTGCCGCCTACCGTCGCGAAGAGATATCGCGACTTCAAGCTTTACCGCTGTGAGCCACTCTAACTCTACTGGCCTCGCAAGCGAGATCGGCGCGCTCGCCCGTGGCACGTGGTCGATTCGCAGCGCGTTGCCAGCCGTCGCGCTGCTCTGCGCCTTCGTTTCAATCTGGATCGTGCAGAACCCTGCCTTCGGCCTGATCCACGACTCGCAGATCTACGCGTTCCAGGCGCTCGCGCGCCTGCATCCCGACCTGTATTCACAGGACATCTACCTGCGCTACGGCTCGCAGGACGACTACACAATATTCAGTCCCCTGTTTGCCGCGGCCATGCATGTGCTAGGCGTCGAGAACGCGGCCGTGGCGTTCACCCTCCTGGCGCAGGCGATGTACTTCGCAGCCGCAGCCCTGCTTGCCCGGGTGCTCGTGCCCGCTCGATTCGTGTGGCTTGGTCTCGGCCTCCTGTGCGCGCTGCCATGCTTCTACGGCGCTGACAACAAATTCGCGCTCGCCGAAGGGTTCACTACACCACGCCTCTTTGCGGAAGCGTTTGTGATGGCCGGGCTCGCGGCATTTCTCACGAGGCGGTTCTGGGTGGCAGGGTCGCTTGGCCTGATCGCCCTGCTTCTCCATCCGCTCATGACGGTCCCGGGAATAGTCGTCGCACTGTGCACCTCCACTACTCCACCTCGGGTGCGAGCATGGGCGATATCGGCAGGCGTCCTCGCGGGTTGCGCGATGCTCGCATGGCTGGCCTTCCACGGCACTGCCCTGCGATTCGATGACAAGTGGATGCGGATGCTGTGGACCGCACTCTCCTACCTTTGGGTGTCGCAATGGCCTGCGATTTCGTGGTCACAGACACTCGTCTGCATGTCCACGCTAGCGATCGGCGTGCTCGCGCTCGAGCGGTCGCACGCACGCTCGTTGTGCCGAGCGGCGCTCATTGCGGGAATCGGCGGTATCGCGCTCAGCTACGTCGCGGTGGACCTGCTTCACATGGTGCTGGCGCTGCAAGTGCAGCCATGGCGCTGGGCATGGATTGCCGTGCTGATCGTCACTCTTCTCGCGCCGTTCATCGCACATCGGCTCTGGTCACTCAACACCTTCGGACGGTGCGCTGTACTGCTGCTCACGGCCGCGTGGATCTGGACAAACCAGAAATACGCCATCGGCATCGTCGGGCTTGCACTGCTTGCAACGATCGCCGCGACCAGAGCCACGGCCCCTCTTCCGCCCAAAACGCACCGACTGCTCTTCATCGGCTCTGCGTTAGTGCTGGTGCTCGCGGTCGTTTCCCACATTGCAGCCCTCGAGCTGTCCGCCAGAACCGCGCCGGACATTTCGATGGTACCGTGGATGTTGAGGAGCATTCGCGCGTTCTCGCGGAGCGGCGCGCTGCCATTCATCGCCTTCTTGCTGATCTGCATCGCGGTCTATCGCTTCAGGACGACGACAGCGCAGCTCTCTATCGCAGGCGTAACCCTCCTCGCGCTGGCGGCGGTCGTGCCCTCTTCACTCCATGAATGGAGCATGCGCTGGTACGACCGCGACTTCGATGCGTTCTCGGAGTGGCGATCCATCATTCCACCCCGCACAGAGGTGTTGTGGTTCGACTCACCGCTGTCGGTGTGGCTGCTGCTGCAAAGACCCAGTTACCTTTCCGGCCCTCAGGAAGCCTCGGCCGTGTTTTCGCATTCGGCTGCAGTAGCCCTTAAGGGCCGCGTCGACAAGATCCAGACCTACCTTTACAGCGAGCCTGGCGCGGCATGGGTCGACCGGATAGAAGAGAGTGAGTCGGCTCGCCAGGCCAGGGCAGCCGCACCCCTATCGCTCGCGAAGTTGTGCGCCGAGGCGCCTGACCTGCGATTCATCGTGACCGAGAAGAACATGCTCGCGGAACCCGTCGCGGCATTGCCCCCTACGGTCTCCGCGCCATTCCGCGAACTGCGCCTCTACCGCTGCGACGCCTCCCATGGCTGAGGCCAGCGCAACACCTCTGGGTCGCCTCCTCCGCGAGTTCGGTGCTTACGGACTGGCATCGGCAATCGGGCTCGGCAGCGACATGGCCTTGCTCGCACTGCTCGTCTCCGTGGCCAATGTGCACTACCTGGTGGCGGCGACCATTTCGTTCATCAGTGCCGGCATCCTGGTTCATGCCATCTCCGTCCGATACGTATTTCGCTTCCGGCGTGTCGATCGACGCGCGCTCGAGCTGTCGTACTTCCTGGCTTTGGGGGTAGTGGGTCTTCTCGTCAACGCCGCGGTGATTTATTTTGCGGTCAACGTGGTCCACCTCCACTACATGCTCGGCAAATTGCTTGCGGCCGGCTTCACGTTCTGCGCGAACTTCCTTCTCCGGCGCCATTTTCTATTCTCGGCGGCGCCTTCTCTTCCCGCCCGGGTGAGCTGATGAAAAAGACTGCCGTTATCGTTGGCGCCGGCCCAGCCGGGCTCACCGCAGCATTCGAGCTTCTTCAGCGGTCCGACGTGCGCCCAATAGTGTTCGAGGCAGACCATCAGGTTGGTGGCATCTCGAAGACGATCGTCTATCGCGGAAATCGCATGGACCTCGGCGGTCATCGGTTCTTCTCGAAATCCGACTGGGTGATGAAGTGGTGGCAGAACATTCTGCCCATCGACTCCGCTGAAGCCGGGAGCGCGCTGGATCTCGCGTATCACGGCAAGTCGACGAGCATGCAACCGCTCGAAGGCGTCCCGCAAAATGCGGACAGCGTGATGCTCGTACGCTCGCGGCTCTCTCGCATCTTCTACCGCCGCAAGTTCTTCGATTATCCGCTGAAGCTCAGTTGGGACACGGTGAGCAACCTCGGTCTCGGTTACACGGCGCAAATCGGGGCAAGCTATGTTCAGGCGCGCCTCGCGCCGCGCACTCCCGAAGCGACGCTGGAAGATTTCCTCATCAATCGCTTTGGCGACAGCCTGTACCGAACATTCTTCAAGGACTACACCGAAAAGGTTTGGGGCGTTCCGTGCTCCGAGATCTCGGCAGAGTGGGGCGCGCAGCGAATCAAGGGCCTGTCGATCACGAAGGCCCTGGTCCACGCGCTATCGAAACCTTTCCGCACGGGCGGGGACACGAAGCAGAAAGGCACGGAGACGAGCCTGATCGAGCGTTTCCTGTACCCCAAATTCGGCCCCGGTCAAATGTGGGAAGAGGTCACGAACCGAGTCGTCGCAGCGGGCGCGGAAGTGCACTTGCGCACCGAAGTCGTCGGCCTACACCGCAATGGCAGGCGCATTGAAGCGGTAGACGTGCGCGACCTCGACACCGGAGAGGTGCGACGGCAGCCCTGTGACTTCTTCGTCTCCACGATGCCGGTGAAACAACTCACGCAGATGCTGCAGCCCGCCGACCCGGAAATCGCCCGCATCGCCGGCGCCTTGCCGTATCGGGATTTCATGACGGTTGGCTTGCTGGTGAAGCGCATGCGGCCTACTGCGAGCGTCGCGTCGCCGAACGGCATGCCGCCTGATAACTGGATTTACGTGCAAGAGCCGGACGTAAAGCTCGGGCGGCTCCAGATCTTCAACAACTGGAGTCCCCATCTCGTCGCCAACCCCGACACGGTCTGGCTCGGCCTCGAGTACTTCTGCAATGAAGGCGACGAGCTCTGGTCGCAGGGCGACCGCGCCTTCCTCGATTTTGCGAGCCGCGAGCTCGCCAAGATCGGACTCATCGATCTGGCGGATGTGGTCGACGGCACGGTCGTGCGGGTGCCCAAGGCCTACCCGGCGTACTTCGGCGAATACAGCGGCATCGGCCGGGTGCGCACGTTTCTCGACGAGTGTCCGAATCTGTTCCCCGTGGGCCGCAACGGCATGCACCGCTACAACAACCAGGACCACTCGATGCTCGCCGCGAAGGCGGCGGTCGATTGCATCGTCGCGGGATCGGCGGACAAGGCCAGCATCTGGTCGGTGAATGCCGAGGACGAGTACCACGAGACTGCCTCGACTGAAGAACCGAAGGCCAAGGCGGCGTGAGCGTGTTCCCTCAGGTGACGCTGCACGTCACTTTCTGACGCCCCGAGGTGCTCGCTGTCGTCAGCCAATGACGACGCTATGTTGAATCTCAGACGCCAGCCAAGCGACTGAGCCCTTTAGAATCAACTGACTACGGCAATCGCGAGCTCTGGCACATCGATTGCACTCCGTCGATGGCAGGCAAGAAGTGCCGCTGATCCAAATTCTTTTCGCTCAGGAGATCTCCTAAATGAAGTCTGTCCAGAAGGGTTTCACCCTTATCGAATTGATGATCGTCGTCGCGATCATCGGCATTCTGGCCGCCATCGCGATTCCGGCGTACCAGGATTACACGATCCGCGCGCAGGTCACGGAAGGCCTGAACCTTGCCGCTCCGGCCAAGGCCTCTGTCGCTGAGGTGTATGCGAACACTGGCTCGTTCCCGACCGACAATTCGGCCGCGGGTATCGGCGCCTCGACTGAGATCACGGGCAAGTACGTGAACACGCTGGGCATTTCCGGCGGTGTCATCACGATTGCCTACGGCAAGCAGGCCAACCAGAAGATCAACGCCGCGACGCTGATCCTGACCCCGGGCTACAACACCAACGGCGACGTCGTGTGGGTTTGCGGTGCGCATTCCACGCCTGCCAACGTCACCATGGCGGCCACGCCGGCCGGTGGCTCGATCCTGCCGAAGTACCTGCCGCAGGTTTGCCGTCCGGGCGCCTGATCGATTCAGGGCATGATGCCCTGTTGCTCCAGAAGCCCCTCTCCGGAGGGGCTTCTTCTTTGTGGGATGCGAATCACGCAGTCGCCGCTCTCCGCTGTGCCACCATCGGCTCGATTTTGACAAGTTGCCGCATCAGGCTTCTTCTGTAGACTAGGGTTCGAATTCGCGGATCGCTTGCCGCTAACTCAATGAACGATAATGCTTCTCTCGCTCTCGGAGGCTCACGCTCCGGGCTGGGTGGTCTCCCTCAGCGCCTCGTCCAGGACGGCGTCGTTGAGGAAGCTGCCATGCTCGAGGCGCTCAATGCCTCGCGCGAGAAAAAGACGAGCGTCGTCACCCAGCTCGTGACGAGTGGCGCCGCCAACGCGCGCGACATCGCCATCGCCGCCTCGAACGAGTTCGGCGTTCCCCTGTTCGATCTCGACTCCGTCAACACCGATCCGGACGTCGTCAAGCTCGTCACCGACAAGCTGATGGCCAAGCACCGCGTGCTGCCGGTGTTCCGCCGCGGCAAGCGCCTGTTCCTCGCGGTGGCCGATCCGACGAACCTCCACGCGATCGACGAGATCAAGTTCGCCACCGGCCTCGGTGTCGAAGCCGTGGTGGTCGAAGACGACAAGCTGCAGAAGGCTGTCGACAAGGCGATCGAGCAGGCCGACGCGCAGATGCCGAACCTCGTCGGGGACGACGAAGGCGTCGACCTCGAGGGTCTCGAGGTCACCGGCGGCGAAGATCAGCTCGATGACAAGGTGGCGAACGCCGACGTCGACGACGCGCCGATCGTGCGCTTCGTCAACAAGCTGATGCTCGATGCGATCCGGCGCGGCGCGTCGGACATCCATTTCGAGCCTTACGAGAAGGAATACCGGGTGCGCTTCCGCATGGACGGCGTGCTCAAGGAAATCGCGAAGCCGCCGGTGCAGCTCTCCGGCAAGTTGTCCGCGCGCCTCAAGGTCATGTCGCGCCTGGATATCGCCGAGCGCCGCGTCCCGCAGGACGGGCGCATCAAGATGAAGCTGTCGAAGAACCGCTCCATCGACTTCCGCGTCAGCACCTGCCCCACGCTCTTCGGCGAGAAGATCGTGCTGCGTATTCTCGATGCTTCGCAGGCCATGCTCGGCATCGACGCGCTCGGCTACGAGCCGTTCCAGAAAGACCTGTACATGAAGAACCTTGCGCGACCGCAAGGCATGATCCTCGTGACAGGCCCCACCGGCTCGGGCAAGACGGTGTCGCTTTACACCGGTCTCAACATCCTCAACAAAGAAGACACCAACATTTCTACGGCCGAAGACCCGTCTGAAATCAATCTGCCTGGCGTGAACCAGGTGAACGTGAATGCAAAGGTCGGCCTCACGTTCGCAGCCGCAATGCGCGCCTTCCTGCGCCAGGACCCTGACGTCATCATGGTCGGTGAGATTCGTGACCTCGAGACGGCGGAAATCGCCATCAAGGCCGCGCAGACGGGCCACTTGGTGCTCTCCACGTTGCATACGAACGATGCGCCGCAGACGCTGACGCGTCTCGTGGACATGGGCGTGAAGCCTTACGCGATCGCCACGTCGGTCAGTCTCATCATCGCGCAGCGCCTTGCGCGCAAGCTGTGCAGCCACTGCAAGCAGCCGATGGATATCCCGAAGGAAGCGTTGCTGAAGGAAGGCTTCTCGGAAGCCGACGTCGCCGCGGGCATCAAGCTTTTCTCTCCCAAGGGATGCCAGTCCTGCACGGACGGATACAAGGGACGCGTGGGCATCTATCAGGTTCTGCCGATCACCGATGCCATCGCCCGCATCATCCTGGCCGGCGGCAGCGCGGTCGAGATCAGCGACGAAGCCGCCCGCGAAGGGGTGTGGGATCTGCGACGGGCGGGCCTGGAAAAGGTCCGGTCCGGCCTGACGAGTCTGGAAGAGGTCAACAGCGTCACGACCGAGTGACGCAGGAAGTACTAACGCATGGCTCCCGCAGCAACCGCTACCGTCAAGTCCATCAAGCGCGACATTCCCTACCAGTGGGAGGGGATGGACAAGAAAGGCAACCGCGTCAAAGGCAAGAGCCTCGCGCCGGATGAGTCGGCCCTGCGCGCAGACCTGCGCCGCCAGGGTATCGCGCCGAGCCGCATCAAGAAGCAGTCCCAGGCCTTCAAGGCCGGGGGCAAGCCGAACTCGCAGGACATCGCGGTGTTCGCCCGGCAGCTCGCCACGATGCTGGGCGCGGGCATTCCGCTGGTGCAGGCATTCGAAATCGTGGGCAACGGCCACGAGAAGCCGTCGATGCAGAAGCTCATCCTCGACATCAAGGCGGATGTCGAAGGCGGTACCTCGCTGCACGAGTCGCTCGCCAAACACCCGCTCTATTTCGACGACCTGTTCGTGAACCTCGTCGAGGCGGGCGAGCAGGCCGGTGCGCTCGAGTCGCTGCTCGACAAGATCGCCACCTACAAGGAAAAGACCGAGGCCCTGAAGAAGAAGGTGAAGAAGGCCCTCTTCTACCCGGCCGCGGTGCTGGTCGTCGCCGTGGTGGTCACGGTCATCCTGCTCATCTTCGTGATTCCGCAGTTCGAGTCGCTCTTCAAGGGCTTCGGCGCAGATCTGCCGGCGTTCACGCAGATGGTCATCAACATGTCGAAGTTCGTGCAGGCCGAGGGCATCTTCATTGCCATGGTCCTCGGCGGCGCGGGCTATGCGTTCTTCTACTTCAAGAAGCGCTCCAAGAAGATGCGGGAGTTCCTCGACCGCGCGGCGCTCAAGTTCCCCATCATTGGCCCCATCCTGAACAAGGCGGCCATTGCGCGCTATGCGCGTACGCTCTCCACGATGTTCGCCGCGGGCGTGCCGCTCGTCGAAGCCCTCGAGTCCGTGGCAGGCGCGACGGGCAACATC
>Ga0247765_1001020_pt1 | contig 16334 bp, 18 predicted proteins | sample UWRJL106311C6_FD_179949 | JGI IMG/M metagenome (GOLD analysis project Ga0247765, IMG submission 179949) | Plant litter microbial communities from Arlington Agricultural Research Station in Wisconsin, United States - UWRJ-L106-311C-6 | ecosystem: Environmental > Terrestrial > Plant litter >... | reverse complement strand
TACCTTTGTACCAAACATATCAATTGTCCGCACCACGTCAATCAAACCCATCCATCTATCCATCCATCCATTCATGTTCGTGTACCTAAACCCAAACAAACAAGACGTGTTTAGCTCTGGCTCCAGTCCTTTGATCGATCCGTTTTGGCGTGCCGGCTGTTTATCAGTTCAGTTCGTTTAGTACGGTTTAGTTCAGTTCCGTTCCGTTCGGTTTACAAAGGAGCGGTGGCCCTGAACTGACTTGAATCGACTCGACTTAGGTGTTTGTTCCAATCCCCTCCCCCCCCCCCCCCCCCCCCCTTCCGCGGACTGACCGACCGACAGACAGATGAGGAGCGTGGTGGGTTGAGTTAAGTTACCCCTAATGCACGGAGGACATGACTCGACTGTGATATTAGGTTGTCAAATCCATTCGGAATCCAATGTCGAACAGTTCAACTAACGATAAAGAGTTCGCTGGTTAGGTACCTAACCCAGATGTCAAGGGTCATCCTCTCCCGCTCCATGTCCACTTCAACCAGCCCCATCTCACTCACACACAACAAACCTGGTCCCAGACAGACTCGGCTGAGCAAGCATTAATCGCTATTTTCCAGCAAGAACGACATCTCCAATTTTAGAATAGCGTTGAGAAATAACTATGGTATCCAACCCCCAAAAAGCGCAATCCCAAAAATCCCTCATAACTCCAAACGCTGTCTGTCTAAGCCATATCCGCTAGCCTCACCTAAAAAACCATTTGGGATATCATAGTTCTATGCCAATGCCAAACCATCACCAACAAGGCTCATGGTAATCGGCGGAAACGCCAAAAACAGCAAGTGTCGACGGCTTCCCAAATAGGGCTCATCAAGCCCACTTCCCCAATAAGCTCATCAACGCCATGCCAGCCACAAGTGCCGTCATGCCTAGCGCTGTCCGTATGGGTCCCGCCTCGGTCAACTCACCACCGAGCATCCAATCGTGGGCCCACATTTCCACAACGCCGACCCACACGAGAATACCGGCCGAAAGGGCGTCGAGGGTGCCGATCGCAATAATAGTTGACGGATCGTTTCCATTAAAAGTCCTGAGCACGCCGATGCCAATCCCCATGCCCAGAGGGGTGACGACGGCGAAGCCGGCTGCGAGCATCAACTTTTTGCGCATCGAAACTGTGGCGTGCGAGTGCACCGAGGCCGTGGCGTGATCCGTTTCCCCAGAAGCCGCGTCGCTGGTGCCCTTGGCATGTTGATGGGGATTCTGGTGATCCGAGGCGGCGACCAATTCTTCAGCCAGAGTCGACGGGCTGGGCTGCTTAGGCTCATGGAAATGTCCGTGGTGGCCGAGACCGTGGCTGTGGCCGTTGGGAAGAGCACCAGCGGGCCGGGGCCGTCCGAGGGAGGCGATACGCGTGCCAAGAGCAATGCCTTCAAACATTTGGTGGAAGACGATGACAACAAACAATGTGATGAAGAATGCATCGCCCGACACAACGAGTGTGAGACCGATCACTAGAAGTGGTTAGCTTAAAAGTCATAACTCAGAAAAGGGCAACATACAGAGCGAATGGAAGATAACACCGGCTTCCAAAACGGATATGTTCACGAGCTCGGTGCTGATTTGCGGGGTCTGGACAACGCCGCCAGCTGCTTCAGCATTACGCGTGGTTGTCTTTTTCGCATGCCATTGGACGAGCCGGATGCCGAAATACTCAACCATGAACGACAGGAAAATGCCGGCCATGAGAATTGCCGATGCAGTAGACTCGTACTGGAGTTCTCCAAGACACTCGTTCTGGAACATGAGGACCGCATGTGTGAAGAGCTGTCGGCGGTTAGTACAAATCACATGGCAGATGGATTCCCCCCTTACATGGATGAAGGCAGTCGAGATGATGATGCCAGTACCAAACTGGCGGAGAATAGTAAAGACAACATGATGCGGTGAGACGAACGACGCAATCAGGATGGGCAAAAAGACACCTGAGCGGTTAGTATCTCCAGCCAGAAGTAGCCATGATGATACTCACCAATAGAGCTCGTAGCCAACATGACAAACAGGAGACCAATACGGAGATTAATGTTGTAATTCCGCTCAACCTTGGTGCAAACCTTCACCGGCTCACCAGTAGCGCCTTCACCAGTGCAGTGTCTGGGGACGGTCAGTACATGTTTCAACAGAATCGGAAAAGTCGGAACGTACTCGACGCCAGCATGGAAGTGGCAGTTCTTCCCACCCGAGGAGCTTCCTTCATCATGATCATGATCATCACCATCCTCTGTCGCTAAATGAACCTCGACATCGCTGCCGTCGGGCGCTTTGCAGAAGCTAAACCACCCAGTCAGTCAACAAGGGCAGGCTACATGGATCCTGTCAGTTGGACTTACGTCTCGTCACCATGCGGGTGACACCCTGTGTACGCGGGCGGGATATTGGCAGTGGCTGTGGCCGGAATGTGTACGACATACTCGGTCGCACCGGCCTTGCAGTGTCTGACGACATGGTTAGCGCGAGAGCCTCAGGTACCTATGAGTCGCAGGGGCAGACTAACACTGCTGTTCCGTCCAGATGGCACTCGGACACAGCGTCGAGAGTTGAAGAGATGGACGACGATGAAGCGGGAGTGGGTGTGGGAGTGGGTGTTACTTGGGGCGCCCTCTGATGAAGTGCGGGAAGGGAAGGCGATGACGATGCGGCGACGAGTTGCGATAGCGGAGCCGCCAGTAGCCCCCAGAAGATCGACGTCCTCACTGACGGGACGGTCCGATGCATGATTGGGTATTAATTGGAGCAGTGGTTTTTTTTAAAGAGCAAGGACGATGATTCGGCCAATAAATATGAGATGGCAGTATCGTTTTGTGTTATCGGAGCATCCCAAGAACCGGGTCTGATCTGGGGGGAAACAAAGAGCGCACGAGCGGACGAGAGAGTGAGCCGCTTTTGTGTGACGGGGTCCGCCGAGTCTAATAATATGCGGTCAGTCCGCAGAGGTCGCACGGGTTGCGGGAAGGGCTGGGCTTGTCGAGGCGGAAATTGGGATGGTGCGCGTTTGATCGGGTTGAAGTGGGCAGGTGCAGTCGAAATCCCGTGCTTTGCGATGGAGCTGAGGGAGAGAAAAGGAAAGAGCGAGACAAGAAATGACGGGGGGGCTTGTCTGGATCCCTCGCGGGGCGGACACCTTGATGGCCAGCGGCTCCAAGACTTGCAAACTCGAGTCCAAGACTACAAATCCTAGCGTTTTGATTGGCCTGCCACGCCCCGCCTGCAAGTAATCATGGCATGGCGCGAGTCACCGAGGGGCACCTTGACGGCTGCGAACCTTGATGGCCTACAAAAAGAGGTCGCTTGCTCGTCTGCCAAGACCATAATTCCACCGAAAACGCTCACAGCCTTGGAAAACAACAGATGATTGACCCCCCACCAAAAATGCATCTCCGTTCGCCCTGACTATGGATGGCGTCCCAGCTGCGGTGAGCCAACACCAAGCTACCCTGGCGACATGCTGTTGTGTATCGCACACCCGCCCGCTGGAAGCCATGCAAGTCCCGATTTTTTTCAGCCAGGCGTGTGTGTGTGTGCAAGCGACGGGAACCCGCAGGCTAATTGGAGTCTTGGCTTTCTCTGGGCCATCAATCCTCGTCATTGAGCAAATTGTAACAAACATCAGCCGCTTCCGAATCTACCTCTTTGAGGAGGCCCGCATTTTGAGGGGACTATTTAAAAAGCATATCCTATACGGGGTATGCTATCTACTTATTCTAGCCGCCGTGCATCCAAAAGTTCCCGTTCGTCCTCTTATCGTATCGCATCCACTCTTACCATTACATTTCGACGTATTGCCCAGAAAAGAAAAATATGAAGCTTATTACCTCTGTTGCATTCTTTGGCTTATTGTCCTTTGCCACAGGACAACACGGGCATGATGAGGACCACAGCAGCAGTGGCTCCAGTGGCGGCGCTCGCACGTTGGGTCCATCGCCTACCGAATCTGTGGGATGTGTCTCGCACGGCGATCACTGGTGGGTTTTTGAAACAATCCCCAAGTTTCTATTTTCGCTCTACTGACCCGAGAACCAGGGACTGTCAAGGTCCCAAGATGACGGCACCGGCTGTTCTCACCACCACGGTATCGGGAGTTGTCATCACCACCACCACCAGCGCGACCCACTCCCACACTCACTCTCATCACAACGACGATGATGATGATGATCACAAGACTACGGATAAGCCCGGCACTGGTAGTCTCAAGCCCAGCCCCACCGAATCATTTGGCTGCACTGCCCACGGCGACCACTGGCATTGTGAAGGCCGTGTTGGCGCCTCCGCCACGGGCACGGGCACGTCACGGTCGAGCTCAACGGCCGGAGCAGCCTCTCCTACCAGTGGCGTTGGTCGCGCGCAGGCCGTTGGTTTTGGTTTTGGCATTGTTGCCGCCGCCGCTGTGGGGTTGGCGTTGTAAAAAATAAAATAAAAAAAATCGTGTATTCTGTACATAATTACTCTCTTACGTATACATATATCATACCCCAGACCAATATTAACTTGACACACACACTTACCTCATCGTCTGGTCCCATCATGCACGCGGCAGCCGCTGTGGATCTGATCCGTGTGGTGCCCCCACGGGGACGGGGACGGGGAGATGGTGAAGCTCAGCTCGGCGGCTCAGCTCAGCCCAACTCTCCGGTCTCTGGGCTCTGGGCTCCCTTGCAAGTTGAGGGATGGCTTCATATTTAATTTTTATGAACAAAAAAACATTCCATGCTATGCGATCCCGTCCATCTATCCAATCATGCTCGTCTATCCCACTATTGAGGTACCCTGATATCAAGGCACGGATGGCTGAGTTCGGATGACATTGGACATTGAGTACAGGGCCAGTCCAGAACAAACTACGTAAATCAACCGCGCACGATCAGACCAAATGAACTTTTTTGGAACGAGAGAAGGGAAAAATCATGAAATCATCGGACGGACGGACGAAGCGGCAGGGATGGTGGAGAGAGAGAGAGAAGGGAGGGGTCTCTGAGAACCTTGATGGCCACACGGGAGCCCGAGAGGGTTGATGCTCCACTGACAGACTTGGCGCGACCCATTCCTGACCCACAACTTGTTCCTTGAGCAATCTCCTGCATGAAAAATTGCTGACGGAACCAAAGATGGGGGTTGGGGGCTTTCTTTAGTTACTTGCGTGCTTGCTTGCTTTGCTGGCGGGAGGGAGGGAGATGAGTTGTGGGATGAGTGGGAAGGATGTTCAGGGATCCGGGGCCGGCACGCACGCACACGGGGAAAATAAAATAAAAATCGATAATTCTCATCATGATGGCTACTTTATCTTTTGAAATCCTACAAAAAATCGAGACTTTTGAGAACCGCCGTGGGACGATCAAGTCAGTGACGTGGCGGCATTTGCTGTGCCGAAATATTCAGGGTTCATCGGAGAGGGAAAGAGAGAGAGAGAGAGAGAGAGAGAGAGAGAGAGAGACAAAGGGCTTGACGTGTTGTATTAAAGTTGCTGGAGGACTGGACTTGGCTGGTCACTAGTTCAACTCAACTCGCTGTGAGAAAATAAAGTGACTAGAAAAACTCGAATGAACACAAGGAGGAGAATACAAAAGAAAGAAAGGAAAGAGGGTTCAGTTAGCTTGGCACCTAGGTAGCTAGCTGCTCGCCAAACCGCACCCAACCCAATCCAACCCAACCCAACCGCCCCAACCCGCGTATTGAGTCCTGCACGCCGCATTACATGTAACCCATATCGTAGGTCTATATAGGTAGTACAGCAAGAACAAAGAACGAAGATAAGCGCGCTTGCATGAAAATAAAAAGCCAAGACTTTCCTATCATGTCGCCCTCCGGTTACGGAGACAGTGAATCACAGGTAGATAAACTAGCCCGTCGTGCTACACGTATCTGCCTTATTTAGGTAGTCAGGGCGGTGGATCAAATTGGTCCGCCCGTCTCATGTCCCTTCTCCGTCAAGTCTTTTTTGGTCGCAGTCATAGTCGCAGTCTTGTTAACTACTCAACTTTATTTCCAGCGTTTTAGAGAGATAATGTCTTGTCTTGCAAGTGCTTTCAGTCATGAGGTATTGGTTTCAATAGTTCCATGACGCAACATACATGTAAGGCACTTGTGTATCTATCTTGGTTATGTACCTAGGTATATGTATCCCGACTCGGTTACGAATACGCCAAGCAAAATGATTTGTCCTCTCTCTGTCAGGATGAAGCCAAGACCAGACTCGGTAGTTGTATTAGACTCTGGATCTACAGTAGAACTAGAATTAGAGATCACTGGGGCTGTATTTGACGCATGTATGTAAGTTTAGTTCATGACATCCACCCCCCCCCCGTTTTGGAACTTTTGGTCATTACCCAACCAGACCACATGCAGTCTGTCCTGTCTGTCTGTCTGTCCTGTCTACTGTGTATGTTGATAGGTTGGGTAGTGTGCGCAATTCATTTGGTCTCTCCCGGCACTTGATTGGGGCGGGGGTTCGTTCCGTTCGGCCCGTGCTCTCCTAGGTAGGTGGTGTGTCTGGTTGGCATGGACGGCAAGTCAATAAGATCGGAGGATTTTTGGTGCGTTCTGCGGGAGAGGGGGAAAAGAGGGGGGATGGATGAGTCGGGGAGGTAACTTTAAATTGATGACTTTGTGTATGGGGTACCGCTGGTTAATTAAAGACGGTACTGGATGCGGCGCAAATGTTGAACCTGTGTGTGAGAGGTAAGCAGCATGCTGCCTTATGCTCAACTCTCTGAATGAGAATCAGATTTTTATTTTCCGAGCTTAATATTGATGGCACTGGCATCTCTCTCTCTCTTTCTCTCTCTCTCTCTCTCTCTCTCTCTCTCTCCTCTCTCTCTCTCGTATATATAATCTAGTCACATATCAAATTCTTCCTTTTTTCTCTCTCTCTTTTTCGGCTAACAGAACAACTATCGTGATCTTACACAAGACTTAATAATAGGTACTCAGCCAAGTGCCCCAAACACACACCCCCTAAAGGCAGCCAAACGCTCTTGAATATCCAACCTCGAACCCGACCACACAATGCCAAACACCAAGCTTAAAGAGAAGAGAGACGGCTGTGATAAGACTCTTAACTCCGCGTTACCACAGCATCTCTGTGCAGGCGCGTTAAGCTACGCTCAAAGCTTCCGACCCTCTGCACACGCTGGCAAAGCCCATTGCTTCATCCACGCCGAGTCCAAAACGTCCTTAACACTGGGCCGCTCGCTAGGCTTCCAAGCGAGCATCCAGCGCAACAGATCCAACAAGACAGCCTTCTCGTCGTCCTTGACCAAGTCAGTGCCGCAAGCTGGCCGCAGCCCGTTTACCCATTCATCAAACCGCCTATCCCACGACCAGATATCCCGCTCGTTACTGAGTGGCTTGCCTGTCTTTTCGTCAAACCATTTCGTTCGCAGTTCCCACTTGTCCCACCACTCGGACGGTAGACGACCCTGCAGGTGAACCTGCTGCGCTGTGATTTCGTCCTGGGGGGGTATGATGCCGTCAATGAGGGATCTATGACCAAGAAGTTCAAAGATGCAGCAACCGAGACTCCATATATCCGACGCGAACGAAAGCGGTTGGGTTGGTTCGAAAAAGGCCTCGGGTGGTCGCATGACAAGAGGGGTGTAGGACTGAAAGCGCGACTTGTCGGAAGGGCGAAATGCCACGCCAAAGTCGCTCAACAAAAAGTTTTGCCTCCCCTAATGTGAGCTCGTTACTGGGCAGGCCAAGCCACAAGGGCTTTACCACGTATGAAGGAACCCCGGGTGCCCGAGAGGTGGGTTCACCGTCGTCACCGTTTTGGACGGCGACGACAGGCTCGATTTCGGGGGCTCCAAACTTGGCGTACAGCTGATTAACGGAGAGATTATTGAGAGAGCATGGTGGTAGCTGAAGCATGCAGTTTCCGAGGTGAAGGTCGCCATGGGCATAACCCTGTGAATGGACAAGGGAAATCGCCATAGCAAGCTGAGCGGCTAGAGATCGAGCAACGTCAAGCTGGAATAATCTCCAGTCGGATGCCTCTTTGGCATCGCGAAGGCTGCACCTTGCGGGAGCCGCCACCAAGCAAGGGTGGGTACCATTTGGGCCGTCAATAGTGAAGCGATCCAGGGCCAGAGGTACTGTGGATGCTACTGCGGTTATTTCTGAGTTCGAAGGAGCAGCAGCGGTGCCCGTTGAAATTTGCGTGAGAATGTCTGCTTCGTGTTTGTCTGCATCTGCGGCGCCCACTTTGATGGCGACATAGGTGGATGTTTGCTCGTCAAGAGCAAGCCAGGCGGTAGAGTATGTGCCATGGCCGAGCTTGTGGACGATGCGGTATCGCGTGTGAAGACGGTCGCCAATTTGGACTGGGTAGTAACCGCCCAGTCGGTAGTCCTCTAGGTTTTCAACGTCTTCAACATATTGGTATTGAGAGGCTGAGGTCGGCATGGCTGGAGGGGGCAGGTTGGAGAAGACGCGTGACAGTCGCTTTGAGAATGCACGCGGAGAAACCGCAAGATGACATGGCCGTCGCCATGGAACGTGGCGTGATACGCTTCGTAAAATCCCGCCGCTCATGGTTAACGTCAAAAAGGCACAGAAAACATGTTGCCTGTCACGGCTACGTTACCGGCGTTGAGACGCTCGAGTTCAAGGAAGCAACCCACGTCAAGGACAAGGCCGATTCGACCAAGAAGGCGTTGGGTAAAGCGGCCTGGCCAAGTGAAGCCTCCCTTTGGGAAGCTCCTGAAATTGGCTATGGGCACATGTCGGAATAGGGCTGACTACTGACGCAGGGAAAATAGTTTTGGGTGGCCACGTGCCATGGCACGTGCCCCGGCCAACCAGCTGCTTGCATCTAGTTCACCTCTTTGCACGTTTTTCTTTCTTTCTTTAGATCATCAACCCTCAAACTTATCAGTTTCCGGGCACCGCGCCCGCAAATATTAGTGTCCCTCGTTAGTTTTTTGTGATCAGAATGAGAACTTAGTCCATCATTTAGTTGTACACTTAGGTTTAGGTACATTGATTAGTCCTTTAGATGCCCACTCCTCCCAGCAACTGGCCGGCAGATGCCACCCTGCCAGGCGATATAGCTGTGGTAGTTGTGGTGGTGTGGTTTTGTTTATTTTTCCTCTTTCACTACGTACCTAGGCACTTAAGGCACCGAGACAAAGAATAGACAAGGAAAACCCATTCTGCCAAACAATTAGCGAATGCAAAATACCCCCAGCAGAGATTTATCAGCAAAAGTATGCATTTTATGATCGGCATGTTGAATGATGATTTCCATGGGTCCTTGCCGGATAAGCTTCGCTGAGTATAAGTAAGTTGAGTCGTCCCAGGGCAAGCTGACGCCAAGTCTCCATCCATCACTCTCAAAGGGGAGCTCGTAAACAACCCTCTGTCATCCGATGACCAACCCATCCCCACTTTCCGTCTGAACGGTTTAAGGCTAGGCAGTGCTGTCTTTTTTATGCCCATGATTCGGGGCTGAGCAGTCAAAACAGTCAGGTAAGCCTGCAACACAGATTGTACGAGCACACTAACGGAGCAAGAAATGGGCCCCCGCTGGCAACAAAAATAACCCTGGTTATCCTCACGACCTTGGTGATCATGTACCGGGCCGGGCCAAGCCACGGATATCAAGTCATGTCCGGCATCAGTGTCCAGGGGCTTGTCAACTTATTCCGGCGTCGCCTGCGTATGCAAGTAGAGATACTGCAATATATAAGACAGATGCACTTGCGGTCTCCATGTTATTCTAGCTTCATCCTCACATCTTTTATTTTTCCCTTTGTCACCCTACACCTACCTGTTATCTCTTAATCTATAAAATGGCGAGCTCAGCGGTCTGCACGACCCCAGGTTGTTTGGCAGCGGCCACGCAGCTCCTCTCGTACATGTCCCCAAACTGGGAGAAACTTGACCCGTGTACAGACTTTGACAAGAGTAAGTCTCTTTAGCTCGAACAGAATGCCCAATTTGGTACCTAGGTACCTAGTTAACACAGTGTAGTGGTCTGTGAACGCTTTTCCGACTCCAACCCCCCCGAAGTCGGCACCATGGATCTGGTCGGCGCTGCCAACAGCGAGGTGATCCACAAGCTTCTCGAGGGCACTTACCAGGAAGCCGTCAACTTCGGGGGTATCGATGAGAACCGCAAAATATTTCCCAGCAACGCGGTGGATGAAGCCAACTTTAAGAAGCTGCAACAAGATTACAAGACATGCATGGACGTCGAAGCTATCAAGATTGCGGGAACCAAGCCGCTGCTTGATCTCCTCGTTTCGTTGAACAGCATTTGGCCTATCAACGCCAAGGATGCTACCACCAAAATGTCCAAGGATGACTACGATGGGTTGAGCAAGGCGCTTTTCTTTCTCGAAGAGCTTGGGATCGAGACCCTCCAGCATTTGGAAGTCGACAACTTTCCTCTTGATAATGTGAGTCCTTGCCTATCTTGCTCCCCAAACTGAATCGGAGAGAGACTAACACAGTATAGAACCAAATGGCAATCTGGATCAAAGAGCCCCAGAAATTCCGATCTGAAAATGCCTCCGTCTACGCAGACATTGAAAGTCTCACGGCATTTGCAGTAACAACCGCCGAGACTATCATCAAGGGCCCTTTTCCAGGAAACCTTTCTGCTGAAGAGGCTGGAGCTGTGGCTGCCGCAGCTGCACTTTTCGAGGCTGACATGGTCAAAGCCAAGACCGTCGCCATGGCAAACAACACGGGACCGTATGATTTCCGCAAAGCTGGCGCTGTCAAGATTGCCGACCTCTCCAATTGGTATGGTCTCGATAAAGCCATTACAGCCCTGCTCCCTGCCAACTACCCGACCGACAAGGCCATCTGGGTGAATCCCAAGGATTACTTTACCAACCTGACTGAGATTATCGCCTCGCATCCCAAGGTCGCCGTGCAAGGCTACCTCCTCCTTCGCGCTCTGGATGCCTTGCAGGGATCAATCACCACAGAGCCGTCCTCACGCAGCGAGGGGCGATGGAAAACCTGTCTCGAGTATCTCGATACCTCCCAGAAATTTACCGTCGGCCGCTTCTTCGTCGGGGCCACGTATTCCGAAACTCTCCGTCAGTACGTGGACAAAATGGCCGCCAACATCCTCGTCGAGATGAAAGAATCCCTCTTGCCGTCCTTGCCGTGGCTGCAACCTGAGGAGAAAGCGCGCGCGGTCAAAAAAGTCGATGATATTGTTGTTAATGTCGGATACCCTGCTTCTCTCTCCCCTTCCTCCTCGAGCGCGAATGTGAATGGTACGACGAGCTTTCTCGATACGCGAAACCCGGAATCTCTGGCGGCATATTACCGCGATCTCAATATCACTTCCACGTCTTCCTTTTTCTCCAACGTCCTTTCCGCCCGTCGGCATAACCTGTACCAAACTTTTTCTCTCGTCCTCCGGCCCGCAGACCGCCATCTCCTCGGGGCGGGTCGGTATCCCCCGCAGTTTGTCAACGCGGCGTTCAACTCGGCCGATAACACGATGCATTTATTCTCCAGTCTGACGCAATCGCCTAATCTTTCACAAGATTTACCGGGCTATGCAGCCTATGGAGGTTACGGATCGACGATTGGACATGAGTTATTTCACGGGTTTGATACCAACGGGCGATTGGTTGACGAATCTCACGCATTCACATCGTGGTGGTCGGAGGGTACCGTGGCGGAATATTCCCGCAGAGCAGAGTGTTTTGTGAAGCAGTATGATGGGTATACCTATCCTGTTCCTGGTCCTGACTCTGTCCCCGGTAACAGTTCCTCTGGTTCTTTTGGCAACAGCACCGGCAACAGCAACAGCAACAGCAACAGTACCAACACTAGCACTGCAAAAGTCAACGGCGCCGCTACGCTTGCCGAGAATCTGTCTGATGCGGGGGGTGTTCGGGTCGCCTACGAGACGTGGCGAAGAACCCAATCAGTGACAAAAGACGCAAACCTCCCTGGTCTCGAGAAATTCACACACGCCCAGCTCTTCTTCATGTTCTACGCAAAAACCTGGTGTGATAGCTATTCGCCCGAGCGAAACGCCATGACTGCTCCGCTGGACAACCACGCCGTGGGAGCTTGGCGAATCAAAGGCGTTTTGGCAAACTCTCGGGCTTTTCGAGAGGTTTGGGGCTGTAAAGCGGAGCCAGTCTGTGAGCTTTACTAACCACCTAGTTCAAGAGAGGGACATCTGTGTGGGAATTTGCATTGGGTTTGGCGTTGAGTCTGCTTATTAGAATTTAGATCGTTACGTATATGGAACGAGCAATGTTGATGCGGGGAGGAATGAGTACCTAATGAGCCAGCACGTAGAATAATCATTCATCATGAGTCAAGTTCAACTAGTGCCAGTGTGTAACACCGTCAAGTCTTTGCTTCCTAGCCCATGTCAAAATAGCAGGGGAGTACAAGCCAAGGCTCAAGTAGAGGCCAAGACAAGTTAGAGACAAAAAATAAGGTCTTCTCTCCCGCCGGGAATTGAACCCGGGTCTCGAGCGAAGTCGCTTCACTTTGACAAGCTCACATACTGACCACTATACTACGGAAGACTTGTGTGTGTGGATGTGATCACCCACCGTAGCTGCTGCGTGGTGGGGGTTGCGAAAATTCGTCTCATGAACTCTTAGTCGGAACCCTGACGCCACTGGGTTATGTGCAGGTTTTATGGCATGCAAATGCATTTTCGGGGTTCATGTGATGCACGCGTATATATCCAACGTGTAGAAACTAAGCGGGCGGAAAGAAAATATACATACCATTCAACCACTTTTGGCGGCTGCAGCCCACACCAATACAACCTACCTACCTACCTACCCCCAGTTAGGCTAGGTAGTTCGGGCAGGTAGGTAGCGATCAACCTCACCAGATATTGTCTACTTGGTGTATGTAGCCAGTTCTGCATCACAACAGGACGGGGTTGCTCATCAAGCTCTACAAGCCAGCCAGAAAATGGATGCAACTTGTCACATACTGATGTGGCGGCTACGTAGGTTTTACATTGCAACAATCAACCTTGACATAGCGAAAAGCAATTGACGTGGGTTGTGAATAACACGAGGGTGAATGGCGTTGATGTCCCCAGCCACTGACAGGGCCATACCTGTCCCTAGGAGAAAATACATGCTCCTCAGGTGTCTACAGGTTTGAACTGTATCCAAAGAAAAAAGGGGGGAAAAATTGAATGCTAGGCCCAGTGTTAATACTCTCAGGGGTCAACGCCCCACGGGTGACTAATCTCACTGAATGACACGCCATGCTCTGCCAGAGAGCCAAAATCACATGATAAACAAGAGGTTCGTATCTGTCATATTGTTAGAACAATGTTTCCTAGGCGCTGCACAGTGACCTACTGAGAGGGTGAGAGCAAGACAGCTGCGGCTTTTGGGTATACCGAGTCTGTAGTTCGTCTCGAATATTATTCAGCAGTTCCAAGTAGCTCTGCTGTCGCTTTTTCTTCAGAGCTGTGATAAAGGCCCAAGACATTGCGCCCGTGGCTTGAGAAGCGATACTGCAGTCGGCTCTGTGAATGGCCAAATGTGAGTTCATCTCTCTCTCGCTCTCTCTCTCTCTCTCTCTCTCTCTCTCTCTCTGTGTGTGTGTGTGTGTGTGTGTGTGTGTGTGTGTGTGTGTGTGTGTGTTGGGGGGGAAGGGTCAAGGACACGATGCACTCACGACGTCTGATCATCCTTGCTTCCAGATAACATGATAACATCGGCAGGCGATGTCTTCGTTTCCAATATCTGACGAGAGCGAGCCTCCTCGCCAGCCGTCGCCTTCTTGAAAAAGTCCACAATGGCAGCCTGGTCGCCACGCTCGTAGGCAGTAATGACCCCCAGAAGGGTTTGGCCGGCCTCCTTGGCGAGATTGGGTTCCTTGAGGATACCCTGGGTGGAGTAGATATATGGGAGGTCCAGTGCGGCCCCGGAGTGACAGGAATCAAAAATGCAGGTGAGCCGTACGCCTCCTTGCAAGGGCCGGACAATGATTCGATGCATCTCGTCATCAGTAATGTGCCCGACCTGCCGAAAGTCCACTGGATAGATAACCTCGTCAAATCCATCTTCTTCGTCTCCATCCAGATCCTTGGTCTGGTCGCCATGTCCTGCCTTGGATATTAGAAGCCAGGTAGATGCAGAAACTGGATCGCAATCACTCACCAGAGTAGTGGAAGAAGAGTGAGTCATTCGGACGGGCATCTTTGACAAGCCAGTGCATGGCTCTGAGGATGTTTTGCTTTGTCGGCTGGCTCATGGGGTTCTGCTGATCGTCGGTGAGTATGACCATATCCTCCCGCTTGTAGCGGAAATTCTCGACGAGATAGCTGGACATGTTCCTCACGTCGTTGATGCATCCCCGAAGCTGTCCGCGTTGACCAAAATAGTTGATTCCGATCAAGAGAGCCTTGCGCTGGCCAGTGCACTGAGAATACTGGAATGCATAGCTCGACGGGGCGCCATTGCCAAACTGCTGGGGGCCTTGTGGCGGGGGTGGCGGTATTTGATGGTTACTGTCGTAATACGTGTTGGAGTTGATTGGAGGCATTGCTTTGACAATCAGCTTCATGAAAGTCGTTGCAACCCTCCGGGGCACTTACGGGGCCTGGGAAAAGATTGGACAGGCGGCTGGCTATACAAATACCCACAGCCATGTCCATACCCATAACCATAACCATAGCCAGCATTTGCAGGTACTGCCTATTGGAAGCTTCAGTCTCCGTCAATGCGCGAGGCGACAGCTCACTAACCTGTTGGTAGCTGAAATTTTGTTGCGGCGGCGCTTGTCCATAACCAGGCGTGGCAGTTGCGGGCTCTGGGGAGAACGAGGGAGCTTGTGGGTTGAGGATGCGATCACGTGGAGGAGAATTTGACGTTGGAGAAGAGGTGGGGGTGATGTAGGTGACGCCGGGTGGCGTGGGGGGTGAAGATTGGATACCGTCAGCGCTCGGGTTGTCGTGCCGCTGCTCCCACCTGTCGATTTTCTCGGGGTTGATAGGCTGACCGTAGTTGCTAAACACGGTTTCTTTCCCTTGTAGCAGACGTTTGCTGCGTATGCATGAAATGGCCTGCATTTTTGCGTTGGTGATATACTTTTCGAAGCCCCATTGTGCTAAGCGGTATTTGTATTGCCTCTCGCTGCGGGGACTGGTGAGCGGGCAGCGTGCATCATTTGGCGGAAAGACAGGGGATGGGAGCCTTACTTTGCGACAAAGTCGTATTCTGTCGCCATGATTCTGATGACATCAGACAGTTGCTTGCCTTGCTCCATGTAGAGTTCTTCGATGGTGCTTTTGGCCTCTTCCCATTCCTCTTCGCTGATGGAGCGGGTGCCATTCGGCTCGGCCCACTCGGCGTCGGCCATTTGGTTGGGGATTGAGGACTGCTGCCGAATTTACTCTGCAATAATAGTTATGGGTCTGTGGTTTGTGGCACTCCGGCTTGGACACCTTGGTTCGGGAGTGAGAAACTGGACAAAGACGGTTTCTTCCAGGATCTCTCAGGCGGTGGAAGGAGCTCGGTGATAACTCAGCTGTCGCTGCTCTTGTGCCCCGCTTGGCAGCGCAAGGACAAACGGGCAGGGGGTGTCAGTGCACGGATCAGGCTCAGCCCGGCCGGCCAGCTGTAGCATCCTAGTGGCCAGTGATCAATGCAGCTGTGCATTTTGCACAAAGGACAATCTTTGCAAAAGGACAACAGGCAAACACGCCGCCACCAACACTTGGCCCCTGGTTCGCCTCGCCCCACAGGTGTCAATCCCGACATTGACCCGTGGACTTGTCCACAAGTACAATTTGATCTGTGCATGCAGCTGCTTTTGTGTGCGTTGCGGCTGGCCAAACCAATCAGAGTGGTGAAGTCGCTGACCCCCATCGATGATCGGAAAATCCAAAAGGACAATTCTCCTTTACACCCCATGTTCCTCCTCCTCATACCCATGTTCCTCCTCATACCCATGTTCCTCCTCCTCATACCCATGTTCCTCCTCCTCATATCCATATATGTACATATATGTACTCCATCAATGCCTACTGAATAAGATCTTGGCCAACCTTTGCGCATTGGATCAGCACCTACAACCAAATGCATACCTACCTGCCTAGTTTTTTACGAATACCCGTTCACGCTAAGCAAAATCGAGATATTCTGTTCCTTTCCATCGGTCCCGGTGCCGCATCTCCCAGCTAATCACCATTGACGCAGGGGATAGTGTCCCCCCCCTCCCTTTTTTTTTTTTTTTTTTTTTTTTTGAAGGGAGGGTTAGATTGTGACTCTTTCGTATATACCTGTCACACCTTTTTTTATTGCGTGGTGGTGCTTTTGTTATAATGGTTTCCAAAT
>Ga0247765_1001019_pt1 | contig 16349 bp, 13 predicted proteins | sample UWRJL106311C6_FD_179949 | JGI IMG/M metagenome (GOLD analysis project Ga0247765, IMG submission 179949) | Plant litter microbial communities from Arlington Agricultural Research Station in Wisconsin, United States - UWRJ-L106-311C-6 | ecosystem: Environmental > Terrestrial > Plant litter >... | reverse complement strand
TTTTTTTTTTTTCTCACTCACGATGGAGAAGGAGAAGGGAGGACCGACTCGGCTGCCGAGGCATGGCGGCTTTCCCAACCAGCACAGCCCCTGGACCAAGTGCTTGTCGACTGACTGGAAATTTCTCGATTCCTGGTCTCCTGGCTGCTGTCCCAATGGAGAATGGGCACGTGGATCGAGCGAATGCCGCCTGAAAAGTCAGGCGTTCGGCAGTGACCGGCAGAGTGATTCACCTTTCAGGGTGGCTTGCTCCACACCGAATTTGACTTGCCAATCCGTGGTTTGCCCGAGGTTCTGGTTCTGGCAGCAACCGTGCCAGAGATCGTATATCTCTTCGGCGCAGCTTCCTTTCGTTTCCTTCTCTCCTTGCCAAAACACCACACTCTGACTGTCGTTGATCGTCAACATCACCCCTTCCGCGTTCGTCGGTCGTCAAAATCATCCCAATCACAATTCATAAACTAACCAGGCTTGACAGTCACAATGGGTGAATCGGACAAGAAACCCAAGCCCCCTGCCTTTGTGCCACCCTCGTACGGCTTCAACCACTTTCACTTTTGCCCGCCGACCGACATTGACAACTGGGGCAAAGACCCGAAGAAGGAGTTGCCACCGCCGCCCACCGACCCCACAATGAAGGTCAAGAAGGCTGCCAAGGTGCGGCCGGGCATGTTCGCCATGCTGAAAGGCGGAGGCATCAAGTCTGCCATTTTGAAGGCTCTGCCAGTCATGATGGTTGGTCTCAACGCGTGGGCCGCACAGGGTTCCGACCTGAAGAAGTTTATTCTTTGGTAGTGAGTCTTCACTTCTTCACCTGAGTGGCTGAGGTTTGTTTGAGACAAGCTTTCTGATGTGGATCGGATTACAGCACCCGTCGTTAATCGGAAAATTCAGAGCAAAAAGTCTCATTTTTTTTGTCGTCCACACGGAACGAACACAAAAAGTCAATTTCGATCAAGACAACAACGCAAGCTGAGGGATAGTGAGTGAGGTACCAAGGCCAAAGGTACCGCAGCATCGTTGATAATATTGAGGTATGTTGGGGTTTTATTATGAGCTGTACGCGCTATTATGGATTCATAGAATAAGGTTGACTGAGTTGGTGGCAGTGGACACAGAGAGAGAGATTGTTCAGAAACTTCCGATGACGAGAAAGGGACTTTTTGTACATTTTGGACCAGGAGAGTGACCAGTTAACTCTCCAGAGTTGAAGCCCTGCGATGGCAAATAAATCCTGTGGATTGACGTGTCAATTTATGTTTTAGCTTGCGTGCTGCTGTGTCTTAAAAGAAAGAGAAAAAGAAAGAAATTGTAGAACGCTATGCCCAGCGTCAATGGTGAAGTGAATCGTAGTTAAGCTTCGCGGGGAGATGCGGCACCAGGACCAGCCTGTTCTCTCACTCACTCACTCCATAAATTCCTGTTCGCTATTCGGAGAGTGATTGAATACATTTCACAGAGTTTGAGAAGGCCTGCCTGCCTGCCTGCCTGTTCTGGTGATATGAGCATGTCTTTAACAATTGTAATTGCGTAATTGCGTGTGTGTGTGTGTGTGTGTGAATTAGAATTAGTATTTTGTAAAAAAAAAAAGAATGCCGTGTAGTAAGGTTACCTAGGTACCTTAGTGATGCCAACCAACATGACATGGCTGGAAGCAACAGCTTTTTATTCTTGGGGGAGGACGACGACGAAAAAACTATTGACAACCATGTCACGCATATAAAACTCACAAGGCTACCTACCTACCTACCTACCTAAGCGAAGCTATATTCTTTGTGTGATGTGTGTGGCGATTATTATTCTATATAAAGTCTGGTTTTGATGGGTTGTGGGATTGATAAGGAGGGAGGGGCCCTTTGGCTCATTGTTCAGAGGCTCCTGCTGTGTGGACATGGTTTTGTTCCTTCACATGGATGGCAGGTGTTTGGGTGTTTGGTTTTTGCAACTCACAGAGAGAAAGTATCCACCAACCAAGCGACGGCGTGTAGATAAAAATAGATGACCCGACCTGACTCTAAAGCAAAAGAAAAGCAACGTCTGGGACTTTCATTTCGAGGCAAGCCTTTCTGGGGGCAAGTCTTTCTGGGCTGTGGATACAGGCAAAGTCAAGTCGGGAGATAGACAGATGGACAGACGAGAGAGAGAAACCTGGGAGCAGAGGAACTTTGTGCGTAGGAGCCTGGAAACTTCGATCTGAGGCAGAGGAGCTTGGGCTGGGACCAAAGGAGCACACGTGTGGGAACAGAGCAATTGGGAGCAGGGGAACTTGGACCTGAGGTTCTTGGAAGATAGGGACATTGGGACATGGGGACTTTGGGGTAGCATATGCAGTGCAGCTGATGATATCTTTGTCAAAAGAGGAATCATCACGGAGGAAGAAAAGTCACCAGCGGTCATGACAGCCTTCGTGGGCGTGGTCACTAACGATAATACCAGAACTTCGTGGGTGCGCTTGCCAGTGAGTTGGCCCGGCGTTGTGGGCCAAATCACCAGCGCATTTGGAAGGCCTTCGTCCATCTGTTCCTCTCTGATAATGAGCTCCAAGTCCGTCTGTCCGTTTCTGTCAATGAGCTTGGGTTCTATATGCCTCCCGGGTATCCGTCTATTCGTCCATCTCCGGTCTGCTAATGAGCTCCAGGTATTCTTTCCTGCCGGCTGTCGGCTTGTCTGCTCGTCCGTATGTCTGTATATGCCTGCCAACGAGAGAGCTCCAAGTCCATCCCTTCTCCAGCTATCCGTCCATCCATCCATTCCTCTGTCTGTCGCATGTCCAACTGTCTGGCCGTCTGAGATGCCATCTGAGCTCTGGGTCGCTTTGCACGCGGATCTTTGCCCAACGAGTGGAGGTATCTGGTTAATCTGGTTTATCTGTCGTCGTCCACCAGTTTACCCCACCCGCTCGCTCATCTGTCCACCTCTCTTCTGTGACTTGACTTCTCGAATGTCGGTTGGGTTCGGGTCTGTCTGTCTGTCTGTCTGTCTGGTCTTGTCGCTCGATCTCTCGCTCGCTCGCTGCTGCCACCTCCAAGGATTCCCAATGACTGCCATTGCCTGCTGGTCGGACGCTTGAATGGTGTCGTCAAAACTCGGTCTCAGGCTAAAGGGGGAGTCAAGTCGCATGGTGGGAAAACAACTCGTGTCCAGTCATGGCGAAATCCTTGGGGGTTGGCCGGGCGATTTAGTTGGCGACAGGGACGGGGTTTGGAGCGGCACTGCCATCAACACAACCGGGCGCGCCATCGTCATTCTTGTCGCCGCCGCGGCGGTTCCCTTTGTTGTACGGCTGCTTACTCGGCATGACGTACTCCATCTCGGATTCGCCGTCGGTATCCTCGTCTTCATCGCCGTCATGGAGGTTGGCGGGGCGGGGACGGTGAGGGCGAGGGCGAGGGGGATAGGGGGCGCCGGGCTGGAACTTATACCGGCGACTTACACGCGAGTACTGGGACTCGCATCCAGCCTTCCCGTGGTGAGCTAGACCGTTCTGTAAGAGAAAAGCAGTTAGCATCCAGTTCTATAATAAGGTAGTGTACAGAGTGTGTTTAAAGGGGCATGATAAATTGCTGTGATCATAGTTGCCAGCGATTTTAAGCCGTGTGTCGTGATAATGGTTGCCAGCGATTGTTAAGGCAATGTGCTGAGCGTCATGATGATGCTTGCCTATGGCCCCCATAGTGAGACGTAATGACCTTTGCCAGCAGTTTACAAAGCAAAGCGTGATAATCTTTACCAACGTGCTTAAAAGCTAGCTGAGCGTGGTAAAAGTTGTGTCAGCACCCCATATGGTAAAGCGTGGTGATAGTGACGCCAATGTTTTTTAATAGCAGGCTAGAACTTAGTGATAGTGATTCCAGTGTTATGGAGGCTTAAAGAGTGGTAATGACTGCCAGCGCTTGAAGGGGGGCCAATGTGTGGTGGTGATAATTGCCCGCGTCTTTGGAGAAGACTAAAGAGTAGTGATAATCGTTGCCCGCGCTCGTGAGGGAAGATCGGCGCGCGACAATCACTACGCTCTACTATAGAGGGCGCTGTGATAATTGCTGCTAGTGGTGTGTGTGAGCGAAGAGCGACACATCGTGATGGCTGCATGCGAAAGAGGAGCGGCTTGGCGTGATGATAGCTGCTAGCATCTTCGAGGGGAGCGTGACACGCAGTAATGGCCGCCAGTGCTGTGAGGGAGACGTTGTGATGATGGTTGCTAGCATCCTCGAGAGAGGAGTGGCGGGCTGCGGCGTGATGGCTCTAGTGCGAGAGAGAGAAGGGTAGCGTGTCGTGTTGCTGGCTGAGAGCATTGTCAAGGTTTGAGCTCAGAGTGCGTGTGACGGCTGTTGCCAGCACGCCAAGGCCCATGTAAAAGCGTGGTGGCAGCTGCTGCTAGCGAGGGAAGGCTGAAAAGCGGTGAGACTGTTCCCTGAATTCCAAGAACCCTTGGAACAATGTGGTGATGATCGTGCTGGCGTGTGAGGAAAGAGTGACACGTAAGAATGACGGCTGCCAGCAGAGACTCCAAAGCGAGGCGCCAAAGTGGCTGTTGCTGACGTGTGTGAAGGATCAACTGGCATCAAGCGATGATCACTGCTAGTGTCCTTGGGAGAAGAGTGATGAGTGGCGGTGATTGTACCAGCTCGTGTGAGGGAACAATGACGCGTGTGATTGTGCCAGCGTTGTGAGGACTTGGTGCTGCCCGCCCCATTATTGCAAAGACTCTGAGGGAAGCGTGGTGATGACCTTCCGGCGCTGTAAAGACTCTGAAGTGTGATGATGATCACCCTGCGCTGTGAGGACACTGGGTGAAGCGTAGTGAAACCTTGTCCCCTGGCCGTGCGGACCCTTGGTGAATTGTGACGATTCTGCCGCTGTTCTGATAACATGGTCCAAAGATGGCTGTGGCCATCTCGCACAAATCGACTATCGACTGAAGTTCACGCCTCTCGACAGACCGAGACACTGTTGGTATGTCTGGGAGAGGATGGGGGGACTGGGTTGTCAGGAGTATGATGGGCATGTGATTGAACTTACTTCACTGAGCCACTGGTAGGTCTTGCGCCTCACCTTGGCAACAAGGAGCCACATGACCTCCTCCTCGGTCCAGGGTGGAGGCGCAGGGATGCCCACCCGTGCTCTCCGGGCGGCGGCGGCGGGAGCTGGCGGGCCAATCGCCAGCGCCGGGTCGGTAGCGGCCTGGGTCACCTGCGCAAACCCAGCAGACAAGCCGGAATTGGCCGGCATTGTCTGGCCGCCCGACGCAGCGACCGGCAGCTCCGGCTGGTCGTTGTTCATTATTTTTTTGGTTTAAAAAAGAGAAAAAAATATGCCTCTAGGGCGCTTTCGGAGAGATTGGGAGAGAGAGGGAGGGAATGGTGGTGGTGGGAGGCGGGAAGGTCCTCCAAAGAAGTGTTAGTGGTTGAGGAGAGAAATGGAATTTGCGTGGGAGAGCAAGTGGGATATTTATACCCCTTGTCGGCGAACAATTTTTTTTCTGATTCTCAATAAGGCTATGAGGGTTCTTTTCTATTGAGCCAATGAAGATCCAGTAAACACGAGGCTGTTCCTTCCTAAATTTCTGGCAGCTGCTCGGGAAGGCGCCAGCAGTCCCTCGGCGCGAATCACCTTTGAATATCTTCCGAGGGGCCCAAACTTCCCAGAAACCACACCGAGGTAACGGCAAACTATCGACACCTCACTGCTTAGGTAAATAGATTTAAATAAACTTCCCTCTCCAGCTCATCGAAGAGCTTAGAGACAACTTCGTCGGCTACGGGAAGAATGCTAACAAAGAGCGTCCCAGCAATTCCCGACGTAGGATCGATCCACTACCCCAAGGTTAGCTTGAGCCACATCGCCGAGAAGACGAGGAGAAGATGGAAGAATACAAGACGAGAATCTAGACATTACAGATCAAGACAGATAAGTGTTGAGTGAAAGAGTACGAAAGGAAGATCAAAGCTGATGATGTCTCGCAGAAGCGGTGTAACCGGCACACAGCCAGCGAAGAACCACAACTTTGAACCAAATCATCGCCACTATGACCGAGAGTGGTGGGTAGACGAAGGTGACGACAACGACGAGAAGACATGAAGAAGGAGATGACCAACACAAGGAAAAAGACAACGCACCCATCGCCCGTTCGCCATTCCCTGCCAGCCCATACTTCCCGTCCTCCGTTTCCCTGGCTCGTCCTCCAAAGTCAGAATACCACCAATGCCATGATCCAGCTTCCTCCCTCGACTAAACTCAGGCACCATAGAGTCATGATATGCGTCGGTTATCGCCTGGAGCACCGCCCTCTGTCCTTCACTCAACTGCGGTCGAAACATCTCTTCCGCTGTCTCCCTCTTCACCAAACCACCTCCCGCGTCTGAGAGCGACTGCAACAGGCTCCTCAACACCTTGGCGTGATCTACCGCGTTCATATACAGTCCGCTCCCTAGACTCAACAGCTCTGGCTTCGCTGGCACAGGTGTCTCCACGATCTGAAGACTTCCTGTCTCTTTATCTCTTCCCAAACACGGCGCTCCTTTACCATGCACCCCAATCAACTCCTCGCGATGGAAACTCGTGCAATCCATACCAAGCGGACGAAACAGCACCCTCTCCATAACTCGATCCAACCGTTCTTGGGTTGCCCTCTCCACTGCTACTCCGGCAAACTCCGTGCCTCCTCCATAATACCACCCTTCCCCCGGCGGGAAACGAAACGGAACCCGCCATCCTTCAAGGGTATAGTCGGTACAGCGTGCCGTGCGGCCAGTTGCCTCAGACCAGCGAAGGAGGTCCGGATCCGCAATGTCGGTGCCGATTCCCGCGCCGTGGGTAACCAAGTGGCGAAGCGTAATGGGGAGAAGGTTTTCCTTGGTGAGAGGCTCTCCGGAGGGGGAGAAACCGAGAAGGATTGGGAGGGTGGCAAGTTCGGGGATGAGAGGGCGGGTATCCTCGTCTAGAGCCAGGGACGGGGACACGGAAGAAGGAGGGTTGGGTTTATCCTTATACTGCTCGAGAAGGGACATGAGGCCGGTAAGGTTTATGATTTTGGACATGGACGCCGCCCAGGTCCATGTTGTGGGAAGGAAAGGGGGTGAGCTGGGAGAAGGGGCGGTTCGTCCGGAAGAGATGGAGATGACATTGCCTATTAACATGTACCCAGGTTAGGTCTCAGAGCAGAGCAGGGTGGCTGGCTGGCTGGCTGGATATATATAAGGAGAAGAGAAGAGGAGTGAAACAAACCGTCTTTGTTACACACGATGAAAGCGGCACCAATAATCTTGTTGGCTGTGTTACCCTCATCGGAGGCAATGTACTTTTGGAGAATAGAGAGGAGTTGTTGTTCCATGGTGTGGTTTCGCTGTGGGGAACTGTCGATTCTGTCCGTGTCACAGGGGGCAGAGATATCTAGGTAGGTAGGTATGTATACGTAGATGCTGCTCGATAATGGCAATGATCACAGAGAATAGAGACAGAGACAGAGACAAAGCTGGCCACTGGATGGAATCAATGCCTGTACACGCGTGGTTCACATGGGATCTTTATACGAAAGTATCGTCGTGGTGTTACCAAGAGAGGGGCAAAGTGAGGGGTTTTGCTTCCCGTAATTATTCCGCCTGCTTACCGTGCTTACTTTGCTTTCAAACTCCAATGAGACAATGACAAGAAAAAGAAAAAATCTACGATTGGTTGACACACTTTCAAAAAATGGATCGATCCACGTTGGGCTCTGGGGTTTGCCGTATTGCTCGGTTTTGGTATTCGTTACAGGATTCCTTTGTGGGGAGAGAGAGTAATGGGATGTCATGATGTGTGTCAATCTCATCGGCGAATGAGTCATGAGAGTGGACTTTGACTGGACAAGATCGGCATTCTGCATGTATGTGCTTGGCGCAGGAGGGGAATTCACATATCCCAGTGTAAAAGTCTTTGAGGCTTCAGCTTGGACTGTCAGGATTTGCGTCTGGATTGATTTTTCTATCACGATAAATTGTAAGAATAGATACAAATGGCTTTAGTTCCGTCTCGTATCTAGTAGCCAGCCATAAAGTCGAAACATGGAGTCTGGGATTGGCGACATGGAATTTTGCACAATGGCAGACTCGACACAAGGCGCCTTAAAACACTAAGCTTAGCAATGGGGAGCTGGGAATTTAAATCGACAAAAAATTAAATCTCTTGGATCGCGATGATTAACTTGGATTTTAATAACCCATCTACTGCTTAGGATTGTGATTCGAGTCACCAGCGCGTCGAATTGATTCTTGTGAGTGGGGTCGCCAGCGCCGCGAATTTACGCTGTGGACTGGCTGGATTTGCCAGCGAGAATTTCCTCGCGATTCAACTTTCTGCTCAATCCACAGCTATCTCAATGGCACAGAATACCATTGGAAAACGTGCACTCTAGGCTCCTATTGTGAATAAAGCTCCTTAGCATATAAGTCCCTTCCCCATCAAGAACATGCCCCAGCTAACGTGAATAACTCTTCCCAGGATGTGACCGTCCCTCCCCAAGTGCCTTCAAAGCGGCGTAAACACCAACGCTCTCGCCTCAATACTCTCCCTCGGCGGCGGCGGATTGTCCCCTCCCGTCGACTGTTCAAACGACACATGCGGGACACATTTCGCTTTCACATTCCTATCCGAATCATACATTTTAAAAACTAACACCTCCTCTCGTTTCTGGCGATCGAGAAAATACCACCGATACCCCGCGTGTTCGACCAGATAATACGCCTCGCCCACATACGACCGTCTTACCGCGTCGGCGGCAACCAGTTTTTCCGAAGGGACGGTACTACCATCGCAGATTGCGAGGGGGTGACATTCTACGGGCCCGACACTGTAGGGTCTCCAGATATTCAAGAGTCGCACGCGTTTCGTAGCGAGGAGCTCATCGGCGCGCTCATCCCCGACGAGTTTGCGCACGCGCTTGACTGCCGATAAGGGGGACTGGTCGACATGGACGGTTTGGACCGGAGCGAGTTCGACAGAGCGGTCGTCGAGATACCATTTCGTTCCCGTGGGGACTTGGCGTTTCGATCCATCGCTCGACCGCACTCTCCAGTCGAACCAGATTATCTCACATTCCGAAGGGGGGTGGCCAAGCGTGCGGTGGAGGAGGCTCTCCAAGGAGGGGAGGTAGATTTCGTTGATGAAGGTTTCGTCAATCTTAGGGGCGACGCCCTCCTCTGGCGTCCCTTCCATGTCAGATGCGCCGCTGCTGCTGCTACCAGCCAAAGGAAACGGTTGATGCACAACAACAAAACCATTGTCGTTGAGGTTAAAATCGTCTTCCCGTCCACGGAGGTTATGGATGGTTTCGACAGGTCCCGGGATAATAGTGTAATTGGATATGGGCAGACCCGGTGGTGGATCCATGTACAGATGATAGGGCTTTTCGGTGAGGAACTTGTCGTCCCACTTGATGTAGCGGAGTCGTGCCGTGGTGGACATGGTGTTTGATGTGGGTGGGATACGTGTAAGTAAGGTACGGGAGTGAAGAAAGGTTTTGTAAAGAGGGAAGAGACTGACGGAAATGTTGGGGGATGGGCTCCTTTTAAGTTTCGCGCTTCATCCTGCGCTGGCAAATTGGACAGGCAGACGCAAGTTCGCTGCATGGCTATTCTCAGGTTACAGTAAACAAGCGGTCTGTTTAGTACTGAATTGGCTTCTTGGACGTATAAGCTATGGCAAGCAAGATATCCAATCCTATAATCATTCAAGTAGTAAGGAGAGAAGATCCAATTCTGATCATTCAAGTAGCAGCGAGTAGAGATCAAGTAGCAGCGAGTAGAGATCAATCCATCATCACAGGAACTTAAACAGTCCAAATATCCGCCTTGACCTCCTCCTCTCCCTCCTCGGAACCCGTCTTGGTGTTGACCTCCTCGCCATCCGCAGTTCGCTTCTGCACCGTGACAAAATCCTCCTCCGACTTGCCCACCTCGCCGGAAAACTTCTTCCACGGCTGCGTGCGCTGGTCGTTCTGCTCGACGTTGGACTTGTCGTCTTGGGCAGTCATGGTGATCTACTACGTCAGGGCTGTGCAGTCTGATGTGGATTGGCGCGAGGCTTACATGTATTGAATGGTCTTGTCTTTGGGTATTGTATTGGATTGGTATGAGGAGTTGTTTGTGAAGATAGATGCTCAGAGATGGAAAAATACCTGGTTTAAATAGACATGATTCGGTGTTGGGATATGTGAACGGTTTGGGCCAGAAACATCCCGTACTTCGGCTCGGGACAACAAAACCCGACCCGCCACATAACGATTGACATGTTCATACTGCTCTCATGCCGAATCATGCATCTATTCATACTCTGCCTGAGCCAATGGTATCCCCGATCAAAAAGAACCTTGCGTATCTAGCTCATTCTTGAACTTGAATCATTTTTTTTAGCATAAATCTTGCACGTGCTCATCTATACTACCACACGGCATGTGGGCGACAACAACACCCACTAAGGGCTCTTGGAGTTATCTATCTAGTCAAAGTGCATACCCAGCCAAGTAGGCAATGGGATGGATGGATGGGTGGTTATACTCAGTATGATAGTCGATGAATCATATGTGGTTCGCCAATAGTGATAGGCAAATTAGTTTCTGTCTGTAACACAAGGTGACGGACGGACTGGACGGACGGCAAGTATTGCGGCAGTCACTCTGTTTGACAGACAGTATATGTCTCCATACATAGGATACACTCGAATGATATCAATAGCTGCTGCGCGCAAGGACTGGATTGCCCCATACACATGCACATGCATCTGCCGGGTTCTTTTGCAGGCCCGTCCTAGATAAGGTCGCTGTGCTGTGAAAGGGGAAAAGGTCTGCCGTCGTGTATAGAACGACGAGGTACTTTTGGGATGGTCAATGGCGCAAGGGCCGGGGGTGATGACCGACATCCGACATCCGGCATCCGGGTAGACATGTTGTGTGTGTCCAAGGGATAACGTTATGACAGTGAAGTAAATGATGAAGAGACAAGTACGTGACCTGAAGGGCCTAAATCTGCGTTCGTGAGCCCTAAAATCGCCGTAATTTCACAGGGATCAAATTACCCCTCCCTCGAACTAAATCACATCATTTTCCCTGAAATCTCAGGACCATTGTTGTGCACAAACAGACGTGATGTTGAAGTTGGGTGTAAACAGTGGGGATTTGTGGCCCCCACTCACCCCGCACTGACGAGCCAGCCATCAATCTTCAGCGGGTTACCGCTTCCGATGGAACTCATCGGAAATCCATAGATAGTAATGCCATTCATTGGGTCAAGAAAAATGCAAAGGATGAAGAACGCGCGTGCATGGATGCATGCATGTAGTATAGTGCAAGGATCGGCAACTTTGTAGAATAATCGGCGGTTTTGGAGAAGAAAATTGTTAGTGGTAAACATTGGCGTTGGCGAAAGGGATTGCCAAGACACCGCATCCCCACACAAACATTCTTTCAGGGGGATGGCTCAGGATGGGTCGCGCTTTTTCTCTGCAACGTTGGGGAACCTTGTCATAATTTCTCACTAGCTAGCATTCCAGAGCCTTCCAGGATGCCAAGAAGCTTCTTTCAACATCGATACGGGTTTAATACCCAGGCACCAAACACCTCTTTGGTTGTCAAGGCAGCGGAGGAAGTGTGTCATCTGTTAGGCAATGCTAGTGGTGTTTTTTTTGTCTTGCGGCCACTTGTCATGATGAACAGGCAGTTAACTGATGACCTATAAAATTATATCTTGACATGTCAGTTAAAGGTCTCCTTGTCCACTGGCATGCCACTGCTTCTCAGCAGTGAGCCACGTCAACTGTTGGGGAGGTGTGGAGATTGTCTGCGACAGGGCGAGCAGCAGCGATCAGATGACTCGGCGGATCGCTGCGCTGGTGCCAAATTTGCCAAGTGTCAACTCTCGCGCCCTTTGGCATTGAAGGCAGCAACCGCCATGTGCAGGCCTGCGAAACTGCGCAAAAGAAGTGCAATAACAACGAATTGAGCTTGCTTCCTCCACACTCCCTCCAGCAAAGTATTTCGACGGAAATTGATGGCCTCTGCGAATTACCGCCGTCATGTCGCGATTCTTCCAGATCTCGGATGATTCCGACTCGTCCGTCGAGTCTTCATCAGAATCTGAGCGTGTCTCCGTGGGTGAGACGCCCCAACAAACAAGCGACCAGCCCAGGACGCGATCGGCGGAGAGGTCATCTTCTGAGAGATCTGTTTACATTTCGGATCAACTGGAGAATCTGCAGCCCGATCTGGCCAGCGCTGGAGAGCACCGGGAGCTGCTTCTCGTGTCGCTTCTCGAAGAACATTACCGCACTCGAGCAGCCGAGTTCTTGAATTCAACTAACCCGGGACGCAACTATACCAGGAACTCACCCGAGGTACAGCCACTGGCGCAACACCTCTTCAATCAAGCAAGCGCAACACTCTCATCGACTGGGATTCTCAATGGCCCCATTTCCCCCGAGGCACTTCACGACAACCGCGCTCACTTCCTGGCCGGCTTGGACCAACTGGGAGCCGGCGCAACCACAACGAACCTTTCCACTGCAATGCAACAGCTGAGCATACAACCCGTCCCAGCCACCGATCAGCAATTGTTGACGTTCTACCAACCTCGACCCACGAGTCATTATCAAAACTCATTTCGAGAGCTATGTCTGTTGGGACGAGGAGGGTTTGGGAGGGTCTTCAAATGCCATAACCTCCTCGACAAAAAGACGTACGCTGTCAAGAAGATACCTCTCTCACCGCAGATGAGCAAGAGCTTTTGCGAGGGGAGACATGACGAGCTCCACCATGTTCTTCTCGAAGTGCAGACGCTTGCAGAGCTGGACCACGCCAACATTGTCCGCTACCACACGACTTGGGTCGAGGAGCCGCAGGGGGGTTCTAAGAATCCTGGTGGTCCGGTTTGGACAGGGACTGGCTTCAATCAACGCCAGCTCCTTCTCGGAACGCAGCCTCATTCTGAGAATGCGGGAAATAGTCTGAGCGAGCCCAGCTTTTCTGCAGACCAAACCCAGCCGGTGAGCTGCGGGTTTGTGTTTGCAGAAGACTCGGAACCACTGTCAGATAAAGACAGTAAGAAGCTTCTAGCAAAGACAGCCAAGGCGGACAAATTGGAGGGCAGACCGGAGGACAGATCAGAGCACAAATCGGAGGACACATCGGAGGACAGGTCAGATGGAACGATGGAACCTAGCGCAAACGCAAGCGACATCTTCACCGACGGAGCGGGTTCCCAATTTCCATTAGTCGAGACCCAGAACCGACCCGAGCCTGAGTCGATGCACACGCACGCTCTTTACATTCAAATGTCGCTGTACCCCATGACGCTCTTTCACTATCTCTCGACAGCTACCGAACCAGGCGACACCGGCCGCCCCAGACACTGCTACCACCTCGCTCCGTCTCTACACATTTTCTCTGCCATTCTCGCTGGTCTCCGCTACCTCTGGGCGAAGAAACTCGTCCACCGGGATGTGAAGCCGCGGAATATCTTTCTCTCAGCGCCGGAAGCAGAACCCCTAACAGGGTACTGCAACGTCAGCTGTTCCCATTGTCACCGGGGCGACAGTGGCCACGCCTGTTGGCTTAACCCCCGGATTGGCGACTTTGGGTTGGTGACGCAGCTGGCGCATGGAGAGCTACCCGTGGGGCGGAATGCTTCCAAGGCGGTGGGAACTCCGCTTTATCGACCGCCAGCTCCCGAGTCGAAGGAGGCATTGCCAGTCGTGGATGACCAGAAGGTGGATATCTTCGCTCTCGGCGTCGTGTTTGTTGAGTTGCTATGTCCGTTCTCGACGTCCATGGAGCGGGCGGATGCGCTTGCGGGACTACAGAAGGGGGTATTGCCGTCGGATCTTCGCCGTCGGTTGGAGAGGGAGGGGTTTGCTGTCGAAGTGGTGGATGGCGTCTTGGAAATGGCGGAGGGGATGGTCGATCCGAATGCGACGACGAGATGGAGCGGAGAGAGAATTGCCGAGGTAGCCAAGGGGATTGAGGTGAGGATTTCGACGTCATCAGCTGTGTAAGATAGAATACCTATGAGTGCTAATCATGATCTCTGTGACGTCTGTGTAAGATAGGATAAGAAATGGCAGATATGATAAACAGATTTGTATGTGGTATTGTATTCTTGCTGTATTATTAAGTGTGCATATAACTAAAGAGAATCTGACGAAGAGATGCTTTCCACATCGTCGTCGGTATTTGCGTCTCTTTTCCGCACAAGTTTAACTTTGACCTCTCCCGTGTTCCAACATTTCCATGCATCGAATTTGCGAGTGCCTCGACGCTCGGTACTTGCATATCCCGGAGACCATTGGGGGAATCTCCGTAGCATCTCGCCGGTTTTGATGCTGATTTTCTCTAGTCTAGAGGAGGAGCTGCGCAAAGCAAAGAACTGTTCTGCAAAATCCCGAACAAGAGATTCATCGAGGGCAGGAAGCGATGGGCCTTTAGGATGGAATCCCGCTTGGAAATCTAGTCCGATTTCGCAGTGGAGCGTCAATTCTCGGAGGCGCGGAAACGATAGGGCGAGAGCTGTGAGGACGTCTTTCGGCCACGTCCCCTTTTCTCCTTTTCCTTCTCTTTCTCTTTCTTTTTCTCCGTCTCTTTCTCTGGTTGATACAGATGCAGATGCAGACACAGAGGTCGACCGCGAGATATCAATCTCGAGAATTTCCAATTCCGGACAATTCTTATCAAGCACCGCGAGATCTTCAACGCTCAATGTCGGTCGAACAGACGGTTGCTCCCTGAACACTTCGATGCAGTGCAGAACTAGCCGTTTCAGCCGCGTATGTCTAACGAGTGTTTGGGCCGGAACAAAGTGGCGTTTCACGACAAGCTCTTGTAGCGTGGAGAATGACGAGAGAAATCCCTCGAGCGGGGGACAAGTTTCCTCGCCTTCGTCAGCCCAGGTCTGGACGGTTAGACTGCGGAGCGTCGTGGCATGTCCTCGGAATTGAGTGAGCAGGTCGGCCATGGTTGCTCCGCCGGAGTAGCGTGGATCCGGTCCTAGGATGAGCGTGTGGAGTCGGGACCAGTCTAGCCCGTCTCGCCAACGAGGCCATTCTTTGTCGACGTCCATATTATAACCACTCAAAGAGAGAAACTCCAGCGGTGGAAATACAACACTGCCACCGTCCCCATCACCGCCACCCTCGTCGTTGTCGTTGTCGTTGTTGTTGTTGTCGTCGCCCAAAGGAAACTGAAAGTTCTGGATAACACTATGGTAGACCGGCTCGATGACACATCCGCCAAAAGCATTGTATACCGTGAGCGTAAACGCCTTGAGGTCCGGACAGGCGAAAAACAGCTTCTGCGTCGCGGGAATCACCCGGTTCGCTTTGTCGGGCGTGTCTCTCCACGGGGATTGCGTCGCCACATTGAGCGTGACGACTCCTGGTAACGGGCCCGAGACATGCCGTGTTCCGTCTTCCCTGAGAAGGTGGATTTCTGGTTTATTAGGATGTTCGTGCAGGGCACGGAAGAATTCCGTAAACGCCGGTCGCGGTGAGCACACCCGTACGTGCTGCAGATTGGGCGCCGCCTTGATGAATTTAGGGAGTTCCTCCTCAAACTGCTGTCGGAAATCCCCAGTCACCGGCAAGTGGCCTGTCCGACCAGCCGCAAAATACTGGATTTCCACCTCACGAACCGCGCGACTCTGGTTGTTTCCTGGGAAAGCAGCGAGTCGACGGACCAGCGCGAGGGATGTAGCCCACTGGGTTCTTGAATCTGCTGGTTTTGCATTCGGGTTCCAACGCGAGGAGTGAATATAAACAGGCGGTGGGGGTCCAATGGGTATTTTTCGGTATAGAACCTGCGTGGCGAGAGAGTAGAGCGCTTTGCAAACTCGACAGAGGCTAGCGAGATCTCTTTGGCGAGGAACATTCTCGAGGATGAGATACCAGATGTCGTGGCTTAGGGATGCCACGGGGGCTACTTTTCCCATAATTTGTCGTCCTTTTGTCTCTGTCATTTTGGGCGTTGAGATGATGCTGATGTTCATGATGTGTTGGTTGTAGAATGTAAAACAGGCAGCCGTCGAGACAGGGTGAGCGGGGAAGAGTCTTGGCAATCCTACTCGTGTTACGTCGGGAATGCAAAGAACTAGCCACAGAACCCGGGATTGGTAAAGAGCAAAGTAGTTGGAAGAGGTGAGGATGCACCAGTGTGGCGGGGTGTGTTGGTGATGGAAAGACACGACTGAACTACCTAGATGTCGAGAAAGTCTACACTTGCGCGATTTTGGAAGTGGTGTTGATCACGACTTGACAGGCAGCAACATGAGATAAACACGATATGGATTTGTACTGTACTTGTATCAAAGATAAAAAAAAAAAAAAAAAACACCAAA
>Ga0247765_1001018_pt1 | contig 16361 bp, 26 predicted proteins | sample UWRJL106311C6_FD_179949 | JGI IMG/M metagenome (GOLD analysis project Ga0247765, IMG submission 179949) | Plant litter microbial communities from Arlington Agricultural Research Station in Wisconsin, United States - UWRJ-L106-311C-6 | ecosystem: Environmental > Terrestrial > Plant litter >... | reverse complement strand
CTCGGCCGGAGACTTCAGACCTCAGGGGCAACTCCACGGGAGATGAGCGTGGAATCAGCGCCAAGTGAATAGACTCGTTCCATGGCTATCATCCAGGAGGAAACACCGTGCACAACAGATCGGGTATATTACTATTATCTACCATGTACAGATCTAAACCCTGGCAAGTGCCCGTAAATAGTTCATCACAAGCTCCTGTTTGTCATCCAGCCCGTCCAAAGTATATCAACGCCCCAACCCCACGCTCGTAAAATACCAAACGTCAGGCCGAATAAAATCCATATGCTGAACCATGCATGACGTACCCCAACTCAATCAAGCCTTTACCGACACTGTCCTCGACCTCCTCTTACTCCGTCGAATGATGAAGAATGTAGCGCCCACCCCAATAGCAAAAAAGACCGGTAGCTTCCAGCTCTTTCCAATTTTAACAATCATGGCAGCATCATACGAGTGCCATGATGAGCTACCCAGATGTTCGAACAAGGGCGTTGAGACGTGGCCGTTGAGGCTGTTCATGCCAAAGTTGTCCGGAGGCCCCGCGAGCACCTTGAGGGAGGTGCGGTTCTTTTCGTAGGCGTGAACCACCCTGTCCCGCATTTGTAAGCGCCCATCGAATCCCTCTTTGAAGAAAAACTTACGAGGCATAATGACATCCGGTGCTGAACATGACCGTTGAGTACGGCAGCAGCAGCCAGTGTCTGTTATACGGCTGGAGGTTCTGAACCAACCTCCCGACGAACTCGTTGCGCTTGCTTGTCATCATAAACCCGACCGAGAAGCCCGTGGGGTGCGCTGCTGGCGCCACAAAGTCGAACCGTCGGAGCGGACCGAGCGACCGTCTGCATCGAAGATCCATATCGAGGATGGCGCCTAACAAGTGAAACCGCCATTAGTACGATGACCATAGCCGGCAGCCAACTAGTGTAGAGTCGGTAGTGTACTCACCACCGTAATGGTACAAAACCATGTAGCGCAACGCATCAATCTTCTCGATCGGATACCGGTAGTTGCGCCACATGTCGTAGATTTCGGGGAAATGGTCCGACACAAATTTATTGGCCGTATCGTCCGTCCAGAGGTACGCCTCCCAGTCTGGGTGCAGGTCGAGACAACTCTGTCGTACCGACTTCCATTTCGCAATATGCGCTTCGGCGCCGGCACCGCCCATGGCGACATGGTGCAGTACTGGCGGTACCCTATCTTCGTACGGAGCCGCGCTGAGTTGGTTGATGCTGTAGTTGGAAAAGGTAATGTCGAAGTTGTCGTGCTTCGCCGAGAGTAGAAACTCCTCCGACTTGTTCCACCAGATGAGGGGGAGGACGGCGAGTGTCCATGACTGGTAGAGGAGCGATCGCGCGCAAAAGACCGTGATCACGGCAGCGACGAGAATCCATGTGAGGAGAGGTCGTGGTCCGCGATAAATTCGCGAAGCTATGTTGAGAACGCCCATGTTACCTCGTCATGGGCGGTTTGTGCTGTCGAGTCCGGTTTTGGCAGGCGTACAAAAAGAGAGCCGATTGCGTCCCCGAGATCGTGAAAGGGAAATGGGTTGGAGGGTGGGGAACACAGGCTTATGGGCAAGAGTAGTCGGCGCCAACGGACAGGGGAGTGACTTAGTGGGGCATCAGATGCGCGGGACAATGCGGCTTGCGACCATGGGGATTGGGCTGGGATTTGGGGAGGAATGGCCATTGTCTGCCGACCTTTCCGGCCCAACAGCGCTTTCGGCCATTTCGCACTCGGCTTTTACAGCAGCAGCGTCTTCATTGCCATTCGGACTGCTGGAAGGAAGCACGTAGGCCAAGCTTGTGGGCGGACGGCCAAGTCGCGCCTACGCTCCTAACGGCAGCCCACGAAACCCACGTCGCACTGAAAAGCTCCTGGTGGGGGCCGCCTGGTTGGGCTGGTGATCACTGAGCTGAACGAATGAGCATCCCAAACCTCGTCCCGCACCTTGGCAACTCGGGAGGCTCGGAGCTTGGCATGTCAAGAGCACACGATCACACATGGAGGCATTTATTCGAGCGGTTCTCAGTAATGATTGGGATCAGAGGATATTATTTATTCTGCCGGCAAACGGCGATTCACCTTCTTGAGGTCATTGAACCACACATATCGACTAACAACCATATATAGATGACGATCCCAGGTGTACTGGCTAGGGTGCTGGGCGAATGCTTCGCGCGTCAAGCGATAACGATGCCAAGTGTTGGCGACCAGCGCTCGCCCACCGTCTTTTGGATCGGCCGTGTGCGTGGGGAAGCTGAGGGCTTCAATGATGCGCCACATAAAAGGGAGCGCGGTGAGCGGTAAGTCACCGAGAAAAGTATACTTGCGGGGGAGAGCCGTTGTCGTGAGTGTGTAGGTCACCGGCGCCTCTGCGTGAGTCGCAGCGTATTTGCTTTGAGTCAGGTCAGTCGGAACGTCCCTCGCCTGAGAGCACTGGCAGTGCGATCGCTGCATGCAGGGAAAAGTGCATACCTGACAGCTGCGCTCACAGCGCGGTGGTTGATGTGCCCACTCACCCCACCTTCGTCAAAAGTGATGATCTGAGGAGGGTCCACCCGTCAGTTCCAAGACTCCAAGACTCCAATTCCGATCAGCCCTGAGAGTGGACCGAGATCCAGGATGGCAGGCCAAGAAAAAATCTTACCGCATCAATCTTCCATTTCAAGACATATTCGTGCACCTTTTTTGCTATAAGCTCGTTGTTCCACCAGACCTTGGGGTTGTCTTGGAGCTCGGGGTGATCCAGTGCAACACAGCGGTTTTCGTGAATGCCCAATGCTGCGCAGGACCCAGCTAGCTCTGTTCTCCGAAGGTCGCCGATTCCGTAATTGTTGCCTGGCAGTGCAGCCGTCAGCCCGAAGGTGAGCAAAGAGTAAGCGGAATGATTACCTGTGGACATGACAAGTAACCCGCCCGTCATGGCCTTGTTGCGATCCAGAACGCCCAAAATGCTGGGTGAAAAAAACAGGCATTCATCGTCGGGATGCGCTGTCACGATCAAGAGATTCTGCGCCGACAGCAGCTGCGGGGGAAGGATCCTGGCGTCGCTGCCCACCAAGTAGGCGACCACCCATTGCAGCAACAAGGGAACCAGGACGGCGAGCAGCGCAGCGCGAAAAAGCCATCGCCATGCTCTCCGCGGCACGCGACTCAACAGCAGCGCAGGCTTGGCGGCTAGCTGCAGCATCTCGAGCCTAGGTTGTCATGGGGAAGCGCAGAGGAGGTGCTCGGGAGGGCGACGTCGGGAAGTTATTAGCTTCTCCGTGTGGTTTTTTTTCTGGCTGTCGATACAGGTGCCATCGGTTGCGAACGGATCATGGGGGAGAAACTTGGCAAGCAATGTCAGCAACATTTTCCACCGGATGCAGCATGCTGTCAGACAGCATCCCGCACAGCTCCAGGCACACTGTATACAAGCGCTCACGCGACCGAGAATCCCGTTTACGAGGTGCTTTTTACGGTGTGCCGCACTGTTTCCAGCTTTCTGGTTTGTCTAGTGCCGTTTCTCGGCCAGATTCAGTAAGCCGCTTCGGGGCCATCAGGGTCTAGATCCATGGCGCATTTCCAGAGCGTGCAAGCGAAAAATTTCCATCAGGCGGCCCAGTAAATTCTGTCGGCCGAGCAGCTGAAATGGAAGTCCGATGAGCGAGCGTCTGAACAAAAGTTCGGGTGGATCCGTGGCGCCATACATTGGCGTTGTTCTGCTCGCATGCCCTCGTGCACTCGATCTCAACCTTCGCCGAGCCTTAACTTATCATGACCGACTGTTTTCTGTGCTGTGGTTCCCAACTCTTTTGAACCCTTCGGGAGATCACCGCTTCCAGGGCTCGCTCCGCACCCGCTGCACTGCCGCGGCGCCCAGCTTGGTAGGAGCAAAAGCTTAACGCTGGAAGCTCCCACTCTGCCCATTCCTACGGTGCCGGTCCATCCGAAATCCACGCAGTCCGTCTCCATCATGTTCCTTGGCGACGCGACACGCCAAGGAGATCCCAGACGATCCGAGGCGGGGAACTGGGCCTTGATCTTGGTGAGTATCTTGTTTCAAACCTTAAACTTTGGCGGGTGCGAATGCGAACTGTGCGACCGGGAGTCGATACTGTTGAGTTGCGGGGTATGGTGGAGACTGACGGCGTCTCCAAAAGCTTGTCGTCCAGAACTCGGCCCTCGTCATGGTCATGCACCACTCGAGAAACGGACCCACCGATTCGGAACCACGATACCTTGCGTCAACGGCCGTTCTCGTTGTCGAAACCCTTAAGCTTGTTGCCAGTCTCGCCTTCGCCACGCGCGACATATACAAAACGAACCGATCCTACTCCACGGCCGACACGCTCCGTTCGCTCCGTAGCTCCATCTTTGCTCCCGACTGCTGGAAGCTGGTCCTTCCGGCGGCGCTATATACGCTTCAGAATTCGCTGGTCTATGCTGCCATTAGCAACCTCGATGCTATTACCTTCCAGGTCACTTACCAACTCAAGATCCTCACAACGGTCCTCTTCAGCATCCTACTACTAGGCACTTCGATAAGCCCCAAGCAATGGGTGGCACTTGTGCTCCTAACAATCGGCGTCGCGCTGGTGCAGGTGGCCGGGCCACTCGGGAATGAGAGCTGGAAGGACCGTCTCACGGCGCTTATCCAGGGCGATGTCCTCCTCGAAGGGCCTGCATCCAGCGCTGTGCGGGGTCTTGTTGCAGTGTTCGCTGCGTCGTTGATCTCGGGTCTCACGTGTGTCTACTTTGAGAAGCTTGTCAAAGATTCACTTTCGTGTGTATCTCTGTGGATACGCAACGTCCAGCTTTCCTTCTTCAGCTTGTTCCCGGCGCTCTTCATCGGGGTCCTCTGGCAAGACGGCGCGGCCATTGCTGAACATGGCTTCTTTGCGGGATACCGACCCATCGTATGGCTGACTATCGCCTTGCAGGCGTTTGGAGGTCTGGTCGTTGCCGTATGCATTACCTATGCCGGTAACGTTGCCAAGAACTTTGCCGCCAGTCTGAGCATCGTCGTCAGCTACGTCGCAACTGCCGTCCTGTTTCGAGCACCCCTTACAATGCCGGTAGGTACCACTCATGTTTCAACGTAGGATCCGTTGGATTGCTAACAGGGTGCAGGCGACCGGGGGTGCAGCCATCGTATTGTTGGCCATGTCTCTCTACCAACGGGGTGCAGTACCGAGGCCGGTGTTGCTGCCCTTGGAGAAGGACAAAGGATCACCATCAAAAACTTCGAAGCCGTTGCTGTTTGAGCTGATGTCTGCCAGGTAGTACAAGGGGAAAGCTCACCAGGAATGAGAGGGGAAAAAAAAGAGGCTGTGCGCGGGGCCTGTTGGTCGGCCTGTGGTACGCAGCGAGGTTTCGGTGCCGTCATCGGCGCAGGGCATGCCGCGGTTATATCCGGAGTAGGGTGGGTTCCGCCAGACCGCCTCGCATGGCTCAGCCCCATGAGGCAATTGACACAGTGGCCACCACTTACTTGGGCAAGAAAACTGCTACCAGCTTTGGTGTGGAAAGCCTATGTGGGAACGATGGAGTAAACTGGTGATAATGTCGGCACCACTGCATGAAGCCCGCTTGGCTCAGTGGTAGAGCGTGTCACTCGTACTTGATCATGATCAAGGTTAATCTTAATGATAAGGTCATCAGTTCAATTCTGATAGTGGGCACGTGTGCAAATTATCTTTTGCTAGCTTGTCTGATAAAAGGCGATGGTGATCTTTTTTCTTGCCGAGGACGGGAACAGCTTGGTGTTCATGAAGAGGGGTAATGGGGATTTTGTTATTGTCATCTGGCCTGCTTGGCTCAGTGGTAGAGCGTGTCACTCGTATATGGTTTCTGACCATGCTCAACGACATGATAAGGTCATCAGTTCGATTCTGATAGTGGGCATTCATTTTTGCCGACTCATTCATCTCATCTGCATTTAGTCGGGACTCTTTTCACTTTTGTTCATGGGCGCCCCCCGTTGCTTTAGGGGTTGGCACTTGCAAACTGAATGTAGAACCCTTTGGCACCCACATTGTCACACCATCACAAGGGACTTGGTATGTTGTTTATTGCTCCGTATCAGACCATTAATGTACCCTAGTTTCCTCCCAGAACTTTTCCGTGACGTCTTTGTCATTCCGTCCTTTGGGTATTGTATTTCCTTTCTTGCGCCAAGAGTGTGTGAGTGAACATCCAAATTTCTTCCAGTCCCTTCCTTTCCTTTCCTCCCCATCAACCCTCTAACTCCAGTCCTGGGACTGGCTCAGTGGGTGTACTGTGTAGGTTGGTTCTGGTGCATGTGGCGCTGGGTCTGGTGATTTCCCCCCGCCGCCTCACACGGCCAACATAACAGCCCAACCAGGCCATCTTCTGTCGGTATTCGCGGGGCGTTTTCCACTTCCTCACCGAACAAGGGAAAGCCGCAGCGCACGCATAGCGGCTGTTGTTGTTGCTGCTGCTGCTGCTCAGCTTCACGTGGGACGGCGCCGACTCCAGTGCCCGTAAAAGTAAAACTTGAAGTAGGCGGTAACACAGGCGGTAGTGCGGGAAGGGGCGTGAGGTCAACTTGGTATGGCAATGGCTTTTCATCCCCATCCTCGTTCGCATCCTCATCTTGTAGGATAGCAAACTCTTCATTTCCCTTCCCATTCCCATTGCCATTCCCATTCCTACATGTACCCGGAGTCTGAGCTTGAGCCTGAGCTTGAGCTAGAGCTTGAGGTGAAGGCGGAACAGAAGCTGGAACCGGACCAAAGACTGGATGATGAAGATGATGGAAAAGAAGTGGACTGGGAACAGGTGCCGCCGACTCATCAACCGCTATATGAAAGCGATTCGGATCCACAATCGGCGCCAGCCTACCCGCTTCATTCCAGAGCAGCACCAGCCGCTGCGGAGGGAAAAATGAAGGTGTCGGCCCGGTCGACTAGACGGGGGTGGTGTTTTCCTTGTTTCCTCCCGTGAGGGTGAGGGGGTCTTCTTCCACAATGGTGGTATCCCTGGGGTTCGGATTGCGACTGGAAGTGGGAGTGAGAGTGGGAGTCTCCTGGTTCAGCGGGTTATCATGAACCCATACCCGTGGCGGAGAGTAGTGACCGCCGAGATGATCCATGGTGAATGTGAGACGCGTACTAGCCTGGCCTGACCTGGCCTGGTCCAGTCTGGTGTGGTTCTTGCCGAGTAATTGACCGCGGTCGTGAAACTGGTCGCGATAATCTCGCTCAACCTGTGCGGCGGTGCGGTGTGATGGGGGAAGTTTCAAGTATAAAAGAAAGAAAAAAGTAATCTTCAAGATCAAATGGGTCTGGTGTTTTATATACAATACAGCTGAGACGGGCTCAACAGCACTGCTGCTGCGTCGTGATGGTCATTCCCCGCAGCCATCAATCAGAAACTCTGAAAATTGCAAAGCTGTACGGGTCGGTTGGCAATTTCAAGTCAGTTACCAAGTAGGTAGGCAGGTAGTTGCCAATTCAGAAGGGCTGTCCTGAGATCACGTGGTTGTGGTTCATTCAGTCCAGTCTGCATTTGATGTGGGCTTGTTGGGCAAGAGGGTAGGAGAGAGCATAGTGGTCGGGTTTGGTTCATGTGAATTTGATGTACACAGCAAGGTGCCTGGTGGGCAGAATTCTCAGACAAGCATGGCACTTGGTCGTGATATTTGCCACAAACTCCAGGGCTGTCCTGAGTCTTCTTTGTTGCGTATTTACCTCAGGCGGCCCGTCCCGTCCAGCGCACCTGATCAACAGGGGAGGTTGCCTCAACCTCGGTTGGAGTTGCGCTCTGCCAAGACCGGAACTCTTTGTTCTCGAACTCGAACAGATCCCCTTCCTTGAACAAGGCCATTGTGGATTTTCTTGTCCCGTTACAATGAAAGTGAACTTTCTTGGAACAACACATGCAAAGTGGTATCGACCGGGTAACCTCCCCATCGCTTGTAATTGCCAGTGTAACAGCCGCAGTGGGCCGACATTTGCAAACAAGATTCTCCGGGGTTGATGCGGAGTGACGAAGCGGGACTTGAGCCTCCGACCGCTAATTTTCATCTCGCCCGGTTTCGACACGTCTCTTAGCTTCACCTCGGCGGTGCACCCGACAGGGTTCCCCTCAGGAAGGTGCGGTGAAAATTGCCTAAAGGGGGCTGTTGGCGAGGGACTGTGAAGTGTACCAGGCCAATTTCCACGAATACCCAGTTCCCGTGTTAATATTGACCGCGTAATATTCAACAGTTACAGTCTGGGCATGCGGGCAACTTAATATATCTTTGCGATTTCCCCCACGAAAATGGTCCCTGGTCAGGTTCAACATCCCACAATCGACAATTCAAGACTTCAAAATGCGTCTCTTCCTCGCCGCGTTTCTCTGGGTGTCGCTGGCCTCGGCGGCCGTCACATTCCGAGTTGCAAAGTCAGCCAACCCGTCAGCGGACGAGCGAGATGCCTACACGCGCATCGAACAGGCAATGCAGCTCGCCGTCAATCGATACAACCGCCTGACAACAAGAGCCAACAAGTCGATTACGGCGCAATATGTCCCGAGCGTTCAGACTGCCGACGGTAACTTCAACGGTAATATCCGATTCGGCAAGAACCGGTCCTACATGAACGAGAGGACAGCTCTGCACGAGATCTCGCACACTTTGGGCATTGGTCAGACTCGGGCTTTCGACACGCGCTGTTCAGCCAACAACTGGCCCGGTGCTACTCGACTTTTGCAATCCTGGGATGGCTCGTCAGCGAAGATCAACTGCGGCGGAGGGCATATCTGGCCTTATGGACTCAACTACGACAACGAATTCAACCAGACGAATGCTGATCGTCACTGTTTGCTGATTGACGCGATGCTGGCGGACGGTTTGGCTTCGTGAAGAACTAGGCTGGACGTGGAAATGTGCATTTGCATTTGCATTGGGCGGGGCATCTTGGAGACATATTTCATTCACGTTTGGCAACAACGATGGAAGAATTGGTCTACCGCAGAGCTATTATCGTCCGGATTTTTGCTAGACCAGATAACTAAATTCAACCACTATTTTTACCATTACCACCCTCAGAAGTCAGCTTGAGTCATGTCCCGCTGCACTTCATAATGTCTTTTCTCGTATCGCCGCTGTTTGGTATCGTCCGAAACCCATCCATCCAGTCGGGCTAGTCCAAGATTTTGACCCCGCCAACTATCCCGCCTCGGCGCACCAGCACGATAAGTTGATAATGGAGGAAGCACCCGAAAACCTGTTCTTTCCGACCCTGAGCTTTTACAGGGTGGAACTTGGGGAGTCTGGATTTGAGCAAAGAGCACTGCACACGTGCGCTCCATGTTCAGGGCACGTGGGCAGAGTACCTCATTGATCGGCCTTGGAGATGCCGCCTCACCGTAAGCAACAAATTCTCAATATCTAGCCATTGCAGAAGGAAAGCTAGATGACGATTGGGGGGGAGTCCGTAGGCTCGCCGGCAACCAGTGATGAGATTCCCCTGATCTATCACGTGATAACATCTGGTTTCCGCGCTCTGTGGGCTGGCACTGCGATTGCTTGACCACAATAAGTATCAGAGGTTAGGCTACACGGAGTGTAGGTCTTTTGATCGCACGGAACCAATGGAGCAGCGTAATCGCGTGGAGTGGTTCAGACGTGTCTTGGTCAGCCAACCAGAGCAGAAGTTTATCTTGGTGTAATCAAGACTTTTATTTTGATGCAATCAAGACTTTATCTTGGAATAAGTCAAGAATCAAGCAAGAAATAGACTTGAAAATCTTTTTTTCATCTAAGATCTAAATCCATGCAAAAAAAGACAAAGACAGAGACAAAGCCGGCCGGCATTTTGCAGAAAAAAGAAGCGGACCCTTCCCATCTCCCCCCATCTCCCCCAACTACTTTACTTTACCTACTTAGGTACCTAGGTAGGTAGGTAGGTAGGTAGGTAGGTAAGTAGGTAGGTAAATCAGTTGGCACAGCAAGCATTCGGACCATTGGGACCACCGCACAGCGTCGACTCCTTGGGATGACACCGCTTGTTATCGAAAAGGGGACACGCCTCGTCGACGACAACCGAAGTCGGCGTCTGGCAAATGTACAGCGAGTTGGAAATATGCTCGTGTCCGACGGGCGGGTGGTTCGCGTCGAGAGCGGCTTCGAGGACGGGGCGCCAGCGGGCAATGTTGGCGGCTTTTTTTACCAAGTCAGTATCATGTCATGTCGTATATCATGTTGAAAACCAAAAAGAAAGGAGATAAAAAAAGACAGGAGGGGAGGGAAGGGGAGAGGAGGGAGAAAACATACTGCTGTCAAGAAAAGTGAAACCGCAGTAGTAACGGCCAGGAACGCAGTCGCCAATGGTAAGGGCATTGCCAGCGAGAGCGGCAGTGAGGATGGCGAAAGTAGTGACCTGCATTTTTGCGGTGGTTTTGTTGTTTTTGGAGTTGGAGTTGGGTAGAGAGATTGAGTGTTGAGTGTTGAGTGTTGAGTGTTGAAGTCTGAAGCTAGTTGTGATGATAGGAAAACAGTCTTGAAGAGAGAGGTTCACAGGGTCTTTATACTCAAAGAGAACCCTTTTTCTCACTTACAGAGAATTATTACTCTTTTTACCAAGCATCAAGAAAATACGACCTTGATCCTACCGCCGCATCATGATTCTCAGACGGTAGATCTCAGCATGAGAGGCGGCGAACTCAACTCTCTTGTCTCTCATGCGTACCTAGTAAACCCCCGTGGCCCTGTCTGTCTCCATCCCAAGCTCAATTGTTGCCACAAGCCTTGTCTGATCAAATCGATTCGTATCTCACACGGTGTTTAGGGTCCGGGTATGGCCAAGTCGGAATATCTTCCTGTTCTGTCAAAAGCTTACCTACTTACCTAAGGGATACCAAAGCTGTGCCTCCCCGTTAGGTTAGCTCTCACAAGTTTTCTTGAGTTAGCATATGTAGGTGATGGTGCAATCAGCCAATCAGCAGAGTCCATTCTTGTATCCGGCCGACCAGGAGGGCGTTGCTGAGCGGCACAAGGCTTGGTAGTTACTTTACCTAGGCGGGATTCTCCTATTCCAGAAGAGAGAGAGAGAGAGAGAGAGAGACTCGCGGAACCGAGTACCAGGCTCGCAAGTCTACTCTGCATTTCATTACATGAACGACTGTCAATGGGACCAAACCGTGGTGAAATGCAGCCTCCCCCTTTTCTAGCTAAGGTTGAGTCCTGGACCAGCTCTAGAAAAAACGCCTTACAAGATGCATGGACCGTTTACAAGGCTGACAGTTACTTAGCAAGGTAAAATTTCCGTTCTGGGAGTGGCAAGATATCATTGATGCTTAGGATTAGCTAAGATGTGAGATTTAATGGATACTTACTTACCTACTCACCTACTAATGTGCCTACGTACCTACCTTAGTTTCCTGCCTTAGATGCCTACCTTCCTACTTTGGTATCTTGCCACAGCACGGTGATGGGTAAGGTATATCTATCTCTGGTTACGAACCGGTGTGCCGCCAAAGAACCAGGAACCAGGAACCAGACATAGTAGAACCAGTATCATGATGAGAAAAACAAACAGCGACGGCCCTCTTCACGTAACATCACGGCGCATGTTCGGCCAGTTGTCCAGATCAGCCCACATGCGCCGCAGCGTTCTTGGCTTTATGGGGTTGTGGTTCTCCGTCGGAGAGTTTTGGTTTTGTGGACAAGTGTGAACACTCCCTTGTAGATTATGGTTAACTGTCAGAATTTTGGTTTGGTTCCCATTGAGCAATGCAAAAGTAGTTCTCAGGCAAGGACTGGGGGAACTGGGGCTGGCTGACCTGTGCCTTGGAATACTTGCAGCCATGCGATGCGCATTGTCTCTACAGTCACCCCAGTGCCACATACGCGACGAGGATACAAGACACCCCGAATAAGTAAAAGTTTATTTTAGCTTCTTTTTATTTCCAACTCGAACTCTGCGTGTAAGCTTCCCGCCCTCATTGACCTCTTGCCTCCCATCAAGCATCTTCCATACTCACAATCTCCCCCCTCTCCGTACGAATAGCCCATTTCCTTGCTGCAACCCCCCAAAACCCATCGCAGTTCAAAACCGCCTTGTACAAATTTATCCTCGCAAACCATTTACTTTCGTCTGCTTTCTTAGCGACTAGTCCACCCGGCCATAGCTCTGCCAGTTTCCTCCCATACACTTTCCGCAGCTGCGTCATTTCATATTGCATCACATGTTCATCATATAGTTGGTTTCCCTCTCCGGTATTATCTATATCTGTATATTTATCCCGCTGCGGCTCTTCTTCTAGCGCCGGCTCGTCTAGAAACTTGGGGACCATCCCTAGTGATATCCAGAGTGGCATGGCCGAGACACATTCCCAGTCTATGACCGCTCGAATTTCACCTTGTTCATTTAACAGGATATTGTGAAGATGTAGATCTTGGTGGTAAATCCCTGTTGGTTCCGATTCTGGTTCACTGCCGCCACTGGACGTCTGGGGGGGGAGTATTTTTGGGAGAAGAGCGAGTAGGAGGTTGGCGATATGTAGGGCTGACTCGGCGTCTTCTCTTTCGTCGTCCTCGCTGTCGTTTTCCTTGTTGCCTTTGCCGTCTTCGCGGTTGTCTTGTTCATCTTCTTTGCTGCCGCCCTCATCGTCCTTTGTACCAGCTTTCACATCTGTTATATCACCCTTTTTGTCGTTTAATCTCTCCAAAATGGCGTTCTGTTCAACCAAGACAATCTTCAGCATAGCCGCCAGCCAGTCGTGACTAGAGTGGAAAAGACCTCTCGGGATGTCGTAGTTGACATGGTCGCCGAAAAAGAACTCGTGCGCTACCAATACGCTGGGGGCAACCACTTTGTATTCAGCATTGCGGTTCTGATCCACTTCTTTTTGACCAACACCCGGGTCGTCGTTGTCGCTGCTCTTCTTGTCGGCATGGTCAGCCTGGCCGCCATTATTCTTTATATCGGAATCCCTCAACACATCCAACGTCCCAATCCCCCTAAACCATGGCTCCGACCTCCCCAGTCCCGACAGCTCAGCCACAAAGCCAGCGATTTGCTCTGTGAATGCCGCCTTTTGCACCATGGACAGGCAAGGCCACAGCTTATCAGCCGAAACACCCTGCACAAACTCCATCAAGATCCACTCAAAGCCAATCTCATTGTCGCTGCTCTCGTCAAACGCAAATACCTCGGGCACCGGCACGCTGGTGTTTTCGCGCACCCATCGTAGCGTGGTCACCTCGCAGCGTGTTTTGCGACGTGGGTAGACCGGAAGGGTAACGCGCATGAGGAGGAGGGGGGCCAATCCGGTGGACTGGACAGTGTAAAGTTTGTTAAAGGTGCCGGATGCATGAAAGGAAACGATGCAAGGGTCTTGGGGAGGGATATTTAACTGCCGGCGACAGACGGTCTCAACTGCGGCGATTGAAGGGTCGCGTTTCCATCGTGGCACAAGGCCGAAGAGAGTTTCCTCCCACTGCAGGTCTTGTTGGGTTGCCATTATGGTTCTGTAAAAAATTGTTGGTTGAGTTTTGTTGGTCAAACTGTTGATGAGGAAGAGGACCAAAAGAAATGCCACCAGCAGCTAAAATACCCGCGAATCCTCACGACGGCCCTGCCCAATCGTCTCATAGTAGATCCACTGCGTTTCTCGAGACCCACAGGCAGATTTACTGACGATTTACGTCTCAGAATGGGGAAACAACAGAAACCACGATCCTTGATCCGGCTGAGGCCAAGCAAAATGAGCCACGGTCCAACTTGAAGAACATTTTCCATTTTCCTAAGACCGGACTAGCCTTGGTCCCATTGACAAAGCTACAAGTCTTGAGAACTGCAGGACGCAATCTTCCTGTCATGACAGTCACAAAAGCATGGGCCCGTACATTTAAAGTTGACAAAACCATACCACCTAGAAAAAAAGCACAATGCATCAGTATACATTTTGAAGGTGGGGGTGCAAGGGGTTAGGTTGTACAGATAAAACGGCCATACATATCCAAATGCAACCCAAAAAACGATAAAGCAACCCTCTTGCAGGCCGTAGCGTGGAATACGAACAAAACATTTCCCATTTCCCATCAATGCACACACACACATGCAGACATGCATGCATGTACCCCTCAAAAATACGGGTTCAAGCTTTCCCGCAGGTGCAGCAAATCCGGGGACACACGCCAAAAATATATCAGCGTGCCAGCCGCGGTTTATCTCCGAGAGCTAATAAGCCAATGACGATTCGAGGATGTGGATTTGTTCGTTGGGTTCCAGGGATCAGTGACGGTGACTGGGATGTCAAAACGCGGATGGTAGGTACTGTAGGTAACTCAACTTTAATTGATCTGCGGCTGAAGAGTTGCATTCCATGGGAGGGGAAGAGAGGGGAGGGGTTCACTGCGAGTGTTACACAGGGCAGCACAGGGGAAGAAGTTGTATTAATATTCTACATGATACCATGTCAAACTTTGACTTTTAGCCAAGTTTCCAAACTCTTCCAACTGCTGCACTTGACTTCTCTATTTTGACAAGACACTTACAGATCTCTCTAACCAAGTCCTTTACCATGCGGTGCCAGAAGCTGAATACACTCCTCCTTTTTGCGGGGTAAGTCAACTCCCCTCCACCTCTCCATTAAACCTCCATCCAAACATTCACCCAAACATCCGTTCTAACAACATCCCAGCTCCGCCCTCGCCTCGCCCAAAAGCTCAAAATGCAGCAATCCCCACACCACGATCACCAGCCTCCCCGCCTCGTGCACCACGCGACCCACGCAAACGCTCTATTCTACCAGCGGCTGCGCCCTCACCTGCGCGTCCGATTTCTGCATTCGCGACGAAGCCGTGACCATCCCCTGTGGCTGTCCGCGCGTGGCCATTGAACCCACCACCATCACCATCTGTGCGACCTCGACGCCGTGCTTTCAATGTTTTACAGGCTGGGGAACCTTTTTTGTGACGGCTCCGTGTACGCAGACGAGCACGGGAAAGCCTGGGAAACCTACAGTGACGCGATATTGAATGTTCTAGTGTTATGAGACGGACACGAATGAGATGGGATGATGGGTGATATGAAATGATGTGAAAGGATGTTCTGTTCTGTTCTGTGTTCCATGTGTTGTGCTGTGTCGTGTTGGGCATGATTTCGCTCACTCGAAAATGTGGTGCCATGTACTTCGTATGCACCGTATGTATGTATTTCTCGGGATCAGCAACACAACCGGGTGCCATCTTATCTTTGGCGAAGACAGATTCTCATAAAATACCTATTATGACCGAGACTATGGGTGTATGTGGAGAGGCTTTTTGTTTCTCTCTCACAGTTACAGGTGGAAACGGCAGCCCGGTTATCTCTCGCGGCTGGGTGCAAGTCGTGTCACCTTTTGAGCCGTAGAAATGTGCGGCACGAGCCTGGTATTTCTACTGGGGTGGTCTGCACGAAAACGCCCATGTCAGACGCTCAAATTGCCCGTAGTTCCCGCTCCCTGTATTTGGCCGGCACTAGTGCACATTAAATTTGGCTCCAGAACCGATGAATCGGCTGGGCATCAGCAAGTCGAGTAGCTAACGCGGCATACGATCGATCGATCGGCCGTCATTCTCAGACCTACAGCACCAAGATTCCGCAACGACAACCCCCTTTTGATGGCCGGCGACGACTAAGTTAAGAGTCAACGAGTTGGCTGGTCAGGCTGATCGGGATGGTTGACCAGGTGGCTGCCGGCTGATGAAACTATTCACAACTCTCAGCTGGAAGGGCACAACCCAGCCAGCCGATCAATCAGAATACCAGCATGGCAGTGCGGCACCAGCACAGATTTCTTTCACGGCTACCACGGGTCCTGAACAGGTGAGAATATGACAATGTGATTGTATTATGGTATGATGTCGAGCAAAGAAAATCCTCAGACTCACTCTACAACAGCGTAGCACCCTTATTATTCGGCCGGCATTGCAGATTTTTATTCAGAAACAGGTGAGAAGATGACAGTGTCGAAAGTGACAATGTAACAGTACCATGAAGACTGGATGATAAATTACCCTGGGCTGTCATCTTCTCACCTGTTCGGATTCGCAACTCCCGAAACCCGGGTACTGTACAACTATTCTATTCTACCTTGTAACTGCCTGCGTATTCGTATGTGCGGCAAAGCTCCTCCTCCTCAGGCCCCTCAGGGGTAAAACTAAAACTTATGACGCACTTTTCTCGGCTTCCATGCCCCCCTTGTATATACCATTACAAAGCAGCTCACCCATTGATATGCACGGCATCAAAAGGACGAAAAGAAACAACAATGGCAAAAACCTGTCTAGCAAGAGCTCCGACACACCGACGCGCTATGTAACCCACCGACCTGGTCTGACTTGGGGAGGGGGGGGGGAGTTTCATGTCTCT
>Ga0247765_1001017_pt1 | contig 16366 bp, 22 predicted proteins | sample UWRJL106311C6_FD_179949 | JGI IMG/M metagenome (GOLD analysis project Ga0247765, IMG submission 179949) | Plant litter microbial communities from Arlington Agricultural Research Station in Wisconsin, United States - UWRJ-L106-311C-6 | ecosystem: Environmental > Terrestrial > Plant litter >... | reverse complement strand
AAAAAAAAAAAAAAAAAAAACACGAGTTGAATAGCCAGCCTTTCCTTCTCTGCTTTCTGCAACAACCACACGCGCATGCAACCCCAAGCTACTACGACGAATATGGCCTCAAACTAAGTAACTAAAGTTTACACCCCTTGCTCATCACGTTGGCTAGCCAGAAAAGACAAATGTGCGACAAAACTGGACATTTATTACCGGTCTGATGGCTGGCCTTTTGAACCATCCAAGTACTCAAGTTCCATATTGTTGTCTGTTGGGATGAGGAGTGCAGTTGAGACTGGACTTGGCAGAGGCAGGGTTACATACAACACAAGGTAATCATCACGCAGCTATCTGTACAGGTCCGCTCATAGCCTTTTACTACCAGATAGAGACTCAGCTCCTCACTGGTAGCTTTTTACAACCAGAGAAAGAAGGGAGTCAGCTCGGAATGAGTTCCCAACTCGGACTTAACAATCTTCAATTGTTCAGAGTAATTTTCTCTCTCTCTCTCAACTCACCGCTGTGAGTTTGTCCAAATTTACCTCGGGGTTGCACTAATACTGACCAGTCGCCAGGAAGTGATCTGCAGCAGCTGAAAGCCTGAAAAAAGATAACCAAACCGTTTCTCTCACGTCATTGGTTCACCCGCACACTGGACGGGACCGGGGTGGGTTGCACCATGCCCCTGCCCCTTTTATTCAATCCCAACTGCCTAACACGGTTTGGCTTGCCATGCCCCAGGTGTGCAGGGGTCAATGCGGGATGATCATTACACAGTTTATGGGGGGAAGTGCTTTTGTGTTTTTATAACACGCGACTAATGTACACCTGGATCGGAGGACGGGAGGTTTGGCCAGAGTCGACTGGACTCAATGAAAATGTGGACTCGTGCTTACCAGGAAACAGAACAGAACAGATTTTAAAGTCTCGCGACGAAAGATCTGTGAGTCAAGTCCTTTTGTATCACGTAGTGTACAGTCAGTTAGCCGAGACGACATGATCAATAGGAATAGGCCTTGCCCCCCCCCCCTGCCCTGCATCGCCAAGACTATAGCTCCAGGGCCTCTCCCGAATCCCAACCAGTCCTGACGTCTCACTACGGGGGAACAGAGATGCCGTCTTACGCAGGCCTGCTCTAGCCCTGCCTGCCTGAGGACCGACCGTTGTGCGAGATGCATGTGGCTGCAGCAGCCCGTTGTTAAAATTTAAAAACGGCCCATGTCGCTCGACGCCACCAGGGGTGTCTACCAAGTCTCTCACAACGTCTCGAGAGCCCTAAAGTGGCATAACGGCGCTCTTTCTGGCTGAGGCCTTCCTCTGTCCACCACGGTCGTTTTTTTGGTTAGAGACAAGATGTCGTCGGTTTTGACGCTCAGTGTTGCCGAGGTGTCGGGCATCATTGCCGCGGCGGTAATGATTGGTGGGTCCCTCTCTGCCTATCTCTCTCTCTTTTCTTTCTTTATTATTTTTTTTTATTTTATTTTATTTTATTTTTATTTTGGGATTATTTTTTAGCTGACACTTTTTATCGAATAGTCCAGTTCTCCCTCCCTGCTCTCCTGGTCATCATCATGATCCAGTATGTGGGAACCGAAAATACCGCGGCGACGTGGTCCGTCGTCAACCGCATGATTTCCAACACCATCTGGCCGATCCTCCTCCAGTCAGACACGGTCGGCGCTATCAACCGGTCGAGAACGACCGTGACGGCAACATGGGTCATGACGCTTTCCGCGCTTTTGTTGGTGGTAACCAGCGTGGTTGCACCACTCGGACTCCGCGAAGAGGTCATCCCCCATGCGACTCGGCCCGTCATGTTTCAGTATGTCAAAGACACGGGCGCATGGGGTCGCGTCACAATGGATCGGCCCAACCTCGAAATGAGCCGGTACTGCGAGTCCGGACGAAGTCTCAACTGTCCGGGCCAATTCCAGGGCGTCACCATGCAGGAAATCCCGCCCGGGTCTGGAAATCTCACCAGCGTGCGCGAAAACAACGAGACATCCATCATCAACACGACCCTCCCGCTGAATTTTACCAAAATGTTCACGAGTGCTACCGACGGGGAAGGGAACACTCTTTCGGGTTTACTCGATATTCATCCACGTCGCTGGAAACTGACCCGGTTTGGCCTCGTGGATTTCGGGCGGCCCCGAGCCGTGCCCGAAAAAGTGTCGGCGGAGAATCTCATGGCCTTTGAGGACATTTATGTTCGCGAAGGTGTCGTGGTCGACATGCGCGATACTCCAGCCGTGGGTTTCCGTAACCACACTATTCCCGTTGGGTTAGGCTACGGAGGGACCTGGAGGGAGGATTTGACGTTCCTCGAACCCGTGACCAGTTGTGTCGATACGAATATCTCGATTGAGCTGGAAAGAGCCGACACGGTTGATTCTTTCACCGATAAGCAGACGACGTGGTTCATTGACCGAGGCGCCTTTCGCGACCTTTCCATTCGAGATCTGGAGGCGCCGCCATGGAATGACAACCAGACGCTGAACCTGCAAGGGCGAGCGTTCAAAGCTGCGCGCATGTACAACGTGCTCGTGGCGGCCCTGCTCAACATCACTTTACCCCTCGGTCCCAACAACCAAACCCTCCCCAAGATCAACCTCACGGCGTCTTCCGAGTTTCGCGGGGCCGTGGTGAGTTTCCTCGATGCCGAGTCCATTTTTATCGACGACCTGGTCGCACCGGTTTCTCTTCGACTCACGAGCAATATCAGCACGACAGGCAACATTGTGCGAGTCCCCGCCAACCTGGCACCGGCCTACCCGGATGGGATCCGCCGCATGTTTGCGCAAAACTTTACCGCTATTTCTAATATCTGCCATGGCTTTTACTCACTCGAGTCCCGCCTCGATTTGCGCGCGAGCAACATCACCAACCCGGCGGTGCGCTGCGGTCTTTTTATTGGCGGAGGCGAATGGAACCAAGTTTCTGAAGATGAAACCCAAACGGTTTATAAAATGGACAAGCGGCTCTTTGTCTGTGCCAGCGCAATCCGAGCGAGTATAAAAACTGTGGATTTTCTTTATAACGGAACTACACCTACACCTCGCCTACAAGACCTTCGCGTCACCGGCCTTGCCGACAAAGTCTGGTCGGAGAACAACACCTCGGAAAAACCGCTCTGGGCTGTCGAGACCAGCGAGCCGCGACGCAGCGTCTTCGATCCGCTCTGGGGGTTAGTCTCGCAAGCCTATGAGAATTTCCCGGGGTTTTACACCACGCGAGCGGATAAGCTATGGCTCCCCTTTGGCGATAGTCTGATTGTGAATTTTGGACGCCAATACGGGCGGGACGTAATTGTTGCCGCTTCCGGGCCAATGTTGGCGCTCGACGGGGCATATCGACGAGAAGGGATTATTGAAGAAAAAGGGTACTACAGCGGCGAGATTTACTACGCGCTCCGCCAGCGATGGGCGCGGCTTTCTCAGTCCGTCGAAACCGTCTCGCGCATCCCGAGCTTGATGCTAAACGACGATCTCGCCACGCGGTTTACCGGAAGCAAAACCGCCATTCGCGATAAACCCACCGCCTGGCCGCCCAAAATGGCCGTGGAGGACCCGGCTGAGCGGCTTTCCCGAGCAGAGGTGGAGGTTTATGAAAAGGTTATCCGCTATGATATCCGCTATGCCATCCCCGCTTTCATCACTCTATTTATCTTTGCCGTGGTCATCCTCTGGTCGGGCGCTATTCTCGTGACATCCTGGACGGTGCTGCGCACGTTGAAGCGGCAGTATAACCAGATTTCCACCGGGAGATTGGTAACTAATTTAATGTATCCCGGACGGAGCGATCCGAATGAACCTTCAGTGTCGTGGGCACGAGGGGATGGCGCGCTGTTACTAAAGTTTGGGAGGGTGGAGGAGCCGATGCAGGATTATTTTTGTTTGGTCCAGGCCAGGCAGGATGGCTATCAGTGGCCGGGGGAAAAGGGGGACAGTACCCCGGGGGAGGGGCATCCCTAAAGTGTACCTAATTTTATGCGTAATGAGTAACGATGTTGTTTGCTTTGTATTTGCCCACAAAGTACTTGCCAATTCCCGGCAGTGGCGTGACACTTGATTCCCCTTGTCATATTGTACTCTTAAAGAATACAGCATCTCCTTCCCCAAATGTTTGGTCGAGGATTGAGACCATGAACGATACACCCTGGTCTTGAAGGCAGCATTCGACACTGCATTCCGTCAATCTCAGATTCCGAATGCAGAGAGGACTAGTACATCTCTCACGGCCCAACCAGTGAGATAACATTTGAAATCGGGCTCGTCAAGCTACGGGCAGCAAGACCAAGAAAGAAAGAAAAAAAAAGTTGACACGCACCTTGCGGTCCAAAAATATGACGAGGACGGGAATTGAGCCCGACGTGGGGGTCGAACCCACAACCTTGAGATGGCGGAGATACTCCTTAAGAGTCTCACGCTCTACCGATTGAGCTAGCCGGGCTTGACTGTGATTGTTGTTTGTGATTGCAGTTCCACGGTATATGGGCACCTAGAACTAGTTCTATGCCCCGAGCAAGACAGGTGGCTACCGCCCAATCCGGCAACGACTAATCCTCATATCTAACGTTGGGGCCCAGGTTTTGTGTCTATAGAGATACAGACATATAAATGCCGATCAGTTACTTGCCGCAATCCGGTCGTCCGGTCCGGAAGATGCGAACTCTTACTGAACATGATCGACAATTTGAGTCTTGGATGTGAACAGTGCTGGCTGAGAGCCACCCGAAGCCACATCGGCATGTTTAATTGGTACACGAATTCGGGTGTACGCAAGCCTGGCGTTCCAGCATTCGTCACCTGCGTGTCTGACAAGCTCAGGCGGTTACTATGCAGCAGAGGCACATGTACGAACATGCACGTTGTCGTCCACCTCCGTCGCAACACGACATCGATGGACTGATCTCATCGGTGAGATTTGATCCCAGAATCTCGACCGAGAACTGAAAATAAATCGCATCGCCACCCCAGTTGATCTTCATGGAACTCCCTCTGTGCAAACCCGATTCACAGTGCAAAATGCAATCGGGGCACATCTGCGGTGTCTCAGCCCAAGAAAACGCGCACAGCGCCATGGCAAACCCCGGCCCGAGCACTGCAGAGCGGCGCCGGATTTCCCTCTTATCCATTGGCGCAACCCCTGAATTTCCCTGCAAACCAAACCCCTTTTGGGCGTAAACATGTCTCACACGGCGCTTCCCGCCTTCGGACACTGATCTGTTTCATCTCCACCGCTTTGTTATCGTCGGCGGTGACGTTCGGAACATGGTGCTGATAAGGTGGTCCACTGGTCGATCCGGACATGACCTGGGGGTGTTGCGGGGGAGAGCTGCAGAGAGAGGGAAATGCTTTAAGTTGAACATGCAAGCACCCGTCGTCTCCCAACTGTGACAGATAGATGCGACCATCGAATCCAACACTCGTTTTCAGTCATTGTCAATCCTAAGTAATAACACCATCACCATGTCCCCACGCACTTCAACGTCAAGCCCCTCCAGGCTGCTCATGAGCTTCTTCCTCCTATTTTTGATCGGCTCTGTCAGCGCGCAGTATACTAGCGCCCCCAGCCCCGACAGCGATTTATGCTTTGACCCGGACTCTCAGGAGACTTCCTCTTCTGGATACGGAAACTCGACTGCTAGCGCGACCAAGACCTCGTCTCCTACGGGGACGAAGAATTCTCCGACCTCGACCGTGGCGGTGGGGGGTGCCGGTGGGGCTTTGGCGCCCGAGGTGGTGTTGGGGTTGATTGCTGCGATTGTCGCGGTGAGTGTCTCTTCTTGATTACAATATGTTGTTTGTTCTTGACTGACCCTTCTCTCAAAAGCTTTGAGACCTAGTCTGCTGGACATGGAGCTAACGTGGTTCGTCATCAAAACACAACGAAACGGGAACATAGTATGACGGGTATGTGATGGGAGATCTACGAAGGATGGAATTGGGATGGAATGGGTAGGAAGTTATGAGTATGGTTCAAAATGGAAGTTCAATTTCGCGTAGGTTTAATACTTGTAAAAATTATTAGAGTCGTAGACCTAATTAGTGAGAATATCTCTGGCCCTAACCAACCTGACCTGTTCTATTCGTTAAACCCCTCGAATGGGTTTGGGTATCACCCTGACTCCTAAGCCTCACCCGTGCAGGACATCTATACCGTACCACATCATATCACAACTCCCCGACATGACTAAAAGTGAAGAAGAAAAAGAATCACCACTCCAACTCCACCTCCTCTTCCAACCCACCACCCGTCCCCTCCCTTCCCCCTCCTTCCTCTCCCATCCTCTCAATCCATACATCCACAACCAACCTCGGCAGTCCCCCTTCTCTGTTTTTCTGTCTTTCCCTCCCTAACCAATCCCGAATAGCTTTATTAACGCACCGTTTCATACTCGCAAATCCATCCTCGTCACCATTCAGAACTTTTTCCACAGCTTTTAAACAGGGACTCTCAATTGTGAAAATTAATCCCTGAGGGATGGAAACAAAAAAGGGGAGTTCGGCATGTAATTCCGCGAGAGTCTTTTCTTGGAATTTACCCTGTGGATGCCACCGCTCAATCACCGGGATCGGAGACCGAGCTATGACGACGTGGTAGATCATGGTGATGGACGGTTTAAGTTTAGCAAGTGGTGGTGGTGGTGGTTGTGCTGGTGGTGGTGCAGTGGGTGTTCGTGGTGAGATTGGGGTTGTTACTGGGCGTGTGGGTGGGATCGCTGTCGTGTGTGGATGAGGGTCGAATCGAGGCGGAGGCGGAGGAGGAGGAGGAGCGGGTGCTCTGGGGGTATGGTCTGGGATGACAGCTGGTTGTGAGTGTGGTCGTGTTACCAGGTCAGGCGACACCCCTCGACTTGCATCGCCAAGAGAAGGAATCGTAGAGATGGGCGAGAACCGCGGCAGATCAGACGGCACTGGACTCAGGCTCTTGTACTCAATCTCGGGAAATGGCGACATGTCAACTGTGGCGGATGTTCGGGTCTCAGGGAGAAGTTCGATCGATTCCAACCGGATATCTTCAGGACGCAGAGCCGACGATGATGGTTGTGTGGGGCGGAGCGAAGGGTGGATGGGCACGTGGGACGATTCGGGCTCGTTCCTATACTCGTCCGACTCTTCATAAATATCGGGGTCGATGTCGTCCAGGCCAATCATACCCGGTCGGTTTGGGGGTCGCTTCTCCCGCGGCGATCTTTTTGTTGGAGCTACCATCTCAGAAGGCCGAATTGGCTGTTTGCCTTTCCTCCGTTTTGACGGTGAGAATTCGGAAGCTATATCTTCAGAATCTCGATCAAGCCCCCGTTTCGGTGAGTTGTTGATGGGCTCAAACTGACGCATTCGCTTCTTTTGTCAGCTTACTTCAGACAGATATGAACGCGCAACTTACAGGTGGAGATGTTGGTTCAGGCGGAACAGAGTATATATCGTTGCTCCGACCCAGAGTCCTGCTAGAACCTGAGCCTGACCCACTGGGAAACGCCGAATGAGAAGGTCTGGCAGTTTCCCTTATTAGTCGACTGAGTGATATGAACTAGGGCGAAACTCACCTGATGCTGTCATTGTCCGACTCGTCTTGCGCCAGGTCAATGATGGTGGGTTGGGCGACTGTCTGTTGCGATGACTCTTGAGAGTCCTTCTGACTGTCGCTGTCCTTGTGTTTGTACTTTTTGTTGCGAAACTGCTGCTGGTTCAACCGAAAGAACAACTGCTTGACAAGACGTCGGATACTGCGGCTCTGTTAGCATGAGGACAATGCAGTCGGTTGATCCTCTCACCTGTACTTGTCCCTCGTGTATTGGTACTCGTTGTAATTGGGCGCAGACGGCTCATCTGGCCAAAAGACCATACCGTTTCCCGCCTTGTCGAGATATGCATATGTCATTTCACTCAGCGCGTTTTGGCCTTCTCGCGACTTCCAGTCATGAAGATCGGTACCAGACACACCCCTGCTGGTCTTGAATTTCTTCCGGAATACCCTCATGTCGTCATAAAATTCCACACATCGCGGGAGGTTCACATCCCCGTAATCAAGCCCTCTCCGGAGAGCAGTGATATTGGGGATGGCAGTCGCTGCAATTTTATCTGGGGATGAAACCGGAGACATTTTGATGTTGTCGTTGGTGGTTGCGACAGAGTGCAGAAAAAAAATGGGGAGAGGAAGAAGTTGGGGAGAGGAAGACGAAATGCGGAGTAAGTGGGAGGTAACCACGGGGTTATGTCCCAATTTTTGCGCAGCTGCTGAATTAGTTGTGCCGTCCAACCTGCTTCCCGGAATACTGTTTCCCCTCGCTGCAGGGTCTGTGGCCAAGGGTGAAAAAGGAACTTTGGCGGGAGATGGCCCTCACCGGGACCTTAACACACTACCCGGGGGCAACTTGGTGGAGGGCGAGCGAAACCAATACCAAGCACAAAAAAAGAGAACTGCAGCTACCTGAGAAAAACCTAGCTGAACTTCCCATGTCAACTTCCGTCATTTTTACGACATTAACATGACTCACCAGGCGTTTTCGCATATTCCCCTGTTAGAGCGTCGGTGAGCACTATCGCCTACCCCTCACGCAAATGCTCGGCCACCCATCTTGCAGGCCAACTCCAGGGATCCTGCTCACATCTGGTCTTTTTAATTGGCTGCAATGGATTCACCGCCCAAAAGTTCCTCTGCTGCTCCTCCCAGGTTGAATTTGCAGATCGCAGACAGTACAGTGTACATGGACAGTGCATGAATTTGTTTCGCACAATTGTCCCTGAAGACCATGTCCAGCCTGCTTCAGGCTTTGAGCAAGCAAGCTAAGGGCCTATTGAGGCATCCGACAGGGTCGCAAAAAATGAGTATAAAATGTGCAAAGTATGGGCCCACTCTTTACTGTTTGATTCCAGCTCATAGTCTTCATCAAATCCACTTCAAATCCACCAAAATGCGGCTATTCCAGCAAACCACAACATCGCACATAGCCCTCGATCCAGACTTTGTAAATTTTGGTTTATTCGCAGCCTTTTGCATCACTGCTGTCGTGGTACATGTATTTCTCAAAATGTTCAATTGGTCTCAGCCTCATCATCGGTCCCAGTCCCAGCCAAACCATGCACCGACTCGATTCCACCCAACTCGTGTTCCACAAGACGGGCACGTTGACGACAGTAATCCCCGTGGTAATAATATCCCGCAGAATTATATCCAACAACTTGAGAATGAGAATGAAATAGCCGCCAACCCAAACCCAAATCCAGTCAGACGCCAGCCTGCCCGTCAGCCTGCACGGCAGGGGAGACGAGCACCTGGGAGAAGAGCCGCAGCTGGGAGAAGAAATGAGGAAGAACAAGATGAGGAAAATGCAGGGCGGAATGACGCTCAGCCAGAACCAGAAGATCGGCCCCGCCAAGCCGCTAGATGGTCACTACAGATGAGCATGAGTTTTCCCATGATGTAAAAAACCCTCCTTGAAACGGTACTGGTATTGCAGACCGTCCATCCACCCATCCATAGAAGTAAGAATTAAATTAAATTTTAAAACTTGTAAATTGTACACTGGTACACAAAACTTCATCTCCCATTCCCATCCCCTATCAGTCTAAATGAGGTACCGGGTACCAAACTTGGCCCCCCAATCTACCCGAGGTAAGGTATCCAGGATGAGTAGGTAGGTACTTTCGTGGGTGCGTACGTGCACGCGTCTAAATCTGAAAACAATTACAGACGCCCGAAATGCAAGCACAGGTCCCACTGCAGCACTGCTCCGGACGCTCAAAGATACAGGGCGATCCCACCGGTATTAGCCCCGTCGGACAGGTGCATTGTGTGGTTGTCACGGTGGCGGAGACAGTTTTGGTCGGGGCATTCGCAGTCTTGGTCGTGGTTGTCTTGGCGTGTTCGGAAACATGAATGCTGAGACGTTTACAGGCCGAGGAGATGACGTTGGGAGGGAAAGACGCAACGGGGGGTGGAATGTTGATGCCTCGCGGGATGACTGACGAGACGGGGGGAGGGGTGCAGCCTGGGTCGGTGATTGTGACGGTGGTAGTTACGCTGGTGGTACTGTTGTGGTTGTGATTGTGTTTGTGTCAGTTTAAGTTCAAGTCTGTTGGACGGAAATAGAATGGAACACACGAAGCTAGTGGTGTCTTGGTGACGGTTACAGCGGCTGCGGTGGGCAGGTTGAGGAAGGTGCTGCAGAACTCGCTGTAGGTAGGAGGACCGAGATGGCGGAGAGAGTTCACAGCACTCTGCACGGCACGACAATCCGCGCGTCTTCCTTGAAGCTGCACTGCAAGCGCCGGAACAGCACACAGCGAGAGGAGAAGTTGTCGCCACATGGTGAAGAGCTTGAAGAATGGTCAAGACGCCAAGGTAACTTGAACGGACGGGAGAGAGATCTCTTGGCCAGAAAGAAAGTCGGGGGCAGTGATCTCCTTTTGTTCTTGGCGGGATCTCAGCCGCTCGCCTATCCTCATCTCGGATCCGTTAGTTTGGGATGGTTAGCTGAGCACACTAGTGACGCCAGGAACGCCACAGATGCAAGGGATCGCAGCTGTCATTCCCGGCTTGGCACCACCACATTCCGGCGCAGTGGTAAGATTCTTGCTGCGTGCGAAATTTTCTTTTTCGTTCGTAGTCCTGAGCTGGGGTGAGTTGTACCTGATTTGTCCTGAGCTTTCCATAATTCTTCCCTGAGCTAGGGTGATCCCATACGTCGCCGCTGCATACCTAGCCTCAGAGGCTCAGCAGGCCCAGACCCTTCTCTTGGAAAAAAAAACTTCTATACCCAGGCCCACCTCAACCCAACTTGTTTTCGCTTCCCTTCCTTTCCCTTCCCTTCCCCCAAAAGTTACATAAAACGCAGTTTGAGGTCACCCCTTAGGTCTCTATTCCTATATTCCTCATTCACGAAAGTGATTAAATCCACCCTTAAACTAAGACACTTTTGTGTTGTCCTTCTTCTTTTACGGAATCCCTTATAACAACACCCTGAGTGTGGAGTACGGCCGATCGGGGCAGAGCGGAGCTGAACTGGCGAAGCTGATTTAGCTGGTCGGATATTCCCAAAATACTCCTGGTATAATAACCTACCGTACTGGGAAACTGCGTAGCCTTGATTGATGGTAGTTGAACTATCTTTGAGGAGGGGTGTGGATAATTTCTTGTTTGGGTGACGAAAGACGTCGGGCTCTTTTGTCGTCTGGTTGGGGGTGGCGTGGATTATTTTTGTAGATATTACCTTATCGTTGATATCTACTGCAGACCCATCAACGCAAACTCATGGCCTCCCAGGCATCAGCTTCTGCTAGAACATGCCCTTCAGCCGTCAGCTGTCCATCTATCACCCCGTGCAAGTACGCACTACCAACTAGGCGATAAGGAGTGTCCAGTAATGATCGAGATCGTGGGCGAATGGGGCCAGGATGTAGGATTGGGGAGTTTGTGTCTCATCCCGGTGAAGACAATGATGGCCCAGAGCCCGGCACAATGGTTGATCAGCTGCTGCCGGAGGTGGAGAATCTCTCCGTTTTATATACTCACTGCGGTGTGTGGTGAAAAGGACTATTAATTTGACGCCTTCTTTAAAATTGAGTGAACCGTTCGGTGGCCCTCAGAAGGCCCTTCGAGTAGTTGTTCGAAAGACGATCGAAGTGATAGTGTTGACGGAAGAATCATGTAGGGCACTAACTACAGTGGGCAATCTGCGGTGAGTTTTTGGGCATCATTTATGGTAACGTGGCTCACAGGTTTTCCGTCAGGACTTGCCGGTGGAACTGAACATGCACTCAGGGAGGCACGAGTCAGGCATCGCCGGGCGTCAAATGCTCACGTTGACTCCATAGCCTTCCCAAAGCATTTGGAGAAAAGTGAGTTTTGTGGCTGCTGATGATTTTATCCATCTCCTGCCCAATGGATGCCTAACTATATGCTAGGAATTTCCGGTCTTGTGAGACGATTACCTTCCCCGCTTCATGCGGCTCACATGCATGCTGCCGCCCAATCTCACGAGAGCGGAACCCTGTTGTTATCTAAGGTATCGTTGAGTAAGTCTGGGGAAGATTGGGTCGACGCCAATACCACACACACCCTGTCCCCTTACAAACACACTGCTGCATTACATTCATTGTCGCTGTGAAAAGTGGCATCCATTTGACGGCCTCCTCTGAGCGGCCACCTACAATTTTGCTGTTGACAAGAGCAATCAAAAATGACCATGGGGTCTCTCCAAGCCATCTCGTTTCTTCAGGCTTCTCGCCAGTCTCTACCGTCTCTACAGCAAATTGATCGTGAGCCGCCAAAGCGAAGTTCGGAGCCGTTTACGCTTGAGAAACCACACACTTGCGCACACTGCGAGACTATTCAGCTCTTTCTTGAAGTCACGCCGCGTGAGTTTCCTTGCCCGGGCTGCCGACACAAAGAAGCGGTTGAAGCCGCCGACGCCGACGAATATGTCTGCCGCAGATGTAGACAGCCCTGTCAGGGACCGAAGAGGTACGAACTGTCGTACTCAGCAACGTTGGAGCATACTATTCTCGGGGCCATCGACGCGGCCCGGTCGAGCTGTGAGCTATTCCGTTGGCTTGTTGCAAGGACCGCTCTCAACATACCAGCCCTAGCCAAGCGGTGGGAGACGCCCGAGGTTATGGACGCCATCGTAGACCATTGCTGCTTTGAGATCCTCGGCCACTCCTCCACGAGAGACTGCGTGCTGAACTTCTGGATTGTCTGCTCCACTGCTGTCTCAGAAGACCTAGAGCAGGGTCAGACGCTGCTCGGTACGCTGCGCGCCTGGGCTCCCGCCGGGGATTCCGCGTCTAGGTATATCCTGTCGCGCCCATACGAGCTGGATGTCACATCTTAAAAGTCTATCCAGTTTGCTAAGGAATGCCTCTCGGACTGTATGGCTCGCCACACATGGTGCAAGACAGGCCAGATTGGACACTCAAATGCACATCAAGGCCTCGATTCTGCCGAGACCGTGAACTTTGAAGACATTCCCACGCGGCTGATTGACGTGGGTGCATCTGGATCGCCATGCCTGAAGATGGTCGTGACCGCTGATAACAACGGGGCTCTCATGAAGAATGTTTCTGAGGCCGGCTTCGTGGCACTTTCGTACTGCTGGGGTGGCGATCAGCCGGCCAAGCTCCTGGAGGCCAATGTTGAGAAGCACAAGTGCAGCATTGACCCGGCCAAGCTGCCGCAAACAGTTCGGGACGCGGTATGGGTAGCCAGGACGATCGGCTTCCGCTATCTCTGGATTGACTCGTTATGCATCCTTCAGGACGATCTCGACGGCCAAGGCAATAACCCCGACAAGGCAACCGAGATCACCCGCATGGCGAGCTACTACGGGTGTGCGACAATCACGCTCTGCGCTGCCTCGGCAGAGAGGGCTGTCGACGACTTTCTGGAGCCGCGGAAAGAACCCAGCTTCGCTTGCGGCCCCATTCGGATTCAGCTCGTGTCCAAGGACACCATGCAGCTTATAGGTCGCGTTTGCCTTGGCAAAGAACCCAGCTTGTACCCGGCCGAGCCAACCACCACGCGTGGCTGGACCTTGCAAGAGTCATTGCTTTCATGACGCATCCTTATTTTTGGGTGCCGCCAGGTGTACTGGTCATGTATCAACTCCCATGGCGGCTGTGGCGGGAGTAGCATCGCCCTCGCCGACCGCGTGTTCCCTGGGTTTGAGTCAGTCGTCAACGGCATTTACCCCATCGGCTCTCTAGTTGGCTTACCGACCTTAAGGCAATGGGGCGCCATTGTCGGGGACTACACAAATCGAAGTCTGGGGCGCGAGGGAGATAAGCTGTGGGCCGTGTCGGCCCTGGCTCAGCATATGGTTTCGGCGAGTAAAGCGCGCGGTGAAGATGCGGCGTACGTTGCCGGCTTGTTGGTGGACCAGGCCGAGCCGGAGACTTGGCTGTTGCAGCTTTTGTGGTATCCTCTGGCGCAGGATACCAAGAGACCGAGACTATACCGGGCGCCGTCTTGGTCGTGGGCGAGCATAGATGGACCTGTCGAGTCGCCTCCATGGCAGTCAGACATGATCCACTACGCCGCCGTTGAGAACTGGAAAGTAACACCTTTGGTGGAAGCGGCGCCGTATGGTGCGCTGAGCAGCGGCCATCTAATCTTCTCAGCAAAGGTGCACAATTTGAGTCGTATGCGAGCGGTTTCCTCCATGTCATGGGGTAGCTGGGGTCACCACGACCTGTCGACCCGCTCCTGGGAGAGTGGCCCATGGGGCAAGATAGAGGGAAGCGAGAGTAAATGGGTTCTGATCTTAGTTGTGGACTGTCCCGTGGATAGGAAGATGGTCGAGACGAGCCTGAACAATGGTGAAACCGGAAGTTCGAGCCTCTTCCTCGCCGCCGTACTCACGTTGTCGGGAGGTGTTTTGGCTGGCGTTCAGGGCCTCCTCGTAAGGTCCAATGCGAATGGTAGCTCGGACGGACCGTGTAGAAGGTTAGGGAGCTTCCAGCTGAGAGCCGGGAAACAAGACAGGAGGCGCCCAGAGTCCAGCGTCCTCAGATTCTTCAACGAAGCAGAAACCAGAAGACTCAGAATACTATGACCGAGACGGAACTAAAAGATGATCAAATTCAACCTGGTCCTTACTGCCAACTTGAGAGGCCGGTACCTGATTGGCCCCAATGAGTGTTCGCATATCATCCGGGATGACTGCCTGTCTGACAATTGTTATTCGGACTTCATTCGTTGCTGCCAGAAACCTTAAAGCCTGTGCCCCGGCCGGCATTCGTGGGTGTCTAGTCGAAAGAAACAGGCCGACGTTGCTCGACCGAGGGCTGATTTAGGCATCGCCAAGTCTTCATCAGGGTGTCTGACTCACTCAACAGCTCTGCCGATGAATCTGGGAGAATCTTGTAAGCCTTCTCAGTGAGACAAGTTTGCACCCCTATCATCACTCTATTCTTATCTAGTCGTGCAGTGCGTCGCCTGACAAAAAGCCCTTCCTCGCTGATGAGTCCTGTACGAAATCAGCAATCTCCACTGGATCCAATCCCCCAAAATCCAGCGCGGAGCTGCAAAACCGCCGACATTAATCCGCCATCGGCAAAAGCCCCAACGTTTCATGCAAACACTTCCAGCGAAGAGCCGCCCCCATCACCCAACACATATCGAACCAAGGAACAAACCGCTCCTGTCAAAACGCCCTGCCCTGTCGGGCCGTTCCTTCTATTTTCCTAGAGTGCATCTCCAGCACCACCCACCCACCCGGATGAGTGACCAAAAACTCGAGTTAGGCCCATACCATACCCACCACAAGCGTGCCCGTGCATCCCCCGGAGGACGCACCCAGCTATTCCGATGACCATATCAACCACAGCTTCATCCATGAAAAGAACTTCATCGAAAGGACCATATCCCTGGCTGGCCCGGCCGATGCCCGTAATCTTTGAATCAATTCCGTGATGATGCACCTTGTCATCAGATCTGTGATGGATATAGTCCCACATGAGTACCTGCAGACGACAAGACCAGTGGGTTCTTGCGCAAGCGCTTCCGCAAGCTGTCTACTTTGATCTGTATCACACAGCCCAGGGCAATTTAAGTGGCAATGGTGGATGGGTTTCGGGACACGAGATTTGTTGCTAAGAATCAAAAACGCCAACACCATTTGATGTGCATGTGGAGCCTTTGTGGACCTGGAATGGACCAGGGCCTCCGGATTCAAGCCAACAACTCGTCTGGTGGATGGCACCTCATAATCGTCGTGCACCGGCGATTCAGATGCTCGAAAGATGGAATCTTTCGGCAAGGCCGAGATGTATACGAGGTAGGGGGCGACGAAGACGACCGGCCCGACGCGTAGTCGATGGCCGAGCCTGGTTGAAGAGTATGAGCCCAGTTGGTCCTCGACCGGCCCGGGGAATGCACATCCAGTACTAGGCCGTTGGGCACGGTTATCTCTTGGGACAGAGGGGACGGAGTTGTCTCTCGGAAACGCCTGGAAGTGAAGGTGTCCGGGATATCCAATTCTTATCCCCATTCAACCATCACGTGGGTCAATTACAATCTTTATTGCGGTTTTCATAAAGATACTAGTTTCTTTGATCATCCCTCCCCAAAAGTAGCAACAAGCAAGTCTCTGGGCCCAGAGCTCCACTCGAGCGCCAAGCTGCCAATCATTTACATTGTACGAATACGGTAGGTAGTAATGATCAACAGCCCTACGAGGATTAGTGATGACGCAACGGCAAATCCTCCGCCCGCCCTTCCATGACATGGTCCCGCGGGGGCAACTGATAAAAAAAAAAAAAAGCAGAACATCACCACACGACGCAAGCTCTTTCCCTTTAGCACTTAAAATCCACACACCAAAATGTCGCAAACAGCAACACAAGTCGGGTTACAACCACTCCCGTCGATTGTC
>Ga0247765_1001016_pt1 | contig 16371 bp, 7 predicted proteins | sample UWRJL106311C6_FD_179949 | JGI IMG/M metagenome (GOLD analysis project Ga0247765, IMG submission 179949) | Plant litter microbial communities from Arlington Agricultural Research Station in Wisconsin, United States - UWRJ-L106-311C-6 | ecosystem: Environmental > Terrestrial > Plant litter >... | reverse complement strand
CAGGGGGTGAGGGCCCTAAAACACAAAAGGAGAGCCTATACTACAGAGGGAAAAGTGCTTACGTTGGCGCTGGAATCCAAAGGATTCCAGGGCAACGAGTTGGCTGTGCTGACGTAACAGTGGTGGTAGGTCTACCCCTGTAGGCCAAGCCTACAGGTGGTGGGTCCTCGGAACTCCCCGTCGGTTCTAGTGGGTTCCAGTGGGTCCAGGGGGCTTGGCAGCCCCCCTGAACCACAACACCAACTCCCCGTGGTTGTGGTGACTGCACTTTGCCATAGTGCAGTTGGCAGCACTCCCAGGGTAGTAGATCAACTAGGCTACAGCACCCAAGGGTGCTGTAGCTACAGGGCAACTGGGCTGTAATTTCAACAGTTACTACTTCCCAGATCAACACCATTCATTCTGCCTATACAAACGGAGTCTACCCTAGGTTATTACCTTCTTTATAACGAAGGCGGGTTTTTTTTCTTCAGGACGCCGCGGCTAGTTTATAAAACGGCTTATTTTATTCTATTTAGCAATATCCTTAACTAAATCTCTTAAAGTAGCTTGATGAGGAATATCCGCAATATCGGTTCTACAAAATATAATGGCATCGTCACGCAGAGCAAAGAAGGGGGATACTTGTAGATTTATTGGAATGGAAGGCAAAAGTAAGACAGGGCACCTATATTAACGTACAACGTTTTCCAAGGCTTTTAAACTTTAAAAAGTTCCTATATATATACTATCTGTGGTAACCCCTGGAGCCAAGTCGCTTGCTGTTGTTGGCTGAACGTTGTCTCGACTATTCGTAAGATTACCAACCTTGATTAGTGGTTAAGATCGATACCTAACCCAGCTTTTACGCGTCTTGCTAATGACCGTAAGGGCTTAAAATACAACTACTGACGTTACTTTCTCTGGAATTCCTGCCGTATATAAAAGTCTCCCAAATGAGCTTTCCTATATATGCGATCTTCTTGACTTATATATTAACCCTCCTATAACGCGTTTAATAAACCGACCTATAATATAGCCAATAACTAAACCAATACCGTTTACGATATAATATCCGTATTCGATTTATTAGCCCGTAAAGTAGTTAATTTTACTAGCGAGAATCTGTAGGCTTCGATTAAAAAGGCCCTGAATAATCCGTAGTCACCTAGTAACCTTAATGGCACTATTATTATACGCCTTACCAAAAATTCCCTAATATATAGTAATATTTCCAAGCTTATCCATTAAAACCTCGCTATTAACTTAATTTAATAGCTAATATATAGCCGCAGTTTACGCGAGTCTTTACGCTTTAGGAAGGCCGTTACGGGCGTATTTAATTCTGATTTTAATACTAAGGAGCCAATAATATACAATTAAATTACCGTTATATTAGGTATTACCGCTATAATAAATATACTAATTTAGAGCATTTGCGATAAGAGGAACGGGGTGCTAATACCGCAGCCGTTTTATACTGGGTATAATATTAATGTATCTTAATACGTTAGGGGCGTTATTATTTTAATGCCGTTTTAAGAAATCGTAGAATACGTATTATTTAATAATATATTTAATTTATCCGTAGTTATCCGCTAAGCGTTTAAGGTATAATTGGAATTTACTAGATAGGCTAGGGGCTACGTAAAGGCGGTTTTGGTTACGAAGTAGGTAGGGATATTTTTATCGAATCGCTTTTAGATAAAATACTATTAATATTATAGCTAATACCCAACTAAATCCTCACAATTTACTTAAAAGGTATTACGTAGGTACCCACCTTCCCAATTTAATAATTTAACATCTACCAGTTAGGGACTTTTAACAAAAAAACCAAATATATATATATATAACCCGAGAATACAATTATAGAGATTGCCAAATTCTACGGTACTAACAATCTCCACCTTATTAATAATAAAATCTACGCACGTTTTATTTTCAATATAGACCAAGTAACCAAAATAGCACCTTTTAAATCAATACTTTCATTCGACCTTAAAGGTATTATCAATCCTTACCTAATTTACGTATTATACGGGGTAAGTAAAGATTTTTATACTAATAAGTTACGATTAAGTATTCTTTAAATAAGGAATAAAGGGGTCCTAGTAGCCGTGGTAAGTTTGAGGTTAGTACCTACCCCGTTTTTTTTAATTTTGTAATTTAACCCTCTCCTAACGGTTTATATTTCTATACGGGGTTAAATAATAAGTACTAATTTACGCTAATCTCTTAGCCCATTCTCCTAGCCTTTTTACGTAATTTAGAATATTTAGGCCGGAATACTCAAAAACGAAGTATTTAGATCCAATTTCAGCGAAAAGAACTATAGGCTAATAAGTAAAAGATATCGCTTAGCGATAACTCTTTTAACACAAAATAATATCTCCTATTACAGGGGAAGGTAAATCGGCGATTTCTTTCCTATTACCGATTTATTTAATTTAGCAAACCCGTATTATTATCTAAATTATAAGCTTATTTAATAAGCTCTTCTAGGACTTTTTATATTTTAGCTATACCGGTTTATTCCTTTAAATTAACTTACAACGATATATTTTTAATAGAGGTGTTGCAGTTAACAGTACTAATTTGAAAAAACGAGAGGCCCTAATTAATAAGACGTATATAAAGTATAAGGTTTCAATTATACATAGGTTTCTCTTTAATACTAAGGAGCTGGGCTAATTCCGCTTAACGTTTACTCTCTCGGAGGAAGAGATTACGGAGGAAATACGTCGCTTAGTAGATACGCTAAAGGAGCTACAATTTAATAAGATGTAAATTAAAGGAGGTAATAATTAAAATCTTCAAATCGTACGTTTATTTAAATCTTCAATCCCGATAATTAACCAAAAACAAAGAAGGCGATCGCGTAAAGGATATAAAGGGAAAGAACGAGTATTAAAATCCATAAATTAAAAGACTAGCTAATTGGCCTAGTGGTTCAGTAACTATATTTTTCTCCTTCTTTATCTTTTTATCTCACGTTCAATTCATAAGTATATCGCTTTTTCATAAAAACCCCACCCTCCCAATATCCTACCCTCGCTCTCCTCCTCTTACTTCTCCTATTTCTTATATTTCTCTTCTAAATCTACAAATTAAAGCAACATAAACCCTTATTTCAACACTCCTCCGCTCTATCTTTCCAATCCCTATCAGACGCAAGTTACCAACCTACAGGCTATACCAAAACAGAACTAAATTAACAAGTCAAGCCCTCCTTTGTCCAAGGTATCACCCTTATCGCCATCTTCAACACTCCATAAAGTTCTGGGTAGTATGGCTATTACGAGGGCAGAGGGTCCAGAACTGGGCCCTTTGCTTACATGGGACCATTTTTAGGCCCTTTGGCTAAAACTACACCTTCTGGGAAGGTTGTGATATTCAATAGGCAGACATTTGCCGAATTTGAGCCGGGGCTGATCCTTGACTGATCAGACATTGACTATGAGCATGGGTGGTCGTCGATTTTGGGGTGGTATAACAACCTAATCCCTCAGGCCCAATGACTTGCCCCCTTTATATCGTACCACCATCTACTTTGTACACAAGACCAACCACCATGGGGACCTTCCGCTTCCTTTGTCTTTGCTTAGCCCACCACCACATAACCCTGTGTATTTGGGTGCCACAAAAACATGTCTTGAGGGGGACAATGTAAGTTGGGTCGAGGTCGTTGTAGGGTTGTAAGATGCCGATGCCGAAGAGGTTGAAAAATGACTAACCGCTGGGGACATAATTATTATCTCGTAACATGGCGCATTTGAGCCGCCATCCTAAAAAAAAAAAACTAAACGCAAATTTACCCTGCGTACACTTGTCGAATTTGAGGCAGGTAGCAAAACGCATGCTCCAAGTGTAAATCGAACGCTAGGGACATAAGTTGTCAGAGTGTTTTTAATAAGCTGCGTTAAATTGCGCATGCACCCTAGAACTAGATAGTTGCTTTGCGGTGTTGTTGTGGACTCCGTCGATGAAGATCCCCTGCATGGGAATCCCGCTTGACCCCGGTCGACTAATCAGGTGCGAATCTCAGCCTCCATTAGAAAGTAGGGTTTGTTGCAGTGGATCAGGCCTTGATTGGTGGGAGGTGTGTACATGGCCAATCATCTGAGCGTTGGGATATGAGCCGATAGAGCGGTTGCGAGTAGGCCTGATCCTGTTTGGCGCGTTTGTCGAGCCGTTGAGATGACAAGGAGCCCGGAGGCCAGCCGTGGTGGCTGAAGCCGTTGGTGGACTGGAGCGATCTGTTGCTCGGCGTGTTTTGGTGGCAGTGCATGAAGCTGATGTGGTTTTGGGGCAAGTATAGGATCCAGAGGGTGTGGACCGCGTATGTCGAGGCTGTTGATAGCGACTGTGGGCTTGTCCAGACGGCCGAGATAGTGGTTGTAGTGAAGAAATTCAAGACTCGGAAGCGAAAGGCGGGCCTCTCCTACAAAGTACGTGTATGCTTGTATCTGCTGAATACCACGCCACTCTGAAAGTGGGCACTAAGTACAGCCTAGCAATCTGCGATGAATCTGGGCACAGAAAATTTCCTTTTTTCCCGTTCGTAGTCCTCAGCTAGAGTGAGCTGTGGCTCATTTCCCTGAGCTTTCCCCGATTCTTCCCGAGTAGCTAGGGTGATGATCCCATCCGCAACCGCTGCTAAATTTCAGAGGCCCGTTTTAAGTTCCCGCGGTTAAAGTTTACCTTCGGTAGAAAAATTAGGCGATATGGAACTATAGGAATTGCTCCCTAGGTAGGAATTCTAGTTAGGATGTAATATGTGTACTAGTGTGTTCGTGCGACCCTTGATATGTGGAAGAAACTTCCCCGAGGAAGAATTATTCCCTATCTATAGAATACTAAACACTATTTTGGGCTACTTCTAGGTCTTAAACCTCGTTCTTAACGACAAAACCTACCCTAGGCCTAGTAATCCTACTTTTAGGTCACTGACCCTAGTTTTAGGCTACTAAACCAACCTTTGGGCGACTAATTCCGTTTTTAGAGTATACTATACTAGTATATAAATTAGAATAGTATCCAGTAGTTATCCTAGCTCCGAATTTCAAGATAGCACATAATAAACTCAGTACATTAACGGTGCCGGCATATGATAATATATACCAGTATATGTTCTAGAGTAGTAGATAATACCTATATTTACTGAGATAAGCCTTGTATTCTCGCTAAACTAAGCATCTAAGCAGTGCCTTCAACACGCCACACCACGGCAAACCCCTGCGTGTCATCTAACTGTGTGATCCTATCGACATTGGCAGTGATGGCGATTTTCGTCAGCGTTCCGGGCTTGACTAGAACCACCTGCTCAACATCGTTCTCAACGGGGTAATCCACCACATGCCATGTGGCGGTGTTATCCGACCTGGTTGCCTGCCCAAATGCAACGACAGCTTGTTTCTGAATCGCCGGACCAATCCGGTCGGTGTACATTAGCGTCACCTTGACGACAGGATCCTTGGCGATGGCCGCCGGCACGGAGATCTCGCCCGTCCCAGTGCTCTAGTTCTATGAGATTGTGGAACTCCGAGATACCCACGTCGGTGAAGCCAGTGGCAGTGACAAGGCCGGCTGGTGGTGGTTCGATAGGCATCAGCGACCGCGCCACGTTGACGAGCCCGAACCCTTGCTCGTAGCGCCATAGTCCAGGCAGCTCGGTAGCAACGTTCATGAGCAGGGCTTTGACGAGGGCGGCGCTTAGCTGTCGCCCCTTAAATGTATGCCATGGCGTTCCCACTTAGAATCACGAAGCGTGCAGTAAAGACCTCACTTGCCACGCCTAACGGACCACCCAAGCACTGCGCGAAATTTTCCACAGAGAGGGGAGTAAAGAGGATGAGTCAAGCCGGATGTTTCAGGATGCTAAAGAAGAGCTTGGGAAGACGCGAAGTACGAGTTGGATTTGGTTGTCCACATTTGTAGGTAACATTGTTCAACACATTTGAGAAGAGGAAAACACTAACCACGCTCATTAGGATCACATGCTTAGATGTATATGCAAGAACTTAGGGAGAATTTTTCGTGTGTATATACAGCGGATGTCCCAGGTCTCCTCTTTTTGGGCCTCCACATTGGATAAAACTTTATCTCACCATCATACCAATATAGAGACTCCAGTCTTTACCCCCCCTGCCTCGAAAAGCAACAGATCACCGTTCGCATTATCTTGACTCAGTCCTTGCGACACTCGGGGAGGCCGGCTTCCAGATTGTCAGCATGTGCTCTTGTTACCAATACCAAACGCCCTCTCAGGAGAAACTTACACTCGCAATACTTCTGCTCCCAGCGGTCCTGGTAAAGTAGGCCGACACCCAGCAGTTCCAACCAGGGATATAATCCCTATTCGTCATTCCCGTCAGCATTTCCAAAGTCTTCATTCATTATCCATATTAGAGGCAATTCACCAAGCCTTATCCCCTTCGACGTTGCCACCCTCCTTCGTACACCGCACTCCGAATCTCTTTGAGGGAGAGATGTATCCCACGCCTTCCACCAGGACCTCGTCGTACTGCTTGCCAAGGGCCCTTGCGGCAGTTCACATTCTCGAGGACACGGCACCAGTTGTCGGCACGTTTGTCGAGGGCTGCATCTGCGGGCTGAGGGATGGGCTCCGTCAGGGCGGAAGCCGAGAGGAGAGTGAGAGCAAGAGCGGTGATATGCATTTTGACGGTATTGCATCGTGAAATGATTGCTCACTAGTAGATGCCAAGATGATCTCTAAAAATTCTTCTAAAAGCGAGAACTCAAGTCTATTTATACCTTCCCACACTCATACTCAAATCCCCCTCCCCCTGTAGCGGCAATCTAATAACCGCCTACCCAAAGCGAAAACGAGGAACATACACATTCACGATCCCCCTTTCAACCTCCTAAATTTATTCCTCGGGTCCCAATGTTCTCTCCTATGGTAGGCCCTGTGTGAGTTGCCAGCGGCTTTAGGGGGTGACTCGAGGTCTCTGACGACGCGGACACGGCCCGGTTCAGCGTTTTAACCACGCGTGAAAGCCATGACACAGTTAGGGACCCTATCGCGTGCAGAATCCGATCAGAGATTGGTGGCATTTCCGGCTCCGCAGCATGCCTGGTGGTCAGCTCGTATACTGTATCGACGCTAAGACCAAGCCAAGCAAACGGCGCTGCGATTTGCCCCACGCCCCATTGCGTTTCCCCATCTTCACCGGTTGAGGGCGCGTACGAGAGGCAGATGTGCTTTTCCACGGTCTTGGCTAGGAAATAGACGGCAAAGCCAAGAACGCCGAGCGTGACCACAAAAAAAGCAATTATTGCGCATCGTAGAGTGGCCGGCCGCGGTTCAGCCTTATGTCGGTCGCGCGAGAACAGGAAGCGCAGGTGGGCCCAGAGAGCGATCCATGTTCCCAGAGTGCCAAACGCCAAGCACAGGTACGGGATTCTGTGTTTGGTGATGTAAGGCAGAGCCACCGCTCCGAACCACGGGTAGTCCTTCGGTTCAAGCGCATCCCTGCAAGCCTGAAGAAGACGGTCCGCGGTCCGGTGGGTCGGCATGGCAGCGGCCCCCTCGGCAGCAGCGCCTGTGGTGACGATGATGAAGAGGCAGCACCAAAGCAACCGCCGCCTGCCCAGTGTTTCGACGTACCCGCTCAAGGCGAGAAGGGCGCTGAACTGGGTAAGCCCGACGATCCGGCGAATAAGCAAGCGTTCGTAGGGCTCAATGTCGGACCGAAACTGCCTGGCGCAGCACGCGATGGAAACGGCTATGCAGAAGAGAACATTCGTCCATAGCGCTGTCCCGTGCAGCTTTTTCATCCAGCGGGGTTGGTCGTGGGAGCCCGTAGGTCGCAGCCCATCCCGCAGCCTGGAGGTCGCATACTGGACAGGGCCGAAGAGGGTGGCGTAAAACAGCTGCGCGAAGTACGAAATGATGACCTTTGCGACGTCTCGTTAGCCAGAAGAGGTTGAGAAAGAAATCTCGTGAGGGAGGGGAAACCACATACTCCCCTGCCAGCCAAATCAGGCTGTCCTCTACCGCTTGCAACAAGGCATATTATTGGGCAACCAAAAATGAGCTGGAGGAGTTCATCTCCCGATAACGACAAGGCGACCAGTTCCGCAGGGGATCTCGTAACGCACGTTGATGAGTTCGTGCCCGATCCCCCATACAGATATCCAGACTCGCTTTCGTTGTTAGGATTAGGGAAAGGCATTCCAACGACGCGGGTGGCCTGAAATCTCCGCGCCGGATCGCTGCGGCATTGTGTTAGCGAAGCCTCAGTTCTCTTCGCCTGGCCTTGCATGACCCACGCTAGTGTATGTGTTGGATTCCGACTCTGCCACTCCATCGCCCCGTTCACTGGCCTTGCCGCTGCCCCACCAGTTGCTGAAAGCATGGCAAGGACCAGCAGCGCCTTTGCGGGCCGTCTGTCTCCAGATCCTGGGGCTGTAAGAGCATCGCACATCATCCTTGATAGTGGTAAAGGAATTTTGTAGATGGCCGGCATGGCGCATAACCAGAAGGCTTTCAGGGTGACCGCAGAAAAAGGTTCGATCGATCGATCGTTAGAGTTAACTGGATGAAGAAGATACCTATTTATCTTCTTGTCTGCCGGGCTGCCGTGGCCGTTGTGCTAAAATGCCACGACACAACTCTCCTCGCCCGAGGAGAAGCAAGGGGTCGCTATTGACAGTTGCAAAGATCATTAGACCCACGTGCTAGTACACGTCAAATCTGCAACATCTGGGGTGGGGCCGGTCGCCTTAGTGCTGAGAATGAAGATACACGAATGGAAATCGTCAGGCCGAGTCCGAGCGGGGCGGAGGGGCGGAGGGCAAAGACAACCAGTCGAAGGAAGGCCGGCCGGTTCTTGGCAGCGGTTCCTGGAACTTCCACTAATTCTTCTAATGTACTTCCGAGTCAGAATAATCTCAAGATTCTAACCGTCGGTAACAACCTAATTTGCATATCTATCGCAATGGCCCTTCCAGGACGTGCAAGGCACCGGGTCCCCCTACCACTACCCGATGGCCACACTTCCGGTACACCATATATCGAACGCTTCTTATTAAGCTCTAGTGTCTGTAAGACATTCTCTCATGTTTGGTCGGGGCCTATTTGACTGGCGTTGAGAGAACTCCGTAACCGGCCTGCGCACACTCGTGCGGTCGGGGCCCCAACAGCTGCGGCCGCTGGTGGCAGCCTGGTGGTGAAGTAGCCGGACCCACAACTAATGCAACTCACTACGGCCAGTTTTCCCTAACTATGGCATGATGCATCAGGTGGACAGAACATGCAGTTGTCATACAGACTGGGCGCACCTGGGTACAAAGGTCTCTTTCACCTCCTCCAGCATAACAGAGACCTCTACCGTAACAGTGGCTAAATGTTAGCGTTGGCTGCGAAGTGGTCATCAATAAGCTCAGCTACTAGACTCGCAGGGGTCCCCGAGTTCTTATCCCTTTGCTTTAGGCGTCAAGGTACCCGTGGCGAGGCGCAGATGGAAGCACGGCGCGCTTGGGGCTGACCAGTTGCAGTTGCGTTGTATCATTTGCATACCGGTACCTCGGAACCGTCGGCCGACGTATGCCGCAGCACTTCAACAAATATCCCATCCAAACAGCACTTTGTTCCTTCCAAGTCCGGAACCCAGTCGCCGCCTTTACCATCATCGCCTTCGCTGTGCTGGCCACTTCACATGCTGCGTCATCCTCCTGAATGCGCACAAGGTCCTCCGCTCGTCGCGCTAGGCGAACCTGTGCTTAATGGACGGCGCCTAAGGCGGGACTTGCTTCTTAGCTTTGAAAAGAAAAATTTGGACAATATTAATGCTATGAATCCTCCGGGGTATTTCCCGCATTCCTTGTATAGTGGGGTCTTCTCATCTATCGTTTGGCGGGAAATGTTTCTTACGCGGCAGCTTCTTACAAAATATGACTTGTTCGCTCTAGGCGTCCTCTCCGCTCGTGAATAATTTGACCGCCGTCAACAAATTAGCGAATCCTCACGGCCCTATTAAACTTGTTATGCAGCAGGACCAGACCAAAAAACCTTACAGGCTCATATACGCATGGATGCGCACATTTTGCATTTCGCTCTTCGCGCCGGCACATAGCACCTTCGACTCCTCACGGCTCAGCCGCAGCCCCTCAGGAAAGTGGGCCATGGTGACGCCCTACAGGCTACCGCTATCTGATTAGTGAGACCGATGTTTAGTTAGAGTTTCTGAAGATTTGGTATAACGATAGATGGAGGAATTTCGGCATTATATAGGTGTATACAGTGTTTAACGTGCTGGCCGCTGTGGGAGTATATTGGCTTGCGAGGGTGCCTAAGGGGGGCAATAAGGAGGAGAGGGTGAAAGTTGTCAAGGGGAAGCAGGTGGGATACAAAGTATTCAAGTGGCGAGGCTATTCGTGATATTCTTGGAGGCTTATATGGTAACGTTTTGGAGTCGACGTCCAAGCAGTCTGATAGATGAGGAGGGCGTTTTTGGCGCGGCGAGTATCATATTGAGAAGAGATAATGGAGGCTGTGGCTTCAGAATCCTTCAAATTAAACTTTCGAATCGTCTCTCTTAACAGGCCTCTTTTCTCGTCCTTAAGCAACGACTTCTTTAAAATCTATCATTAATTACAGAAGCTAAGACGACAGTAGTGGCCCAAGATGTCTGCCGTATTAAATTCCGCACCACATCGTAACAAGCGCTCGCTTCCCCCAAAGTACGCGCTACTGCTACGAGGAACTTGTGTTGCAGCGTATCCGGAAGCAGACCAACATCAGCCGCCTTCTAGCTTTTAAAAAGGAAAGGGAAATACAGTGTGCAATAGTTGCCAAAATTGCCTTTACCTAGGGCAGCCTAGAACACTAAAGACCCAGCAGGCCGGCGTCTATACAGGAGTCGCGTCGCACCCACCTTTTTGGTGCAGTACTTACTCATCCCTCCAAAAGAAACCAAAACCAACTTGAAGCATGGCAGGAACCTGTCCCGAGCTCCCCTACTATGCACCGGCGGAAACTCTTCCTGCCCGGGGCCCGATCCCGAGCGTGGCCAGCATCTTGGAATTCAAGAACGTAATCAGCAAGTAGAGCAACACCGTCATCTACTACAACCAGCACTACGTCGTTAAGTACGGAAAAGATACGAGCCTGCAGAAGGGCCTAAACATGCTATTTATCCAGCGGACGACCGACATTCCTGTCCCCAACGGTTACGCCCTCTTCCGCGACAAGGCCACCGACATGAACTTTATCGTGCAGGAATACATCCCCGGCAAGAACGTAGGCGATATTTGGAACGACCTCGACGACGACGAGAAAACAAATATAACGTCTTAGCTGCGCCGTTACCTCGACTAGCTGCGCAGCCTCCGCTAAACTGGCCGACCGTACTTCGGCGGCGTGTGGCGACGCCCTACCGTTGACTGGTATCTATACAGCGGCCCGGACGTAGGCGACGCCGCGCGTCCCCCTGAGAGGCCGTTGGAGAATGAGAAGGGTTGGGTCGACGATATGTTGCGCGTGGCCTTCGGGGCGTACGGAGGCAGCACCCGGTCCGACGACGACGATAAGTGGATGAGGTACGTCTTTTACGCGTTTTTTTCAGGGCTACAAGCCCGTCTTTACGTATGGCGATCTCTCAGGGGGCAATATCCGCCTGCGCGAGGACGGGACCGTCGCGCTGCTTGATTGGCAGTATTCGGGCTGGCATCCTGAATTCTGGGAGTATTGTAATGCGGTGTAGTTAAGCTTTCCAGAGGGCGACTGGATCTTGCGGATCTCCGAGTACCTGGAGGAGTATTATGCTGAGCTGGGGTGGATGATGTATTACCGCGCGTGGGTGCTGTATGATGAGATTTAAGACGTGCATTGTGCCCTGTGGGTTTTCTTTTACGTTTCGAAAAAGAAAAAGGCAATTCGTTTCAAGTTTTCGTGCATGGAGTGTTTTGTGTGGGAAATGGAAGAGGATCGTTCCGTTTAAGTGATGGAAAGTGCGGTTAGGTTTTGTAGGTAGTGGTGTTGGTGGTAATTAATAGTGTGTGAGGACCTAAAACTGGGTCCTCGCAAACTCCACGGCCATTATAAACCACGGCAACTATAGCCGAGGCAGCCCAGAATAGTGACCCCCTCGCTCAGTCTGGCTCAGTCTGGCTCAGCCTAAGGCGGCAACTGCTCAGTTCCGAAGAAGGAAAGGGAAATTCGTGGTGTCGATTTTAGGGTGGTGTACTGGTTGTTATACCAACCCTTCCTGCCCTTCTTGCAAAGGCGTCGAAACAAAAAGAAGTAGGAGCTCACCTCTTCAACAGCTGGATTAATCCTAGGGCTCCGCCATCTCACTGTCCTTCACGAAAACCCCTCCCCACACTTATCGTGCAATTCGACCCCTCACGAACAAGGTCACTGGCTGCTTCAACGCCCTCAGGAACTCCTTAATCCTCTCATATCCCTCCCCATAACACGTCCCAAAATGAATGCAACAGCACACATCCCAGCAACCATAACTCGTACACCTACAAAATCATCTCTCCCGCCACATTCCACTCGGGCGCACAGTACGCGTGCGTGCCGCCTACGCTCTTCGCACTCATGATTGAAACGGCCGCGGAGGCGCTGCGGACTTGGAGAGAATCACGGCCCAGATGGAGTCTAATTAGACGTCCATAGAGCTTGTAGGGCAGTGCAGGGCAGGGCAGGGAGTCGAGGGCTTTACGAATGGGTCACTGCCACCTCATCCCCCAGCACCAAGTGCGCCTGGCTCAACTCCCTCTACCCCTGGGCCTGATGCTGGACCAAGACATAACCGGGAGCAACGGGAAAGCTTCATGTTCAGGTTATCCTTCAAGGGAAACAAGGAAAAGGAATTGACCACCGCAGGACTTACCGTTATTAGAGCCTGAGAAGAAAAGACGCTCGCGAGTGTTCAAGAAAGTAATTATAGGTGTCAGTCATGATGCATTTTTTTTTTCAGGGCCAAAACCGAAGTCGGGTCACTGTTTATTCTAGGCAGGTGGCATCCACAAATCAGCTGACTTCAGTCTCAAAAGTTGGGTATAAGTTGCCTCACAGTCTCCCAATCACACATTAGAACCAATACGGGGCATTGAGCTAAGCTCAGCTCAGCAATTCTATATCTATATCTGCAAGTGAGGTCACGGAGGCCCCGATCCCTCTCATAAACCAACCACCTTAACATATTCTCCAGATAAAACCTCACCTCTGATAACATAACCTCAGCACCCCCCCACCCCCCCCCAAAAAAAACAAAGGATATTTGCCTATACAAAGCATGATAGTTACCCGAGCGTACCGTCTGCCAAAACTTGAAAAGAAAAGCCATGAATTCAAGGAGGGGGGGAGGGGGGGAGGGGGGGAGGGGGGTTAGGCTATATCTAAGAATAGGTCTACGCTAGTTCACCCACCACCTAACAAGCCAGACATTCACACAACCATCATAAGCTTTACTCTTAGCTTGTACGCTACCCTCTTTGCGAGATCCATAAGTTCTAGATACGCTTGCCAGGCGAAAAGCGAAGTCACGCTGGCCAGGGCGCTGCTTGCACCCCAGGGCTCATTAAAGAACGGGCTCCCAGTGACGACAGCCGTGTAGGTCATGACGAGCGTGTACCAGACGGCCAAGCAGCGTAGTGCTTTGCGCACTCGCGCCTCACGAATGGCATCACTTTTGTAATCCGCGCTGCTACCATATCTGTCGCGCATCGGGCAGATCTCGGCCACTTCGAGAAAAGCTTCGACCCCAGCCATAACTGGGATGATTAACAGAAGCAGCGCGACGACCTGCCCAAAGCCAACCGCACTCCCCCCCAGGGTATCCTCGTCTGCCGGACCAGGGGCGTCGTTAAACCGCCAGTACCATACCGTCTGCGTCCAGGAGAAGACCAGCACGAACAGCAACCACGGTATGTCGGCAAAGATGCTGGTGTTGAGGGCGAGGTACGCCGCCTCGACATCGGCTAGCGCGTACAGCACTTGCTGCAGCCGTTGCGAGTATTTTGAGAACCATGTATGGGACAGTCCGACTGTCCTGACCCATTTCTGCCGCGCTATCCGCATACCCTCATAGCTATCAAACGGTCCAAGCTCGTCGCTGTGAAGTACGTGGCGCACCATGAAGCGGTATAGAAAACTCGAGCTGCGTGGCCGTGGCGGTCCCGAGCTTTCTGCCATTCCGTGCCCAGGCCCGGCCACCACCCTCGGCATATTCCCTGTTGGGCTGCCTGACGGCGAGTCGCTCGGCATCTTATTTCTGTCGAAAAACTTGGTGAGGATGTTGAAGTAGTAGTAAAACATGACGGCGGCCCAGAGCATACAGGTCTCGAGTTCGACGGGCCGCGTCGGCATCTCCCTGATGACGCACGCTGCGCCGAGCCCCCAACGCGCCGACCCAGGAGAGGCGGTCGTAGTGACGACCTGCCATGCGCTCGCGAGGGCGTAGACCGCATGGATCTGGAGGACCGTTGTGCCCATGAGGATGAGGAGGACGAGCGTGATCCTCACGCTGGCGAATCGATTGCTTCGCTCGAGATATCTTGTGTTTCCAGCCCCTCCCCGTCAGCCGATACACACAGCCCGATAACAGTTCCGACTACCTACATACCTAGGACAACAGCGGATCGTGCCTAGGTGGACAATCAGCGACGAAATAGCCATCGTCCACGCCATCCACAGCGAGTAGGTGGAAATATCGTTCCACTTGACGGCCACGGCGATGATGATGGCAAAACTCGTCGCCATCTGCGTATCAGCAACGGTGAGAAAGAACTTTTCGATTCCGCGGCACCTACGCCGAGAGGTTCCCTCGCCCAAGTCGGGAAGTAGCCGGTCGAAGACGGGCCGGACGTACGTGGTGAGTTCGAGGTCAACTTCGGTGTGGGGCAAGCCGATGAGAAGGTCACCAAAGTATCCGATAAAGCACGCTATGAGCGACAATGTCGCTGTGGCAAGGAACGATACAACGATCTGGACGACCAGATTAGCCCGGACATCGAGACCGACTCATCTGAACTTGAAATTGCGTGTTAACACATACCCCGATTCCCGTAATGTCGGGGTCAAATGTACCCTCGCCGGCGGCGCACCTTTCCATCACCGATAAGTTCCCCGGACTTTCCATCTGGATCTTTGTCGGGTGCAAAATGGTTGAGCTAAGCTGGTTAACTACCTACACAGCGCCGCGTAGCCTTGAGGATTTGTTGCTACCAGATTACACCGAGAGAGAAAAAGGGAGGGGTCATCTACATATATATTCGGTCAGGAGTACAGTCATAGCCGTTGAATGTCTTATTTATCGCAGTGGCAAAAACACGCGGCGCAGCTTCCCGAGTGTGCCGATTGGCGTGTAACCTCTTCTCACTGAAACATCCAAAAATGTACAATAATTGGCAGTGAGACAACGAGGCTGTCGTGATTGGCCCATAAGTTGTGTGGCTGCTGCGTCGGGTTCGGATGTCCTGGTCCAACAGGCCGTTTTTCTATTACCTTGGCAGTGCTGTAGGATTTCTCACGAACGTGGCAGTTACGCAGCCACCCCAACATCTGCTTTGGGCTGAGGAGTGTCCCGTCATTAACTATGTTGTACCGGTGTGCGACAGCTGGCGCACTCTGTCACCTGCTCGTGGTTGCGATCCCACAATCCGCCGTGCCCAAAGCTCCCACGGCAACCACCAGGACTAAATATGATTTCCTAAATTCTAATACGAGCTTCAGTTCAAGCTGAGGGGCTCTCCACTCGCCCGCTTAGTAGCGGTATCTACTGAATTATACGTCTTGAATTCCCAGTTCTACACTGCATCCTGGCGTTTTATTGACGTATCTTTGACTGAGTGAAGGCTATCACAACCCTCGAAGAGGGCAATTGCACTGTTGCGCAGGTCGTAGATCCAGAGGTTCCGAACAGTAGATCTCAATTGAACAGTTTATTGCTAGCGTGAGGAACCAAGAGGTCCCTCACCCATCGTGGACACAATGATGGTATCTTTACTACGGGAAAGACAAGTAACTTTGTACCTCGACCACACTGCTTACAAGTCTTGGCAATGATCACTGGCGATCAACCAGTGTCCTTCCATAATACACACTGTGGTCCGCACTAGCTCTCTTGCGGGTTATCTTCGAGCCAGCACGGCCTGAGCGGTGACCCTTCAGGTCGTCACAGGAACGCTGTGAATTCGCAGCGTTCCCCCCCCTTGGATTTCCAGTTGATTCGGCCTTGTTGTTTCGTCTCAGCCTCCTGGCTTCCAGGCTTTCGACAGCGACTCCCTTTCCATACTTTCTCCTTTAGTAATCTTAAGTTAAGTGCCAAACCGTGATAACCTATGCCGTACTATCTAGTTATTAACGATAAATTGGTTTTTTTTTTTTTTTTTTTTTAAAAAATCAAAAATTTT
>Ga0247765_1001015_pt1 | contig 16401 bp, 22 predicted proteins | sample UWRJL106311C6_FD_179949 | JGI IMG/M metagenome (GOLD analysis project Ga0247765, IMG submission 179949) | Plant litter microbial communities from Arlington Agricultural Research Station in Wisconsin, United States - UWRJ-L106-311C-6 | ecosystem: Environmental > Terrestrial > Plant litter >... | reverse complement strand
CAACTACATGCATTATATCTGGGGTTGTTCTACATAACTAGGTAGCTAATGTTTTCATATTCTTACACCTAAGCTAGCCTAGTATCGCCCTGTCTCATGCTTGGAACTGATTCAACGAGCAGATGCCAAACTCCTTCAGCATCTGGGCAACCACGACGTACCCTCCAATCGCCGTCGCAGCATACACTACCAGCAGTGCGATAGTGTAAAGACTAGTGCTATACTTGAGTATCGATAGGGTACGCGGCTCGTTCTGCTTCGACGGGGTACCAATCACCGGCCTCCCCTCAAGGTAGTCGGCTGGCGGCTGCAGCAGCGCGCCCACCGAGAAGCCTAGCACCAACCACAGCATCGTCCATACGCGCTGGTACAGGGCGCTCTCGCCCGGCTCAAACCTAGACAGCCCGCCCACGACGGCAATGGGCACCGCCGCCACATAGAAGCTCAGGAAGAAGCCCACCATGGCCCTGCCTGAGCCGCTCAAGCCGAATTGCGGTAACAGCGATGATAATCCGATGAAATACACGGCCCTCCACCTCACTTTATCGTCATAGCCAAAAACGCGGGCGATGGGTGCTCCACTCATAGCCTTGCGGTACTTGTTCTTGAGTAAGTTGTCTGCCTCGGACGTGAGCTCACCCACAGTACCCGCGAAGCGGAACTGATGCTGCTCCTCGGGCGTCGCACGGCGGAGCCGCTCCTCGAGATGATCCAGACCCTCAGACCGCACGAGGTACATGGTGTCGTACTGCGGGCAGAGTATGTTGCCAAGCAGGTTGACGAGCGACATCCAGGCGTAGGGCACCGTGGTGAGGCCAAAGGCGGCATAGCCGTAGCGGGCGATCTGGTTCCCGCGCGTGCGGTAGAGTGTCGAGATGGCGAAGAGGAGTTGCAGGAGGGAGATGATGATCTTGACGACGTTGTAGCTGCAGTTAAGGTTGGTGAGGGGGTGGGGGTCGGCGCGGAACGGAGCGGCGAGGAAGGTGAGGCAGCGCCGGTACCACGGGGGCAGCTGGAGGGGGGCGGGTGGTGGCTCGTTGTCTTTAAAGGTCGCAGCTGCGGGGACGACGACGAGGTCGTAGCCTTCGGGGAGCTGGCAGAGTCCGTGGATGCGGGTCGCGCGGATCCATGCGGGGTCTGACGTTCATTGATATCAGCGAAAAAAGAGCTCTTGGTGAGAAAAAAAGCAAGGGAAGAGACAGACCTCTCTTGGCTCTCAGCGCACCTGGCTCAACTGCGCCCTCCTCCCTTGGCTCAAACGCGTCCTTAGCCTCAGAAGCGGTCGTTGGCCCGCCTTGGCCTCTCACGCCGGGGGTGCCGTCTAGTTCTAGATCTGCTATTACTACGGCACAAATCGCCCCTGCCCGCGCCGCCGTCTGAAGATTGGTTTTCCCCAATTTTGCTAGACTCATGATAGCATCCACTCCGCTGCGGATCCCACCACCGGGGAATAAGAGGGCCGTTATGATAGAGATCAAGCTGGCAAGCGCGCTCTGCCCAGGCTTAGCGACGACCGTGGCGGCGTGGGCGACATAGTTTCCCAGAAAGAATATGATAATGTCGGTCCAATGCGCCGCCCGGCAGATCAGTTTGCAGTCATCCTGGTAGGTAAACCCGGAAATGTTTGACGCATCGCAGGTGCTGTTGGCCGTTGAGTTCTGTGCGTGCGCGAACGGCGCCCAGATGGATATAGCCAGGAGCCAGAACATGGTGGCAAGAACCTTAATAACAGGGCTTTGGGGAGAGGAATGAAAAATGAGGAATGGGGGTTGAACAAGGGGTTGTTGCTGCTGCTAGTTATTTCGCCCATGCTTGGACGCTGGTGGCGGCTTCGGCACGGAGGCCCCATGCGGGTTTTGGCCTATCACGACGGGCTTTTTGTCGAAGGTGGCTGGCTGAGCAATACTCAGGCCCGAACTGGCTAGCATCGGATGTCGCCTGTCGCGGCAGCCACTACAATTCCGTTTGTTCACATCCTGTTCACCTTCTTCTGGTTGGTTGCGAGAGCCCCGCATACTGCAGTTCAGCTCTGCTTCTGCTCAGCGTTCCTATTTGACCTGCCGCTGTCTCCCGACTATCGGGATATATCTGGCCGTACCAAATTCATCGACAACCTCCGAGCCACTAGATTCCGGCGGCTTTCCAGAATTGAATCTATCGAGATCTAGATTGGATTCAAGACGTAACAGAATATGGCCTGTCTGCTAGATTCTGTGCTTGTTTGCGCGGTGGCTTAAATTTCTCCAGTCGAGGTGCAGGAATCAATTGATGGCGCTGCCCGAGTACTCCCAGGACGCCAGTAAGCTGGAGCCACCACTGTGACGAAGTCAGAATCCTAGAGAAGATACTATAAAGAAAGGGCTCCTGGCCAAAAGCATACGTTTGAAATTACTTTGATTAGATGTTATGGGTTACCTCGCTTTTAATAGGGCTTTTGGGACGAGACACACACTATACCCAGGACACGTATATATCGATGGTTATGATTGTTACACGAGACGAATCTGAGCACAGGAAATTTCCTTTTTTCCTTTGACGCCTGTTGACGTAGAGGATCCTACCAACCTATGTACAACCACCTCGATGCAACTCATACACACTGCGAGTACCACTGGCCCGAAGCCGTGCACGTACCCTGAGCACAGCAAGTCGGTCCCGACCAGCCCTGGCCACCACACTGCCCCCACATCGGAGCACAGTTGCCACCCGGAGCCGTTTGTGTCGGACCGGGGGGGTTCGCCGGGCTCGTAGGAGAAGGATTGGTTCCACCATTGCTACCACCACCACCGCCTGGCCGGATATCAGGATGTGCATTTTGCGTCAACATCTGCGCGTACGCATCAAACCAAGCACCAGCAACCGGCGCACCCGACATGCCGCACTGGCCATCAGACTCGCCGCCGGGCTTCACCCAGACGATGGCATCCACATTGGGGTTGTTGGTGTTGGTTGTGAATGGTTGGCCGAACCCGGCCGGCGAGATGTTGCACCACTCGCCCCATTCCTTGCGAGCGCCGTTTTGGGCAACGCGACCTTGATCGATAATGAAGTTGGTTGGGAGGCCGCGCTCGCGCATTGCGTTGCCGAGGGAGGTCGCGTAGCGCGATTCGTCGGCCGACGGACTACCGGCTGTATAGGAAGGCGGGTTGTTGGTTTGGTAGGGGTTGTAGTTGGAGACGTTGCTTGAGAAGCCGCGGAGCTTGGCGTTGCTGCCGGCCTTCTGCATGATGGTTTGGACTTCGGCGGCGGCTGTACAAATGTGCATGGTCTGTCAATACATGTCTGGTACGGACGGACGGACGGGCAGCCCTGAAGAAAGAGTTCAACGTACTGGGTCCGAGGTTGTTCGACCAACCAAGCCAGCCACCGTTGGCGACGTCGAGGTAGAGATGAACATTGCTGGCCTGGAGCTGCTGGATGGCGTAGGCAATAGCATCCTGCTGAGGTCCGCGGGCATTGCGGCAGAAACTAGTGGTGCCAGTGACCATGTTGCCAAGGGCATCGGGCTCGATCACAATCGCAAACTGAAGATCAGACGCAGCCTTGACCTTCTGGGCAAACGGCTGGACATAGTCGGTCTTGTATCGGTTGAGACCGTTCTGGGCGAAGCTCAACTCGCCAGACGAGTGGCCAGCGCTGCAATCACGGTCCGGCAGGTTGTAGAGGACCAAGCCGACGATCTGTTGCTTGCCGGTCGATGACTGCACGGCCCGGGCTTCTCGAATGGCCTCGTCGATGTCGCGTAGGAGGAAGATATTGGAGATCCAGACGAATGTGCCGACGTTTTGTTGCACGTACTGCACCTTCGCCGCGTTGGTTTGGTCACCGCGTGACAAGAAGACCTGTCGGGTCTGGTCGAGCGACTTGCTGTATTTGGGGTTGACAAACAAGCTGCGGCCGACGAAGGGATTGCCGGATTGGCGTCGCTCGAGCTCGGCGAGGGGAGATGCAGCGGCTATGGCGCTAAGCAGGCCGGCGAGGATTCCGCAACTTGAACCGATACGCATCTTGTCTGTCACATGCAGCCACTGGTCAGCTGCTAGCGGGGTTGTATGTGTGCACTGCTGGAGTCTCCAGTCTTGAAAGGAGGTGAAGACTAGGCACTTGGGGCAGGTTTATCTTGGATAGAGGCTGCGTTTATAACATGCAATAATATCCATGGCTTCATGTGACTCAGGATCCATGTCACCGAGGTCTGCCCGGACGCGCTCGGAACGCCTCCCGAGAAGCGAGTCGGAGGCAGCACCGAGGGGGGTCATCGGGACCCGTTGCCACGGTTCTTTCGCCGATATTCCCGTGTGTGACGCGGGCGAGGCTAGCGCCACAATTTGCTAATCGAAGATTCAACGATGAGGTGGAGACGCAAACGGAGAGAGTGTTCCGAATTTCCCAGTCAAGCTTAGACGTTGCGGGTCACATCAATCCGGGGTGCATGGTGCTGAGCTAGAAACAGTCGATTGTGTTTGCGTGTGAGCGGCCGCACGGGCGTATTTGGCCGACATAGCAACGTCTTGGAAGCTTGGCCCCTCGCCTCTTGATCCGGGGAGATCTCACGAATTGACGACCTCGCGTCGCTCGTTTCGGGAAGCAGAATCGTTGAAGACGAAGTGGGCGCCAGCCATCCGTCTCTTCAGCCCAACGCGCAGCGTTTTCTGCAATAGGTTCCGTATAGTGTATATGAGTACGAAATACCTACGTTGTCTTGTTTCTTTCTTTTCGTTTCCTTTTCCTTATTATCCCCCCCCTCTTTTTCAAATGAGACCGACTCAATCTCTTTAGCGCCTTTGACATTCCGGTTGGCGTGCAACTGGCTGTGTGATGAGAACAGAAAGGGCTAATGGTCCTCGAAAATGCCGACGGAATTAAAGTCTTCTACCCAAAGTCGGGCAGTTGTCTCGGTCAGGGGGCGGGAGCGCAGCAGTTTGGAGCCCCGCGCACCCTAAACTTCTTGATTCGCCGACACCGTTCGTTCACACAGGCCATGGCTGCTGCAGTTGACACCGACAACCTGTCACAAGGCGGACTTGTTGACTCCCTTCTCATCAACTCATCTCCCGCGGAATCTCGCAAGCGGCGACTCACCCCAGCCGGACGAGCCTATGATGAAGTCGTCGTCGGAGCAGCCATTATACGCCGTAACAATAGCTCGACCCCCCAACTTCCTCCACGAATCCGGCTATTCTAGTTCCAGTCTAAAGCGGGCCGCACATGAGGTCTACTTACCAAATGTCTCCGAGCTCCCAGCGGAAAAGTTGATCCCCTAGCCGGGCCATCGGGCTATCCCTAATAAGTCCGATAATGTCCTTTTATCAGTCCAATCATATTCCGCATCATGTCGGTCCTCTTTATCAGGCCGGGTCCTGACAACCATCTTGAATTCCCAGCTGAGATACCAGGTACTATACTAAAATCCCAACTAGAGTATCAATTACTATCTCGGAAAATATACTAGTGTGCTCCGAGACATCCCATTATGTACTAGACTTATTATACACCCTCCTACATTCTGTGCTGGGATACTGTATACCACCCCACATTCTGAGCTAGGATATGGTATATTATCCCAAGGCTTATACTGGTATATTTTGGAAGGAGGAATCAGTAGCCTAGCAATAGGTATTAGTAATTTAGAAGTAGGTTAAGTAAGGTAGCTTAAAATTGGGTTCAGTGGCCCGTGCTCACCCCGGCTCAGGATTACAAGCGAAAAAGGAAATTGTATGTGCCCAGGCTGTTACCGTGTTTCAGGGGTCGGTCACACAAAAGTGCACAACGCCGCTATGGCTGTCAGATCTAGAAAGTTTGAACGGGTCGATCTGGGGGCGGCTAGGTACAGAAATCAATTTACCATTGTACAAAACGAATTAAAGTTGAAACTTGGTCTCTGGAATGGCTGGGGCGCAGAACTACCCCCTTGTTATTTATCGTGCCACCTCACTCACCTCACTCAGGTGCTACAAGCCACTTTGCCACCAGCTCAATGTTTACATCCGGAGACCTGTTGTCAGTGGTGAACTCTGCCCAGACTACGCTCACTTTGGCATGCATTTCGTTGCTCCCTAAAAGGTGTTGCATCGGACCTCGTTACCAGGCAATCAAAACCAATCTTGCCTCCCGTCTTTTGGTTACAGACGGATCATCTTCCAAGCATAACAATAGGTACCAAACCGATGCGCTAGAGAGGATCAGATATTTGCAGCAGAGAATCGGGACCAAATCCCACTCTCTATCGACTTGATAAGCAATGACAATTTCTCCGACCGTCCCGACCGTTGAGCCGGCGGGTCGGCAGTCTGGTAGGGTAGACGACATCAAGGGTGCCAGTCTAGAGTACGCAGCAATATCTACATAGTAATTGACGACATGTAAACCCGCTGCATGGCATCGTATCGGGTGTGGGCCTGCATATTCCGTCTCGAGGTCTATCTCGGGTACGTGTGAGGATTGAAATCCGTCGTCTCGAGAACCGGGACGGAATATACGGGCCAAGTGGTCGGACATCCAAATGACTTTGGGATTTTAGTCTGCTGCACTTAACCAGGCGACCGGGTCATTGATATGAGGTAAAAGACCCAATCACGATCCACAGCAATGTAAATACTTGTTCGTGAGTCGATGATCGGGTCAGATCCGTTCTAGCCCAGCGGATATCGTCCCGATTTCGTTTATCTGCTCCGGCTAAACCACCGCTAACGCTAAGAGTTCCTTTTTCAATAGTCCCGTCCCAAAACACGGTAAGGGGAGTTATCTTTGCGAAGCGATGACCAAATCCCGCCAACCGGACGTTGGCGATACCATCTTGCATCCGTAACCGAGACTTTGGAACCGCTCATATCCCCCGAGATACCTTCCGTCCCTGCAGGAGATAGCGGACACGGCTAGTAGGCAAGTAAGTAGGCGAGCAGACCACCAGTTCGCCAAGTCTCCCAAAAACAATGTTAATTTTACCCGATTGGTCATGTTGGCGATAGCATCACTTCTTCAACTCGGCCCTTTATGTTCCCGGCATATTCTGTATCGCCGGTCCCTGGACTTGGCTACCTGTTCGCTTGGATCTGGCTCCCAGGAGTCCGTTCGATACCAAGCCGCCATTGACGCCGATCGGGGGTCTGGTTCCTGTGCAGATATTATTGCAGATATGATATGCAGAATTCCACATTGATGTCCCGAACCAGGGAGCCGACAGCAGGTGGTCGAGACCCTTTGATATCTCTTGTCTCCACGTGCACTCCACCTGTGGTTCTATTTCCGTCGCGGTGGGATGGTTTGTTTTGATCTCCACTGGCCAGGTATATAATGGAAGCCTTCAACTCAACTTGGCTTATGATTGCTCATCTCAGGCAGTCCTTCTTCATTCCACAGTTCAACATTGAGTATCTGTGTTAATCCCCTTCAACATGCAGTTCTTCTCAAGTCTCGTCCTTGCTGTCATTAGCTACACGGCCTCTGTCCAGGCCATATCGGGAAGGAGCTTCACCGGGTGGGACTGGTAGGTCAAACCCCCAGTCGAGCTCAAGGTTTTTCCAAGTGACTAACGCGAACTCTATCATTTGATGACAGTTGTAAACCTGCTTGTTCGTGGCAGGCGAACTTACGAAATGTCCAGTTGAGTGCATACCAAAACACCCCCCCCCCCTTCCCCCACACACAAGTCGACAGTTGAGGGGTTCTAATGAGTTTCTTAAGGGGATTCCCCCAAGTCTGCGATATAAACAACCGACCTCTAGGCAACGGCCTAAACATTGAAACGGGCTGCAGCGGAGGCCGTGGTTTCCTCTGCGATTCGTACGCACCCGTGCCCGTCACCGAGACTTTATCATATGGCTTTGCCACCATGAGCGGCAACGGAAACTGCTGCAAGTGTTTCCAGCTCACCTGGATGGGCGGCAATGCTCGAGGCAAACAAATGATTGTGCAGAGTATCAACCTCTTCAACCCGACTGGCGATGTCGGTGCCAATGACATTGTTATCCTCACGCCGGGTGGAGGGAATGGCCCGAATGAAGCGGGGTGTCGGGGCCAGTATGGCACAAACTGGTAAGCATTTTCTCTCTGCACGCACGCATGGAATCATGACTAGATATGTGTTGACTTTAATGGTGGTGGGGCATGTGCAGGGGTCAGAATTTTGGTGGCATCACCAAGGGCAGCGATTGTGCGAATTTGCCACAGAATCTTCAAGGGGGCTGTTATTGGCGCTATAACTGGGCCAGGGGTGCTGTTAATACTTGGAATATCGAGTATCAGCAGGTGGCCTGCCCGACTAGACTCACCCAGATTTCTGGGTGCTCGGCTTGAGCGCTGAACTTTGGCCTGACGCTTAGGGATTTGAGAGGGACAATGGCCACTAAGAGTCAATTTGATGTGGACTGGACATGGAGGCATAACTACCTACATGTATTTCAAGCTGGTCCCGGGAAGGTCGTCGGGAGGACAGAGAACAAGAATGGATAATATCACCAGCCATCTGAAGCTTCATTATTGCGAATCACATACAGTGAATAAAAAAATAGTATTGAATTGAAGTAAACGTAACGAGAGTTTCAGTGAGGCCAGTATAGTATCAAACAACGGACATGGAGGCAATCAGCTCTCTCAGCGTGCACATGACTCCATTCTCTGTGCCAACTCAATACATGTACCGCACACTTATCCAACACCCAACCAGACTTTCAAGCAGGCTTACATGCCGGGGAGCTTGTCGAGCCCTGTAATGCATTGTTAGTTACCGCAGGTAATACTATGGCTGATACAGGAGTAAAACTTACAGCCATCAACGTTCTCCTTGACAGACGGAGCAACGCTGCACTTGTTCGACTGAGCGACGGTCTGGGTCTTGAGGCCGTTGCTAAGAAGAGGCTTCGAGTCCATGGTGCGCTGGAGAGCATCGCCCTTCCAGGCAAAGAGGTAATCGGCGTGGGTGCCGTAGCCCTTGTTGCCGTCCATGGCCTCGCCGAAGCTCCAGACAAAAGGCTGGGAGCCATCCGTGGGCCACATGGACTTGTCGTTGAAGGGACGGGTATCCCACATGGTCTCGAGAGCCACTTGGGGCATGCGGACGGGATGCGAGGCCGGGCAGGCAGCGGCAGCGACGAAACCTCCGCGGCCGCTGTTGTACATGTGGTCTTGGTGGTTGGGGCTGTCGAGGTTCTTGCCGTCCCAGCAGGCGGGGAAGTGGTGGATGGCCATGATGCCAGCCGGGCAAGGCTCCTTGGGCCACTCGGCCGTCTCGGGGAACCGCGTCATGACATCCTTCAGGCAAGTGTACCGGAGACCGGCATGCTGGCCGCTCTTGGCCGAGGGGGTGCCCACGGTCATGCGGAAGCCCTAGGTTGAATAATTATTAGTCCCAGCCTTTCCAAGGTGCAACCCACTCTGGGGACTGCGATGAGACCTACCGGCTTAAAGGCCGTAATCTTCTGCTTGCCGTTGCTGTTGAAATCCTCCTGGAGGTAGTAGACGGTCATGCCACCCGTCAGGTCGCCGAGGAGGGCATTGGGATACTGCGGCACGCGCTTGTACGAGCCGTTGCGGGCCTTGAAGTACATGACAGCAGTCCAGTAGTTGGAAAAGTCCTCGCTGAAGCTGCAAGTCGTGCACGTCGCCTTCTCGGCAACGTCGGTCTTGGGGTCCATGGTCGCGTTGAACGCGTTGCCTCCCACGATTTGATGCACGTGGGCCGAAGGCACGCGGCCCGGCTCGACAACAGGGTCAAGACGCTGGACGCTGAGGGTTGCGCATCCGAATCGGAGGTAGGCCTCGGAAGGCGCCGCGAGCGCGAGAGCGAGAGTGAGCCGCTTCATCTTGGCACAGATGGGGGAGTTATCTTGTGGTGTAGACTATTACGACTTTGACACACAAAGATGGTGGACGTCTCAACAAGAAAACAAGAACACCTCCCAAAAGAAAAATGGAATGATTCCGACAGGATATAAAATACCTACCCTAACCCGTCAACGTCAACTGCTATTACTCCCTTTGTCTTGCTATGCCGAGGGCCATCATCACCATCTTTGGGGTTGCCTTGTTTATCCACCACTTTACCCAACCGACTAAAAACGTTGGTAGAGTGCCTTGTTATTGCCCACCCGGAAAAGGCTTATTTATTCCCCGCACTGCATGAAATCAAAAGGGGTGGACCGACGTATTACGCAGTTTAGCTCAGCCAATGAACTCTAGCTACGCTCAGTCATGTTTTGGTCTGGCCACTTACAACAACCCTTCTAAACCCCCTTGTCCCAAGTATACATTGTTGACTGGACGTGAAGCACACAACCCAATTGAAGTCAGAGCTGGAAATGAAGGGGGAATTCGCCCCCGTGGTCATCGATCGTGACACCCTCCGGAGAAACCTTGAATGACCTTCCCCAGACTCGACAGTTGAGTGTCACCCCTGTTCTTACGATCCGGGCCGGACCCAAAGTGACGGGGAGGGTCAAGACGGCTTACTGGCCATGGCCATTCAAAAAAGGCGCGCGGTTAAGATCATGTTGTCCCTGAGGCGATAGGTCTAGATACATACTAACAACATGTCCCAGCAGCGACATTTACAATAACATGCGGCGATTCTGAAGCCAAGCCATCTGCCAAACCTAGATAATATCACCAACATAGACACACTGCGCAGTGGTCGGAGCGCCCGAAATCAAGGCTCGCAAGTCATGTCCTAAATTGCCACGGCTCGGATGCCGGCAACAAGGCCATGTCAAGCAGGGACAAGGGGGGTTGGTTGCACGGGTGAAGGAATGGAGTCGGCCGTGACCCAAGTGGTCACTTGCAAAACACTTTCCGGGGGGCGCATTTCACATTTTAATAGGCCATCTTTCCATTTTGGGAAACAGGTGTGCCACCCAACATCAACTCTTAGTTCAAGTGGCGGCATTCGCAAACGCGCTGCAAAAGAAAAAAAAGGTGCGGCAGTTCAACAATTGGTCGCCTCCCCCAATCCCGGGGTTGCCTGTATTGATTCGGGCATATTTCGACCATACTGCACACCCCAGCGATCGGCAATCTCCATCCCCTTCGGCAGATTTGTGTTGAACCCAGTGGGTCGTTCGGAAAGGATCCGACCGGGTCTCTTTCTCTCTGCACTTTCCCATTTTCATGTCCTTGTATCACTCCATGTCCAGTCCGGCAGCCGGACTCCGGCTGACGTCTCTGATTGCGGGGTGCTTCCAGAACCCTGCGTGGAACATGACATCAGAACTACACTGTACTGTCAAGCGCATCACGTTTCTGTCGGCTCATTCATTGCTTTCCTCGGCAAATTATCCGTTCCTTCGGTCGTGTGAGAGGTTGCGACAGACGGTAGATGCACACAGCTCCAGTCCCGCATTTCGCCTCGATTTTCATCGCGCTACTGCTGCGAAAGTCACATGCATATTCGTGGTAGTTACAACTCCCAGTGGAGAAGAGAATATGCAAGAAAGAACCAAAATGAGTAAGGATAGTAATGTTTAGGCCTTGGAATTTCGGTCAAGAATGATGCTTGCAAGCGAAGCTCCAGCTCTTCCAAGACTTTTTCATTACTGTCTCAGTCCGATATCTTCGCATCAGGCGAGCGCATAGGAACATCAGCCTTTTTTTGTTTCCCCCTTTTTTGGCTGTGTTTCCAAGGTGAAGATGCCTAGGTAGGTATAGGTATGTGGTCTTTGGTTTAACTTTGTTTACAATCCTCCAACGGCAACGCGAAGGTGGTTGACCGCCACATACCCAGGTTGCAACTTGTAATCGACATCGCTGCACAAGCTACAAGGGTGATAGCTGCTAGAATCTCTCCTGCGGTGATTACAAAAATTGTGGCGTCGCTCCGTCGCTCCATGATTACTGAGCTGTCTCGTCACCTGAAGGGTCATGCTTATTGGTGGCAATAAGACGGTAACATTCCAGTCGCCGTCTATCCTCCCCCTTCTATACGGCGACGGCATCCAATCTTACTAACGGCCCTCTCACGAGCTCGTATTCTGAAATAGGCCGGACCTCCCTGACTTTGAACGATTTTCTCTACCAACCAGGTGTTACGGTCAACCAGGACCAAACTTAGTGCACCTCGTACCCAGGAAATCGGGCCTGTTAATATCTCGATGCGGCGAACCCGGGCTCACAGAAAGTCATATCAATCAGGCACCCGACCTCGGGCCAGCGGTGAGTTTCTTGCCACTGCGACGAAGACACCCGGGTTCTAGGAGGATATAAACCATAAACACACCAGCGGCCCTTTCCATCTCAACATCGTCACCATCATATCTTACACTCAGAACCCCAAACAATTTTTGAATCCCAGTCCCTCGCAGCACCGACCATAATGAAGTCTGTTTCCCTGATTGTGGGTCTTGCGGCCGTCGCTTTTGCCGCACCCCTCGAGACCAGAATCGTGGCGCAAGAGTTTGACGTTTCAGACTTCAGTGCTGGCTGCGTCCCGCACGGGACTCAGTGCTCGTAAGTCTACTCACCGAGGACACTTGAGAGGGAGGAACCCAGACTCATCACTACCACAGAATCGGCTTCAAGGTCGCCACAAACCAAATGCCCTTTCCAACCCAGTGCACCTTTACCGGGGCTCCCCTCGGCGTTGGCTCGCTTCCCGATGTTGGTTTTACCGCCTGCCAAGAGGCCTCCATAGTCTGGTCATTCCGTCGCGTCACCGTGGGTGATGGTCCGGCAGCATTTTACGAACTCGCGCTCGCCACGGCCGAGCAAAGCTTAGCAGCTTCCAAGTTCTTTGCAGCGGCGCAGTTTCCTCTGATCAACGATGGGTCCTCGTTCCATCAGCAGTTTAATGGCGAGGCTCGATTTGTGGTCAAATAAGCGCATGTGCCTTTTGGGTGCACTTGGACGTCCCCTCCTTCAATAGAAATGAACCGGAGTTTGGTCTGGTTCAGAGAGTTGTAAGAGATTATGTTGTCTAGCGTTGGAGGTAACATGACTGGGAGTGGAAAAATCCCAATGTTTTGGGTGCTGAAGATCAAGTTTTAGCCAAGTCTGTCAGGGGGGGAGGGCGGTTGATCACGGGCCTTCCTAATTGCATCCAGAGCTTACTTGGTCCATAACTCTTCAGCACCCTGTCCCTTTTTCATCCTGCAATCATCGCCGAACCTCGGTGCCGAACCTCTAATAAAGCAAATTCTTCAACACCATGAAGAAACATATTCCACAAATCCTTCAAAGTCTTCGTAAAGCCAGCCAGGAACAAGGTTGACGGACGGAAAGCTGGAACGTGGGTTGGCGGATCGAAGGGGTTGGCGCACATGCCAGGGCACACCGACTTCCGTAAACAAGGAAACACTTCAGATGAACTTTAGAGACGAGGCTGACAAGATATTCTTGAACCTTGTTCGGTAATTTCCGGTGGATCCTGGATTGTTGACTGGGTTGCCTCACATCAAATGTCTGCCTCAACTTCACTTTGAAGAGTTCTTCTAGTGCTTGTTTCTAGCCCTGCTTCTCACATATAGCAAAGCGCGATGCAAAGACTTAAATAGTCGGATGCCACGGTGTGGAACTTATCGCATATAACACAGCACTACTATACGTCGGTAAACGCACTAGTATCCGCCTGGATACCACTTACCGGATTTTCTTTATACAGCACAGCTACTCGAATAGGCACTTTGTTCGTCTTCCGTCCAGACGGCGAAGTGCTTCTCTTCGTACAAGATAGCCTACCTAACAAATACTCGGTCTTCACACCCCCCCCCATGAGCATCGGCTCCTTATCACCAATTTTCCAACCGTGAAAGGCTGCCCCATATACAGCACCCCATCTCAAGGAGGTGGAATCTTACTGCCACCACTAAGCAGGTAGTCCATAGCCTCGTCCGAAGTCCACCGCCTCGATGGGACCCAAGTTCCAGTTCCATCTCGGACGCATCCACCCACGGCGACACCGACGTAACCAGCGTGGCAGTAGAATATAGAACCAACGCAATCGCCCACGAACGGTAGGGCTCCGTTGGAGCACCAAGTTTTGGAAGGATCCGGCAACACGTCGTTCATTGCGGCGTCGAGAGGAAGCGCGTAGGCGAGTTGTTGATGGACGGCCACCGTAAGGAGAAACCCAGAAATCTGTTTGCCGAGCATGGCTGGTAAGGCGTATATGTAACGACGCTGTGTATCGTACTTCAAGGAAGGAGCTAAAGAAGCTAAAGTCGGGAACATAAGCTAGCGCAGTATTTGGGAAACAAGAGTCTTTGGCAGATATATATAGACATTCACGACCAGCTTGACCAGTCTTACCGGGTTTCGTAGCAACTGTCTACTTCCAGAAATACAAATGAGTGAGCCGATAGGAAATTCAACCGCTCCGCAAATCCAGATTTGGCAGTATAGGTCGTCTAGGAATCTCGGCTGATTTTAGATTGAAGCTCCTATTCCTAACTGCCGGACCCGTGAGCCGATCCAGTTGGGGGACGTCAATGAGCGACTGGGTGGCTAACATTCGGGCAGTTTGCTCGAATTTGGTAAGGTTCGCTGAAGCCAAATCCGGAGCGACTGTTTGGCATGCATCCTTGTAATAAGCTATACAGGATGATCAAGGGAAGAGCCCGACACTATCACGATACGCTGATGAGTCACTAGCAATGTGCAGGTGAAACAGATTCCACCTTGGTACAATGACTGATTCTTGCAGAAGGGAAAAGCCCTTCTGCAAGCCCGACTACCTGCAGCTATTTTATGCGTGTGCCAACCCAATGCATCACCATTGCGTAAGCTCTGCGGTAGCGTTTCGCCTTGTTATCGCCTGGCCCCATTACAATTTTCTTAGTTACCTAAGAAATTAAAGTGATTAGAACGGTTTTTTTTTTAAATGATATAGAGGAGGGAGCTGTCACGGCGTTGGAATTGCGGTCATGGAATTGAAACTTTTCCGTACTATTGAGCGTAATCTAAAGGTAAAGAGGAAAAGGAAAAGAAGAAGAATTCCAACAGAAGCTGCACCCAAATGGTGGGCTGTTGGGTGGGTCCTGGTAAGCGGGGTAACCTGGCAGAATCGGGTTAGTGGACCCGCTGCATCCCATGCCCCACCAACTGACCAGTTGGGCAAGGGATGGCCTGCCGTCACTGGAGCGGTCCCGTAATGCCTCTCTTTTTAGCCCATTAATAAGGGCATTTGCTAAATTAAACGTCTTTAATTCCAATTTCATTTTGTTGAAATTACAGCCCAGTTGCCCTGTAGCTACAGCACCCTTGGGTGCTGTAGCCTAGTTAATCTACTGCCCTGGGAGTGCTGCCGACTGCACTATGGCAAAGTGCAGTCACCACAACCACGGGGAGTTAGTGTTGTGGTTCAGGGGGGTTGCCAAGCCCCCTGGACCCACTAGAACCCACTAAAACCGACGGGGAGTTCCGAGGACCCACCACCTATAGGCTTGGCCTACAGGGGTAAACCTACCACCACTATTACGTTAATATAGCCAACTCGTTGCCCTGGAATCCTTTGGATTCCAGCGCCAACGTAAGTACTTTTCCCTTTATAATATAGGCTTTCCTTTTATATTTTAGGGCCCTTACCCCCTATAAGGTTGACCCATACCTACTAAGGGCCTTATAAAAAACCATCTCCCCTTTTGTATTTTTAGTATCTAATTCTTTTCCTTTTTTTTACCTTAAATAAAATAATTTATATATAGCCTTAGGGCAACCTTTTAACCTTCGTAATCTTTATACAAAACCTACTATAGTCACCTTATTATAAGGTATAAACCCTTATATTTTTACTTATTATAGTAGGTTAATCTGCTGATCTTAGCTTTCTTTAACCCTATCCCGGGCAGTTATCGTACCCCTAAAGCCTTTCGCTACGCCCATTATAGGGGACTCACCCCCTATAACCTCTTATACTAGACCTTATTAAAACTAGTTAGGTTATATAATTAAACAGATTATAAGCCCGGATTTTACAACCCTTAGCCGACCTCGCCTCGTTACCTATAATTAATAACCACCCTTATAACGCTTTTACGCCCTTCGTAAGCTATATTATCTACCCTCCGGAAAAACCTATATACCGGCTAAAATTACCCTTAATATAGCCACTAACCCTTCTAAAAAGCCCTTACGCCAGTTATAGTTACTCCCGTAGGTAATATTATAACCCCTATATTAGTTACCAACCCTTTTAAAAAGCCCTTATACTGGTTAAAATTGCCCCCGTAAGTGGTACTGTAATCCTTATATTAATTACTAACCCTTTATTTACGCTATTAATACTACTTACTATAATTAATAGGTTAGGTCCCTGTGAGATTACTATACCTTAATCCTCCAGGGGAACGATACTGTAATAAGCTACTAGGGTGATCAAGGAAGAGCCCGATGCTGCTGCGATACACAGGTGATTCACTAGCGATGAGTTGATAAAGCAGACTCCATTCCAATACAGTGACTGATTCTTGCAGAAGGGAA
>Ga0247765_1001014_pt1 | contig 16415 bp, 28 predicted proteins | sample UWRJL106311C6_FD_179949 | JGI IMG/M metagenome (GOLD analysis project Ga0247765, IMG submission 179949) | Plant litter microbial communities from Arlington Agricultural Research Station in Wisconsin, United States - UWRJ-L106-311C-6 | ecosystem: Environmental > Terrestrial > Plant litter >... | reverse complement strand
TTTTTTAAAGCAAATTAAAAAAAAAAAAAAAAAAAAAAAAAAAGGGCTGGGACGGATTGATGCCAAAGTATTCGTTACTCAGTATGCCCACGTTGATAGGGATGGGGATAGATGCATCCAACCAATCAGAAGGCCGCGGCATCTCATGCATGTATCATATCCATGGATCATATCACGGGTGGAACTGGACGGCACGAATTTGATCGATCACTTCCCAATGTGGTATTTATTGTCGTGGGGGAATATCAAATCTCTGGGCCTCTATCTGTGAAGACTGTGATTGTAGACGCGGGATATAATTAACATGAGCTGCATGTCTACCTTGGTAGTGTTGCGGCGTTGGGGAGAGATAAGAGTGACTTGGCATGCGAGGATGGACTGGAGGGTTTTGTATCATACGGATGCTTCATGAACCATGATGACATCTGCCGGCTCAAACTTGATAAGAGTTGGGGGAAGCTCATGTGATGGATCAGCAACATGAATGCGGCAGATATCTACTAGGTAACAAGACAACTCGGAGATGCTGTTTCTAGATTCGCAGCCCCCAGGATAAGTTGTCGTCACCCTGGTCCTTCACAGCATGTCCATGTCAGCTAGGAGGAACACTGGGTCTGGTCGTAGGTAGCGATGGAGATGCCATCATATTGAGTACACTACAGGCCCAAAACATTCTCTCAAAGGCGCCTTGTTCTCCCTGTCCCGCCAGGTTTATCATACCTAAATGCTCGGTGTATATCCTTGCGTATAGAGCCTTTCCCGTCCACCCCTCGAACGGTCGGTTTATCGTGAAATCTCGGCTTCGCCAGTTTCACGTTATTATTATATCAAGTATTTCCTGGCCCCCAATTTCAACGGAGGATGAACGCACCGAGGACAGCCCCGGCCGCCTGGCCTGGTAGGTCCCAGATTGGGTCCTTTCGCAGGTATAGATGAGAGTTGAACACAACCCATTGTCCACTTTGCAGCATTTGAGGAACTATCGTGTATTTCATGCATCTCAAGCCTGAAAGAGGCCAAAATAGTATTCTAGAATAGTGGCAAACCCAGTCACGGATCCGCTCCCAACATGTAAAATATTCGACACGTTCCTCAGCGAGCTTGTCATGTGGAATTCTGGAGCAAAGTCAGATTTGGGGGAGGATCAACAACTGCATACTACACCTGTAATGGCCAACATGGGACCCTTGCACGCCCCGAAAGATTATCATCTTTGGGCTACCAAACTCCCCCGAAGAATTATTCGCCTCAAGTGGGAGGTGGTGTTAAAGAATATGGCGAGTCCGGCGTCTCCATCCAGTTGCCGCGAGTCTCATCATAGCAGTTGGTGCGACCTCGCTCAACTGTTCTTGCAAAGCAAAGTGACCCACCTGGGGCCGTCATAGTTCATATTGCTAACCCAAAGCTCATGTGTTCTTGTTTCTGGGGGTTGCGGGGTGGGAGGGCATTCCAATGTGGTTGGATTGGGCTTCCAGTAAGAAGAAAGAGGATACAACACCAGAGCAGAGGGTCAGTCTCTCCATGTCTCGTGGGTCCATCATTTCGCTGGCTCGTAGGTAAAACTGGGTCTTCGGGTTGGGCACACTCATCTGCCTCGCTTCTTGGCGTCCACGATGTGGTGCTGCGGGCAAGCAGGTTACGGAAAGGTCGCGAACCGAATTTGTGTTGATGCGCCGGAAGCATCTGGTTTGGGGAATGGCAACCAAGGTGGCAGATTCCTCTTCCCTGTGGAAAACCCGAGAAACCAAGGAGCGAAGTCATTTGGAGGAAAAAAATTCAAAATCATGGAGGCCGCAAGGAGCGCGAGGGAGGGGAACCCCGTGCCTGCAGCGGGAGGTAGGTGTTGGGAGAAATGAGGCGAAAATCGCGAGCCCACGAGCTGCACACTGCAGTTTGGACGCACCACCTTGGATGTGGGCGCGAAGGTCCTGGGGTTCGAAGTGTGGTATATATATGAGGTCCAGTGAGGTATTTCCAACGGCCCCCCTTGGGGTAGAGACAACAGCAGGCCCAATGGCTTAACGGTTATTGGAGTCTGTCTGTTGCACTCGCCCCCAGGGGGGGTCAGCCACCGGGTTCGAGTCCCGGTGTAGTCGCCACTCCCCCTTCTCCGAGTCCCCCCCTTCGGGACTGCGAAGCAAAAACCCACCGGGGTTTTTCGTAGCCACCAACCTCCCTCGAGGGAGTTTGGTGGTGAGCTTTTTTGGCGCCTTTTTTCAAGTTTTCTTTTTGTCGGAAACCGAAGCCGGGGAGCCTTGCAAAAAAGAAAAAAAAAGAGATCAAGACATTCGACGCCACCAAATGCCTAGCCAGAGTTGCCAACTTTTCTCTTTCTCATCAGGTTTATTCAGCTTGCTATCTCTACCACAAGCAATTTCTTTGAAAAATACCATCGCGCCACGTTGAGCTCGCGTCCCGCTGCTCCCAACCCACGGCGTACAAAAAATGCCGTGTCCCAAGACTGTCGCAATTGCGAATGCCTCTATTACCAACCTATCCTACTACATATCCATTCAACTCTTTTTTCCAATGCCTAGTCTGTCTCGGAGCGACTTTTTCTTTGAATTCGTGCTTTCTCTATTGCTCGAGTTTTGTGATTTTTTCGAACCACTGGCTTCTGTGTCTTGATTCGCCCTAGCTTCACATCAGCTGGAAATTTCCCATGGACCGGCCAAGGGTATGGTACAGTTTTTGGAAACCAATTGTCTGCGGAGGCTCCTTCTTCAGTTTCCGGGGACTATATTCGGCCTTCTGAAAAGACCTAGTCTGGGTCTGATTCCATGTTCCGAGAATTGGTTGTTCAGAGGAGGATCGGCTACTGATGAATGATTGACGGGGTGTCGCCACCGGTGTACCTGAGCCTGCAGCCGTCGAACGCGTGGTCGACGAAGATCGGGAAGCTGCATACGACTGTGCTGGACTCTCAAACTTGAAAGGGTTACGAGAGGAGGACGCGGTTTCTATGCTATTTGCGCTGGTGTTGCGTCGCGTATAGGAAGCGCCAAAGACGGATTCATCACTGTCAGTCCGACCACGGCGCTGAAAGTCTGAACGACCAGAGGAGGCTGATTGTTTACTTGCCATGGCTCCGGCAAAGAGACTGCTATGCAGTGAAAACAAAGTACTTGGAAATGTGGAGGCTAGGATCTCCGGGCATCACAGATTGTCCAGCGGAAGCAGGATGGGTAATTAATATACTCGAGTTCATCACGCACAAAGACCAACCGCTGTCAAATTGGAAACACAGTGCCGGCTATCGTGTAATGCCATCAATTTCCAGATCTGGCACGTTGTGAGCTGGCCTGCTACACAAGAGTTACATCCCTGATACCCGACGAACGAAAGGCAGATGCTCTGGCATTCGAGATAAGAAGGAAATGCAGTGGAAGAAGTTTCCCCCCCTCCCTGGTCCAGTCTCAAGGCTGCGACATATTCGTGAGGATCCCCACGAACACGAGCATTCATGGCAGTCCGCGCCACGTCCTCTCCGCGAAGCGCCGAGTCTAGAGTTTGCATTATTCACGGTCCTTAAGCCGGGCAAATATGCCGAAAACATCAACGGCTATCTAAAACATGGCTGGAACTACCACTGGACCACTGGACTCAAACTCATGGCTTTCATGTTGAATATCCGAATCTTCACTAGATTAAATCCTGGAGACGGGGACGACCCTGGCGCACGTGTGTCAGGTTCTCAACTTCAACCTCCTTTTCACAAGGACGAAATCTTTCCTGAATGAGAACGTCAGACTGTCGTCCATTCCCTGACAGATCATCTGTAACCTTTCGTTGTCGCTGAGGCTTGGAGGCGGAGGGCCCCGTCTTGGCAGGGGTTGGATCCAGTGACGTCAACACGAACTCACGTGATTTAAATTGCTGCCCCAGGAACGCTTGAGCCAGCGTTGGTGGGGGCGGGGCAAACGCGTGGCAGTCGCGTTCCCCCCTCCGTCGCGATCTTGAAGAAGAGTCAGTTTTCCACCCCGATCGTTCTCAAACTGCTTTTTCGCATTATACCCAATCCTTTCAGAATAGTTATGACAGTAGCAGAAAACACCAACATGACGGCCTCGGCCCCGGTCTCCACTGACAAGTCGAGCGCCGCCGTGAATCTTGAAGAACACCAATACCTCGAACTTGTTCGCGAGATTCTGGATGAAGGGGAATTGCGCCGTGATCGGTGAGCGCTTCGAGAGCCCGGAGGATTTCCCCAATACTAAATTGCGGTAGAACAGGAACCGGCACCTACTCCATCTTCGCCCCTCGCCCGCTCAAGTTCAAGCTCAACCGCAACGGCACGCCGATCCTTCCCCTCCTCACCACGAAACGAGTCTTCACGCGCGCCATCATCGCCGAGCTCCTCTGGTTCATTGAGGGCAACACCTCATCTCTTGCGCTCAGCGAAAAAGGTGTCAAGATCTGGGACGGCAACGGCTCGCGCGAGTTCCTTGACAACCTCGGTCTCACCCACCGTGAAGTCGGCGATCTCGGCCCCGTTTACGGTTTCCAATGGCGCCACTTTGGTGCCGACTACATTGACTGCAAGACCGACTACACGGGACAGGGCGTCGACCAGCTCCAGCGCATCATCCACACACTGCGCACTAACCCTTACGACCGACGGCTCATCCTCAGCGCGTGGAATCCCAAAGACCTCCCACAAATGGTCCTCCCGCCGTGCCACATGTTCGCACAGTTCTACGTTTCCTACCCACGACCAAGAAACCCTGAGTCCGAACCCGAAAACGGCTCCGTTCCCAAACCTAAAGGCCACCTTCACTGCCAACTTTACCAACGCTCCTGCGACATGGGTCTTGGCGTCCCCTTCAACATCGCCAGCTATGCGCTCCTAACCCACATGCTTGCACACGTTTGCGATCTCGTCCCCGGAAGCTTGACACATGTAATGGGCGACGCGCACGTCTATCTAAACCACATTGACGCGCTAAAGACGCAGCTGGAACGGGAGCCAAGGGATTTTCCTGAGCTGGAGATTATGCGGGAGAAGGGCGGGAGTATCGACGGCTGGAAGGCCGAGGATTTTGTCATACAAGGGTACAACCCACACAAGGCTATCAGCATGGAAATGTCCGTATGATATTCTGGCTATTAGCGCCCGCTGTTTTCGGACTTTGCCCCGTTGATACCATTTGAAGTTCAAACCCGAAGATACATCTCCCTCGTACAATGAGAGCTTTCTGAGACGACACGGTAATATTTTAGGTTATCTGACTACTTGGGTACTAACCCTTTATCTACCTTCACATGCTTTTCCGAGCTAGCCCATGAAAGGGTCATCAAATATAAACTAATGCCAGTCCGCAGCTGCATCAGATCCGCCTCTATCAGTGCCGATTCTCGAATGAGCCAGATGCTCGTGGTATCATGTTCGTCCAAAAACTACAAAGTTGCCCTCTAGGCGCTAGTTAGAAAATCTGCTGCTTAGACATCGCCAGCCGGCTTTGCCTCATCGCCGGCTGGCTTTACCTCATCGCCGGCTGGCTTTACCTCATCACCAGCTGGCTTTGCCTCCGGGGCTTTAGCGTGTGTCGGGATCTCCTTAACCTTCGTGAAGTGACGAGGAAGGCGGTTTTCGCCCTCGGCGTACAGGAGCCCGGCCTCCTCGCGAGCCATGTCGTTGACCCAGAGCTCGTTGCCCTTCAGGCCACCCTTTCCGTGCTTCTCGACGCCGACTTCGGCCCACTTTGCAGCAAGGTAAAACCAAGCCAGTGCGTTACCGACAGTGCCCACCTCATCAGACACACCCGTGCGGGCAGCGTGGCTCATCTTCTTGTGTAGCTCATTGTCCGTGAAGAGCTGCAGCAGATGTCCAGCGACGGCCTTCCAGTCACCGGGTGTGACCAGGAAACCATTCACCTTGTCCTTGACCTGCAGAGGAATACCACCAGTAGCAGTCACGATTACGGGGCGACCAGCATGGAGAGCCTCTGAAACCTTGACCTCGAACCCTTCACGAGTAGAGAGCTGCATGACGACGTGGGCATTGGCCAGGATGGTGTTGATGAGTTGATCATTGGGGTCTAGGCGCATCACACTGATATCCTTGATGAGGTCAGGGTAGTAGGTTTCAAGCTGAGCCATGGTCTGGTCGTAGATCAGGCTTGCATCGGGGTCGTCAACCGAGCCGTTGCCACAAACAACCAACTGCGGCACATCGGTGAAGCCAATCTTCTCGCATTGCCGGCGGAACTCGGCATAGGAATCGATGACAGTGGGGATGCCCTTAGCAGGGTCAAAGCGAGCGACCTGGACAATGTACTTGCGAGCGGGCCAGTTGAGCTCGGTCCTGGATACACAATCAGCAACGCTTTTTCATATCATCATCCGGGGGCAACTTACATTCGCTGCGAGTGGCAAGCGACATTGTAAATGTGGCCGTAATAACCGGAGTCCCACTTATTCAGGGGCTTGTTAAGGCCATCAAGCCAGTCCGTGGTAGCGGGGAGATAAACGACCTTCTCGCGCGGGACATTGTGGGGGACGAAGATGGGAATGGGGTGGCTGATGAACATGTCACAACCCTGGATATTACTCCAGAGGAAATCCCAGATATCCGCCTGGGGGGTGCCAGCTTTGGCGACCAAGTCGCTGCGGATCTGGATGTGGGACCGATAGAGGACAGGGCGGTCGGGGGTCGCCTTCTTGATGAGAGGGATAAGGCCAGGCATTTGCGGGTCGTCAATCTGTAACTGTCAGCATTTGTACGTCTCAGGAGGATGGCAGCCGGCTTACAATCACAACGTCAGCACCGCCCTCTTCAGGGGAGCGCAGGGGGCCACCCTCGGAGAACCAGTATCGGTTGGCATTCTCGGTAATCCAGTCAATAATGGCCTGCTTCTCTTCGGCCGAAACTCTCTGGTCGGGGTGGCTGACTCCCTGGAGGATGTTGTGGATGTTCTTGGTGATACGGAAAACACCAGGTCGCGGCTTAGGCACTGTTCGTCTCGTTGTGAGAAGGTGGCTATCCAAGAGAAAGGATGTGCATCACTCACCATACCAAGTCAAATCAACACCCATGAGGCGAGCGAAGCGCACCAGGGCGTGTCTCATGAGGGCGACACCACCACCCTGGGGAGTTGAGCTGAAGAACGCAACCCTGGTCTTACCCTGACGAAGCTTCTTGGCGTAGGTCAACATGGTCTCCCAGGTCGCGGGTCCGCATGTGTCTTTGTGGTTCTGAACGGTGGTGAGGTGAGCACGGAATCCGGCGTCCGTCTGAACAATGCCGCGGAATCCAACATGAAGGAGGGGCACGAGTGAGGGACCGAAGTTCCTACAAGTGAGTGTAAGCCAAAAGCCCTTCCGGCAGGATGTAGCCTCGCAAACTCACATGATGCACTTCCGAGCCATGGAGTCGGCCTGCTCATCAACCCGCTTGACATCCCAGAAGCTCCTATCCTTCTGCTCATCATCGGGGCGCATGACGATGGGTACAATGTCCAACTCCAACCACAACCTAGAGCAAAGAGTGGGGCTCATGTACTTGAGAGTGGTGGGGAGACCAGCACCAATGAACTTGGCGAAGTTCTCGTGCTCATATCTCTCAACCTCGCTGATAATGTAGTCGGCGATGAGATCAGCACCCATCTTCATGGCGTCGTCGAGAACAATATGCTTGACTGAGAAGTCAATCAGGTAGGTGGTGTCATGGACAGCCACGGCGACCACAGCGGTGTGGTCATCCGAGAATACGGCAGAGATACCGAGGTAGAGCGTCTGAAGAGTTACTGTTAGCACGGCTCAAGACAAGATAAAGGAGGCGGAGGGAGGACAAAGCTGGGAATGGGGTCCGACTTACCGTGAGAGCTGGCCCGAAGTGTCCTTCCTTCTCGACGAGCGTGCTCATCTGACGCTTACGGTGCACCGAAGTGCCCGTGGAGAACTTACGACCCTTTTCGAAAGCCATGATTGCTCGAATAAAAGGGCGAATGCTCTTTGGTTTGCGTTTTGACCGAAGCTCGTTGTCTGAAGACTGCGGAGAACTGTCTCCGTGGAGGTGATCGCGAGTCTGAGAGGCTGCTTGGTCTTGGGAAAGGGGAAGTGGGAGGGGTGAAGGTGACGAGGAAATATTGCGAGCGAAGCGGGGTGAAGGAAAATCGGAGGATCGGACGGAGCTATGTATGAGAGCGGGTTGGGCGTCAAAGGAGCTGGAGCTCTTGGGCAAGGGCGAGTGTGTGGGAAGGTGGCGCTCTCCCAGGGCAGCAAGGGCAGCTGCATTCGACGACGACGATTCGCCGAGGGCAAGAGACTCGTCCTCGCCGAGTCCATGAGCTTCCAGGCGGTGACGCAGGTTGTCGTGCTGCAGCTGCAGGTTGTCCTGCGGGACCGGGGGGTTGCCCTTGCACTCTCGGTTATGGTGGGGTGGCGGGGCAGCCAGCCCAGACTCCCCCGACTGCTGCCGCTCTTCCCGTTGTGGAACATGGGAAACGTCGCAGTTACAGCTTTTCTCGGTCATTGTTTGCGCTTTCCCGCGGCAGAAATTTCCCCTGGGCTAGGTAGAAGCGGCGAGGATATCTGGTACCTGTAAAATGATCAATTTGGCGATCTCGAATTTCGGGATGTCGCGTATCGGATGGCAACACAGCTCTCCCTTCCCCCTGGGTGTGTTCCCCTGCTTGCAAACCTCCGCGGCAATGGACTGGGCCGATGTAGGACAGCCATCCCAGCCACCGGATGCTGGAAGTCGCACAGTTTTGAGAAACCTATGCTTGCCGCCGCAAACTGCTGCAGAGCTACACAAGCTAGCCTGTCCGCTCTCGGGGTCGGTGCCTCAACAGTCTTGACAGGTGAGAAAGCGCCGCACATCCTTCGTATGCCTGTAGGTATGCATCTCCGGAAGCTATGATGGTGGGGCTAGCCCTGAGGCCGAGAAGGGCAGAGAGCCCCCCCAGGCGCCCTGGCTGCCACGTCCACATGCTACTCCGACAAGATCCCGACCTTGCTTCAACAATGCATATCACAAAGTCGGTGAGCAGTCTTCCTCATCGAACCATGGGCCACCGGCTGCAGATTCAGACAGCACCTGCAGAGAGCTAGGGGTGCAAAGCTGCCTAGTGTAACTGGTCTCTTGGTTCAAGGGGCGAACGGCAACGTGAGGATTGACTATCATGACCCACGCGGCGAAAGAGGGGTGTGCAGACGGGGACGCAAGTATGCAAGAAAACACGACAATCTATGAGAGGAGGCGAGAGAAAAAAAAATTGAGGGTGGCGGTCACACTCACACCTGTGTTCGAATGGATTCTCGCCCCTATTCTGTAGCTTCTGGATCCCTGAAATCACTTGGCGGTGAAGATCGTAAATACGCCGCGGTGATTGCGGCACCGGGACGACTTTGGCTCGACTCGTCACAGAGACTGTCCCTATCCGACGATTGGACAATCGGGTATGAGACGGGCTCCTCCGATCGGCGCACAGGGCAATGAACCTCAGTCGGAGAAAATGTTTGGGGGCAATTGTTGTAATCACCCAGTCACGATTTCTACTGGCCATTCACAATGTCAGCTTGGGTCTAGAATTGAGAGCATTCCAGTCGGGCAACGCCCCAGAACCCGTGGTTCGGACTCTCCGGTGGATGTGGTTCACGACGTTGAAATTGCGAACCCTGGTCGCGAGGTTCTGCTCTCCCCCGCGTTCTAGCGCTGTGGCAAAGCCGTGTGGTGGCCCGGTAGCGTGCGGGTGTCGTGCTTCGACTGGGGCTCCAGCTTGGAACTTGGCAGGGTGGGATTTTAGCGTGGGAACAGCTCACCGTGCGTTTTGCGGGGTTGCGAGGTAAAGTGGTAGATATCCTTTCGTCCTGCCGTGATGAGATTGGGTTTGGTGATGAGTTACAAGATTTTCTGACAGGTCAGAATACCCTGGAAGTTCCGTTATGTGTGTCGATGTCGATGTCGATGTCGATCTCTCTGTGGCTACATTATCAAAGTGAAGAGCAATGGCTTTTATGCGCTGACTCGAAGCCCAACGCCGATGTCATACGATGCAGACCTGTTACTCTGCCCCACCAAACCATTGGCATTATGGAGAGAACATGCCACAACAAGCCAACTACAGACCTCTGCGCCTCCGGGATAGCGTACACTAGTTCTTGCGACTGGGCAGTGAAGCCAGGAAGGGTGGTTTATCGGGATCAACCAGAAACAGTACCAGATGTGCTCAACGCACACGAGGGTGTAGTGTAGGACAAACGCCGGATGCACTTCCGGAAGTAGACCCGACGAACTTGGGCACCGTGCCGCAACCAAGCTTCCAAGGCTTCCAAAGCGAGGTAACAGCATTATGCGTCCAAAACCAAGACCCCTCAACGTAAGATGGTATCACCCCCGTGGTTCAGAAGTGGTGTGTCTGCATCATCTTGCATTTCTTCTGGTCATGTGGTCCATTGCACAATGTCGCTGCGCGCCATATTCGCCGATGGCTGTCAGAGCACCTGTGGTCGACCTCGGTCGTCCCACCCCACGATGTCTGAACTGGCCTGGGGAGCTCCCACAGCAAGCCCCCACCCACAGCTTCGAAAACGAAGTAGTTTGTCTGTGTCACGACAAATTCACCGGAATCCCATCACATGCGGGTCGGTGGAGGGTAGAAAATGCCTCAAGTTTCGTTCACGGTATCGCACAGCCTCGCTGAACTAGGTAAGATGGTGGAATGGAGGGGCAGACTTGGCAAAAGGCGCAAGCACAGGCCGCTACAGCGGACTCCGCTCCGCCAGCCTGCTGTTGCCGGGCACGGCACCCGGATGCCATCGGCCATCGCAGGGGAACTTTGAGCCGGGAATTTAACGCTGGTAAATTGTCTGCAGCCCCTGGCAGTCAATTGAACTGATTCTGGCAAAGTTTGGCATATGTTTCTTCGTCGTGTACTCTGCCAATCGACCTCTGCACCTCAGGACACCTATGGAGGCTCCCAATGATGGCCCCAGAGTGCATGTGGTGTACGTAGTGGGCAGGCAACATCTGATAGCTCCGCTAGGGCAGGGTCCCGAAGCTTCATGTGCAGAGGGCGTGTATTGCTGAGCTACTGGAAGTTGGAGCGAGTTTGTGGTAGGTAAGTATAAAGATAATGATTGCTGACCGAACGACAAGCTAGCTATGGACCGCGACAAGCTCACATTACCGAATATCCCAGGAATTGCAAGCGACTATCGTAACATACCGAGAGAGCGACTATCCCCGACTGCTGTAGCAAGCTCGCACCTAGTTCAATCCTTCTCAAAGCGAGAGCCGACGGTCTTCCAGTTGATGACATTCCAAATAGCCTCGAAGTACTCCGCCTTGCGATTCTCGTACTGCAGGTAGTACGCATGCTCCCACGCATCAATACCCAGGAGAGGAACATATTGGCCGGTAACCGGGTCCTGGTTCGCCCTTGTCACGAGACTGAGAGTGTCACTCTTCTTGTCCTTGACGAGCCAAGCCCAGCCACTGCCCTGTATCCCCGCCAGAGCGGTGTTCATTTGCTTACGGAAATCGTCGAAGCCGCCAAAATCTTCTTTGATCGCTTTCTATGATTGGGAGGACCGTTAGCAGGTTATAGGCGATGTGTATTTAAATAGTATGGAATACCTTGAGAACCCCAGACGGCTCACCACCACCCTCCCTGTTGGCAGGGGCAAGGTTCTCCCAGAAGAGTGAGTGGTTGAGGTGACCGCCGCCATGGAAGTTGAGCAGCGGTGCGACCGATGCAGCCTTGGTGAAGTCGCCTTTGCTCTCGGCTTCCGCAATAGTCTCCAGTGCGGAATTGAGGCCGGTGACATAAGTCTGGTGATGCTTCTTGTGGTGAAGCTCCATGATCTTGCCGGAGATGTGAGGCTCTAGGGCCCCATAGTCGTCTGCGAGGGAACGCGTGAGCAACACTGCGGAGGGTTGCGAACCATTTCTAAAAAGTCTCCGAGCTTGGGAACATACAAGGAAGATCTGGGAGAGTCGCTTTCCCGCGAACGAAGGTTGCGCTGGCCATTCCGACAACAGGTCGGAAAGCTCCAGAAGCCCGCATAGCTCCCCGGAGAGCTGGGGCAGTGCGCAGGAGAGTGGAAGACATGATTGAACCGGTTCAAAACAATCAATTGAGTTGATAGCGATGGTAGAATGAACGGGTCACAATTGTAAAGGTGAAGAATGCGGACCAAACCTGCTCGGTGTTCCGCCGAATCGCGATGAAGCTCCCCAGTTCTTCGCTTTCAAGTTTCGTCATTGTGCCGTCCCCACATCGCCCAGTTTGGGGATGGTCTGACGAGCGATGTGGCTACCACTGCAGCTGTGGCTTGTACATAAGTATCCATCGTGCGGTGGCGTAAGCCCACAGCGGGGTCGACACGCTTGAGAACCGCGCCCACCATTCGCCGTCTCCAACGCGTCCGAGGAGGTGGACATCCATGCACCCAAATATGTCATACTACGACGTGGACTCCATCCTCACAGATGCTGAGGTCAGCAGTCATTCGTTGCGCTGTGTTTTGCTATTGTGCTGAACTGACTGCGAATGCAGAAAATCCCCTGCACTTTCCAGCTCGATGTCCCTGATCTTGGCTACCTCGAGAACAACCCGGGCCACACACTCAAGGCCGGTACCCGAATCGCCCTCCCACTATGGCTAGCACAAATGCTTGCTATCGCCAACACCGGTGATCTCGACGATCAAGGCAAATCCTTTATCACCTTCGACTTGCCCCGTGCACTCGGGAACGATGTCCTACAAGCACTGAAGGCCGATCCTCGCGCCGTGCCGCTCCGGGATCAAAGTGCGCACTTCTATTCACTCGCAACACACCTGATGGATCTTTCAGAAGAGCCTGAGCTCAATGCGGTACTTCGGAAGACCTTCGTAACACGTGCGGCCGACATCGCTCTTCACGCCAGGAAGGCCGGTGGTGCCGTTGGTAGCAAAGGCGGAGCGTCCGAGGAGGGTAGCAACCTTGGCGTTGGAAGCGCCGGAGAAGAGTTCCTTAGGGGTCTAGACGAATGGGAAAGAAAGCTCTTCCGCAAAGCCCACGACGGGGCAAAGGCTGGGAAAGAATGGATGGATATTGTTAAGAAGTGAGGGCAAGCAAGCTGGGGGCCAAGTCTGGAACCCAAGGTCTCGGTCATTTCCCTCTTGACTACTACTAGCTCGAGTAGGGCAGAAACCGACCATGATTCCGTTCCAGCCTAAACGCCAAACACACAGCACTCCACTATTCCAGCAACTCGGGAATGGCTGCAACGCTACTCGAGAACGGTTGTGTTGGCCAATTTTCGACTTTTCGCTGCCTGTCACGATCAGCACTCACCAACTTTAGTCTATCGGCATCACGACTCTACACCCGGGACGACGACTAACTGATCTGATTTCGCGGGGGTCTCCGGTTCCTCATTCGCCACCTGTGCACAGGGGCTCTTGCAGTTGAGGGCTTCCATCTTGCTGGGTCGCGCCACTTTCAAGTTGCGAATGATGAGGCTTGAGGCATTCATTGCGGATGATCGCAAAGTCATGATACATGGAGGTAAACCTAGACGGAGTCGGAGACAGGTAAAGCAGGAGAATGAGTCTCATTTGCCACCATATAGTTGCCATCTTGGTGAACGAGAGGACCGCCTATCAATAAGTGTCGTATAACCTGTCGATGGCAAACAACATAGTGTAAATGCACCCAGAATGAATCAAATACTGGTGAAGGCCGATCAACCCATCAAGGTTCTCACCTGTCAGGCTCGAGCCTTACCTACCCTGTCAGTGTCAGCCCATAGCTTATTACGTAACTCTTTGGTGGGGCATTTTAGGCTCTGCGACCGCCTGCCGCCTGGCCCAAAAGACAACTTTCCATTTGCTTCTTCGTCCACCAAAACAACCAACTCAGCAGCACGCACCACACAGAACCCTTCGGTAACAAAATGGGCTCCATCGTACTTCCGCATCTCGAGACTGGCTGGCACGTTGATCAAGCCATCCTCAGCGAAGACGAGCGACTCGTCGTGATCCGCTTCGGTCGAGATTGGTCGCCCGACTGTATGCGACAAGACGAAGTGTTGTACCGCATCGCCGACCGCGTCAAGAACTTTGCTGTCATTTACCTCTGCGATATCGACAAGGTCCCCGACTTCAACCAGATGTACGAGCTCTACGATGAATGCACGCTGATGTTCTTTTTTCGCAATAAACACATGATGATCGACTTGGGAACCGGTGACAACAACAAGATCAAATGGGTGCTGGAGGACAAGCAAGAGTTGATCGACATTGTCGAAACCGTTTACCGGGGCGCAAAGAAGGGACGCGGTTTGGTTGTCAGTCCCAAGGATTACTCGACCAGGCATCGGTACTGAAATATCTCTGCCGATGACGATGACCATAAAATAGGAGTTGTGGGAGGGTGGGTTTTGGCATGGTCCTGACGTTTGACGTGGGTGGGGGGGGGCGGAAATACCAGGATCGAGGCATAGGATCGAGCTTCCCCGAGTCGAAGTCGCTGTCGTTGCCGTTGTCGTCGCCGAGTTCGATTTTCGCAGTCGCCACCATGTCCAACGGTTTAGCATCTACAACATCGTGGGAGAAGGCAAGCCGGGTCTTGGACTGATTTGAGGAAATGAGAGCTAACGCCGTTGAACTAGAACCTGACCGCGACTGTCGTGTGTATGTGAACAAGGTGCTCCGTCTCATCGCCCCTGCGCGTGCAACGGCCCAGGTTTCCGGATTCATTTTTGCGCTTGCTATAACCAGACTGAGGTGTCTGGATTGCATTCTCTATCTATAACCCGTAGCCAGGTTTGCAAGGTTGTGAATGCGTGTGCACCGCCGGGTCTATACTACCCTACACGTGTAGCGCAGTAGCAACGTTACGCTCCTGCCGCATGTCCCAATCCTAGAAAACTTTGCGGCCATCAACGAAGTCGCTGTGTGTGCACAGTCACAGGCGCTGGATGGTGAGCGTTCTTCAATACTCCGGGCCGTCTTGTTCGTAATTTGCCAGGTCTGCATGTCTGTTGCATTTGCGCGCACAGCTTCTGGTCGTGAAGGATCAGGAGCTGTCCTGATGTTGTTCGTAGAATGCGTACGAGAGGCGAAGACAAGCATCCTTCGGCCACGCAGCACGGGAATGATCTTTGTCTTTGATCCTGGATCCATCCCACGATATGGTGTCTTGGGTAGTGTAAGACGGGTCTGGATCTCACAGGTTGAAGAAGTCTGGGTCGGTCATCATCCCGTCTGTCGGGTTGGAGTGGAGAAATGCGAAAGACAAGCAACGGCTGGGCCGACTCAAGATTCGCGAACCTGACAGGGGCATTGTTCTCATTTGACGGAATGGGGATTGGTTGCCGACCTTGAGAGTGTCGTATTTTAGCGTACGAAATTAAGGTTGGTGATCAACCGAACATGGCTTGGGCTGCCCGTCTTCCCTCTTGTGCCTCACCCCTTTTGTGTTGCTTGCGGTGGGTGGGTAAGGGGAAGTGGGTTCCGTTGGTTACGTGCTGTAATTTTCCCAGACCGCAACCAGCGGGTGGATTGTCCCGGGGTGGATTGTGTTGACGGGCACCGGGACAATCCACCCTCAATCTCGCCCCAAACACCGAATTGCAACCTACGGTATTCATCCGTCGTCTACGCTCCCAGCCTTTCCAATGCATCAATAGACCGACCGACGACAGCACGAGTGAGGATGGGGTGGACAGGTTTTCGGCGCCGGACAGCCTCGGCTACTGTCGCTCCAGCATGGCCCACGATGCGTCGCATTGCCACCAGCCGTCACACCGTTGTCCCCGTTGTTCTCCTGGTCGTCGTTTGGCTTGCCATTGCCCAGCTCAACCTGGAGTGGAGTACGGCAAGCCTCGTGAGCATCCCCGGCTTCGGCAGATCGCACAAGCGCATGACATCCGCCCACAACACATTGCCTCCTCTGGCTAAACGAGTGCCGTGCTATGGGCCCCGCGGGCGCTTGCTCTCAGAAAGCCCCGATGACGATCTGGAAGAGCTGGAGCTGAGCATTCGTACGAAGCGACCCCGGCCTCGCGCACAAGAATTGACGATCTTGCTAACGCGGACAACCTCTCAGCATACCCGATACCATTCGCCGGCTCGCACGAAGCGCTGGGTCTCGACCTGACCTGGATGACCGTTGAGGGACGATACGCTCCATACGGATATGGTGAAGAGAAGGATTCGTACAACCGATCGAGGGTGGATTGGGACAAGGTGGACTGGGGGAAGCTGCAGAACGATTGTTTCGCCAGAAACCGCGACCGCTTTCCCTCCCCGGCCAAGTCGCTGGACGACACGCGTAATACCGTTCGCATCAACTTTCGAAACGAGTCGCGAATACCCGAAGTTCGACAGTGGCACGAGTTCAACTCGACGCAGCGAACCGCGATCGTCGTGCGCGCGTGGAAGGGATATGAGTACGGATCGGAGGACAGGCACTACCTGCGA
>Ga0247765_1001013_pt1 | contig 16418 bp, 16 predicted proteins | sample UWRJL106311C6_FD_179949 | JGI IMG/M metagenome (GOLD analysis project Ga0247765, IMG submission 179949) | Plant litter microbial communities from Arlington Agricultural Research Station in Wisconsin, United States - UWRJ-L106-311C-6 | ecosystem: Environmental > Terrestrial > Plant litter >... | reverse complement strand
TTCTCGCCCCTCTTTTTTTTTTTTTTTAGTTACCTGACTTCCATCGTCGACCCTGGCCTCGGGGGGCGGTGTTAATTGCTTCTTCTAGTCCGTCATGTTTCTCCGACGCCCCCTCGTCGCTGCGGCGGCGGCGGTTCTCCTATCAGGAGGAGCCTGGGTGAAATTGGCTGCGGCAGAGGATTCTGTCGACATTTTCAACACTTTCAAGGTTAGCACCACGTGCACTGCGGAACAGCGAACGACACTCGATAAATGGTTCGACGAATCCTACGACATGTTGGATGCCGCCGCCAAGGGCTGGAAAAACTACGGCAATGATATCTATGTTCGTAAACTGGCCACGCTTTTTTTCGGTCTCGGTGATGACGATGATGGCGAGGCACATATCCGTGGTGAAATGGAGTGTAAGTCGAGAAATCACATCTACGTATCTAGAGACACACCTGCTAACCGGTGCTAAAGCTTACATGGACAAGACGCTGGATTTCCTAGAACACACTGATGGGGACCGCATCCGGCCCGATCAGATTCCCTATCTCTTTTGTGGCAGCACCTTCATGGAAGCCAAGTCGCCGTCGGACCCTGCGCAAGATCCCGACGGGGACACGTACCCTTCTCCGAACCTGGACAAGCTGGGCCTGCCGGCGACGATTGAAGAAATGTATGGCACCCAGGTTGCTTCCAGTGGTGACCCTTACTGGATCAGCGAGATGGGCTCGTACGTCTTTGAGCGAGATCCCGAACTGGCCCGCAAGTTCTGCGACAAGAAGAAGAACCTGGGTCTGACTTTTGACTACACCCTGCCCGGAGGCGGCAATACCAAAACCCAGATCATGATGCTCTGCAATCACGTCTTCACTTCTACTCTCTACAAGGAGAAACTGTCGGCGGCTGGGGATATCACCAAGGGTAAGACGCTGCGTTCCAACGCCCCGAGATCCGTCACGCTGCTTCATGAAATGTTCCACGTTGCGAACGGACATAACCTGCTGGCTGGCGATGGTGAAGAATGTAAGTCATCTTCGCACATATTGACGTTGGAAAAACAGGGCAACGCTAATTATACGACTCCTGAAAAACATAGACTTGCTAGACCGTATCATCGACCGCAAGAAGGTCCCCGCCTCGGTGGCGCAAAAGAACCCAGAGAGTTATGCCTTTTTCGGTCTGGCCATGTATTATTACAAGGGAGGCTGGCTGTTTGAAAAGGGCAAGGCCAAGAAGGTGGATATACCCGAGTGGGCGATGAATGATTGATGCATCAAGTTGGGGGAGGGAAAGTGATGTCATCGGGTTAAGGTCTGTTTTTTTTTTTTTTTTGTTCTTTCATCTTCTTTAACTTTTTTATTTTATTTTTATTCTTTTCTTTCCGTCTGCTCCACCCCTGTCTGACGTAAAGTGGATGGCAATGATGGATGGGAAAGGAGCACCCCACACCACATTTGCACGACCCCACTAATTTTCACCGGGTTCTTGGCGTTCAGATCCACCTGCACTGCTGCTGTCGGGGATCTTTTGGGACTTCTTACCAAAATCCAGATTTGGAAAGAGGGGGTATAAACACGGTGCTCGTCGCCGCCCACGACCAAAAACACAGTTGAAAAAACAAAAACTCAGACCTGAAAATTGATTCATCAACTTGACTTTGCTCCCTTGTGACGACAAACTTGAACTTGCCATGGCGCGTACCATCAATCAGGAAGCGCGAGTTCGGACGCATGGAGACCCCGTCGTCACTTTTGTCCGCGCGCGCATTCCGTTGTCTCGATCCCTCCCACCTACGTTTGAAGATGCGCTCAAGGCTCCCAGAGAGCCCAAAGACGATGTTGATATCAAGAATGAAGAGGGTGAACAAGGTGACGACGTCACTGTCCGTCGCAACGAACGGGTTGACAGGCTCTTAAAGCGCTGCGACTGGAATGGCTGGGATAACCTGGTTCACGCCCTGGGCAAGTCGCGCGGCTGTCGACACATTTCATGTGGTCGCATTGCGGAAGACCCCGAACTTGTCCTGTTTGTCATTGGTAGGTTCCCCCCTTCCCTCTCTCCTCTCTTTTTTTTTTCATTTTTCCTTGATTTTTTTCTTTTATTTCCTCCAACGCTGTTCTCTCTGATACGGACCATGCATTTAGTCTGGTGGGACGCAACCTGCGCGTCCGAATTCTTCTCCTCGCCGCGATACAACATAGTTCTTACCGCGTTGTCCTCGCCTGACTCTGGCTCCACGCCCACCGCGCAAACCATCAAGTTTTCCGGCCGCACCGCATCCAACTTGACCTACCTCAAGGATTGGCTGTCCATCTTCACCATCACGGTACCTTTTCCCGCCACGGACGCACAGCGGGAGATGTTTGGCACTCTACGAGGACCGCAGTACCCTCGTGATCACGCCGGTATGGACCCCGCCCTGCGAGCCGCGCTCATACGCCTCCCAGCTCCATCCCGAGCTCCCGACGTGCAACACGGATGGGCTGTAGCGCCGAGGTCTATCGCAGACGACGAGACGCAGGTGCAAGACGCCGTGTTGTATCGAAAGTGGACCAACAAGGAACTTGAAGAGGAATGGAGAGCCGGTGCAGCAGGGTTGAAGCCGGATTGGCAGCAAGAGCTGAGTGAGTTTGGGGAAGCAGTAGAGTTGAAGGAGGAACATGTGGAGTTGTTTGTCGTTGTGGCGTTTGAGGGAACTAGTTGAGAGCTTGAGGGCGACCAAATAGACCGCTACGTCATACACTATATCCGATGAGTTAGTTGCTGTGAGATGTGATTCCAAAATTTGTTAACGTTAGCCCAGCAAGCAATAAGGTTCAGAGACTAAAAAAATAAGAGCATTGGAAAAGAATCTCGGATACGGGGAGTCGAACCCCGGGCTGCTGAGCACATTGACCACCCAAATGACAGTCAATGAGAGTCAGCGATGTTACCGCTACACCATACCCGATTGCTGTGTAGAACTGGAACCTAAACTTTACTTGATATCCTCCACTCCACAGCTAGATTAGCACTCTAAAACTGGGGGGGGGGGGAACATCAATGGAGACGATGCATACTTTAACGTTAATATTCTATCTTGCGCTGTTACTTCCTAGTCCTCATTGATAAATCATTATTCTATTCTACGAGGTAGGTAGTATACCTCGCCATTATTTCCCATCAAAGATACCCCCCGCGAAAGACATGCTCAAGAAAGATTACCATTACTGTATCCGACTCATCACCTTCGTCTTTCCAAACAAGTTCTGCCATCTACAGGCCCCCAAAATCCATCCTCCTTTAGCTAGGTGTCTACCATTTACTCCAATCGATGCTCTTGACATCCTCATAACAGCCCACCCCAATCTTGACAATATTCAGCTCCTTCTCTCCCACTAGCTCAGGCAGTTTCGCACACTGCGCCAGCAATGCAATCTGTTCACAATTCTCGGGAATCTCCGACACACCATAGCGCGCCCAATAAACGGGGAATTCGGGACGCGTATACACCGGATTCGGCTCCTTGCAAACAATGAACCTGCCCCCTTGCATGGCTGCCGGTGCGAAAAGCCTTGCGTACGGATCGCGTAAACCCACACCGATCCCAGTACCGAGCGTGCCAACTCCGAAATTGATCCCCAGTCTGACCAGACGGTTTTCGGCGCCGCTGGCGTATTGTAATCCCATAGGGATGGGACCCGAGGTGTTATTTAAGGGGGGAGCCATGATGGAGGTGTTTTCCGCGGAAACATCCCGGGCCGTGCCGTTGAGGAAGAGCACGGCACCAGCGCCGGCGGCGGGTTTAGCGGAGAGGACTACGGCGTTTTGGCCGGCCCCGACCCGCTCTGCTGTGAGAACCCATCCGTGTGGATTGAAGAGGGGGTTCGGCGTCGGTGAAGTGACGTTGGCGATGAGGGTGAATGCGTCGGCAAAGATGCGCGGTGGGTAGTCAGCGGGAGTCTTTTGGCGGGCAGCCAGAGGTGAGGCGCTGGCGAGAGCGGCGGTGAAGAGGAGAAAGCGCATGGTGACAATTTTTTGAGACTCAAGGGAGACGACCGAGTGAATGCAGTTGGATTAAGAATTAGAAATTAGAGGCTGACTTGATAGCCTGGTGTTTTGTGTTTGCTGAAGCTGTTTGATACTTTTCGACTTGGGTTTGGTGAGGGAAACAGTTGATGATTTTATACATCAATTGTGCTGATGTTTGCTGATGGCTTAAAGTCAGCACACGGGTACCCCATCACGGTACTCTGGTTACAACGTGGGATGGAGGGATTCTCGTAACAGCCCTACATGGCATTAGCCGGGTAGTAGCCGGGGGCGCAGCCGTAGCTGCCGAGAAGCCCACCGCTCGCTATACGATTTACCCGATCGCCCGCTACGAATCACACGAGAGTGGGGGCCGCTGGAAGTTACCCAATTTGGTAGGTGACTTGATGATTGCCCCGTGTCAAGCAACGCTGAATCCTTCAGTCCCCGTAACCACACACTACCGAGATCTCAACGTGACTACCCATTCCAAAAGTGCGAGATGACTCAGTCCGAGACTGGAACGTTTCCTGAAGGAACTGGAGGAAATATGTTGACTCTGCGATGCAATGGTAAGAATTTAGTACCAGTAAGGCATATTTTTCTTAGTATCAGGTTGTGACATAAATAGCCTAGCTGTGGAGGGCTAGAGTTGTTTGTGAAGAAATCAGCGTACTGTGTGTAACCTGGTACAGGAACCAAATCGCATCACCTTGTCATCACGCGCTTGTACAAGGTCAATGTTTGTCGGCATCCCAAGGTTTCACAGACAAAACCCTGTCACCATCCTCGCTGTGACCAAGCACCGAAAACTTGTTAAAGAGATTGTGTTGTAAACGCAGGGTACTTGATAATTATTCTCCAACAAAATATAAATTTTGTACATGTACCTTGTACTTCTACCGTCATCGGGCTCTTCAAAAAACTTTCCGAGATCGTTACCAAGCCTGCATGCAGCCAATTGCTTTAGAGAAGTTTGAATCGATGATTTGCCTTGAGAACCAAGATGGGGGCTCTTTGGACTTTTATGATTCCCATCACCTCATGATAGATTCCTTTCATCGACATGATTGTCATCTCGTCCCTCTCGGTAGAGTCCATACCTGCCTGTATTTCTTATCCGTGATGGAAAGAGGAGCAGTCCACCATTGTCCTTTTCCATCTCTCTACTCGATTCGCATACCCAAAGAATTAAAAAAAAATCAAAATTTTTATATAGGCCCGTAGAGGGAAACGACAAGTAGGGGTGAGGGTGGGTCGTCCATCAGCTCAAAAATAACGATAGCGCGGAACATATATCGCTCGACATTATGTGTCACTGAGGGGAGGGGCTGTTGTACATCCGCCGGATCAAATCGTCTTCTTAATATTCTTTGACAGATCCTCTGGGAATCCAATTCGGATCTCTTCAGACTTCCTCAGGGTTTCGCCAAAATTCCTCTCGCTGATTCCATAGAGTCTTACCCTCTACAGTTGGTTAATCATACCGCGATACTTGGAAGTATAGGTTATGAAGCGAAGAACAGTCCTAAAAGTCGTCTTAGGAATTCCAGCTTCCAACTTCCTCGTCCATACCGTGGATTGCGATAAGACAACAACCCAGCCTATCAATGTCATCGATATTATGAGGCGCAGTGGCATACCCCATAGGCACCGGGTTGGGCGTATGTCGCGTACATGTATTCATAGATAGGCGTCGACACATTGCAGTCGTACTAAAGGTTCCAATTTTGGTGAAATCCTAGCTTCTTGTGTACTTGCTCATCGATTTTAATGAGCAAGGAAGCCCTGTTCTCAAAACTGCGACCCCCAAGACCAATATTAAACAGCCAGCGTACGTAGCTTTTCAAGAGCAGCATAAGCGTCTGTTCAAGCATGTAGCTGGCCATAGGGGTACCATCACGATTCAGGTTGGCTCCTGGATCTATAGCTAACACAAGGACGTGACGTTGTTTCGCGAGCTTGGCCACATCATAGTGAGTGGGCTTTCCAGGCCCAAAACTACCGCTCCGGGATCTCTTGGCACCTCTATCGTGCTCATTTTGCCGCTGTACGAAGTTTTTTGTCCAGCCAACGTAAATCGCAATGTCTTCAAAAATGTTAAACAGGATATAAACTCTTACGTAAGCCTGTTGGTTATTCGGAGTCGCGATTTGACATTTGGGGATTAGATCGCGGATGGTTAGATCCGGCTGTGGGAGGAGATTTGAGAACTTCGGACGTAGGGCTGATGAGAATATTAGCAAGGATACCTAGGTAGATTCTTACCTAGAACTCTTAAAAGACTTACCATGACAGACCTTGTCCACTAATGCGACCAACTTTTGATCCTGGAAGAGTTCGGCGGCGTCTTGGGGGTGAAGATCTTGGTTCACCAGCTGCTCTCGCTGTGTCCGAATACCAAGCCAAAGGTACTTGATGTACCGCTTCCACTTCGTTTCGTCGTTGGACAGTCCTGGAGCTCCTTACTGACAGGCGCCGATACCGCCTTAGGGTCCAATAGGACTACTTTATCGAGCTTAGCTTGGACTGACAAATAGGTCTTTCCGATTTTCAAATAATGTTTTTTGACCCAGGCTGAGAATCAACATATTAACATATAATCTGGGACTTAGAGGTACCTCAGGCGAGAAAATATACTTACCCTAGAACTTGACATTGCCGCGACACAACCAAATGCCGAAGTAAACTTCCCTTGGCACCCAGTATGTCTGGGTGAGCTCGACGGCCCTCCACCCACTGACAAGAAGGTTGCTTGACGGTAAATTGTTGACGATGAAAGCCTGAGGGGTAAACCCTTACACCTGCTCCTCCATCTCAGTCGCCATGATGCGGTTGATGGGTCGATATTACGTCTGGTTGGGGATTGAGGGCGGCGACGCTGGGGGACGCGGAATGATGACACTGTAGTCGAAGAGAGAAAAGAGTTACTGACGTGCAGACTGGGAAAGGTAAGGTAGGTAGCCTGTGAAGTTTAGTGCCAGGAAGAATTGGGGGAAGAAAGGAAGGGGGGAAGAGCATTAAATAGACAGAATTTCTGGCCTTAGGGGGTATCAATATTTCATCTAAACTTCCTGGTAGATCCCTTTCTGGACTTGTGGTCAGCGTGGTCATCAAATCAAACCAGGCAAACGGGGGCGCAGATTTGTCTGGATTTGATCGGATGGTAAGGCGTTTGTTTGCAGCAAACTGAGCCCATTTCCACCATTTATTTGTCAAATATATTTGCAAATCCGCTGACTAACGTACTGAGACGACATGATCTGGTCCGCCACAGCGCTTAAGTAAAACTTTGCGAAAACCTTTGCGAGAATCGGACGGATTTGCCTGAAGTTTGACGTTTTCTTGTTTGCTCATTTTCGTGGCCGTTTGATCTGTTTGCTTGGTTTATTGACTGAAATTTGGTTTGCCGGCTAGCGCTAAGTGTGGTCTACCTGTTCTGCCCACCTTTTTCTTCCAGCCAGAGCTCCTAGGACTCCAACCACCTTCGGATGCCCCCAATCACGTCGACAAAAATCCGCTGTGGTCTAAGGTACAATAGGTGACAGCTATTTGCAATGCGTGTCTTCTTTGATTCATCAAGGTGGGTTCTATCCGGCCAATCAATCACGACGTGGTGTGTCATCCAGTCTCTGTGCAACCAGATGTGGAGTCTCATGACTGGAATCCTACGTACTTTTACAAATACTACCAAATTCCCCTCTGCTTTTACCTTAATCGTATCTCCAACCTGAAAAGAGAAGTAGGATCTATCTTTACTTCGTGGGTTAGATAGTGAAAGTATATACGCGAGAGGATTTTTTATACTACGTTGAGAAAGGACAAGTTTTGCCCACTTCACCGGGTTTTCTCCAACGGAAACAATATTTGGCATACCATACTTGATGTAACAACCCTTCTCAGAATTCTGACAAGTATGTAAAAATGCAGGGCCGGGACTTCAAGTGTTCCCAGTCTTTTAATATGAGCACGTCTCTTCGTACTGTAGCGAGGCCCCCCCTGTACTGTAAAAAAAAGGGCGAGGCCTGGCGCTGGCTTTTTTACACCAAAGATGGCGATTACCATCGCCATTACAACTGTAATGCCCCTTAGGTTCCAATTGTGGACGCCTTATGCGGGTAAGCCCAAGGCATTCGAATTGGGGAGTCAAAGCCTTGAAGATAGCAAACGATTGATTGTAAAGGGTGGCCGGATGCCTTGCTCTTACTTATATAAGGCGTCTTGTAACGTGCGTGATAAGCGAGCGCAACAGACAAGCGAGCGCAACACTTTCCACTTCCCCACCACAATTATCCTCAATTACACAACCATAATACTAGGAAATAACTATAACTGAATCGGAAATAGATGAATCAGATAATTCTGCAGCCTCTTTGCACGTGCGTGCATTATGGCCAGGCTTGCCGTACACTCTACAGTACCGAATCTTCGTACGAGACCCCCCTGCACCACCACCATTTTGTCGTGTTTCCTGGACCAACTGCTCACCCACAGCCTTCTGATCCAGTAGATCCTGTGCCTCTTGTACAGTAAGTGACCCTCCAAGCCGCACACGTGTTTTTTTGGCTCTCCGTCGCTTACTAAGCCCCTTATTGGCCTTTCGTAGTACTGAGACCTCCGTACGTAGAAAAGCTACCTCGTACATAACAGCCATCGTACCTTTAGCCAGTCAATCTACAGTAATTAGTATTGAGGTTGGAGAGCTGCCCTGATGGTTGGAAATTCGAGTTTTGATAAATGCTGACTGCGAGGTAGCTTCTCGAGGGTTGTGTGGCGTTTGGGAGACCCAAGGTAGTGCTGTACGTGGGCTTGAGGCTGGGGGGGTTGGGGTTCGAATGCGGATATTTAGCTTAGATATCACCCTTTCTGGGTCGTACGGTATAAGGCCGGCTCCGGTAAAACCCCCCTGGATATTCTTTTTTGTAATCGAAGCAAAAAACGCTTTTCTAAACGTATAGAGAAATTCCAACTTGCTGATATATGTAATATTTATCCGCATCAACTGCTTAATTTGGCGGCTGTACGCCTTCTTCAACGGCCCAAAACAACCAATATCCAATAGCTGAAGTAGGTACGAGGAGTACGGAGGTATACAAAGTGTAATAATATTATACTCCTGGCAGTAGGTTTCGAATTCTTCGGAGTAGTGGCTATTGTGGCCGTTAAGGATGAGCAGCCGATATTTACCCTTCGTACGAGATACTATGTAGAAATCAAAATACCGAATCCAATTTATACCTTTCTCATTAGTAATCTACCCGTTATCAGTTATTGCAATACGCTAGGAGGCCGGAAGGTTATACTTTTGATACCAGTTAGCAAGGTGGTACTGCCCAGCTAAGATGATAAATAGCGGGATAACCCAACCCAAAGCGTTCACCCCTTGGATAACTGTTACCTACTTTTGATTTCCAGGCTGGGCCTGTTTGGCCCTATTACGGCCGTCAGAGGTAGTAACTACTATAGCGGCGATAATAATACCTATTATAAAGCCGGTTTCGTTAAAATTATACGAATTGTCGTCGAGAATACCATATTTAACTTTAACGTTATGCACAAGGGCAAACCACTCGCGAATAATTATTAGATCTTCGCATTTAGCCCTCTGGTAGTTGTATTTACGCGTAAAACGCGTCCGGAGTTCTGGCTAGCGTTTAATAAAGTTATGAGCCTATCGTACGCTAATAGGGGGCGCGTCGCGTTCGCGTAGCAATCGGTTGGCCATATCTTCTACGTACGAAAGCCGGGGATGGAATGCGCGTATATATAGCTTAATTATATATTAAATAATCGTTTTCTCTTCTAAATCCGTAAGTTTGCGTGAGTTGGCTAGAATATCGCGTCGCGCAGGCCGACCGGCGCGCCGGTGGAAGAGAGTTATATAATTAATATCGTAGATCTTAGCTACCTTACGTAAGCTTAGATTTTTATCGTCTTGGAGAGCTTGGAGGGCCAGAAGTAATCATGCTTCGTTTGAACGTACTGTCATATTGGGTTGTGGAGAAAATAAGGGTTGAATGTGGAAATGGTGGAACGCGTGAAAAGTGTTGCGCTCGCTTGTCTGTTGCGCTCGCTTATCATGCACGTTAATTGAAACACATCGTATAATACAGTTGTGATGGCGATCGCGATAGGCATCTTTGGTGCGAATGCCAGCGTCCCACCCTCTCTCTCCCTCCTTTTTACAGTATAGGGGGGCGCTCGCCACAATACAAAGAGACATGCTCTTTAATATTTAAGCCACCTGTGCAACGCCATCTGCCGGAAGCTCGTGCGCTGATGGCCCGCCTGGCAACTCTGTCAGCTCATTGGCATCGAGCTCCACATTTTGAGATCTATCTGCTCCCCCGTTGGCTTCTAGCTCCTCCTGTTTACCCGTGGCGGAAAGGGGGTCTGGCCGTTTCTTTCTCCGGCGGTAACGGTTGAAGATAGCAAAGGAGATGCTCGCAGAAAATGCAATGGAACAATCGAAACTAGAACTCTAATTATAATCAGGGCATCCCTAGACAGCTTTCCAGTGGATTCTATTAGTGACGGCGGCAGGGGTAGAGTTTGCTCGCTGGTGGCCGTAGTAGTTGTTGGGGAGTCAAAAGGTCCAGCAATAATACCACCGATCGATGTGGAGGTAGACCCTGTTCCTATTCCTGTTCCTATAGATATATCTGTGCTCTTTATGAGCAAGTTAATGCGTAAGGCATCAACTTGCGGATTAGCCGGTGTGACTTGGACTGTGGTTGTTGTCTCGATTGTTATACTTGGATAGCCTGCTTTAATACCTGTCATGACTTGGCTAAGAGTGACGGATGACCGGTAAAAGCTATAAAATCTATCCTCGCACGTACAGCCCCTGATCTAAAGTCAGCTTTTCGGTATTCCGAGCTGAAATTCTCCTGTGGAGCGAGATGACAGGATTTCAGACCTTAGACAATGGCCAATGACCGTCTCGCCAAAACCGTAAATGATTCTACATGGAGTAGGACACATCTGGTGAGAGTGGTGGGTAATTACTCTCATGACGAGTCATTGTGCAGGCTTGCGTGAAGCCTTCCGGGCAGACAAGTCCAGGCGAATAAACTGGAGCACCCAGGCCCCGGTTGACGTATGAGGCAAACCCCGGCGGGTAACAGGGAGTCGCGTAGTATTCTCCGCTTTTGCCGTCCGATAAAGTCGTACATGAGAAACCCCATTCTGCGAATGGAAGGAATGCGCTTTTGCTTGTGACAAATACGTCTGTGATCCTGAGCGTATAACATTCAGGCGGAGGGGTAAAGGTTGTTGTAAGAGGGCTGATGATGGGTAGGTCAGCCATTATTCTGTATTCGTTAATCACTTTATTTTTATAGCAGTATCTTTGCAACAATTAATTATATGGTTTTTGCGACACTGATGATATCTCAAAGTTTCTTGTTGAGACCAATGTGGGTCGCTCGCATAATAAAGAGCTAGGTGGCTTGTACAACCTACCGAGGAGGACCTGCCTTGCAGTTGAAGTGTCCTCTGTCTCTCCACGTTGTTCTCAATGGCCGGGCGAGTGAAGAGGGGCTGAGCCTTGCGCTATCTCCAACACGGTGCGCTATTTTTTCTATTCGACGCCACCCGCTGCCGCCGGCAAGATAACGGTCTGTTTTGTCGCACACATACGGTGTTCAGCCAACGAGAGTACTGCCATGCAGCCATGCTGCAGTGGTTTTATGTCCATCCACGCCTTTTTCAGGAGCGAGTGAAAAGTGGTTTCGGTTTTGTGCTGGCATCAGCTTTATTCGACGACAGCCGCTTTGCCCACTTATGCACACCGTCGGGCAGCCTACAGGCACTGCGCCAAAACCAACACCAACTAAACGCGCCGCCTTCAGTTCCAATTTGCTGTCTTCCACTTGTCAGTCGCCGTCCACCAACCTTGGATACCAGATAAACCCAAACCCATTCACATCGACAAAACGCCACACGATGGGAGATGAAGAGGGTGAAAGAAGGAAGCAAGTTGTGGGTGGGGTGGGAAATGGAGAATGGGAAGAGGAAAAACGAGGAGAGGAGAGGAGAGGGAGGGGTTGAAGGCGTTGTTGAGGATGGATCTGTATGTGAAGATGGAAACCAGTCGGGAGGGGGGCCAACGAATATGGTGTTTCGATAAGGGGCGATAGATTTGGAGGCTGAAGAGAACAGTTTGTGTAGGGTATCCAAACAAAAATAAAGGAGAAAGGAAAACTTCAGTCGTATATCCTAGGATTTCTTCACCGTCTGATCTCTCCGTTTCAGGTACGCCTGATAGGGGCGCTTGGTAATCTTCGTATCCGACTCGGCCTCCTCCTCCCAAACTTCATAACCAACCTCTTCCCATACCCTCAACTGCTCCATAAAGTTCGGACTGGGCCACACCTCGTTCCTCTTTCCCTTGACGTACTTGAGCGCCTTACCGAGCTCCTTGTGCCACTTTTTCATCAGATAGGCCACCACCACCGTCGGCGACCGTGACACCCCCGCGATGCAGTGCACCAACACTGTTCTCCCCGCGTTGTGCTGAGCATCGATAAAGTCACATATCCGCGACAGATGAACAAGAAGATCCTGCGTGTCTGTGTCTCCTGCGGGGATGAAGAGGTGGTCCTCGGCGGGGATCAGTGCGCGGAATTCTGGCAGCTCCCAGTGTGGGTTGCGATCCTCCATCACCGAGACCACGGCGGAAATGGCATGGGCCTGGAGGGTGGGTATGTGGTATGATGCGACGAGGTTGCCGAGATAGAGCTCAGGAATGATTCGGGAGCAGGATACGAACCTCGCCTCGTCGTCGTTGTTGTATTGGCTCAGTTGCGCGTCTGTCTGCATGTGTGTGGTTGACATGGCGATTGCGTGCGGGGTAGACAGATGGTTTTTTTTTCCCTCCCGTGAGTTTGTGAGTCGAGAAACCAAGCGGATTTGTCTCTGCTGTTTTCCGTGGTTTTCTTGTCAGATTGAGCTTGAACAACACGAATCCACACTCAGCTATTTACAATCTGAATGGAAATTACAGGTAGAAATTTGGCTACCGTAGGCAGGTAGATAGTCAAAAATTTTAGCGTCGCGCGTGCCTCTCTCTAAAGGATTCAAATGGCGACTGTCCAAGTGTCTGCAAAAGGCAGTGTCACGTGGGCTAGGTACAAAATGACATTTAACAACAGTCACACAAACCGTCCCAACTTTTTTTTTTTTTTTTCCGACGCATAATGGACGGCAGAATTGTATAGACTGAAAACAAACATAATATACCGCGTGCAAAATCCCATGCCGGGACAGCAGACACAAGGCGGTTCGGCAACGGAGAAAACAATTTTCAGACGGCAGGGTATTTCACGGATGTCACGAGGGCCTGTTGTAGCCCAAAAAAAAAAGAAAAAAAAAAAGATGCTTACAGATCTCGAGATAAAGGTTAGTCATGTGTAGCTAAATGACGTATGTTGACAACATGAGGACACGGGCGCACAGCAACCCTGTATCTGACTTGACGGCACGGGGGATGTAAATCCCGAACTGTCTGCTTCCAAAACCATCAAGACACCCTCCTGATAAGTTAGAGAACAGAGGGTAGCCAAAAGGTCGGAGGAACGGAGCGATTTCCATCCTCAGCTTCCCACGGGGTCGGAGACTGAAATTGTGGTGGAACTGAGTATCAGACACTCAGTTTGTCCACGACCCAAACAAGCACGTGCAATCGCAGCAACAAAGCCGTCAGCAAACCCTATCAGGGTTACCCAGGGCGGGCGCACAATGGGAGCGGAGCGGTAGGATTGGGTGGGGTCAATGTTGCAAGTTACCGTCGGAATCTGCCCATCGGGTGACTGGTCACGAGCTGTTTGATATCACGGACAAATGGCCCAGAAACACACAATGGGTGGACGCGAACCCCGCACTCCGCACCTTCTGCACTTTGCGAGCCGCAATCTCCACGGGGAGGGAAACCGGAGAGTTGGAATAAGCGGCCCAATAAGAGCCCAAGGAAGAAGGAAAGGTGAGCATGATAAGCGACGAACAAAGTGTGAGAAGGGATTGACGGGACCAATGTGGTTTAAATAAAACGTAAGAAAAGAAAAGAAAAGAAAAGGGAAACAAAGCAGCGCAAACAGCGTGGTGTCAAGACTAGAACCCAAGAGCACTGATGTTAAGGCTGTACAATCCAACCCCTGAAAGATTATTAGCGTGAGATTAGTAAGTATCCAGCAGGAGTTTGTGCAATACATGAATAGCTGGGAGGCTATTTTGCGAGGGGTCAAGCTAGAATATTTAGGCCTTCACTCTAATATTTGGGGCCTTGAAATTTACTCCTTAAGGCCTTAAGTTTTCATCATAACCCCTCAAAAATGGAAGAGAATGCCGGGGGGAGATTGGTCTGGAAGCTGCAGCCAAGCTGTGAAGTACCGCGCGAACAATCTTTCAGGGGTTGGATTGTATGCAAATTCCACAGACCTGGCTAGGCCGTCTCCCAAGCCCGCAGCCAAGAGGGCTAAGCTCTCGTTGAAATGCTTGTCTCCTGTGGCCGCCAGTGATGATGCGCGCCGAGGGTCTTGGGCTCTTGGCCCTCTTGGCCAAATGCAAGTGATTGATGCTCCGCTATTGAAATCATGTCGATCTCCGGTCTACATGGAATAAAACCTAAAACTTCACAAATGCAATCAACCTGGATTACAGCCAAATACACACTTGGGTAATACCGACAAAAGCTGCCGAAGCTGCCGAAAAGAACAGAAAAACTCCGTCATCCGTCCGGGGGTGGCGTAGTTCCCCAGCGATTCCCCCGCCATCCTGATCTCTCCTTCCAACCGTCGCAGGAATCTAAAGACCAAAAGTGGGTGGAAGCGAGATCGTTCCCTGGATAAATTCGAGAGGGCAATCAACCGGGCCGACTGTGTCACACTAGTGTGTATGCATCCCGCACCATGAACACTCAGGCAACCTGGTCAAGCCTTCATAACTTTCCCTCCTCTAATGGCGAAGTTAATAAACCGAAACACGATGCACCGGACACTCGGGTGTTTTATAGGTGCGCATCTAGTCCCCCCTTTTGATGAGAAGCAATACCACACCTGCTCGCTTATGTTTCGCACACCATAGCTCCTATACAGATACCCAGTGAACCAAATCTGATGACGAATACCGGGACGGATGCCATACTCGTCTGAATTTTCCATATGAAGTTGAGTCCGATGTGGGCATCCCACAGGTTCAGTTTAGCCGGTGTGGCCACAATGGTTGACTACCAGTGTATAAGACAGAGTCTCGACTCTGAACTGGAAAGGTGTAACCCAAGAACAGGGCCAACCGCCGTCAACACTAGCCGCCGCTTCTCTCACTCGTGTCAAGATGATTATTTTCACCTTTCTCTCGTGCGCGATCACGGTCATGTCCGGGGCGTTTGCTGTCCCCGCGGCCTCGCCTGATCCCTCTATCCCCGACTTCGAGATTGGACCGCACACGGGCAACCTCGCGCGTCGCCAGGGAGGCATGGACTACAACCAAAATTGGAAGGCCGGACAGGGCAACATCAACTACCAGGCTCAGTCCAACGGGTACTCGGTGACCTTTTCCAACGCCGGTGACTTTGTCGTTGGCAAAGGGTGGCGAACCGGCAAAGCCCGCAACATCAGCTTCAGCGGTAGCACACAGCAGCAAGCCGGCACTGTGCTTGTTTCCGTCTACGGCTGGACCAAGAACCCGCTGATCGAATACTACGTGCAAGAGTACACTTCCAACGGCGCAGGGTCTGCACAAGGCCAAAAGGTCGGCTCTCTGGTGAGTGATGGCAGCACGTATGAGATTTGGAAGCACCAGCAGGTCAACCAGCCTTCCATTTCGGGCACGGCCACTTTTTGGCAGTTCATCTCGAACCGTGTCAGCAAGCGGCCCGGCGGCGGTACCGTCACGATGCAAAACCACTTTGACGCTTGGAAGAAAGCCGGCCTGAACCTCGGCAGCCAATGGGATTATCAAGTTTTGAGCACGGAGGCCTGGGGCAATGCAGCTGGCAACTCCAAGTATACCCTCAGTGAAGTGAGTGGTGGTAGTCCGAATGGTGGTGGTGGGGGGGGGGGTCCTCCCTCCCAAGGGCCTCAACCACAACCCACTTCTAGCACTAGGAGCTCTAGCGCTAGCACTAGCGCTAGCCCTAGCGCTAGAACGGAGACTAAATCGGTGACCACAACCAAGACGGAGACTAAAACCGAGACCAAGACGCAAGCGACAACGAGCACCATCATCTCCACCAAGGTCGAGACATCGGTCCAGACCGCGACGGTGACCAAGACCGAGGCGACAACAATAGAAAAGACGACTACAAAGACGGAGACGGTGTCGGTGGCTTCGATTTGTGCGGCGACTCCTTCGGCTGCGGCTCCAACTTCTCCGGTTGCTGCTCCTTATACGCCGTAGGGGGGGGGGGGGGGCCTGGTGTG